>Ga0187869_10000040_pt1 | contig 136173 bp, 125 predicted proteins | sample June2016WEW_13_1_2_FD_132972 | JGI IMG/M metagenome (GOLD analysis project Ga0187869, IMG submission 132972) | Peatland microbial communities from SPRUCE experiment site at the Marcell Experimental Forest, Minnesota, USA - June2016WEW_13_100 | ecosystem: Environmental > Terrestrial > Soil >...
CTCTTCTTGCTTCTCCTGTGCCTGTCGTGTCCCCATCCCCATGCTTCCATCCTACCCATGCCTCACTTCACACTCCAGGATTTCCTCCGCTCTCGCACCCAGACTTACACCACAGGCTGCTAGCCCCTTTGAGCGGCGCTCATAGCCTGTGGTTCCGTCTTGGACACACTGCGCTTTTCCAGCACATATAGCGTCTTGTCCCACTTTCTTACGTATGCTGCTTTGATCTGTGGGAACACCATCTCAGCCCAGCCGGCATATCTCCTACCTAACAAAGGGGAGAGCCAAGCATATTTCCTGCGCAGAGAAGGCGGCTCAAGATGTCCTTGAAATTGCGCCGCCAGACTTCTCAACTCCGCGGCAGCTTGTGGATGTTCGGGGTAGAAGGCAAAATACCAGTTTTGCAGATATGTAAGAGAAGCCTTTCGGACGCGCTCGCTATCTTCAAGAGAGCGAAGGTATTGAATATGAAGCTTCAGCGAAAGGAGCAATGAGTCTCTCTTCTTCTTAGAGCTGCCTATATAACTAATACTGCCCATGCCGCTGGCTCGATAGAATATCCCGGTACCCGGCACAAAGCGGGTGCCTTCGGAGGACAAGAGAACCCGGTCGAAATATTCGCCGTCTTGATCGTAGTGAAGTCGCGTGTCCCATGGCCCAGCCGCCTCGGCAAGCTCACGGCTCACCAGCCAGGTTGCATTCTGCATATGAAGGTTTTCGTTCATCTTTTTCAGCAGCCACTCGACGGGAGAAAGATCCTGGCATAGCGAGTTCTGAATAAAGCGAGCGTGGCGTGTACGATAGTAGAATGGGGCCCAAGGCGAGGAGAGAAGGACTCGTTTGCTATCCCCTTCCCGCAGCGCTGCCAGCTGGCGTTCGATCTTATTCGGCAGCATAAGATCGTCCGCGTCCAATTCTTGAATGTAGTCACCCTGACTGAGCTCAAGAGCGTGGTTGACCGCTGCAGATAGGCCTCGGTTCTCTGTAGATACGACCCTAATCCCTGGGACAAAAGAACGGGCGATTTTAGCCGTTCGATCCGTCGACCCGTCGTCGACAACGATAATTTCCTTGCGTGGCCATGTTTGAGCAATCGCCGATTGGATCGACTCGGCGATAGTCTCTTCGGCGTTGTAGGCGGGAATGAGAATGCTAACAAGTGGTTTCATGGTAGATTTTCGCGATGACTTTCCGCCTATCTTTGCTTACGGCCCTCGATTGCGATGGTCTCAAATTGATTAATATCTTCGGAGTTTAGTTCTTTCCCATGCGATTCGATTTGTTGGAGATTCGGATCCGCACTGGCTCCTGGCTTGTAGAATTCAATTTCGTCGAAACCGGCGGCAGAAAGAGCGTGATACAGTGTCTCTTTGTCATACAAGAATTGGTGCCCCCACGCCCGGAAAAAGTTATTAATTAAATGAACTTCCTTGTACTCTTTTACTTCTGGCATGAAGCGTGCAATCGCCCACTCGATATAATTATTCTGTAGTTTGGTCTTTTCATGCCCGTGCAAGGCCAATATGACTCGCAGGTCCGGGGTTGCAACCCGGACTCGCCCCCCGGGTTTTAGGACGCGAAGGCATTCCCGCAGCATGAACTGGGCCGTCTCATATGCGAGGTGCTCGATCATGTGCTCAGAAAGAATGTAATCGAATGTATCGTCATCGAATGGAAAACGCCGCGTCGCATCCAAATATACGAGTGATCTGTGGTTCAAAAAGATGTCGGTATTAAGCCATCCAGGAAGCAGGTTATTGCTGGCCGCAAGCTGTAGTTTTCTCACTGAATGAGCCTTTAAGTACTCTGCTATCTTGGCTTCTCGTCTTGCGAGCCAAACAATCACACATATGTCTGTGCCAAGTCCGCGAACAGTCTTAGCGATGCCTAGAATGAAGTGAGAGCGACGCAAGATGGATTTTCTATTGCGAACATGGCTGCTTATCAGATTCATCGTGCTTCTCTTAGTGTCAGGTCGCTCACACATTAGGAGCCCGAATCGTTTGAACTGTCGAGCCCAACGAAGGCTGTGAATCGCTGTGCGCGGCGGAAACGTCTTCCCTCAGGTCTGCGTGGCGGCGAACTGGATCGACTCGGCGATAGTCTCTTCGGCGTTGTAGGCGGGAATCAGAATTGGAACGAGTGGCTTCATCACAGCAAGTGTCCCATAAGTGTTTGACTACAAATCAGTAATGCGCGTCTAGAGCAACGGGTTTTGCCAGAAAGAATCTCATCTCTTAGTGGCCGCAATATCGGAGCCTCGTTGGCTGTTCGTGCACTCCAGACCTTATCTGCCTCCGAAGCACCGTCGGTTGAGTTTGTAATGATGCCCCGACGCCCATCATCACAAATTACATTAGTACTCTTCAATCTCACGTAGGTTCTTACTTTGGTAATGGAGGTGATTTATATCACTTCTCTGGCCTCGGTTTGTGCGCTACATTCAACTTGGGCTCACCCCGCGTCGATATAACCGTCAAGCGTATTGGGCGATGCTCGACTGAGTGGCACAAAGAGCCCGCGTGGCTTGATCTGAAATTACCGCGAAGGGGAGCATTGCGCACGGTCACTGTCTCCTGGTATGCGCTTCCGGTTTCCTGAGAGGATTGGTAATGACGAAAATCGTGAAATCCATATTTTTCGGGTTCGTATTGTGCGTACTGTGCGCAGCAAGGGCGCAGACCGTTAACGCCAAATCGTGCAACACGTCCGATGTGCAGACGGCCATCAATACGGCGACCGAGGGGCAAACCGTAACCATCCCTGCCGGATCTTGCACCTGGACAACGGGAGTCACGATCTCGGGCAAGGGCATCACCGTTACGGGCGCAGGATCAAACCGCATCGTCGCCTACGATACCGGAACGCTTTCGCTTCAGTCGAGCGGCAGTTTAAGCGTACCCATCAGCGGTTTCTCGCCGGGATTCAGCGGCTCGACATTCACAAACGGGCTTGCAGTGAAGGTGTTTCAGGAGGGCAACGATCCCGCCTACATGCTCGGCACCGTGTCGAGCTATGCGGGCAGCACGCTGACGGTGAGCGTAAGCAGTGATTCGGGCAGCGTGAGTTGCAATGTAACCCCATGTCCGCGCTGGCTGGTAGCGACCAATCAGCCGTGCTCCTCGATGACCTGTATCACGAATAGTTCCGGCACGAATCCCCTCTTTGCGATCACAGAGGATACGACGGACCATACGAATGTTGGAAACATTCAATTCCTGGCCGGAACCATCAGCCAAAATATTTTTATCATCAGCTATGCCTCTGGAGGTCAAGCGGTTCTGCTGCACGATATGTGGATGTCTGGAAACTCCAGCAATGGAGGGCCGCCGTCGGGTAACGCTTGCATGATTATGGACAACAGCCCTTGGCGCGGCGTGTTCTGGAATCTGTCTTTCGATAGCTACCCCTTCAATGTCTCGACGCTCGGCGCGGTCAGCGTACAGGATAAATCGAACGCATCGGGAAACGTCTCTTGGACTACTGGATCGAAGTGGGGAAACGCGGATACGACGGGTCAAAGTAATGCGTATGCCGAAACGAACGACTACCATGCCATGGGCTTTGCCACCTCGACGGATGACCAGGGCCGAGCCAACTTCCGCTACAGTTTGTACGACAATTCCGGCATCGGCACGCATGGGGCCGATACGTCGCAATACGGTCAGCGTTATATCGACGTGAATAACAACACGTTCGTTTTCGAAGGATACAACAACGGAAATACTTACAATATGCAAGCCTGGGTGTTCATGCGTGGCGGCACGCTCGCCTTTTGGGGCAACACCATCGCCAATATCCAGTCCACGGATTACGGCACCAGGCCAACCGTACAGATGACGGACTACAACTTGCAGGAGGATACCGCGCAAAATCAGTGCTGGGGGGCCGGTTTTTCTTCGGGCGGGCAGTATTATCACACTCCTCGTCAGGTGGGTTTCGGTTACGTGACCGGATCGGGAACGGCTTCCTACACAGGCCACACTCCCAATCCCATTTACACCGTCAGCGGCTCGACGGATTCCGTGACCTATGTTGGCGACAGCGAGCCGATCTATATGTGGGGCAATAATCAAGTGCCGGTTACCAACGTGGGGGTTGAGGACTACGGTGGAAGCGCCTGCACGAACCCGGATAGTTCCTCAAAATACATCGTAGCGAACCGAGATTACTTCAACGGCAGCACGGCGAAGCCCGGATACACGGCTGCGCCTTATCCGAATCCGCTCGACCTCAGCAGCACTGGCAGTTCGAACACTCCTGCCGCTCCTACGAACTTGCAGGCTACCCATAACTGAGGTACATAGACGCCCCGGGAAACGGCGCCACTCGGATTCTACGATCGGGACTATAGCGGGTCTCCTGCAGGTGTAGACCAAGGCACAATCGCTAAGCGGCTTTTTTCATCAAGAAAAAGCCACCTTGAGTTCTGTCCGAAATGGCTCATAGTTGCAGGAGAACCGCCGTAAAAGCCAGGGGGTTGGCGGCGGCCCTCTTGAGCTGCCGTTTGAGGAACTCCCGAGAACTGTGTGGAGCTGTCGTCGTTGCCCTTTTCACAATCAGCGTCTTTGAGGAATACCGATCCGGCTGAGTGCAAGGTCGCGCAAGCCATGGGCTTGATAATGGGCATCACGGATTCATTTTGTACCGCGAACCGATGACGCGATGGGCGCCTGGCTGGTCTTTTCCTTCCGTTCTATCATTGCGTCGATCCGATCCAGAAGGTCCATTCGATCGTCGAAGAATTTTCGTGCGAACAAGACCTCTCCTGAACCGAACTGATCTTCCACCCACACCTTTTCTCGTTCTTCAAAAAATGTTATGTGCGTGTCGCTCAGCATGTCGGGGTGGTCGCCCGGCTTAGGCCAGTCCCTGTAGAGCAGGCTTCTCCGGACTCGATCGCGGAACGGCGAATTGCCCAGGATGGTATGAAAGAACATCTCGTCGGAGGTAAAGGCATTTCGGAAATACCTCTCCACATGCGGATTTCGCTCCGCGAAGTCCACTGTGTACTGGCATGCGTCTCTTGTGAGAGCCCAACTTTGGTCGCCGGCGTAAGCCTCGAGTCCTCCGAGGTGCTTCCTGTAGTCCCGGTGTGCCAGGCCCAACTTCGCCAGCGCCCTTGAAGCGAAGCGGCGGACAGGCTTATCGGACGGGTACCTCAGCTTATTGATTTTGGAGAGCGGGTAGCCCGGAGCCGGAATCTTCACCGTGCTCATGAACTCACACCCGCGGTTGTTTTCTAAGAATCTCTGAATATATCTGCCGCTCCTGAGTGGGTAGTCACTTCCCAACAGTAAAATGTAGTATTCGTATTCTGTCGGAGAGGCGAGAGCCTGCCGGATCAGTCGCATCGTCGCTTCGACCAGGGTAAACTCGCCCCAGTAGGCGGGTATTCGCTCGCTGAAAAAGATGTTGTCGCCGGCTATGCCCGAGAAGTCCTGAATATTCGACTTTCTGTCGATATGAATAAAAAAGGCGGAATCTTCGGTCGAGAGCATTCTTACCGCTCTCTCCAGAAGCCGCGGATTTTTATGAACGAGCATTAAATATGCGATTTTCATTCTGCTCATGTACAGTCATTGGGCGCAGACTGTCTGCCCGAACAGCTCCCCGCAATGTGTCTCAATCGGTTTTGAATCGAGGAACACGCGGTGCACAAGTTCCAAGGCCAACACTTTATGGAGTTCGTTCGTGTAGTTCCAATCTCCGTTGACATGACCCCGCACCACGGCTTCAAGCCCTTTGCGTTCGATATAGGGTCTGGAAAGAGCGCGCTCGTCAAGCAGGATCTCCTGAAGATATGCGGCCAGGACATCCCGGTACCAAACGCGGAAATGAAAGGGCTTGTGCCGTCCCAGGAAGAAGCGCTCCGGGCGCAGCGGTGAGAGAGCGTGATCGAGCCTTGCCAGCCATTGCGGCATGCCCATGTCATATGCGTACTCCGCCTTGAACGAAAACTCGTGCAGCGCGCGGGAAACAGCCCCGAAGAACGGCCCTCGCTCTTGCGCCAGCCCACGGTCTGTCGCGATTCCGAGCAGAGCGGGGTTCCCGTCGCCAACCAGCCGAAGGGATACCTCGTTGCTGCGCAGGGCCGGCACCGGCGACCGATAGACGGTTCGTACAAAGTCGTTGTCGAGAAACGGAGATCGCATAGTAACTTGGGATTGCTCAAGTGCGAGCACACCGTAGAGACACCACGGCGCTTGTTGGAAAGCGGCAAACGTAACCGGATGATGATGAGCGGTCCCATTGAACGTCTCCGCAGCCTGGCCAACGTGGCGAAGGAACTCCAGGCAGAACAGCCCCACAGCAGGCCCCACGGGCTTGAATGCACGGACCCCACGCAGGATCTCCCCCCCATAGTTTCCCGTCATTCTCACTGGGGCAATTTCGCGTGCCTTCTCGTTGAGATAGAGGTCAGGAGCGCGGCTCACGTCGACACACCCGTCCGTAAGGTACACCGCCCGTTCCGCGTAGCTTGGAAAATCCGATAAGAACTCCTGGCCGGCCGTAAGAACCTGGAAAGAATGGCCGCAGGTTTCCGCAACCCGCCTCGCTACGCGCACGTCTCGGTTTTCGCGAAACATGCTCCCGAAGGTGTAACAAGGAAGGGACATTGTGGCTGGTCTACGGCAGGCCAGAATCATTCGCGTGTCCAGGCCTCCCGTCAAGGACATGCCGATTCGCTCGCGGCTCACAAAATACCGAGGCAGGTTTCGATCGAAGACCGTGCGAAGCTCTTGATAGTAAGGTTCGGGATCGAGCTGTTCCTGTTCTTCCCACTCCTTCGGCTGGAAATAGCTGTCCTTCCGCACGAGCTGTCCATTGCGGAAAGTCCATGCCGAAGCCGGCGGCAAAACCTGGATGCCTTCAAACAGTGTTCGATTCCCCAGCACGGCCCCGCAGGAAACGAATTCTCCGAGTCCCCTTGAATCCAATCGCCTCAGTTCCGGCCGCACGGCCAGGATCGCTTTGGCCTCAGCTGCGAAGTAGAAGGCATCGGCCGACTGGTGATAGTAGATCCGGTGCATCCCGTAGCGATCGTTGAAGAGCATCGCGGTTCCGCGGTTGCGATCTGCCAGGAGTCCGTGAAACCTCCCGTTCAGTCCCGCTGGAAAGGCCGGGTCATCTTCGTAGAGGTGAACCAGATACGAAGGCCCATCCACTTCGAGCTCATGCCCTCGCGCCTGCAGGCGTTGGGCCGTACCCGGTTCCGGATACTCCTCGCCCGAAAATGCCAGCACTACATCTCCCCGCTCATTTCGCAGCGGCATTCCATCGGCAAAGGAACCCCTCCTGGCGGCCCATCCAACATATAGGCCGGATATTTCATCGATCCAGATTCCCGTTGTGTAAAAGGACTCGTGGCGAAGAGACTCGACCATCCGCATCAATTGCGGTACCGCCTCCCGGCGTGGCATCTTTGTTATAAGAGTGACGATTCCAGGCATGGTTGGTCAGTTCGAGTCGCTAGGAGACCCGGGCGATATAAGCGTCTTAGCCGAGTCCGGGTTTTCGATTCTACTCTTTTAGGCTTAGATGCTGGAGCCGGCGGGAGGATTTGAACACCCCCATCTGCCGATAACGGATCGGCTGCTCTACTTTTGAGCTACACCGGCTCATCCCGTAGGGACGCTGGTCGATCGCGCCTGCCCCCCGTGATCTCTTTTGCTTCATGCAGAGCGTTAATTCGCCTCTGTCACCCGTTGCCTTTGACGGCGCCCCTCGTAGCTTTTCACTCTGCGCTCAATCCAGAGCTTCCTGGCTCTCAAAAACGCCTTCATGACTGGTTTCGGCGTATTTGCTGCCAGACCGCGATGGAACCCCAGCTTCAAGGCGAACCTCCCCTTTAGCGTCAAGGGAATATAATAACGTGGCAGCGGAACTGCCTCAAAACCGTTCCGTCGCTTGAACTCGGTGAGAGAGCTATTCGAGTCGTAGTAGACATAGCTTCCATAAATGAAATGAGATTTTCCCCCTGACGCGCAAATCTCGACGGCTTTTGCAATCATGGCGTTGTTCGGCCGCTTGTCGAAATGCTTCCTCATGCTGAGAATCTGCGTTATTGTTCCGGTGGTTCCGACCCATGTAATTTTCATGAATCCGATCAATTCGTCCTCATAGTAGGCCCCAATAAAGATGCTCCTGTCTAGATATGTCGCAAGCTCTCGTTTTACCAGGTGAAAGTCCTTTTTATAGTGCCAGAACAGCTTCCCTTGTCGAACGGGTGTCTCATTATAGATACGGCAAATAGCCTCAACCAGTTTGTCGTTGAATTCAGTAATTGTTACAGTTACGCTACTTTTCTTCGCTCGATTTACTGCCTTTCTAATGCTGTATTCGGCGCAGTCCTTCCACCAGTGTGAAAAGTCCGTAATCGGGATCGCGGCAGCATTTTCCCACTCTGTACAGTAATTATACTTATGCGAGCAATCTGGGACTCGCTGCCCAAAAGTGAAGAGGTCGGCGCTCAGGCCGCTGTCTTTTAGTATGGGGACAAAACGGCTAGGATCCTCAACCGAATCGCCTTCAATCAGCTCCTCGTCCCGAAGCGCTGCCACCTTAAGCCACTTACCGGTCGCAATCACTGTCCTCTCTCCAATCTGGACTGAGGGGACACGCACGGGACTCCCTTTCACACGAATCTCAGTTTGTCCACGGCCTGCAGTTGGTCCTTCGGACTCTGAAGCTGTTCCGGTTGGCGGCCGAACGGGACCGATTAAAGCGTCCATGATTATCTCCTTTGACCTGCAGCCGCTAATGGAAGTTTGGCCAATCCGCCCGGAGCGTTCGCGTTATCGAAGGCGGCGGCACTTTTTATGCGGCTCGTGACACGATCCGGAAGGGTGATGCCACTCATCAGGAATAACATGTACAACAATCCGCCCCCGAATGCTGCTTCAGACATGTTGTAAAAAACGATTGCCAGCCACGTCGCCAAGCCCAGGGCCGCTAAGCTGGGGGAGGCGGTCAATCTCCGGCAAATTCTCCTATAGCCCGCAATCAGGAATCCGATCAGAAGGAGCACACCGATCAACCCCAGCTCAAGGTAGACTTCAAGGTACCCATTGTGTGCCTCATTGATGTGCCCCTGGCCGGAATTATTCCAAAACTGCTCGAGGCGGGAACCGAGCCAGAAGCTTTGATAGCCCGTCCCAACGATCGGGTTCGTATGCATGCCGAGCAGAAATGCCCAAATCTTCGTTCTGTCGGTAAGCGTCGGATCCTTACCGACGGCTTGAGCCATCGAGCCGTTCAATCCGAAGCCGAAATTTAGGATCAGGTAGAGACCGAAGGACGCAGGAATCAACACCTTTAGAAACGCTGGGCGGCGTCGGAACACTTTGCTCCGAGTTGCTGCGATGACCAGGCACCCAAGCAGCAAGCAAATGCGCGAGGTCGTACTTTGTGAAGTTTGCAATAGCAAAACCGTCATGGCAAGGAATACGGCATTCAAGGCGAGAATTCGTCGCGTTCGCCATTGGTTTCGCTCGTGCCATCGCGTCATAGTATCCCAAAACAAGAAAAGCCCACCGACAAGACACGCGACGCCGAGCATGTTCTTGCTCGTTGTCACTCCTTGGTAGAGGCCTACCCCAGTCCATGGGTCAAACCCCCTCCCGAGATTGGGATAGTATTTGTCTAACACGATAGAGAGTGGGACCAGCAAATAAGTCAACCGCCTAAGGACAGTTCTAACTGCAGCTTCTGGGCGCGGATCTGATAGAACAACGAGAATTACGATGTAACCTCCGAGATCGCGAAACCATCGCTTGAAGGCGACGAACGGAAAGTCGGACCAGAAGGTGCTGATAAGGGCGAAGGACAAAAATGCCATTAGGGCCAGATTCCGCGAGAAGAGACCGCGCCATTTGAAAGACCGCGACGTCAAAATGCCAATCGCCAGAAAGATCAAAATGAGATCGATAATGCGGTCTAGGGGATTCCCCTCTACAAGAGCTTGAGCCGACTGTCCCATGCCGCCGCCCAGCCATTGTGAAGGCAACCTGGAACCAGCAATGAACATCCAGATTACCGGTACCCACAGAGCGAGTGAGGTTCTGGGTTCACGGGCTGGATCAAGGATCAGCAGCCCGGCGAGAAGTACAATCCAGAGTATGAGCGCTACAAAAGGGGGCATTAAATCACCTTGTACCCGTCGGCTTTGTGCCGCAAGATACGAACTGCGGGTTCTCCCCGTCGCTCAAGCCTCGATTCTTCGCTTCTTGCATATTGTTCCTGCTAAAGACGATCGCGCCGGCTCGCGCGTTCTCAGACTGTCGGAAGTAGCGCATCCTGAAACCGCAGCAGCCGGCAACACTCTTGGTTACGAAAATGCCTTCTCCCGGCCCTTCCATCAGCCGTGACGGCATTCAATAAGTCAACTGAGCGCCAAAAAAGCGTCGTGCTCTCCCGCCTGAGTGACACGCACTTGCTCGAAGATTCTGTCCATAATCTTCGTCGTCAGGATGATTTCTCGATATGGAATCGGCACTGGGCCGCCGCCTTGAATCGAGCGATAAAATGATTCAATCAAGTATTTCATTCCTGAATCCATATGGAAGTCTCGTTTCAAAAACAACGACAGGTTCCCGTACCAATTACTCAACTGCTGCTTTGCCGTTAGTATTGGTGGGATGAAGAGGTCGGCATAGCTTTTGAATTTCGCACCGCCGAGTCGAACTAAGACCTCGTGATTCTGGTCCAGGATAAGACCGTTTTTCGGACCATAGATGCGGAACTCCTGCAGCACAGGCTTCATTTGTGAGGAAAAGGTAAAATAGGCCGTTGTGCGGTCCCCCTCAAACATCATGACCCGAAGCTCATCCACGATTTCCCTTTCGCCGATTCCCTTGAGCAGGGGACTGGAAAATCCCCCCGCGATCACCTGGGGATCGTCGCCACTCAGGAACTCGGCAATTCTCGCAACTCCATGGCTGATAATGTTTTGCAGCAACTTCCCGGGCAGTCTTCGCACCCAGTGCTGTTTATCCCCCAGCACGGCCCGCGCATAGCTGGGATCTCCGAGATCGTAGCCATAGTAGCTTTCCATATGCACGGGGGCTCCACCAAGGTAGCCTTCCTTAATTAAGGCTCTCATGCGGCGGGCGGCGTGGGTAAACTGGTAGTTATGCCCAACGGTGAGCTTGAGGCCCTTTGCAGTGGCTAAATCGATAAGCTTTCCTGCCTGATCTGCATCGAGTGCAAAGGGCTTCTCAACATACACGTGAGAACCGTATTCCAAACAGCACCTGGCAAGGTCAAAGTGGCTCTCCGGAGAGGTCGTGATGTGAACGACGTCCGGCCGTGATTCGCTAAGTAGATCATGGACCTCTGTAAAGTATCGCTTAATCGGGAACCGCTCAAAGAGTTGCTTCGCCATGAGCGGTTCACGATCACAAACGCCGACGAGCTCGCAACCGGGAATCTTCAGGATCTGCGATACATGGGAGTCCGCGATCTTACCGCACCCAACGACACCGACTCTAAGCATTCCGGCTATCCTGTGCGCAACTGTTGAAATAGAGCCGCATCGCGTCCTCCGTGGACACCCTCGGCGCCCATCTCAGTAGCTTCTTCGCTTTTTCGTTTGTAAACCGCGTTTTTCTCCACTCAACGCGCCATCGTCTTCGATTGAACGCGGGCGGTAATTGCCCTCTTGACCACCGGGAATATTTCTCCCACAGATAGCAGAGCCCATAACTTACCAGGTGTGGCACATAAAGCGATCTAAAGCGGCGCACGTTGTTCTTGTATTGATGTAAGAATATTCGACTCGACGGGAGGTCATCGTCGACAACATTGAAAGCCTCTCCGTCGATTCCTTTCACAAGCCCGGCTAGAGCGACCGCATCGGCGCAATTGCTCACATAGGTAAAAGGGATCGCGTTGAGCCCTCCGAGATGCAGGAAGATACCAAATGTATTGACACCAACCCGGCCGGTGATCTCGGGTTTAGCGGAGCCATAAACGCTACCAGGTCTAACCATAACGTACGGAATGCCGAAATCCTTACCGTACTTTCGGACAATCTCCTCTTGCTTCACCTTCGCATAGCAATAGGCGTCGCCGCGTAGCTCGGGAAAGTCTTCAATCGGACATGATTCGTCCAGATACCGAGACTTTTGGCTGTTGGTGTACACAGTAAAGGAGCTAACGAGAACAAACCTTCTCAGCCGTGCGGCGTGGAGACATGATTCAAGCAAATTGCGCGTAGTGACAACAGAGTTCATGAAAGCATCGGGAAAGGACTTCTCGCCGGTTCCGGCAGCCAGATTGAATATGACCTTAACGTCCTTGCATGCAGCCTCGCAATCTGTTTTGGAAAGGAGATTTCCTCTGAATAACCCTACCTGGGCCCCTACGGGTCGACGTTTCATGACGCCGTCAAGCCGGGTTATGTCACTGGAGTGCCTCACGAAACAGATGAGATTGCGAAACCCCAAGCCTAGCAAGCTTTCCACGACACAAGAACCAATGAAACCTGCTGCACCAGTTATCAGTAGCCTGTCGTTTGGTGTGACGATAAAGGATTCGTGGGCGCCATCTCCTGGGCCGACGCTTTGCACCGCCACACTTTTGTCAGCCGAAGCCTTCGCGGGATCGCCACTCATCCTCTTGCTCCACAAAGATCTGGCACTGCCACCGATCCCCCGATGGTGTTCTCGACGTACTGGTTGGGTTTGTAAGATTCAAATTGGCACGACTCTCGTGCTTCATAAACTCTCACACGCAGCCCGGGTAATGCGTTCCCATCGTCACCTACCGAATTGACGTTTACCCCTTTCAGATCGGCATCGTGCGCGTGAAATACCACCGAGCGACGTTTCCGAAACCAACTGCTTGCCTGTCCGGCTGTTGCAAACCACGCACCTTGGCTCTTCAACTTGGCGACGAGTTCCCGATAGCTACTTTCCCAATTTCTTTCTGGGGCAAGGCTGCGATCGTGCCAGTTGACGGTTATGCACCCCCCAAACTTCGCAACATTTCCCACCATTCGTTCAAGCAGCGATACCGCGCACTGTTGGGAAAGGTTCAGGCAGGTCGGGTAAAACAGGGCAGTATCCATAATGTGCATCGGTAACTCGAGGAGCTGTAATGCATGTATTGGCTTATACGCTTGCGTCGTGCCGGAACGATATCCAACGGTGTCCCTGTAGCCAACAGTAGAGTCGTAGGCAGCTCCGGCATTCTCTAATTCCATCGGCGACTGTTGATCGTAGTAGAGCCAATGCATCCGCACGCCGATTTCCGAAGTCTTTGTCAAACGCCGAATCTCATCGATCTCTTCGCGACCTTTGGAACTGTCGATCCATGCATCAATTCCATGTAATCCGACCTCACAGCCTGCATCCCCGATCTTCGTAATCACATCCGCGATGTCTTTGGCCCCATATCCAGCGGCGCGAAGTCCTGGCGCTATGCCCTGAGAACTCCTGCCGGGATCGCCCTTAAAAGGGATCAGGAAGAAAGTCGATGGAAGTCCCTTTTCCAGTTCCAGATAGCGATCCACAAAACCACGCCAGGGATCCTTCGCGAGACCCAAATAGACGAATGGAAGTTTAAATGCAGCCACCCAATTCCCGGCCAGATTCCGGACGGAAATGCGCCCGAGAGCCAGGTTTCGCACCGAACCAAAGAGAGCACGATACAGAAATCCGAACATCGTATGGTCCAACTTGTGCTTCATGATCGACGGATGATCGACGTCATGGGTCAGGCAAGCTATGAAACGATAACCGGATGGAATAGCTGGAATCTCAACCAACCCTGCTCCACTAGCTAGGATCAGGTCGCGCAACAGGCCAATATGCATTTCAAGCGTCGGAATGTCCGCATAATCCAAAGGCTGACCGCGTGTCAATAAAGTGGCCACTTCAGCGAAGAGGTCATAGCCTACACGGGCTACCGTTCTGCCTTTTGAATGACGTACGTACATCCCGGCCTGCCGGGGATCGTCATCGGCCTCAAGCCCAGTTCGCTCTTCTCGGAACGTTACGCTACCTCCATAGATCGGAATTCTGGATCCCTTATATAAAAGTATTCTGTTGGCGCCTCTGGGACTAAGATCGATATTTTCCGCGCAATCAATCGGAAGCCCGTGAGCGGCATAAAACATGGTCAACTTCGTTGCGCAGGGGGAAATGTTGTTGTCCAAAGTGCAAAGCACAACCTCGTAGGTCTGTTCGTCCCGGTAAAACTCCCACGGAGTCTTGAACAATTCGAAAAACTCGGCAATAGCCGCATGTTCGGAATCATTCGCTATAACGCCGATCATCTTCTCTGCCTGGTATTCACAAACGCGAATCCTCTTGGGTCGTCGGCGCTTCTCAAGCCACCGGCTGAGAATCAGCTTTCGATCAGCGTACTCACTAGGTTTAGGAGCGTTTCTCTCTCCTGCTGCCATGCGTGCGCCAGATATACTGTCTGACCTCGCTCTGCAATTGCGGCAGCCTCGCCGGGGCGGAAAGCCACATATTCAAGCTTGGCAGCCAGGTCTTCCGAATTACCTGCCTCGAAAAAGATCAGCGATCCGGAGTCGAAGTAATCCGTTATCCCTAGAGTTTTCGGAGCAATAACAGGTTTGCCAAGGGCAAGATATTCGAAGATCCGGGTCGGTGTATTGATGTCGGTGAATGTATTACGCTGATTGGGAACAACCCCCACATCGCATCGTTCGATTTCCCCTGCAAGTTCTTCCAGTTTCTTGGGGCCCAAATATACAACTTTGTCGTCCAAGCCTGCGCCGCGAACCTTGGCCATGACTTGCTCGAGATAGGGTGTATTGCGTCCGTAGATGCGAAGTTCCAACTCAGGAATTGTCTTGGCAAGGAGTGCCAGCGCGGCGACTGCCAGATGCAAGCCGTTTCGCTCTACCAGTGACCCGTGATACATGATTACGAATGGCCCGGTTGCAGAGCGAGTAGGGTAGGAACGAGCAGCGCGATATGGAAATAGCCGTTCGTCGGGAGAATTCATCACCACACCGATCTTCTCGGCACGACAGCTACGCACAGAGAAGATCTGCTTGCATGCCACATTGACGGTGATCAACAGGTCCGCCCGCCGTACGCTCCATTTTTCCAGCCGGCGAAGAACCCGAACGGCAAGGCTCATCTCGTTTTTCCCGAAGATCGTCATCATTAGCTCGGGCATCGGATCATGCTGGTCGAGAATGACCTTTGCCCCAAAGAGCTTCGGAATGATCGCGCTGATCACCAGAACATCCGGCATGTTATGCACGTAGATCAGGTCATATCTGCGTCGCAACACCCTCCACGCCAGGATGGCGGCAGAGCTCAGGATAAAAACGGAGTACTGATACGCGTAGGAGAGGGTGCCGCCGCGGTAGTGGTGGACCGGAATGCGTGTTATATCGAGCCCACCCTTTCTCTCCCGGCGGGCGAACCCCTTTTCTGCTTCGCAAATAAGATCGACGCTCATTCCCTCTTCGAGCAGCGCATGCGCCGCCCGGTGCGGCCGGGGATCAAAGGGATACGGCGAGAAAACTACCATGCCGGCCTGCTTCCCGCTCAGGCGCGGCCTGGCTTGATCGGCGGGACACGCAGGCGAAGGAGACGAAACCTCCTCCGCTTCCGCGGCAATCCGAAGGGTGTGGTCTGTCTGGGCAGTCATATTCTCAAACTAAATCGCGACTTGCTGCGGTTGCAGTCTTTCCCTGTTGCGCGACTCGCGCTCGACCTTCATTTGGTTGGAAGTTTGGATCGCCTCCAGAAGATCCGACTTGGTGAACTTGCGCAGAATCTGGATGTTCGGCATCACGCAGTGGCCGCCGATAACGCCCGGGAAATATTTGACCGGCGGAAAGAAACTAATCTCTTCGTAAAACGAAATGATTTCCTCATAATTGGCGCCTGTTCGATCGCAATACCTTTCGATCTCCTGTGCCCAAGCAATCATCAGGCCGAAGTAGGTGGTTTCCGTCAGCTTTGCCAGTTCCGTGGCCTCGGGAGTCGATAGGACCTTTGTCTTCAGCCCGAGGGACTGAAAGTGCTGAGCAGCTCTCTCGCCTACTGCTGGATCCAGCGCCCCGATAAATTTTGTATAGTGGCAAAGCTCCTCGAGCATTCGAACGTGCTTTCCGCGAACCGGACTGTTTACCACTGCTGCACCTGTGCGGTCCGCGATCGAACGCGTTGTGCCCACGCCAACCGTACTGTTGATGATCGTCAGCTTCGGCCGGAGCAGTTCAATGTACCGGACGGTCTCGCCGGAAAAATCTCCAATCTCGAATGGAAAGCAAACATGCAGGACATCAACTGCATAGACGCCGGCAGGTGCAGGTGCTAAATCCACGCCAACGGCAGAATGATGTCTTGAAACAAGCTCGAAAAGTGGCCTTCCCACCTCCCCCAGTCCAACAACAACAACAGACTCTCTGGATTTCATGATCGTTCATCCTCTCGCAATAAAGTAACCTTTTCCATGCATTCATCTGTCGGACACGAACACCACATACGTCCGACCGCATCTCCAATGCAACGCCGGCCATGACCGTTATCATGATTCCTACGCCAGTTGTTTTGCCTGTGTCTTCGCGCCTTCTTTGTCTGCGGCTTCTTCACGAGGTTCTCCCGAGGTAAACGCCAGGATCTCTTTGGCAACCTTGGCCTGCTGCTGCGTTGTGAGCTGCGGGAACATCGGCAGGGATACAATTTCCGCAGCCAGGTGCGATGCTACGGGAAGATCTTCGCGAGTGTAGTTCAAGAAGGCATACGGCTTCTGCAGATGCAACGGAATTGGATAATGAATTCCTGTGCCAATGCCTTTGTTTCTCAGAAAACCGGTCAGCCCGCCACGGTTGCCGGTTCGCACTACGTAGAGGTGATAGACGGCACGGGACCAAGAAGGCTCATGCGGGAGAATTACCGCATCGTTGCACTCCAGAAGCCGGTTGTACTCCTCCGCGCGCGCACGACGCCGCTGGTTCCACTCCGCCAAATGCGGCAGTTTCGCAAGCAGTATGCCAGCTTGGATTGCGTCCAGACGTCCGTTATATCCCTCTAACTCGTGAAAATACTTCTTCACTTGTCCATGGTCACGCAGCATTCTGACTTTTGCCGCTACGTCCGTGTCATTGGTCGTGACCGCGCCGCCCTCGCCACATGCTCCGAGATTCTTTCCGGGGTAAAAGCTAAATGCGGCCGCACGGCCCATGCAGCCCGCCTTCATCCAGCGATTCTGGCGTTTCGAGAAATATTCCGCGCCATGCGCCTGGCATGCATCCTCGATCACAGTGAGACCATACTTGTCTGCCAGACTCAGGATCGCATCCATGTCGGCCATCTGGCCGTAGAGATGTACCGGCACGACCGCGGTCACCGGCCTGCCGCTGCGCAGGCTGATGAGCTTCCCCGCATGGTTTCGGACGCACTGCTTCTCCAAAAAACGCTCCAGCATCCGCGCTGAAATGTTGTAGGTGCGCTCATCGACGTCGACGAATTCGGGAATTGCGCGAGCCTGCGAGATGGCTTCTGCGGTGGCAATAAACGTGTTCGGTACGGTCAAAACTACGTCGCCCGCTTCGATCCCGCTCGCGAGAATGGCAAAACGCAACGCATCCGTTCCACTGCTGACGGCGATCGCGTGCCTTGCGTCGCAGAAAAGTGCAAAGTCCTCCTCAAACCTTTCGACAACAGGCCCTCCCACGAACCCCGCAGTATGAAGCCCCTGCCGGAAGGCCCCTACGAGTTCGCGTTCAAGCTCTAAATGAGGCGTGACGAGATCAAGGAAAGGAACCGTGTCGGGCGCTTTGTCCTCGTGGGGTCGCTCCATGAAGCGCAGAAGTTTCGCGGGGTTTCCCGCCATAATCGCGTATGGTGGAACATCCCTCGTGACTACGCTGCCAGCGCCCACGATGGCGTTCTCACCCACCTTGGTATTTGCCAGGATCGTGGCGTTTGACCCGATCGATGCGCCTTTTCCTATTAGTGTCCGCTGAACCCCCCAATCCGACTCAGTCTGGAGTTCTCCGCTCGCATTCGTGGCCCGCGGATAAGTGTCGTTGATAAACACAACTCCGTGGCCAATGAACACATTGTCTTCTATCTCCACACCTTCGCAAATGAACGAGTGGCTCGAAATCTTGCAGCGCTTTCCAACGCGAGCATTCTTTTGAATCTCTACAAAAGCGCCGATCTTCGTCTCGTCTCCGATCTCGCACCCGTACAGATTCACGAATTTCGACAGCTGCACGTTCTCCCCAAGCTTGACATCTGCTGCTACGGAACATTCCTGGTTCATAGGCGGATGAAAGCTCCTTTCCGGTTCATCGATTCGCTGGCAGCTTCAAGCATCCGAATTACACGAAGTCCTGCGCAGCCGTTGTTGAATGGCTCCCGCCCGGTGGTGATGCATTCTACGAAATAGCCGAGTTCCTGGCGCAATGCTTCAACCTGTTCCAGTTGCGGCGACCACATATCGCCTGAGCGGTAGCTTACGAGCAATTCGTAAACTCCTTCACGGCTGGTGATCTTGACGCCCTTGTCATAGACTTTTACCTTCTCATCCGCCTCAAGATCGTTCCACACGATCATCCGCTTCTCGCCACCAATGAGAGTCGTTCTCACCTTTACTGGAGATAGCCAATTGACGTTAATATGGGCAATGATCTTGTCCGGAAAATACAGCGTCATGAACGCCACATCTTCATGCCCATTGAGGTGCCCCTGGCCCGTCGCAACCACCGCCTCCGGACTCGCCTTGATCAGGTGGTCCATGATCGAGAGGTCATGCGGCGCAAGATCCCAAAGCACATTGATGTCGTGTTGAAACAGGCCAAGGTTGACCCGCGTTGAGTCGTAGTAATAGAGATTTCCGAGCGCGCCCTCTGCAATGAGCTGACCAATCCTCTTGACTGCTCCGGTAAAAAGGAATGTGTGATCGACCATAATCTTGAGGTTCTTTTGCTCCGCCAGGTTGATCAATTCCTCCCCCTGTGCCGCGGTGCTCGTGAAGGGCTTTTCGACAAATACATGCTTGCCATTCAGGAGAGCCGCTTTTGTCAGCTCGTAGTGCGTCCACACTGGAGAGACAATGGCGATAACGTCGATGTGTGGAGACGAGATGACTTCCAAGGCACTCGCAGTCACAGCTACTCCGGGATAGGCCTTCCGCGCGCGCGCTTGCGCAGCGGGACTTATCTCGGCAATAGCCCGGACCTCGGAGCCTTCGAGATTCATAAGATTCCGGACGACATTGGGACCCCAGTACCCGTACCCAATTACTCCGAAGTTCATAATTAGATTTCTCCTTCATCACTTCAACTCAGCTACATAGGCTTATAGCCCTGCAGCACTTCCCAAGGCATAGCCGATGCGGCACGAATCGGATGGGAGTCGAAGTGGATTACTTGACGGCCGGGGAAGCGTCGCTTGGGCAAGGCCCGCAAGCGAAACCTGCGATGCGCCTTGTCGCGCAGGGACTTTCTCGATTGCTGGACCGCGCGCGGAGCGATTCTTTCTGCGGTTAGTACGCGCCGGAACCTTTAATCACGGCGCCGGGTGTACGGATGAGGATCTTAAGGTCCAGCCAGGGAGTCCACGTGGAGGCATATCGAAGATCAAGCCGTACCATCTCATCGAACTGGACCGTGCTGCGGCCGAGAACTTGCCACAAGCCTGTAATTCCTGGCTTGACGGCCAAGAGGCGGCGGCGGTGCCACGTTTGGTACGCTGCCAACTCATAAGGGATAGGAGGACGGGGTCCGACAAGAGACATGTCGCCCGCGAGGACGTTCAGGAATTGCGGCAGCTCATCGAGGCTGGTGCGCCGTATAAATTTGCCCACGCGGGTAATTCGCTTGTCGTTTGTGAGCTTATAGGCGCTGGGGCTGTCGGCATTCCCTTCATCGTGCGCGGACCGGCTCGCGATAAGTTTCGTCACAAACTCGCGATGGACGTTGGAATCGCTGCCGATGTACATGGAACGGAATTTTAGAAATGTAAAGGTCTTTCCGTATCGCCCAACCCGCTGCTGTCGAAAGAAAATGGGGCCTTTGGAGGTAACTTTAATAGCCATAGCGATTACCAAAAGCAGCGGGGAACACAATATCAGCATCGATGTGCTGCCGATAATATCAATAACGCGCTTCATCAGGAGCAAGGTCTGCGTCCCTTTGTCGTGACTCACGAGATCCGGGTAGAGTGCGGTGTTGCTTGGCCGTCCAGGTTTCTCGTGGTCCCAGTCGTCAGGGAACAAGTGGAATGAGATGGTGATCTGATTGAATTTCTCTGGCGTCAACTCATCCCGAAGCGTATTGCTCACTTTGGTCAGGAAAGTATCCAAAACCGACCGCTTGTCATGAATGACCAAGCCCGTAAACATCGCGCCGACGATGACTCCATCCTTGTACCAGCCGATCAAATCCGTGTCCCTGCTGGAAGACAGCAGGATCGACGTGACATTGTCAAGGATCGCCATGTCCCCGGTCGCTCCCTTGTCGCTGACAGTTTCAAGCAACATAAGCAGGAAGGGAGCCTTAGAACGTTCTGTCCGCTTGCGTTCAATGGCAATCATCCGCCTGAAGGTCTCTTCGTCCAAAGGTGTTCGTTCCACTGCGGGAGTAGTCTCTAACAGCGGGTCGATAGGATTCGGGGCCTTAGTTTGATTTGATAGAGTCACGACATGCTCCTCTGGTGGCGATCATCGACCTGCACAGGACTATTCGTGCCATCGTGGCAGCCACGTAGATTTTGTTCTTCCATGATCTTTTTCGCGGAAGGGGTGTAAACATTGCGGATTGAAATAGCTTTCATTCGTGCTCGGTAGCAGACTCGGTGACTCGTGGCGGTATGCGGAACAACTTCAGATAGCTTACGGTGGGTTATGCTCACGAGCAGAATGGCGGATTGTCAGGAAGAAACTGATGAGCGGTAGTAGTATCCGCTGTAAGCTGAGGCCATGGAGCCGTTGACGAGTGCGCCCAGCAGCTTATTGGGTTCAATCGCTTCGAGCCCCTTCTTCAATTGCTGCTTCTCGGTTGTTCCTTGGCGCGTGACCAGGAGGACTCCGTCCGCGAGCCTCATCCAGACGCTTGTGTCTGCGAGAGGCAGCACTGGAGGAGAATCAATAATGATCCAGTCGAACCACGCGGCAAGCCGGTCCATCAGGGCTGGCAGCCTCTGCGATTGCAGAAGTTCGATGGGATTGCTTGAAGCTTTGCCTGCCGGGAAAATCCAAAAGCCTGCATCCTCAAGACGGTAGATGCTCGTAAGCGGGCTGGCGTCCTCACGCAGCCACTCATAGATTCCCGGGGTCTTTTGGATTCCGAACATATGCGACAAGGACGGGCGGCGCAGGTCGCCTTCAACCAGCAATGTCCTTTCGTCCGAAGCATGAGCAAGGGCACAGGCAAGGTTGGCTGAGATCATGCTTTTGCCTTCTTGCGGGATTGTGCTCGTAATAAGCACTTTCTTCAGCGGCCGCACCAGGCGGAGGTCTCGCAATCGCACTCCCAGAAGGCGAATAGCTTCGGCTGTCGGATTCTCCCTGTCGGTAAGGCAGACCAGCCGGCTTTGCGAGGGCAGCGAAATCTCCAGAGGCCGAAATCGGCCTGGAACGTCCGGCCGCTCTTCCGCTGCCAGAACTTCCGAATTACTCGGCGGTTCTGAAGCTGCTTCGGCAAACGGAATTACATCTCGCTCAACGATTCCATGCTCATCCGCAATACTTGTGGCCTCAGGCTCCAAATGGGACGAGACAGCTTCCCATTTCGATGCAACTCTGCGCTCCGCACGAATCAGCAGATCTGGTCCCGCGGGCAGCGCCGCACCTTCAGATCCCGACCGCTCTTTTTCAGATCTTTGCAATGCATCAAAGATTCTGCTCATGATTCTTCCCTTTCGCAGCGATACGGTCGCTCATGCCGCTTATGAATCCTGATGCGCCGGCACGAAGGCGTCAAGACGGAATTCAGATGCAACATCTTCTATGATCTGCGCTGTCACGGTTGGCGACTGCCTTGCGTAGGCGCTAATTAATGCGTTCTCGCAAATGGTATTGATGAGACGCGGAAAACCACGCGAGTACGAAAACACCGCGGCGATGGCCGGCGCCGAGAATATAGGCGGTTCACTTGATCCCGCGCCCGCTATACGCAGGCGCTGCTCAATGTACTCTTGGGTTTGATTCGCATTCAAGGCACCAAGTTGCGTCCGCAGCGCAATTCGTTGTTTAAGCTGCCTCAACTCAACGGAATCAAGTTTTTTATCAAGCTCGGGCTGTCCGGCTAATATAATCTGCACCAGTTTGTCTTCTGCCGTCTCCAGGTTAGAAAGAAGACGGACTTCTTCCAGTGTGTCCGCGGATAAATCGTGCGCCTCGTCAACAATGAGGACACTGGTCATTTGCTTTGAACCCCTACCGACGAGGAACTTGCTGAGGTCGAGCAGGAGTTCGCATTTGTTCTTGCCCGACGCTGGCAGTCCGAAGTCGGAGACGACGTATTGCAGAAAGTCCGTTGGAGAAAGCCTGCTATTGAACAGATATGCGTAGGCAATATCCTTGCTGTTTTCCAGAAGGCGTAGGAGGCACCGAAGCAGGAGCGTCTTCCCGGTACCCACTTCGCCAGTTACGACAACGAAACCCTTGTGCCGCCGTACACCGTAGTAAAGCGCCGCAAGGGCCTCATTGTGCCGCGGTGTGGGCACGAAACAATGAGGATCCGGCGTCAGATCGAACGGGTTCCGTTTGAGATGAAAATAGGCTTTGTACATCAAAAATTGGGTATGGTTCTAGTTATGGAGGAAACTAAAAACAGAACCGGCAAGGATAGTGCCGACGACCAGTACGGTTGCAACCCACCCTAACGCCAGTTTCTTTTTTGAATTTCGTTCGTCCAGCGGGCTCACAATCTCTGGTATTTCGGAGATAACCGCAATCGGCAAGAGCGATTTGATTTCTTTCTCGGTGTGCAGACGATCGTCCATAAACTCGAATCCGCCCGCTACGATCAGCCCTAAGGCGAGACCCACGGCCAGCCCAATGCTGCAGAACTTAAGACGGTTCGGGAAGTCAGGCTTTGATGGCAAACTGGGGGGGTCGAGCATGGTGAATCGCTCGCCTTCCTGCATCTGTTCCATGCTCGTGGCCATTGCGGATTCATCTTCCTTCTTTAGAAGGTCATCGTAATTTGCCTTGGATTGGTCGTAGCCGCGACTTAAGTCTGCCAACTGCTGCTCGGTCGCCGGCTCTGCATTCAGGCGGCCCTGGTAGTCGTTGATCCTGGCCTTTAGGTTGGCAATTGCACTTTCCCGGTTTCCGATTTCCATCTGGTTGGCTTGTAATTGGCTCTGCGTCTGCATCGCCGGTCCGGTCAGCGTCGGATCGGCCGCGCCGGAATTATCCGCAGGCTGTTTCGCTTCGTTGCTCTTCGCTTTCGTTGCCGCGATGAGATTGTCCCTTATCACTTCCAGTTTGACTATCTGTTTCCTGACGTTTTGAACATCGGGATATTGATCAGTGTAGCGGGAGCTGAGGTCGGCAAGCTGAGTCTTCAACTTGTCGAGTTGCGCGTCGACCGACGCCAGATCGGTTGGAGCCGTAGCACTGGTCCCCTCTGCGCCAGCCGGGCGCACACGGCTTTGTACAGTCCGCTCTTGTTCCAGTAGAGCTTGGAGATAGACCCGCTGCTGCTTCGCGGTATTGAGAGCGTCTTGTTCGCTTTGAAGTTGCGATTGTAGGCCCGCCAGGATCTGAAGATTGCTCGCTTCCTGCGTTGGCAAAGCTCCTTCGTGCTGGCCTTCGAACTCTCGAACTTTCGCCTCCTGCTCCGAAAGGGTCTCGCGAGCACCCTGCAATTGTTGCTGGAGGAAGTCTGTGGTTCCTTCGGACTCCTCCTGGCGCACCTTTAGATTCTCACTGATGAAAAGTCCTGTAAGTTCGGCCGTCACTTGCCGCGCCAGGTGCGGGTCACTCGCCGAGTACGATATTGTAAAAGAGGAAATATCTTGCCTTTGCGGGTCCCGCACAAGCTGGACGCCGATGTCCTTGCGCATGTTCGCAATCTTTTGATCGTCTGTCAGCTTTTTCTGCGCGCCGTCATACAAGCGAAGTTTCTGAATAATGAGCAGAAGACGGGTCCGGCTCAGTATCTGCTCTGTCATACTCTGCAATCGCGCCTGCAAATCGTCATTGATATTCGGCGCGACATAATTCTGCGGCATGGTGGGCTGCTCCACCAGAATGAGCGTGCTTGATTTATAGCGCGGCGGCAAAACCCAGGTGATCCCCCAGACCACGATCCATCCAAGGAATAAAGGGATTAGAAACTGAAGGTGACGGCGGCGAACAATCCCGAACAAGCGCCTGATGTCGGGTCGTTCTAATTCCTGCTCTTCCAAAGCTTCTACCATGATTATCTCCCCAGAGGCCTGCTGAGCTGGTAGGTTATAGTGACAGCCTCTCGATTGCTATCCGTAATCTCTGCGATGCCGTTGTAATTCTCGTGAAGATGTTGATATTGGAAATTTGCACTGAAGCGCTCCCCGATGGGGTGCTCAACCGAGACCCCCGCCGTTAACGTATTTCCTCCTTGAAAGGATGAAACAGTCAGAGGCGTTACGGAATTGATGCTCGTATAGCCCACTGACAATCCTCCGCTCCAAGTGCGAGCAAGTTTCCAGCCCCCTGAACCAGAGATACTATTCGCGCTGTAAGCCCCAAGCAGGCCTTGCCCCGCGGTAACCGTATGCGAGAAACCGGCAGCAAAATTGCCGCGGTTCCCTTGCCAACCGGCACTCGCAGTGACGGATGGCGACCACTCGATCGTTACGGGAGATTGGGGTGCGGTGGCATCAACGCGCTCTATTCCAACGGAAATGGAAGCGGAAAATGTCCGGTTGAAATAATAGGTGTAGAACGGAAGCAGCGAGTGGGTCTGAGTTTCGCTCACTCCGCTCGCCGGATAAGCTAGGGTCCGGTCGTATTGATATGCCAAGCCGGTATACTGGGAGCGGGATAAACGCCGGCTGTAAAAGACTAGACCTCTACTCCCGTGCGAATTGTAAAGACCGGAAGCGTTCGCTGGATTTGGAAGATCGAAAATGGTAAACGACCCTCCGCCGCCGATCATCGCGTGCAGTCCAAATTGGTAGCTTAGAACGCCGCTTGCGGTGTTGATCAGCTGTTCCGCAAACGGAGCGATGACAGTCGGCGTCGGAGTGAGTGTGGACCCGGTTACCGTGTTGGAAAATACATACGACGAGTTGTATACATTGGATGTCCTGGAAAAGCTATCCTCCAAACTGACGGCCACTTTAGGGTTGAAGCGGTATTGAAGTCCAACTGCCGCATTCTGATCCACTGAATCGAGGGCGCTTGTTGGCTCGTAAAAGGTAAAGCTTGGGCTATAGCTGAATTGCTCCTTTTGGCGCGGCGCAGTTCGATCGAGGGACACGCTTGGAGAAATCGAATAAACGAAGTCGCTGACGGGAGTAGAACCGTAGCTCGGGAGAACATTGTCGATGTAGGACGGCGATACGGTCACATTGGCCGCCAGGTAATTCGATCGCGTTTCCGAGCCGGAGGTATTGGCGTACGGCAGACCACTCACGGGTGGGGGTGTCATCATCTCGCTCTCGTCGAGCGAACCTCCGGAGTTCCCTGTCGCGCTCGGTTCCACCTGAGCCAGCGCTGGGATGGTCAGGATCAACGCGACGACGATGAGGAGTACGAGAAGAGAATGAGCTCGTAGAAGCATAAGTGCCCCTCAAGGCACGACGATGGTGTCATGTGGCTTTAGCTTGATGTTTTGGGTCGTGTTCTTTCCCTTAAGAAACTCCTGGTAATTGAACGGATACCGTTCCTCGTTTCCTGCGGAGTCCTGGCGGAGGAGGTACACGCCTTTCTTCTTAGCGAAATCCTTAAGTCCGCCCGCAAGTGCGATGGCGTCGACAATTGTCGTCCCGGCGGCGAGTGGATATGATCCCGGCTTCATCACCTGGCCAAGAATATTGAAGTTCCGGCTATTAATCTGTTCTACGATCACGGCTACCTGTGGATCGGTGATGTAACTCTTCAGCCTCGCTGCGATATCTTCTTCGAGTTGCATCGGAGTCCGCCCCTCAGCCTGAATATCGCCAATCAGAGGCAACGAAATCTTTCCGTCCGAGCGCACCGGAATCGAGCGTGTAAGCTCAGGTTCCTTCCAAACGTTAATCCCCAAAACGTCAGCGTCGCCGATGATATACGTATCGTCGGATCGTGCGGGCCTCGGGGTGGGATTGGGCTCTGCTGGCGAAGCCGTCGGCGCGGCGGCAGCGGTTGACCCCTCGTTCTGCTGCGAGGCCGCGACTTGGCTCTCTAGCCCAGTGCAGAATGCGACCGCGAACAGGAGGCCAACTTGTAGCGCGTAGCCGGACCAACGCTTTGTGACGGTTCTCGCCAACAAGGCGGGAGAGCTTGGTGTTGGATTCGTGCCGTAATTTTGCATCGTATTTCCCGTCATCACTTTACTTCAATTTTAGGCGGTTTAGGTTGTTTACGGCGGTTCTCCTGCAACTATGAGCCATTTCGGACAGAATTCAAGGTGGCTTTTTCTTGATGAAAAAGCCACGTAGCGATTGTGCCTTGGTCTGCACCTGCAGGAGACCCGCTATAGGAGGCAGAGGTCCGACGAAATTGCGTTTATGAGGGCGAATATCGATGCGGCGAAAGAAACAAAATAGGCAAAAGCCTAGAGTGCCGCAATCCGTGCCGAACTGACGTTCAGCACCCGGTTCCGGTCCAGATAGACGGGCGAGGTCCGAGCAGCCCTATCAACGCCGCCGCTGCAGGGTTCTACGTCGCCAGCGTGGACCTCAACGGCCACGGACTGCGCGAGCATGTCCACGGAAAGTACCAGCCGGTACAGGTTCTTTTTGCGAATCAGAATCCCCTCCACACCTTCAAGGGATCCCCTTGTGACTCGAACGCGCGTGCCGCACTTGAGAAACGGATGGGGCTCGACGCGGCAAGGACCATCAGCGGCTCTTTGAATCGCTTCAATCTCCCGATCCGGAATGATTGCAACCCGGTCTCCGCGATAGAGAATCATGTGGATCCCCGGAGTTGTCACAACCTGCAGTTTGCGATCGATGCCTCCGCGCACGAAAAGATAGCACGGAAAGAGGGGTAGATGAAGCACCTTTCTCCGGTCTTTCCAGCGGCGAGTGGATTCATAGAGCGGCAGAAAGACCTCAAAGTCCTTCGCAGAGAGCATCTCTGCAACGACCTTTTCGTGCTGGTGGCGCGTGTAAACGGCCCACCAGGGAGAGGCGGCAAGCAATCCGGATTCGAAAGTCTCAGAGATCGGCAATTCGAGTTCCCTTGTCTTCGGCGAGCGTCTCGAAATGGGCCCGTCGAGATATAGCTTCGCCCTGTGAGCCACATTTCGTGGCCCTCACTTGGCTCCCCCTGCGGGTTCTTTGTCCTCACCGTTTGTGAACAGGACTCGCGTGTCAAATATCTCGACACAGAGGAGTTGCAAGTGTCACCATCATCGTGAACCTGGCGGTTAAGTGACAATGCCCCAATCGTGCTAGCGACTTAGCCCCCGGTAACAGGTTCAAAACACCGCTGGTAACAGTTCGAAAGGTGACCCAGCTAAAAAATTAGTCCGTCCGTACTTCAACCACATTCAATTCCCTTGACGTCATGTTGGCGCCGCGTACGAATAGCACGCTCATAACAACTGGTGGGGCCACGATGATCGGTTCCCGCGTGCCCAAACCACCAAAGTTGCCAAATTCGTTCTACGATCCTCCAAAACCATTCCCACCTGCTGAAGCCACACCCTTCGGTGGACTCCTGGCCGGCTAGGATTAATGCGCGGACGGACGCCCCCGGTGGCCTCTCCACCTTTGGGGCAGGCCCACATCGCGCAACCTGTAAAGCAACGAGCGATAGCTCATATTCAGCTCTTCCGCCGTCTTTCGCCGGTTCCAGTGATTTGCCTGCAAGGCCTTCAGAATCAAGGCGCTGGTTGCCGTTGAGGTCGCCTGGCGGGATGCCTCATTCAAAGAGCCCAGCCGATGCTGCCTGCTGGCTAACGCGTTGTTCGTTTCTACCTGACGCTTGAGTTCCGCGCCTAGAGCTTCGTCGTCGCCGAGAATGATGGCCCGAGAAATCCAGTTTTCCAGTTCGCGCAAGTTCCCGGGCCAGTCCCACTGCTTCAGAAGGTGCAGCGTCACTGGATTCAGCTGTGGTATGCTCCTTCGAAACTCGTGGGACATCTTCTGAAGAAAGTACTCGCAAAGCTGCGGGATATCGGTCTTGCGATCGCGCAGCGCCGATAGGCGCAGCGACACAACGTCAATGCGATAGAAGAGGTCCTCGCGAAAAGCACCCGTTTCGACAGCCTCCTGCAAGTCGATGTTGGTTGCGCAGATGACGCGTACGCGCCCCATTCGCTCCTCGTGGCCGCCGAGCCTCGTATAGGAGCCGTTCTGCAGCAGGCCAAGCAATTTACCCTGCAGTTCCCAACTCATTTCGCCGATTTCATCCAGGAAGAGCGTGCCGGCACCTGCGATCTCAACCAAGCCGGGCCGATCTCCGTTGGCTCCCGTATAGGATCCCTTTTCACAACCAAACAATTCGCTTTCGAGCAGACTGGCCGGGATTGCCGCGCAGTTCAGTCTGACAAACGGGGCAACGCGCCGGTTCGAGCGCGTGTGCAGGAACCTTGCAACGACCTCCTTGCCGGTTCCACTTTCTCCCTGAATCAGAACCGGAAGATCGCTGGAAAGGACACAATCGATCTTGCTTCGAATTTCCCGCATGGCCGGCGTGCTGCCGAAAATGACAGCCTCGCCCGGCAAATCCGCCGGATCGATGCGAAAGCTCTGGCTCAGGTCTGCGGACATAAACCTCGGGGAGACTGGGGAAACCACGCTTCTGCAGGGTGCACGAGGGTGGCCACAATCCGGCTCTGGCGTAAACATTCGATTACAGATTATGTTGTTGATTTTGTTGGTCGTTAGGACCCGATCCGATGCTGGCGTTACTTGGATTCATTCACGGATGTGCAAAACTTTGCACACTTCTTACTAGCGCCTTGCAAACTCCCCTCTTCTGCATCTCACTTCACCTGGTTTGGTCAACGCCAAAAATCAAATGCCTGAGGTCATCCCGAATCCGGTTTACTGGGCTAGGTTCTCACAGCAACGGCCGCACAGATGTGAAAGGAAAGATAAACCGCAGTGGCTCCCGGCCTAGCGCATTTCTCCCAATGGTATATTGGTATTCCAAACAGCCAAGTTGGCGCGGACACCAGTGAGCGGCAATCTTTTCGACGGTTGGCACTCTACATGATTGGGAGAAATGCCTTAAACATTGGGGTTCACAAGAAGCGGTGATGATCCTGTCCCATCATTTGCAGCGAACATCTGGCGATATTCCCGGCCGCCTCTACCCTGCTTCCATGGTTGGCTCCATCGTCCTCGCCTCAGAGGTCTCGCACCTCCTGCTTATACCAACCTCCAAGCCAATGGGCAAATCAAATGTGCGAAAAATAGCCTACGTCATCGGGGACAAACGAGCCGTGCTTGCCGCGTGGCGTCTACGGCAGGGTTGACAGGATGAATCGAACGGGGTCGCTGCCCGGCCGGCCATCGGGAATGACCAGCAACAGCGATCGCGATCGTTCCTCTGCGATTCTCTGCTTGCCGGCTAGACCGCATTGTTCCGGGCAGATTGGATCTTCTGGAATGTTTGCTGGGGATCGCCGCCCGGCCAAGGCCGGAGATGATGCTGCTGGATCTTGTAAAGCAGGCTGCGGTAGCTGATGTTTAGATATTGCGCGGCGCGGCGGCGATTCCAACCGAAGGTTTCCAACGCGTTCTGAATCATCTGTGCTTCGGTGCGCGCCTTTACATCGCGCACAACGGATCTGAACCCCACGCACGGAGGCGCTGCGTCAACGAAGCGATCCCGCGCATCTGTCGCTGCGGATGCGGCGACCCTGGCTTCCAGTTCCCGGGTGGCTGCGTCTGCGTCGCGCATGACAATGGCCCGGGTGACAAAATTAAGCAGTTCCCTCAGGTTTCCCCGCCAATCGTAAAGAAGCGCCACATCCATCAGCCGGGAGGGAAGGCTGCTTCCAAACCCGTTCCTCATCTCCGCCGGTGACCGGCGGATAAACTCCTCAATTAGGTAAGGAATTTCCTCGCGCCGCTCGCGAAGCGGCGGAACTTTGATGGTGAACACACTGAGACGGTAAAACAGATCCTCACGGAACGATCCCTTGAACAGCGCATCTTCCATCTCAACATTCGTGGCCGCAAGAACTCGCACATCGACTTTGGTGGTTTCCTGGGCTCCCAGGCGAGCGAATTGGCCATCCTGCAGAACATGGAGAAGCTTCGCTTGCATCTGCACTCCGATTTCACCAATTTCGTCGAGCAGCAAAGTACCGCGATTTACCTGTTCAAATTTGCCCCGCCTGTCGTTGATGGCTCCCGTGAAAGCGCCCTGCCGGTGCCCGAAAAGTTCGCTCTCGAGCAAGTCTGCGGGCAGGGCCGCGCAGTTCACCTTCAGAAATTTCTCCCTGGACCGCCGCGAATTCTTGTGGATCAGTTGCGCGATGATTTCCTTGCCCGTACCGCTCTCGCCCAGGATCAGCACATTGACATCGATATCGGCAAGCAATTTGACCTGGCGATGAATTTCCAGCATCTGCGGCGATGCCGCCAGAAAGAAGCTCTTGCCTCCGAGTTCTTCTACGTACGGAACGGCAGGCATGTCGGGGGGATCGTTCGCCCATTTCGCGGAATCGCCCGGCCCGGCGGCAGCACCGGAATCATGGGTCGGAGCGCGGTCAGCACAGAACTGGCCCTTGAAGGGACTCAGCGAATCGACCACCGACTCAAGGTCTCCGCGGGTCACCGGCATCGTCAGAAAATGCCTGATGCCCATCGCAAAGGCCTCTTGTTGAAGCCCCTGTTCGCTCATTCTTGCAAACAAGCAAATGCTATGCGCGGGGACAAATTTCAGGAAGCGGCGGAATGGAGCGGTCTCTGTCGAGTCGAGGGGAGAAACCTCGCACAGCAATAAATCGGGTTCAAGACCGTTGCTCAGCAGCGCGCGGGCTTGCGAGCTTCCGGCCGCTTCGATCACCCTATGGCCGGCGCCTTCCAGGACCATCCTAACAAAGGCGCGGGTTTCTGCATTCTGTATAACAGTCAGAACAAGCAGCAGCGGTCTCACCAAGGCCTCTTTCTGGGATTGCAGTCTTATTCAAAAGATCAAGCCAATAAAGACCAAGCTAACCTTGAGCATTGTATGTTCGCGTCCTGCCAGAAAGACATTCGTTTGAGGCATCCAACAGGCGCGATGAATGCAAGCCCGTTTGCAATAGGAAGGACACCCTTCACTCCGGCTGAACGGTTGCCCGTGCAGCAGCAATGAGCGATTGATTGGGGGACTGAGCCTCTTAATCGGCTATCAAAAATAACCGTTCGAGGAACTTTGACTTATCGCATCGTCCAACGATCCATTGCGCTACGTTCGCCCGACGCCAAGCGGGCAACCTCCTTGGGAAAAAAGTGAAATCTTACGTAAAACCCCCAAGAGCGTTGAACAGGTTTCAAAAAGGTGAGCGAACTGACGATACTTACGGCCTTGCAATTATTCCTCACAATAGGGGAGAACCGGAGGGGTGTCAATGGCACAATGGTCACGAATCACGCGCCTCAGTAACACGCGCTCGTAACCATATCGGTTAATCGGTCTGTAAACATCCTGTATCTATTAGATTCATAACTATTTATTGTTCATTCTGCGCCTGATTTTGCGCTTAGCTCGGTGGGTAGGATCCTGCCGCTACTTGTGACACCGCCAGCCTTCGGGTGGCTTGAGATTTGCCCCATCGGCGAGCCCCTTTTTGTTTTCCTCCGAACCCAAGGTTGGTTTTGCGTGCCCGCTCTCCTGACGGTCAACCGCCGTCGCGAACGGGCATGAAGAGCATCCCGGTCCGCGAAGGAGCTCACGGGGCGCCTTTCCGGGTTTCGTCGTATCCTGTAGCTATTCGGGAATTCCGCCATGAGGACCTTCACTTTCGACGAAGCGCAATCCCTGCTCCCCGTGCTCGAATCGTTGCTCAAGCGCGCCATGGAGGGCAGGCGTTCCGCGCAATCGGTCGAGACGGATCTTAACGCACTGGCGCAGCGCATTTATCTTTCGGGCGGCATGAGGGTGGATACTGCTGACATCGCCAAGCAGCGCGCTGAGATGGAAGCGCACCTCACGCAAGTCCGCGAGAGCATTGCTGAAATCGATGCCATCGGGGTTCAGGTGAAGGATCTCGACTCCGGACTGCTCGACTTCCCCTGCCGAGTGGACGACCAGGTCGTCCTGCTCTGCTGGCGCATGGGCGAGCCCGCCATCGAGCACTGGCATACACTAGAAGCCGGTTTTCAGGGCCGCCAGCCGGTCGATGAGAGCTTTCGCCGCCGCGCCGCCTCCGGCGGCCGTCCAAATTAGCGTCGCGGTGTGCGTGGCTCTGTCTCCATGTATTGAGTTTGCTCTGGTTCCGTTTGGAGCTGCGTGTTAGGCAATGTGTATGCGAAGACATATGCCGGCGCCGAACGAAATCCCTCCTTACTGCGTCAATGTCACAGACGGTGACTGACGGCAACTCCCCGTACGCTTGTATCGCACCCTGCGACAGGACAACACACGCGGTCAAGCAGTACCCTTTGAATTGAGCCCTTGATGGATTGCGCCTGGACCGATCGATTTTGGATTGGACCTGCGTGAGGAATGACGATGAAATGCAGAATTTTGGCGGGTCTTTGCGTGGCTTCCTTCGTGGTTCTGGCCGGATGCAAGGGCTTTTGGGATCCGCCGCCTTCGACATCGACAACGACCACCACGCCCACTACGCTTTCCAGCGGCGTCTTCTATGTGCTGAACCAGACGACGGACCAGATTGTTACCTTTGCCATTTCTTCCGGTACGTTGCCCAGTGGCACCGCCTTAACGCTGCCTGCCCCCGGTCCATTGGCCATCGCCGTAGCGCCCAATGGCCATTTCCTTTATGTAAGTACGACCGGTGGGATCTTCCTCTATACGATCGCATCGAACGGTGCGCTCACCCTTGGGAACAACAGTCAAGCCATCAGCCAGGACCCGGCCTGGACTATGCAGGTCGACGCGACCAACTCGTGGCTGGTCGATGCTGTCTCTGGCACAGGCCAACTCAGCGCCATTGCCATCAATCCAAGCAATGGAACTCTTGCTGTGGCCAACGAGACTGAGCAACAGTTTCCTGGCGGTCTGCCGGCTACAACACTCACGCAATTGGCCATCTCTCCAACTGACTCAAGTACCTGCAACGATTGCTATGTATTCGTTGCAATGGGCACAGGCGGAACGGAGTTTATTGGCTTTGATCCCGCCAACGCCAATCCCTTCGGGAATTCCGGTCACATTAACCTCGTGAACCCCTCAGGCGGCGACAGCGCGGTGGCAGTGGACCCAACCAACAGGTTGCTTTATGTAGGCGAAACTGATGTCCTTCCCTCCGCCACTCAGACTGGCGGGCTGCGTGTCTTTACCATCGGCACCGGCGGCGTCACCGAATTCACCACCGGCAACGGTTACCCGTATGCAACCAGCGGAGCAGGACCCTCAGCCATTTTGCCCACGTCGGATGGCAACTACCTATTTGCCGCCAATAAATCTATCAGTGGAAGCTCAAGCGCTAACATTGCCGAATTCTCGGTCTCGTCCACATCGCTCACCTCGATCGGCGCCGTTGCGGCCGGGCCCCAGGGCAAGATTGGCCTGGCGGAGGATTCCATGAGCCATTTTGTCCTTGCAGTGGACTTCGCGGGCAACCCCGACCTCGATGCCTACACCATGAAATCTGGCGCGCTCACCTCGGCGATCACTTCCACAACCGGAACCGATCCCGTGGGAGCGGTTGCAGTCGCGGCACTGCCGTAAAAACAGTGGTATTCTCAAGGCAATCGTCACGAGCTGTGCTCATTCCACTCTCAATTCTTTCTGTTCCTTTTCTCCGGCGCCCCCCACTCCTGTTTGCGCTGCCTTCGATAGCGCTGTGCGGTCTCATCTTCTTGTCTGGATGTGCGCGATTCCGGCACGAACAGCATGAAACGGTTTACGTTTCCGTTCGCGAAACGTACCTGCACGATCGCGTCGCCCCGGTTTCCAACCGCGTGTGCGAGGTGGTAAACGGGCAAGCGCTCGAAGTCCTGGAGCATAGCCGGCGCTTTCTTAGAGTCCAGGCGGGTAAGAACCAAATCGGCTGGATTGAAGACCGAGCGGTGATCGACGCCAAGACCCACGACGCGTTTATCCGCCTTGCCCAGCAACACAAAGACGATCCCGTGGCGGCCACGGCTACCCTGCGCGACGACCTCGCCATGCACGTACTCCCCGGCCGCGAAACAGAACGTTTTTATCTGCTGCTTGGGAACACGAAAGTCCAGCTTCTGGCGCGGGCGTCGGCTCCCAAAAAACCGGCGGAGACGATCGGGCCGCTGCCTGCGGCCAAACCCGTTGAAAAGGGCGGGAGCGCGACATCGGCTTCGGGCGCCAAACCGGAAGCGCAAAAGAATCCGGCCGGCAGGGAGGAGACGGAACCGCCCCTAATGGAAGACTGGTGGCTGGCACGTGATGCGCAGGGCCGGGCTGGCTGGCTGCTCGGCAGCCGCCTGGATGTGGATGTGCCGAACGATGTTGCACAGTACGGCGAAGATCAGCGCTTTATAGGCTGCTGGATGCTGACTAAGGTCACCGATCCGGAGGCCAACACGCCGGATCGCCAGGTCCCCGAGTACCTGACCGTTCTCGCTCCGCTCAAGTCCGGGTTGCCCTTCGACTTCGATCAGGTGCGCGTCTTCACTTGGAGCACGCGGCATCACCGCTACGAGACGGCCTTCCGGCTCCATCCCATCCAGGGCTATCTGCCGGTCCGGGTCTTTTCCGCGAACACAGCCAGTGGCGGCGTTCCCGCCTTCAGTTTCCTGATCGCGAGCAGCAACGACGTCACCACGGATTCCGCGACCGGCATCACGCGGCCCACGGCTCCCCGCACCATCCGCTACGAAATGATCGACACGCGAGTGCAGCGTATCGGCCCGGACCTTGCGCCGATTCCGGTGGGGCGCCTGCCGGGCGAAAAGGCGAACCCCGCCAAGCCCGCGAAGAGGGCCAGGGGGCGTTAGGGCCTGTTCACCCTATTGGGGTGGATGGCGTCGAGAGCGCGAAGTATATAGTCGTTCTCGGCTTCCGTAGTGACCATCATGACTTTCATGTCCCCGTATCCGCCGGCGCGCAACTGGCGCAGTCTCACTGTCGTCAGCACGCCGCCGCGATATGCACTAAGCCGGCCGCGGCGCGGGTGTACATGAGAGGTTAATATGCATTAGCCTCTAATCTTCAGCCCATTTGCGGATGCGAGGAACGTATTGTCCATGACGAACTTGACTCAGACCGCGCTCGAAAAGCTGTTCGAACTCGCGCGGCAGGCCGCGCAGAACTCCTATTCCCCCTATTCGGAATTCCGTGTGGGCGCCGCACTCCAGCTCGCCAGCGGCGAAATCGTGACGGGGACCAACGTCGAGAACGTGAGCTTCGGACTCACCATCTGCGCGGAGCGTGCGGCGTTGGTGCGGGCCGTTTCCCAATTCGGGCCGGAGATTCGGATCGCCGCTGTAGCCATTGCGAACCTGAACGGCTTGGCCAGTCCTCCCTGCGGGGCGTGCCGTCAGATGCTGGTGGAATTCATTCTTTCCGATGCGCCGATCATTTTTCCGGCCGCGGACGGCGTGCGGACGATGACCTTCAGCGACCTGCTGCCGCTGGGGTCTGAGATGAAATTGAAGTAGCGCTCGACTCAGGCCCTCTATGCGGGCTTTGACTTGAATCCCTCATACGTCAGGTACGCGCCCAGCACCAGCAAAAATGCCGTCACTGAATACAAGCACGCCCCGCAGTTGAGCACCGATTGGAAGAATCCCTCCAGCCACTTCGCCGGCAGAAGCAAATAGAGAATGCCCTTGATGAGTGTCAGCCATCCCAAAAGAGTAACGATGACCACCACCGGACATTTTGACCATAGATTGTGGGCGAGAACCATTGCCAGCCCGGCGAGCGAAATGATCATCGCGCAACACCACATGGCCAATGGATTGCCCGGAACTGTTGCGAGCGCATCCGTAAAGACCTGTTTGTGAACGATCATCGACAGGCCGCAAATCAGGAAATAGAGCCCCATCAGCCGGCTGAGGAACAATGTGCGCAGTGACATAGCATCCTCCGTTTTGCATTAGGATTGTTGCGAGCATCTTACACCTCGGCGAGTTCCGCAGATGCAGCAGCGCTCGCCCCACGCCAGGTGTGACGTGATGCAAAACCAGCGCACCGCGGCGGGCCTTGTGCGATATTCTTATTGCCTTGCACTCCAGAGCAAAGACCATGCAGTCCGGCTCCGTGACTCCGCTGCACACGATCGACATCCTCCGCAAGAAGCGCGAAGGCGGAGAGCTGGACGCGCGCGAGCTCGCGTTTGTGGCGGCGGGCGCGGCCAATGGCTCGATTCAGGAGGCCGAGCTTGCCGCCTGGCTGATGGCGGCTTGGCTCAAGGGGCTCTCGCTCAACGAAACGCGCGCGCTGACGCTGGCCATGCGCGACTCGGGCGAGAAGTTTTCGCCGGCGCGGCTGGGCAAGCAGGCCGTGGACAAGCACTCCACGGGCGGGGTGGGCGACAAAACCAGCTTTCTCGTTGCGCCTCTTGCCGCGGCCTGCGGCGTGGCCGTGCCCATGATCAGCGGGCGTGCGCTGGGCCACACCGGCGGGACACTCGACAAATTGGAAGCAATTCCCGGCTACCGCACCGCGCTCACACTGGCCGAGTTCGAGGCGGTCCTCGCGAAATGCGGCGCGTCGATCATCGGCCAGACGGACCAACTGGCGCCTGCCGACCGTAAGCTCTATGCGTTGCGCGATCGCACCGCAACCGTCGAGAATCCGGGGCTGATCTGCGCCTCGATCCTGAGCAAGAAGCTGGCGGCGGGGGTGAACGCCTTGGTGCTGGATGTGAAGACCGGCTCGGGCGCCTTCCTGCGTAAGCGGGAAGACTGCGAATTTCTGGCAACGCTGATGGTGGCCACGGCGGAAGCTGCGGGGACGCGTACCGTGGCGCTGCTCACTGACATGGGCCAGCCGTTGGGACGCGCAGCCGGCAATTGGATTGAGCTGCTTGAGGCCGTCGAGCTTTTGCGTGGCGAGCGGCCCGAGTGGAGTCCGGAAACGAATTTCGACTTGCGCGAGCTGTCGCTCATTCTGGCCGGATGGATGATCCATCTCGGCATGCAAGCGGAAACGCCCGAAGCCGGCTATGCGCGCGCCGAGAAGGCGCTGATGGATGGTTCCGCGCTGCGCGTCTTTTTCGCGATGGTCGAGGCCCAGGGCGGCGACGTAAGCGTCTTCGACGATCCCGCTGCGTTTCACAAGCCCGGCGCGACTCAGATCGTTGCCGCGTGGGAGAGCGGGTTCGTGGCGGATATGGATACGACCGCGCTGGGCTGGGCGGTGCAGCGCACCGGCGCGGGCCGCGAGAAAGCCGGGGAGCCGGTCGATCCGCATGCCGGCATTCTGTTCCATGCGCGGCGTGGCGCGCGCGTGGAGCGCGGGCAACCCTTCGCCACGTTGTATGCCACACGATCGGAGTTGCTGGCCGAGCCAGTGGCAATTCTGAAGCGGGCAATTCACTTTTCCAAAAGTCCGCCGAACGCAGTGCCGCTGGTGAGCCGCGTGTTCACGCGCGATGAGGCGGAGGAGTACCTGCGCGAGAAACAGCTTTCAGCTTCCAGCTCCTAGCTGCTAGCCTTCTCCTACTAAGCCAGACTTGGAATGCAATAAAATGCCTGGCGCTGCGAGCACAGGTTAAAGGCAATAGGCTAGGGGCTAGAAGCTGCCTTCAGGGGGCAACTGCAATGGCGCGATTCACTGGATTGTTGGGAATTCTGGCTGTATTGCTGGCCGCGTACCTTTTCTCGACGGACCGCAGGCGCATCCGCTGGCGCACCATTGCGTGGGGGCTCGCCCTGCAGTTTCTCTTTGCTTATCTGGTGCTGCGGTTCAGCTTCGGACAGGAAGCAATGACGTGGGCGGGCGCCGTAGTCACCAAAATGCTTTCGGCCACCTTCGCGGGGACGCAGATATTGTTCGGCCAGCTCGGCCTTCCTAACTCCGGCGCTCTGGGCAACCTGCTGGGGGCGAACAAGGGCGCCATCTTCGCCTTCCAGGTGCTGCCAACGATCATCTTCATCTCCGCCTTCTTCGCGGTGATGTACCACATCGGGCTGATGCAGATCGTTATCCGCGGCATGGCGTGGCTCATGCTCAAGACCATGCGCATCTCCGGCGCCGAAAGCATGAATGTGGCGGCCTCGATCTTCATGGGCCAGACGGAGGCGCCGCTCACCATCCGGCCGTTTCTCTCCAAGGCCACGCGCAGCGAGCTGATGACCATCATGACCAGCGGCATGGCGCACGTCTCGGGCGGCATCATGGCCATGTACATCTCGCAGGGCGTGGAGGCGCGGCACCTGCTCTCAGCCGTGATCATGACCTCTCCGGGTACGATTCTGATGGCCAAGATGCTGGTGCCCGAGACCGAAGTGCCGGCCACCGAAGGCAAGGTCGTGATTCCCAAGGATGAGCTGCACGCCGAAGAGAATTTTGTCGGTGCCATTGCGCGCGGCACCATCGACGGCGGCAAGCTGGCCTTGAACGTGGCCATTATGCTGATCAGCTTTTTGGCGCTGGTGGCGCTGCTGGACATGCTGCTCGGCTGGGCGCACGGGCTGGCCTACATGCACTGGCTTCCCAGCAGCATGGGACAGATTCTGGGGGTCATCGGGGCGCCGGTGGCATGGCTCATCGGCGTGCCCTGGCGCGACTGCCCGGCCATCGGCAATCTGCTGGGCACGCGCATGGCGCTCAACGAGGTGGTGGCCTACATCGGGCTCGGGGCGCAGAAAGCGACGCTGCTGCCGCGCTCGTTTACGATTGCGACGTTCGCGCTGTGCGGCTTCGCTAACCTGGGATCGATCGGGATGCAGATCGGGGGCATCGGCGCGCTGGTGCCCGAGCGGCGCAACGACCTCGCGCGGCTGGGCGTGCGGGCCATGCTCGCCGGCACCATGGCCAATCTGATTTCCGCCTCGATTGCGGGGATTTTTCTAGGCTAGAAAACTCACGCTTCAAACTTGCGTCTCCCGGTCTATCCCGGGTACGCTCCCGTGATGTAGCCCTCGAGCTCCTGGATCTTGTGCTCCTGGCCGGAGATCACCCACTTCACCATGTCTCCGATGGACACGATGCCCACTACCCTATCGCCCTCCAGCACGGGGAGATGGCGGAAATGGCCCTCGGTCATCAGGTTCATGCAATCGTCCACGGTGTGCTGCGGAGTGACGGAAACGACCGGGCTGGTCATGATCTCGCGCACCTGTGTGTCTTTGGAGTGATGGCCCAGGAGGATGCCCTTGCGCGCGTAGTCGCGCTCCGACACGATGCCCACCAGCTTGGGTCCGGACATGACTATCAAGGCGCCGACATCGTACTCTGCCATCAGGCACAGGGCCTCGTGAACGCTTTGCTCGGGGGCAATGGGCAAAATCTTGTTGAATGTCTTGTTCCTGAGAACCAGATCGACCGTGTCCGTAATCTTCATCGAGACCTCCGTTGGCCTGAGCCAGGGAAATGCCGGGGCGCCTCCGCGGTCCCCAAGGGACTTCGCCGCTGTGGAACAGCAGTATACCCCGGCTTGCACACCCCTGTCGTACTGGTCCTTCCACAGCCCGCGATATGGCGGAAATCGTATGCCGTCGTTCGATCCGGCACATTAGGCCGGCGGATGGGCGTCAAGGGCGCGCAAACGGCGGATACGGTAGACGATCGTGAGCAGGGTGACGGTTCCGCAGGTGAGAAAGCTGGCGCCGAGGCCGACGATGAGGGAGTTGTCGTGCTCGTAGATGCCGTGAACCACCCCGATAACCTGCAGAATGCAAAAGCCTCCGAAGGTGACCAGCGAAATGCCCTCATCGCTTTTCTTGCGCCACACGGCAATGGCCTGGGGCACAAAAAGGGCCGCATTGCCCAGCAGAGCCAGCCCAAAGATAAACGCAACAATCTCTCTCATTCCCGATCGGCCTCCGCGCCGAAGACGCGCACTTTTAGAGATGATCGCAGACGGGGCGGCAGGCTCGCCGCCGGCGCAGCCATCTAAACTGTGTACGCATGCTTGAAACCACGGGACCGATGCGGCCGAGTGCGCGGAGTGGGAGAAACGGCGTTGCCGCGCTGCTGTTGACGACGGCGGTTTGCATGGCTATGGCGCAGCGCGCCGGGCACGAAAACTCGGATCGACGAGCGTCTTATGTGGGATTCGACAGGAACGGCTATCCGGGCGATGAAGCGCTCGCTGCCCTTCGTAGAAGCTTTCGCTACACAAGCTACTGGCTCAATCCGCCGCCCGGCGAAAGGGTAAACGGCTGGGAAGGCAAACGCGCGATCCTTCGACGGTATGGATTCGGTTTCCTGGTTCTGTATGACGGGCGCACGGATGCCGAGCTAAAGCCAGCGGCATTGAAGGGCCGGAATGCCGAGGATCTGGGCGCGGCAGACGGGAAGGCCGCCGCGGCTGCTGCGCTGCGCGAAGGGTTCCCGCGGAATGTGCTGATTTTTCTCGATCAGGAGGAAGGCGGCAGGCTTTTTCCGGAACAGGCTGCGTATGTGTTCGCGTGGATCGATGCGGTGCGCAGCGCGGGTGCGCGGGCGGGCGTTTACTGTTCCGGGATCGACGTACCTGACGGCAACAGCACCATCAGCACGGCCGAGGACATTGCGGAGCGGGAGAGCAGGCGGGCGGCGGCAAGCGACTCATCCAAACAGGGGAACCGCCTGGCGCTGTGGATCGCAAACGATCAATGCCCGCCAGCGCCGGGGTGCACGCTTACAGCTCCGCCTCTGAGTGCGGCGCTCTCGCCCGAAATAGCGCCCTTCACAACCGTCTGGCAGTACGCGCTATCGCCGCGCCGGGCGCAGTTCAGCGCGGCCTGCCCTCGGAACCAGGCTGCCGACGGTAACTGCTATGCGCCCGGTTTGCCCCAGGCCGCAAACACGTTTGTGGATTTGGACGCGGCGAACTCGCCCGATCCATCTGAGTTGACGGAATCTGAATCGCGCGCAGGCGGGGAGAATGACCGAAGCCATTGACGGGCATTTTTCCGCCGCCGCAAAGGGGGCTGTCAGAACTGCAACTTCGCGCCCAACTGAATCTGGCGCGATGTGATCGAAGTTGCCGTGACCGTGCCCGATGGATCGACTGTAGACGGCTGATCGAATCGCTGCGGCTTCTCTGCCGGGCGAATACCATAGGGATAACCTCCGAGGAGATCTCCGAATGGCAAACGAACTATCCGTTCATGCCGTCTATCAGGGCGGAATGCGTGTCCTCGCCGGGAGCGGAAGCCACCAGGTTCTAACCGATTATCCGCTGCCGGCGGGCGCAGCAGTCGAGGGACTTACCAGCCTGGAACTGCTATTGGCCAGTCTTGCAACTTGCGCTGCAAACAGCGTGATCGCCCTCTTGAAGCGAAAAATGGATCAGCCAGTGGACGGCCTTGAAGTTTACGCTCGCGGCATGCGCCGCGCCGAGCACCCCACGGTCCTTACCCGGATTTTTCTGGAATTTGTTGTGAAGGGCTCCGTCGATCCTGAGGCAGTCGCAAAGTCCATTGCAGTTTCTGAGGAGCAACTGTGCCCGGTGTGGAACATGCTCAAGTCCGGGACGCCGATTACCGCGTCGTTCCGCATCGCCCAAAATTCATAACTGGATTGATAGCCTGCGGCGCGGCGAAAGGCGCAACCTTGGAAACCGGCACTTCCGCGCCGTCTGTCCTGGCCCGGATTTTGTCAATTCCCCGGCTTGCCCATCCCGAAGATCTTCTGAAAGATGTTCCGGTGGTCATCGCCGCTCAGGCCCTTGTGGTCACAGGTCTCGGTGGGCGCGGTGCCGTTGAGGAACGCCGCGGTGTAGTCGTCGGGGCAGGCGGCGTCGGCAAGCAGATTGGTGCTTTTGTCGAGCGTGATCGTCTGGACGCCTTCCGGCGGCGTGAATTCATTCGTGTCGGAGTACTGCGGCAGTTCCACTGCCTGCTTCATGAAATCGGCCCAGATGGGCGCAGCGGCGTGCGCTCCTTCGAGGTTCAAGTCTGTATAGTCGTCGTTGCCGACCCACACCACGCAGAGAAGGTTGCTGGTGAAGCCGGCGAACCACGCGTCGTGGCTGGTGCCGGTCTTGCCCGCAGCCGGAGAGATGAATCCCATGTTGCGGACGCCGGCGCCAGTTCCGCAGAAATCTCGACCTCCGATTTCGCAGGGATCGCTCCCGTTGCCTTGCAAGACAGCTTCCATCATGTAGGTAGTGAGGAAGGCGACGCGTGGATCGAGCACCTGCCGTGTGGTGGGCGTGTAGTCTTCGATGATGTCGCCGGTTGGGGTGCGAACGCTGGCCAGCATCCACGGATCGATGTGCACGCCGCCATTGGAAAAGGTCGTATACGCGCCGGCCATGTCGAGCGGCGTGGCGTCGTAGGAACCGATGGCCATGGAAGGCGTGCCTTGCGCGCTTTTGATCCCGGCATCGCGAGCCAGCGACGCCACTCGATCGAAGCCAATCATGCTTGCCAAGCTGATGGTGGCGTTGTTGTCCGATCGCATCAGCGCTAACCGGGCAGTCATCTGGCCGTAAAACTCGCCTTTATAGTTGTGCGGCGTGTACTCGTACGGCGTTCCTTCGCCGTAGGTGTTTTGCGCGTCGTTGAGGATCGTCGCCGGTGAAAACGGCTTGGTCTGCTCCGGCAGCAGCGTGCCCTCGACCGCGGTTTGAAACGCAGCAGCATAGACAAACGGCTTGAAGATCGAGCCCGTCGGCCGCATGGCCACGGCGTGATTCAATTGCGAGGTGCCGTAGCTGCGCCCGCCCACCAGCGCCAGCACCTGGCCGGTGTGGGGATCGAGCGCAATCAGCGCCACCTGCGGATAAACGTACGGCTTGCCCAGCTTGCGGTCGCTCGCGTGAAGCCTGTCTACCTGCGCGTCCACGATGTGGATGGTCGAGTCGACCGCCTGCGTCGCCAGGCGCTGCAGATCGGGATCAAGAGAGGTGTAAATGCGCAGTCCCTCGCGGTTGAAGTCGCGGTCGCCCAGCCGTTGCGTGAGCTGATCGTGAACCAGATCGACAAAGTAGGGCGCTTCGCTTTCGTCCACGCTGGCCGCGACAAGGTGCAACGGCTCGGCCTTGGCGGCCTCGGCCGTTTCCTTGGTGATGGCGCCGGTCTCCACCATGGAATCCAGCACCAGATTGCGGCGATCGATGGCGCGATCGGGATGACGGAAGGGATTGAGGTAATTGGGACTCTGGATGAGTCCCGCGAGCAGCGCGCACTCGGCCAGGTCGAGCTGGCTCACCTCCTTGCCGAAGTAGGCCTCGGCGGCCTCGCCGAAGCCGTCGATGGAGAAGCTGCCGCGCTGCCCAAGATTGATCTCGTTGGCGTACATGGCGAAGATCTGCTGCTTGGAGAAGCGGTGTTCGAGGATGATGCTGATGACGGCTTCGCGCGCCTTGCGCGAATAGGTGCGCTCGGGCGTAAGAAAGAACCCGCGCGCCAACTGCTGCGTCAGAGTGGAAGCGCCTTCGCGGTAGCGGTGAAGGTGGAACATGTCGTTGCGCATCGCGCCCAGGATGCGCCAATAGTCGATGCCTCCGTGCTCAAAGAATCGGCGGTCCTCAATGGCAATGACGGCCTGCACGAGATTTGGGGGAATCTCGTCGTACGTGAGCAGGCGGCGCTTGGTTCGTTGCGCGCCCTCGCTCAAGCCGGTAATAAGCAGCGGTTCCAGCTCGTAGCTGGAAAGCGGCTGGCCGTGTGCGTCGGTGATGGAGTCCACCACGCCGCCGCTCATGTGGATGGCGGCGCTGTCCGGCGCGTGATAGGACTCCGGGCCGGGCCGCACCGTGATCTGCTGCACGCCTTCGCTATAGGTTCCCAACTGGGAAGGCTGCGGGGCCCCGTCGCCCGTGTATCCCGCCTCGCGCAACTCGTTGGCGATCCAGTGCACGGTGAGCTTTTGCCCCGGACGTACCTCGCGCGGCGCAGCATAGATCTGGGCGGTGTTGGCGAAGATCGGTTGCTTAAGCCGCTCATCCACGATGTGCTGGTACTCGATGTTGAGGTAGGTGAAGACAGAGATGCCCACGAGCACGACGCAGCCGAAGGCCGCAAGCAGGGCCCACAGAATCCGCGACCTGAGGTGACTGCCCGACGCGGGCCTCGCAAATCGGATTCTTACTGCCATCGCCGCACCTCAAAAAACAGCCTCTAGCTGCTAGTACCGCGACCGTGTGGATATGTAATCTCCCAGGTCCGAAAATCCGGACCTGGGGCACCCAGATCGTCGTTGCCAAGGTTACCGAATCAAATGGTCACGGTACTAGCCTCCAGCCTTTAGCTGTTCCTGCATCGATACACCTCAGCGTCGTCAGACAAACTCTTCATCGATCCCGCGTGCAACAAGCTGGAAGCTAGGAGCTGGTAGCTAGAAGCTGCTCTTCCTGTACGCGCTTCTTTACCAGCGCCACCACTTCGCCCAAGAGTACATCCACGCTGGTGCTGGAGGCGCGCACGACCAGCTCGACCTTGCCCTCGGCAACTTTTTTGCCGACGTTGATGCGGTAGGGGATGCCGACCAGGTCCGCATCTTTGAATTTGACGCCGGCGCGGTCGGCGCGGTCATCCAGCAGCACGTCGAGCCCCGCGGATTCGAGCTCGACAGCAAGCTTTTCGCCAGCCACACGCAGCGCGATGTCGGCAATGTTCGTAATGGTGACGACGACCGTGAAGGGCGCGATGGAAGCCGGCAGCCAGAAGCCGTTGGCGTCGTTCGACTGCTCGATGGACGCGGTAAGAATGCGCTCGATGCCGATGCCGTAGCTGCCCATGATGGGCGTCACTTCCTTGCCGTTCTCGTCGAGCACGCGCGCGCCCATCGACTCGGAGTACTTGTAGCCGAGCTTGAAGATGTGGCCCACTTCGACCGCCTTGCCGACTACGAGCTTTCCGCCACAGTCCGGCTTCGGGCAGCCTTCGCCCTCGTTCACGCTGCGGATGTCGGCGGCGAGCGTCCAGGTGAAATCACGGCCCGGCGTCACGTTGCGCAGGTGGTAGTCGAGCTTATTTGCGCCGCAGACCATGTTCTTGCGGCCTTCGAGGGTATGGTCGACGATGACGACGAGATCCCCACCTCCTGAAAACACCAGGGGCGAGCTGCCGCCATTGAAGATTTCCTTCGGAGCTAAGCCGACCGGTCCGAGGTAGCCCGCGGGGCCATGGAAGTACTTTTCCAATTCCTCGCCGTGCATGGGACGCAAATCATTGGCGCCGAGCAGCCCAAGCAACTTGGTTTCATTGACGGTGTGGTCGCCGCGCAAGAATGCAGCGACCGGCAGCCAGACTTCGTGGCCTTCGCCAGTGAATCCGCGTTCAGCCATGTATGCCACGCACTTGATATCCGAAGCTGGAGAAATCTTGAAAAACGCGGCTACGTCGGCGATCGCCGCGCATCCCGGCGTGTGCACCAGCTCCGGTTTGCCGCCGCCCGTCGGCTCCATCTCGGCGATCGGATCGAGGCGCGATGTGGCCTTCTCGAGATTCGCCGCATAGCCGCAGACCGGGCAGCTTGCAATCAGGTCCTCGCCTGCATCGGTGTAGACCATGAACTCCTGCGACTGCGAGCCGCCCATCGCGCCCGAATCGGCCTCCACGGCGACAAACTTGAGCCCGCAGCGCGTGAAGATGGCGCGATAGACGCGGTCGTGCAGGTCGAAGCTGCGGTCGAGTCCTGCCTTGTCGATGTCGAAGGAGTAGCTGTCCTTCATGATGAACTGGCGCACGCGCAGCAGGCCCGACTTGGGGCGCGGTTCGTCGCGGAACTTGGTCTGGATCTGATACCAGATCTGCGGCAACTGCTTGTAGCTGCGCAGTTCGCCGCGCGCGATCGTGGTCATGATCTCTTCGTGCGTCATGCCCAGGCACAGGTCCGCGCCTTTGCGGTCCTTGAGGCGGAACATGTTGTCGCCCATGCCCGCCCAGCGGCCGCTCTCCTCCCACGGATCGCGCGGCAGAATGCCCGGCAGGTAGAACTCCTGCCCGATCCGGTCCATCTCGTCGCGCACGATGGCGATGATCTTGTTCAACGAGCGCTGGCCGAGGAAGAGATAGTTGTAGATACCGGCGCCGAGCTGGCGAATGTAGCCCGCGCGGAGAAGAAACTTATGGCTGGCCACTTCGGCGTCCGCCGGGGCCTCGCGCAGAGTGGGAATAAAGAGCTTCGACCAACGGTGCATAGAAAGAGTGAGCGCACTTTCTCGTTCGCCGCGGCGAACGTTGAGCAAATGACAGCAGCTTTCATTCTAAATGTCCGGCATTGAGAGGGACGCTGATGGGGACGGCCCAACTGGGTCTAGCGGTGCTCCTAATCTTCGAGAAGTTTGCCGACCTCAAGATTCGCGGCTTCGAAAACAAGGTCCATCTTATGATCCGACATGACGTCCCTTGCTATCGGAAAGTAGCCCCTAATGAGCCTCCGGCCATCTTCAATCTCGATCCGACTGCCATTCTTCGCCCAAATCCCGATCAACTCGGAAAGAAGTGCCTCGAAATCGATAGTAGTCCCGCTATTCTCCGCCTTCAAAATAAAGCGCTCGAGGGTGACTGGCCTTTCACTCATACCCTTCAGGAGACGTTTTAGCGGGGCCTTTCCTATCCAGCTATGCACGGTCGCACTGCTATGGTCACGATGTCGGATGACCGCATCGAGAATCATGATGCAGCGTCGCAAAGCTTTGTTTTGCTCCGTATCCAGTTTGAGGGAATTCTGAAAGGTGAGATGTCTGCGCTCGGCACTCCTTTCACCCAAAACGCGCTGCCGACGGCTTTCGGCGGATTCAGTCAAGCTTGCTTGGTCGATCAGAGGCTTCTCTTCCAAGAACGCACTGGCATTTCTCAAGGCTGCTGCCGTTTTGACCGTAACCGGAACTCCCTGGGCTAGCAAATCCCTCAGCGTAGCGATTCTCGATTCGCGAGGGTCGGCCCTGGAGTCGCAGTCCTCAATGACACGATCCAGATATTGTATGAACGTACCGCAGATGCTGATCGAGCTTTCGTGCAAGTATTTTCTGGACGACCTCAAAGCCATTGGTTCTGCCGGTTCCAACTCAATCAAGGTCAGGGAGCAGCACGGCTGCGAGACGGCCATTTCTAAGTCGACTCGAAGGCCATCAGGAGTCCAAGGTCCGACCCTGAAGTCTCGTCCTCGAAAATAGACAGACCCAGGCAATGCACGATGCATTCCCTCAAAAAAGTGTCTATTCTCCTTTGCCGAATCCACCTGGAAAAGATAGATGGGGGCGTGTTCTTCGCTACCGTTTTTCGTCTCCATCGTAATAGCGCCCTCTCGCGTCAGATCAGCTCCACGCCCCACAGATCGTGCAGATGAACCACTCCTTCGACCTTTTGCGCGGCATCGACGACGATCAGAGACGTAATCTTGCGCTCTTCGAGGATCGCGAGTGCTTTCGCCGCAAGTTCATCGGCGTCAATGGTGCGCGGATGCGCATTCATTGCTTCGCCTGCCGTCTTACCGAGCGCCGCGCCGCCTTCGCGCTCGAGCAGACGCCGCAAATCGCCGTCCGAGATGACGCCGCGCAACCGTCCCGACTCCTGCACTGTCGTCATGCCCAGCTTCTTCGACGACATCTCGAAGATCACATCGGCCATCGGGGTCGAGGGCGCGACAACAGGAACGTCTTCGCCGGTGTGCATCAGGTCGCGCACCTTGGCGAGCTGCTTGCCCAGTTTGCCGCCGGGGTGGAGCTCCGCGAAGTCCTCCGCGCGGAAGCCCTTGCGCAGGCTCACGGCTACGGCCAGCGCATCGCCGAGCGCCAGCATGGCCGTTGTCGAGGCCGTCGGCGACAGGTTCAGTCCGCAGGCCTCGCGCTCGACCGAACAATCGAGGGCCACGTCGCTTGCCGCGGCGAGAGTCGACTGCAGATTGCAACAGAGGCCGATGAGCGCGTCGCCTTTGCGCTTGAGCGTGGCCAGCAGGCGCAGAATCTCCTCTGTTTCGCCCGAGGCAGAAAGCGCGATGACCACGTCGCCGGGCAGGAGCACGCCCAGGTCTCCATGCACGGCCTCGGCCGGATGCAGAAACAACGCGGGCGAGCCGGTGGAGCTGAGCGTGGCGGCGATCTTCTGCGCGATGATGCCGCTCTTGCCCATGCCGGTCACCACCACGCGGCCGTTTTGCTCGCCGCAGCGGAGGATCATCTCCACGGCGCGGGCGAATGGCCCGGCCATGGCCCCGTCGAGCCGCGCGGCCAGGGCTTCGAGCGCGGCGGCCTCGGTGCGCACCAGCTCCGCGGGCTGGAACGGATCGTCTTTCTGCATGGGACTCACTGGCTTTTGATGGTAACAGTTTAAAAGCAAGCTTTCAGCCTTCAGCTCTCAGCTTTCAGCTTTCCGTTCGGTTCGCGCCTCGCGGGGTATGGGGTTCGACCTTCCCAGGCTCCAAAAAGGGGTTTATTTGGAACGTTTGCATATTCTCGCTTGGTTGACTGTCCGCTACTGTCCGCCGCGCACTCACCCCTGACCCCCGATCTCCGATCTCTGCTCTTCCCGCTCGTACAATAGACTTATGAAGGCCTTCCCCATGCGGCGCAACACACTGGTTCTGGGCGCTACGCTTCTGATTCTGGCCATCTTCGCCTGGGCGGGGTGGGCCAACTGGGAGTATCGCCAGCAGGAGGCCGAAAAGCTGCTGGCCGGCGCCGCGCAGGGCGAGCTGGTGCCGGCTCCCGGCGGCGGCACGCTGGAGTATGTCTCTCCGCTGATGGGCAAACCGGCGCCCGCCTTCGCGCTTGAGAACCTCAGCGGCAAGAAGGTTTCGCTCGCGAGCTACCGGGGGAAGGCCGTCATGATCAACTTCTGGGCCACGTGGTGCGGCCCGTGCAGGCTGGAGACGCCGTGGCTCGTCGAACTGCGCGACAAGTACGCGGCGAAGGGCTTTGAGGTGCTGGGCGTGGACAGCGAGGGCGATAACCTTGAGCCGGGCGACAAAGCCGGATGGGCCAAGGCCGAGGCCAACGCCGGTAAGTTCGCCGCCGAGATGAAAGTGCCCTACCCGGTGCTGCTCGACGGCGACTCGATCAGCCGCGATTACGGCGGGCTCGACGACTTGCCCGCGTCGTTCTTCATCGATCGCAGCGGCAAGGTAGTCACCGCGACCGTAGGCCTGACTTCGGAGAGCGACATCGAGGACAACATCAGGAAGGCGCTGGCGAATTAGCGAGTTAGCAAGTCGGCATGTTAGGTGTGGTTTCATCAATTCGTTTTGTGCCGGGGCATGGCATTCACCGTGCCGAAAAGACCCCATATGAGTGCGGGCTTTAGTACCTGAAGGAAATTCGGCGACTGAATCAAGGTATGTTTGGGGGATTGGAATCGATGACTGCAAGAATGAAGTCAGGCTGCACAGCAATCGCGGCGTTATTGTTTGGAGCGCTGGCGGCTCATGCGCAGATTTTCTCGCCGGCCGCCGAGAACCGCTCCATCCTCAAGACCGATGCGGTGCAGTATCTCTTTCCCGAGCAAGTCAGTGTTCCCGCAGGTAAGGCGAGTCCGGTCGCGCTGCACTTCCGCGTCGCGCAGGGGCTGCACATCAATTCACACTCGCCCAGCGACGAATTCCTGATCCCGACAACGTTCTCTATTCCCGATGGCATGGGCGTGCGGCTCGACGCGGCCGCCTACCCGGCGGGCGCCATCATTTCCCTCGCCTTCGATCCCAAAACCAAAGTGAGCGTGTACGCCGGCGAGTTCACGATTCACGCGCGCATCGTGGCCACGCGGGGCAATCACCTGGTCGAGGGCAAGCTGCGCTACCAGGCCTGCGACCAGAACCAGTGCATGCCGCCCAAGACGATCGACGTGCCGATTGACGTGATTGGGAAATAGCAGGGACAGCCGGATTCGTTCTCAAAAGGTCATTCCATGGTAAGATCGTCTTACCATGCAGACTCGGGTTTCCACGAAAGGCCAGATCGTGATTCCCTCGCCGCTGCGCCGCAGGCTGGGCCTCCGCGCTGGCGATCCGCTGGACATTGCTGTCGAGAAGGACCGGATTGTACTCACGGCCCCAAAGAGGACGCGCTCCAAGGCCAGAATCATCAAAGACCCCATCACGGGTTTCCCGGTGCTTTACGCGGGACCCGATGCGCCGGTTCTGACCAGTGAGATGGTAAGAGATCTGCTTGCGGATTTTCCATGAGATATATTCTCGACGTGAATGTTCTGGTCGCGCTCGGAATCTTCCACCATCAATTTCATGAACGCGTAAATGCCTGGATCGTGCCCCAAAGAGACGCGCACTGGTTAACCTGCTCAATCACGGAACTGGGATTCGCAAGAGTCGTTGCACAAACGCCAAACTACGGTTTCACTGTCCAGCAGGCGCGGACTTTGCTGCTTAACCTGAAGAGCCACAGCGGACTGCCGTTTAGTTTCCTAACGGACGGCAATGGCATCTCGCAGCTCCCCGCGTGGGTGAAGACCCCAAAGCAAACTACGGACGGCCATCTGCTGCAACTGGCGAGCGCCAATGGAGCGGTTCTGGCGACGCTGGATGAGGGAATTCCGGGGGCGTTTTTGATTCCGTAGGGGCGAGTTCTCAGAAGCCAAAGGAGGGGCGTCCGGCGGCAAATAGGGAAATAGCCCGCAGCCTGTCTAGAGCTTTCATGCATCATGCCGTCCCTCCCCGTTCTCGGTCAGCTTCGCAAGCCAGTGGCGAACCTCCCGAACGGTGATCACAAAAGCGATGACGACGAAAGCGACCGTGGCGCAGGTTTCAATGGTGTATAGCTTTACAAGTTTCAAAAACTCTAAGTAGTCGATGCCGTGCATAATCGGTTCTCCGGCGCCCGAAGTCCTTCAAGCGCGAGAGTAAAGCGTCAGAGCCGAAGCATCTCGGTGCCGGCAGTGGAGCATACTCTTAAGCGCCGCGGAATCATTGAGAAGCGCATATATATATACCGGAAAGCTCGAGATTCTTAGAGAAAATGTACCGAGATACGGCATGAGGCCCACATCTTGGGCCTATCCGGAGATCTGCTTAATCAAATCAATGATTTAAGGCGCCGGTGAGTCATGGTCACTTCCTTGAAATGTCCGCAGCAAGGTGTGCTGAAGGTAAGGTATGCCCGCAGAATGTATGGTATGAATCGAAGTGCTTCGCGGTCTCTGGGTGGCGAGGTCACGCTTCCCCTTGCCTAGGAAAGCTCGCCAGCCTCTGCGAGCGTCCGCCCCTGCGCAGGTGGCTACGCTCCCGCCTTCTTCTCGATCTTTGCCCAAGTGTCTTTCAACGCGAGAGTGCGGTTGAAGACCAGATGGCCCGGAGCAGAGTCGGGGGTCGAATCTGGGTCCAGGCAGAAGTAGCCCACGCGCTCGAACTGGTAGCGGTCCTCAAGCTTGGCGTTCAAAAGAGAGGGCTCAAGCTTGGCGCCGGTGAGAATTTCGAGCGAGTTGGGATTGAGATTCGAGAGGACGTTCTGGCCTTCTTCCAGGTCGTAGGGATCGGCCTTGGTGAAGAGCTTGTCGTAGAGACGGATTTCGGCCGGGATGGCGTGCGCGGCCGAGACCCAGTGCATGGTGGACTTCACCTTGCGGCCGTCGGGCGAGTTGCCGCCGCGGCTCAGGGGATCGTAGCTGCAATGCACCTCAACGATGTTGCCGGCCGCGTCTTTCTCTACGCTCTGCGCGGTAACGAAGTAGGCATTGCGCAGGCGGACCTCTTTCCCGGGTGACAACCTGTAGTACTTGGGCGGAGGAACCTCGCGAAAATCGTCCTGCTCGATATAAAGCTCGCGCGAGAACGGCACCTGGCGCGTGCTGGCCGAGGGGTCTTCGGGGTTGTTGGCGACCTCGACAAACTCCTCTTGACCGACCGGGTAGTTGTCGATGACCAGCTTCAACGGGTGCAGCACGGCCATGGCGCGCGCGGCGCGGCGGTTCAGGTCGTCGCGCTGGAAGTGCTCCAGCATTTCGACATCCGTTGTCCCATTGGTGCGCGAGGCGCCGATCGCGGCGCAGAAGGCGCGGATCGCCTCCGGCGTAAAGCCGCGGCGTCGCAGCCCGGAGAGCGTGGGCATGCGCGGATCGTCCCAGGCGTTCACACGCTTTTCCGTTACAAGCTGTAGTAGTTTGCGTTTAGAGAGCAGCGTGTAGGTGAGGTTGAGGCGGTCGAATTCAATTTGCTGCGAGGGGAAGATGTCGAGCTGCTCGATATACCAGCGGTAGAGGGGCTGGTGGTCGGCGAACTCGAGCGTGCACATGGAGTGGGTGACGCGCTCGATCGAATCCGACTGCCCATGCGCGAAGTCGTACATAGGATAGATGCACCACTCGTCGCCGGTGCGATGGTGCGTCGCGTGCAGGATGCGGTACATCACGGGATCGCGCATGTTCAGGTTGGGTGACGCCATTTCGATCTTGGCCCTGAGCACGCGGCTGCCGTCGGGGAACTCGCCGTTCTTCATGCGCACGAACAGGTCCAGATTCTCCTCAATCGTCCGGTTGCGGTAGGGGCTGTCCGTGCCGGGTTCGGTGAGCGTGCCGCGGTGCTGGCGAATCTCGTCGGCCGTGAGGTCGTCGACGTAGGCCTTGCCGGCTTTGATGAGCTGCAAAGCCCACTCGTAGAGCTGGCCGAAGTAGTCCGAGGCGTAGCAGAGGCGATCCCACTCGAAGCCCAGCCAGCGCACGTCGGCCATGATCGATTCGACGTACTCTGTCTCTTCCTTCTCGGGATTGGTGTCGTCGAAGCGCAAGTTGGTCTTGCCGCCGAACTCGTCGGCGAGGCCGAAGTCGATGCAGATGGCCTTGGCGTGGCCGATGTGCAGGTAGCCGTTGGGCTCGGGAGGAAAGCGGGTCTGCACGACCGCGTCGCCGAATTTTTGGGTACGCACGTCCTCGGCGATGATGCCGCGGAGGAAGTTGGAGGGAGTGAGAACGTCGTGGTTTTCCGGATTTGTATTCGTCATAGCGGCGATTCCTTATGTTTATCCCACGGCAAGGGCGGTATTCAACCGAGCGATTGCAGGCTGGCTTCGGCCTCGCGGATGCGCTCAAGGCACACGTCGCGGCCGAGGACGACCATCGTCTCAAAAAGCGGCGGCGCATTTTTGCGTCCGCAGACGGCGACCCGGATGGGCTGAAAGGCCTGCCCGGCCTTCAAACCCAAGTGCGAGGCTGCGGCTCGAAGCGCCTGATCGAGCGAATCGTGGTCGAAAGAAGTTGTAGCGAGGACCTCAAGCGCGTGGTGGAGGACGCGGCGAGCCATGGCCGCATCGCCCTTTTGCGGAATCAACTCCGCGGGGTCGTAGGGTGCGAGCCGATCGAGAAAGAAGAAGTCGGCGGCCGTGACGGCATCGCGCAGCAGCTTGATGCGCTCGCGGATGAGCGGCGCAACGGCCAGGACCTTTTCGGGCGTTGGGTGGAAGCCGGCCTGCTCGAAGAAGGGCATCAGGTTATCGCTCAACTCGTCGACCGGCAACGCGCGGATATGCTCGGCGTTGAGCCAGACGGCCTTCGGATCGAAGGGGTCATCCTCGGTAAAGTTGACCACGGCGTTGGCGCGGTTGACGCCCTCGAACGTGAACGCGGCGACGATCTCGTCCAGCGTCATGAACTCGCGGTCGTTCTTGGGCGACCAGCCAAGCAGGCAGAGGAAGTTGACGAAGGCCTGGGGCAGAAAGCCGGCATCGCGATAAGTGGTCACGCTGACGACGGGGCCGTGCTTGCGCTTGGAGAGCTTGGCGCCGTCGGGGGCCACGAGCAGAGGAAGGTGCGCGAACTGCGGCGTCGGGGCGCCGAGCCCCTCGAAAATCAGCAGGTGCTTGAAGGTGTTGGTCAGGTGATCCTGGCCGCGGATGATGTGGCTGATGCGGAGGTCGGCGTCGTCCACGCACGAGGCGAGGTGATAGGTCGGCATCCCATCCGACCGCAGCAGGGCGAAGTCTTCCACCTCGTCGGCCAGCTTTTGCTGCTCACCGTAAACGCCGTCAACAAACCGCAGGATCCTGCCCCCGCCGCGCGGGACGCGATAACGCAGGGCAAACGGCTCGCCTGCGTCGGCGCGGCGGTCGCTCTCTTCTCTAGACAGCTCGCGCATGCCGGGATTGAAAAGCCAGGCGCCCTGGGAGGAGGAATGTTCGTCATCGGACGCGTGCGCCGGGGTGAAGTCGCGATAGGCAAGGCCCTTGGCGAAGATGGCCTCGGCCGCCTGACGGTGCAGGGCCAACCGCTCGGATTGCTTGACCTCTTCGTCCCAGTCGAGGCCCAGCCAGCGCAGCCCCTCGAAAATCGACTGAACGCTGGCCTCGGTGTTGCGCTCGACATCGGTGTCGTCTAGGCGCAGCACCATGGCCCCGTGGTTGTGGCGGGCATAGAGCCAATTGAAGATAAAGGTGCGCGCGCTGCCCACGTGGAGGAAGCCCGTGGGCGAAGGCGCAAAGCGAACACGCGGAGTTGCGGCGCCGGAGGAGTTTGGATCGGGCATCGTTGGAATTACTTTCTATTCACGATGCTAACGCACGGCTCCCCTCCGGGATGGTGTGCAACGGCTCAAGCCTGTGGCGGCATCGGCGGCTGCGGGTAGGGCGGCGGATATGCCATTTGCGGCACCGGCGCCACCTTCCACTCCGCAAAGGCCAGCACGTAGAGCAGGATCAGCCCGCCAAATGGAACCAAGTTCAACAGCGTCAGCCAGGGAGAAAGGCCGGCCTTCTTGCAGATGAACCAGAATGGGATCATGAGGATCGCTAGAATGACCAGACCCAGGATCATGAAAACTGGAGCCATGAGCGCGAGCGCCTGCTGCGCAGCCGGGGGTAGATCGGGTTGGCTTTGAAGAAGAGTCGCCAGAAAATTCATTGAGAACGCTCCGAATTGGGGTGGAAACATCGCAGCCAAGGTACAGCCAAAGCCACTGAATCCGCAATAAAAATCAGCGAGGCCACGATTTCTGCGCTGGACTGGCCTTCCCTTCGGAGAAGGCTTTCCGGGGAGTGACCCGGAGGCGCCTACGTGATGTCTTCCGTGTCGTAGACCGGCTCGATGATGCGCTTTTTCGGCACGCCGTGAACGGAGCTGAGCAGGTCGTCGACCACGTCCTCAAGCTGGCGCTGGCTCTCGATCACTTCGCTCATGCTCTTGAGCTCTTCGGGCTCCTGCACGCGCTCCACCAGGGCCACGGCATGGCATTGGGCCACGTGCTCCAGTCCCAGTCCCTCAGGGGTCTTGGCCTTGATGCTCACCTGGTCGATCTCGACGCCGAGCAGGTCGGCAACCCGGGCACGCATTTCACCTGCGATGGGCGCAATCTTCGGCGCGGCCAGGATCAGTGTGGTGTCGATGTTGACGACGCAGTAGCCGGCGTGCTGCAACTCTTCGAGAGCGAGATTGAGAAAGATGGCGGAGTCGGCGTCCTTCCAGCGCGGATCGCCGGGGGGGAAAAAACTGCCGATGTCTCCGGCGGCAACGGCGCCCAGCAGAGCATCGGTGATGGCGTGGAGCAGCACGTCGCCGTCCGAGTGGCCGGCCAGGCCTTCGGGGTGGTCCAGCGTCATGCCGCCCAGGCGCAGCGGCACGCCGGACTTGAACTCGTGCGAGTCATAGCCAAAACCGATGCGTGTGTCCGTCATTCGTGTCCCTGGTCCCTAACCTCGCCCCGCGAGGGTCTTCGCGCCTGGTTCTTTGGGCATACCGGTTCGATCTGGCTGTACGATCAGGGCGCCTTCAGAGCGCTCGTTGCCGCAGGTAGAACTCGGCCAGTGCCAGGTCGGCCGGCTGCGTAATCTTCAGATTAACCTGAGAACCGTGCACCACGGCTACGGGAATTCCGGCGCGCTCGGCGAGCGAAGCCTCATCGGTGCCCACAAAGCCGTCGGCGATGGCCTCGGCAAAGGCGCGTTGCAGCAGGCCGTAGCGGAAGCCCTGCGGTGTCTGCGCCTGCACCACAAACTCGCGCGGGATGGTCGCCGTGATCAGCGCTCCGTGCGCGGTCCGTTCCACCTGCTTGATGGTGTCCACGGCGGGCATCCCCACGATGGCCGCGCCGTATTCGGCCACCGCGTCGATGGTGCGCTCGATGGTGGCCGCATCGATGAGGGGCCGCACGGCGTCGTGGACCAGCACGATGTCGTCAGGCTCGGCAGGCAGGGCGTTGAGCGCGTTGGCCACCGATTCCTGGCGCTTTTCGCCGCCTTCGACCACATGGACGCGTCCGGTGAACCCGTACTCGGCCACCTGAGCCTCGGCGCGCTCCATCTCCGGCTTGCGCGCGGCCACGTACATCGCCGTGACGCGTGGCACTGCGGCAAAGGCGCGCAGCGAGTGAACGAGGATGGGAACGCCATCCAGCGCAAGAAACTGCTTGGGCTGGGGGCCGGCCATCCGGGTGCCCAGTCCGGCAGCGGGAAGAATGACAAAGACTTGCATGGCTCTGCGAGTATACATCGGCGAGCTATTAGCTTCTAGCTCCAAGTTCCTGGCTTTTTTGTGCCGATCTGATGGCCTCTGCCTTCGTGCAGTTGACGGAAAGCCGGAGGTTCGCATCCGCGGGTCCCGGTGCAGTAGAGCGCGTTGACGCCGTATCATCCTCTCGTGCGCAAGCTGTCAAATCCCAAGCCGGCCTCTGGCCTGCCGCTTGACACTTCCCTGCTCAAGCCCGGCTTGCGTCTGGCCGTGGGGCTCTCCGGCGGCGCGGATTCGGTGGCGCTGGTGCGTGTTTTGGCGGCACGAAGGGGAGAGCTGGGGCTCGTGCTCCATGCCGCTCATCTGCACCACGGCCTGCGCGGGGCAGAGGCCGACGGCGACCTCGCTTTTTGCCGCGAGCTTGCGGCAAAGCTGGGACTGCCCTTCCACGAGGCGCGCGTGGACACGGCTCGAGAATCGCGAGCCGACCCTAAAGCGGGCAAGGCGGCTGAAACTATAGAGGAGGCCGCGCGCCGCCTGCGCTATGCATGGTTCCGGCAACTGATGGCGTCGGGCGAAGTCGATGCGGTCGCTACCGCGCATACCCTCGACGACCAAGCCGAGACGGTTCTGGCCAAGTTCCTGCGCGGAGCGTGGACGGAGGGGCTGGCGGGCATCCATCCCGTGCTGGAGTTTCCGGAGGGCCGGATTCTGCGCCCGATGCTGGCCGCGAGCCGCAGCGAGATTGAGGCGTATCTGCGCGAACTGGGCCAGGATTGGCGCGAAGACACCTCGAACCGGCACCTCACGTTTACGCGCAACCGCATCCGGCACGAGCTGCTGCCGCTGCTCGAGGGCTGGAATCCGCGGTTGAGGGAGCACCTGGCGCAGATGGCCGTTCTGGCACGCGAGGAGGAGACATGGTGGCAGGCTGAACTGGCTCGGCTGGTGCCACAAATGCTGCTGCCGGGGCGCGCGGTGCGGGGAGGCGGACGCGCTGCCGGCGAGGGCCTTGGCGCGGGTTTGGCCATCGAGGTTCACCGGCTTGCCGCGCTTGCGCCGGCGCTGCAACGGCGGGTGGTGCGCTATGCGGCGGAGCAGTTTGGCGCCTCGCTGGACTTCGATGCAACCGAAGCGGTGCGGTCGCTGGCGCTTGGCGGCCGGGCCGGGCAGAAGTTGATGCTGCCGCGGGGGTTGCGCGCCGAGAGGACGGCGCGAGAGCTACGGCTGACGCCGGGGCCGGCAGCTGGGCGCAAGCCTGCGGAGGGAGCGCCTGGCGCCATACCGGAGTACAGCGTAGCGATTCCCGGGGAAATCGATGCGCCGGCCTTCGGACTTCGGATTCGTATTGAGGTTTCCAGCCGCGGAGTAGTTGAAGGGAACGCAGACGGGTTCAGCTGCCATTGGGGCAAGACGGCCACGCTGCGCAATTGGAAGCCCGGTGACCGGGTGAGGCTGCGTTACGCCGCCGGGCCTCGCAAAGTGAAGGAAGTGCTTGAACGTATGAAAGTTACAGGAACGGAAAGGGCGATCTGGCCGGTGCTGGAGATTGACGGGCGCATCGTCTGGATGCGGGGCGTGGAGCTGGAAAAGGAACCGAGTCTGGTGATTTCTGCGGCTTTTGCGGGGGAAAGCGGCGTGGACTCACCACCACAGGCAAGAGCCAAACACCGGTGACACGGAGGATTCTGCCTCTTTCGTAGTAGTAGATTGCTCCAACTTTGACCGCCCTGGGAGTACAATCGGGGTACTGCTTCTCAGGCGGCACGGAGAGGGTGTCTGCCGGTGTTGTGATGTAGTTTTGCCACTTTGGGGGATGTCCAGGCGTCTAAGAAAGTGGCGGCCGGCCAGGGATCGAAGACGGGGTCGTGGCTACTGTATTCGCCTTCGCCGCGAAAAGGAGACGTTGGTGAACTCGAGCGCAAAAACAATCATGTTCTGGGTCTTTATCCTCATTTGCCTCGTACTGCTGTGGGGCGTGGTGGAGAGAGGCGCAAACATGGGCAAAGAGCCGGAGTACGCCTACTCCGACCTCTACGACAAGGTGGTCAACAACCAGGTACAGGATGCCGCCATTCAGGGCGATGAATTAAAGGGTCACCTGAAGTCCTCGCCGAAAGACGAGTTCCACACCACGCTGCCGACGAACTACGAAGACCTATTGAAGGCGATGATCGCCGCCAAGGTCAATTTCTCCATCAAGGAACCGCAGAACAACATTCTGATTCCCCTGCTGATCAATGCGGGCCCGTTCGTGCTGCTGATTGCCGTATGGTTCTTCATGCTGCGGCAGATGCAATCGGGAGGCAACAAGGCGTTGTCGTTCGGCAAGAGCCGCGCGCGCCTGCTCTCGATGCAGCAAAAGAAGGTTACGTTCAAAGACGTGGCCGGCGTGGATGAGGCCAAGGAAGAGTTGAAGGAGATCATCGAGTACCTGCGCGAGCCGCAAAAGTTCCAGAAGCTGGGCGGGCGCATTCCGAAGGGCGTTCTGCTGGTGGGTCCTCCGGGAACCGGCAAGACGCTGCTGGCGCGCGCGGTGGCCGGCGAAGCCAATGTTCCGTTCTTCTCCATCTCCGGCTCGGATTTCGTGGAGATGTTTGTGGGCGTAGGCGCGAGCCGCGTGCGCGACTTGTTCGAGCAGGGCAAGAAGAACGCTCCCTGCATCATCTTCATCGACGAGATCGACGCCGTGGGCCGGCATCGTGGCGCCGGACTGGGCGGCGGGCACGACGAGCGCGAACAGACGCTGAACCAGTTGCTGGTGGAGATGGACGGCTTTGAGTCGAACGACGGCGTGATTCTGGTGGCAGCTACCAACCGGCCCGACGTGCTCGATCCCGCGCTGCTGCGGCCCGGCCGCTTCGACCGCCGCGTGGTGGTGGGCCTGCCCGACATACGCGGGCGCGAGGAAGTCCTCAAAGTGCACGTCAAGAAGGTTCCCGTCAGCGACGACACCAACCTGAACGTGCTGGCGCGGGGAACGCCGGGCTTCAGCGGCGCCGATCTGGCCAACATGGTGAACGAGGCGGCGCTGAACGCGGCGCGCGTGAACCGCAAGCAAGTGACCATGTACGATTTTGAGCTGGCCAAGGATAAAGTGCTGATGGGCGCCGAGCGCAAGTCGATGCTGCTGAGCGACGAGGAAAAGCGCGTGACGGCGTATCACGAGGCCGGCCACGCATTGGTTTCGATCATTCGCGAGCACTCCGATCCGGTGCACAAGGTGACGATTATTCCGCGCGGCATGGCGCTGGGCGTGACGGTTCAACTTCCCGACGACCGGCACAACTACACACGCGAGTACCTGGAGACGCGGCTGGCCATACTCTACGGCGGGCGCGTCGCCGAGGAGGTCTTCCTGACCCAGATGTCCACGGGCGCGGGGAACGACATCGAGCGAGCCACGGAGCTGGCGCGTTCGATGGTCTGCGAGTACGGCATGAGCCGGCTGGGCCCGCTGACCTTCGGCAAGAAGGAGGAACAGATCTTTCTGGGCCGCGAGATCGCGCAGCACCGTGACTTCAGCGAGGAGACGGCGCGCCAGATCGACCTGGAAGTGCGCCGCCTGATCGACGAGGCCTACCAATCGGCGCATACCATCCTCGAATCGAACCAGGACGCCATGCACCGCATCGCGGCGGCGCTGCTGGAGCGCGAGACCATCGACGCCGAGGAACTGCAGCTGCTGCTCGAAGGCAAGGCGCTGCCTCCAGCGCGTTCGGCGCTGGCCGGGCCCGGCGATTCCGACGGCACTCCGCAGCAGGTTCTCAAGCCTGAGAGCCACGGGCCAAGCAGCGGCCTGCCCGAGGGCTCGCCTTCGCCGGCGTAAGAAAAGCAGGGAATAGCCAATAGGGAGTAGGGAATAGAAAGGGCTGCTCGTCGGAGCAGCCCTTTTTGCGTTGGGTGAATGTCTTTTCGATTCGGGGAGGATCTCCCCTGAACCCACAGCGCCCGCGGCGCCGCCATACCCACGCCTGTGCCATGGCAATCGCATTGGGAATTGCTTTGAACCGGCGGTGGTACTTCTGCACGGGTGTCCCGGAGCCGGATTCTCGGCGGGGGTGCTTGTGGATGTCCAATCAAGAGACTTTGGAACCAACACTGGAGCGTGGAAAACTGCCTGCACTGGCGGCTGGATATGGTCATGAACGAGGATCAGGACCGTACCCGGATGGGAACGGACCGCACCACCTAGCCGTGCTCAGACACATGGCTCTGAACGCCATGCAGAAGGAAGGATCGAAAGGCTCGATGTGCGGAAAGTTCAAACGCCCCGCTTGGGACGGCGACTTCCTCATCCGTCTCTTGGAGATGTTTTGAAATGCGATTGCCCTGCGTCTGCTGACCCTGTTCCCTGACCCCCGTTTCTGCTACACTCGCTGCACAGCCCTCCACCATGCTCTTTAAGGCTCTTAGCGCGGCCGTCTATGGCATCGACGCCAACCTCATCGAGGTCGAGGTGGACTATAGCGGCGTGGTTTCGAATGAAGACCACTTCCACACCGTCGGCCTGCCCGACGCCGCGGTGCGCGAAAGCCGCGACCGCGTACGCGCCGCGATCAAGAACTCCGGCTACACCATCCCCCCCACCTTCATCACCATCAATCTCGCCCCCGCCGATCTCAAAAAAGAAGGTTCCGGTTTCGATCTGCCCATCGCTGTCGGCATCCTGGGCGCCTATGGAGCCCTGCGCTCGAACGACCTCAGCCGCTTTCTCCTGGTGGGCGAGCTTGGTCTCGACGGCAGCGTGCGCCCCATTCCCGGCATGTTGCCCATCGCAGTTCTGGCCCGCGAGAAAGGCATCCCCAACCTCATCCTGCCCGCCGCCAATGCTGCTGAGGCCGCGGTCGTCGAGGGCGTCAACGTCTATCCGGTCTCCTCGCTTCTCGATGTCCTGGAGCTGCTGAACACCTCGGTCGTCGGTGTCATTCAACGCGAGCCCTATCGCATCGTCACCGGAGAACTGCTGGGAAAGTTGCAGCAGTTCTCGGTGGACTTTTGCGATGTGCGCGGCCAGCAGACCGCCAAGCGCGCTCTCGAAGTGGCCGCGGCCGGCAGCCACAACATTCTTATGATCGGCCCTCCCGGCTCCGGCAAGACCATGCTGGCCAAACGGCTGCCTTCGATCCTCGCGCCGCTCACCTTCGAGGAAGCGCTCGAAACCACCAAGATTCACTCCGTCGCCGGCGTGCTCGAAGCCGGCGCCGGCCTGGTCACGCAGCGGCCCTTTCGCTCGCCGCACCACACCATCTCCGACGCCGGCCTCATCGGCGGCGGCATCGTCCCGCGCCCCGGCGAGGTTTCGCTCGCGCACAACGGCCTCCTCTTCCTCGACGAGCTGCCCGAGTTTCCACGCAATGTCCTCGAGGTCATGCGCCAGCCGCTTGAAGATCACACGGTGACCATCGCGCGCGCCTCCATGTCGCTCAGCTTTCCCGCACGCTTCATGCTCGCTGCCGCCATGAACCCCTGCCCTTGCGGTTACTTCAACGACAAATCGCGCGAGTGCATGTGCACTCCGCCGATGATTCAGCGTTATGTTGCAAAAATCTCCGGTCCTCTCCTCGACCGTATCGACATCCATATCGAAGTCCCTGCCGTTCAGTACAAGGAACTGCGCGGCGGCGCGGCGGCGGAGGGCTCTGCACAGATTCGCATTCGGGTCATGGCCGCCCGCGAGCGCCAGCGCCAGCGATTCAAGAAACACGGCGAAAAAATCTATGCCAACGCGCAGTTGAATACGCGCCAGATTCGCACCCACTGCGAGCTGAGCGCCGATGCCGAGCGCCTCCTCGAGCGCGCCATGCAGCAGCAGGGACTCACCGCCCGCGCCCACGACCGCATCCTCAAAGTCGCCCGCACCATCGCCGACCTTGAGGGCGCCGAGCACCTTACCGTTGCCCACTTGGCCGAAGCCATTCAATATAGGACGCTGGACAGGAGTTACTGGAGTTGAAGACCCGGGGCCCCCATCGCGCCTGTGTTTGGCGCGATGGGGTGGAGGACCGCACCCTCGACCGCAGCTTCTGGGCCTGATGCCCGCCGCTTCCCGGCCCAATCTTCACGATCCACTTGATTTGGGAACCACGCGCACCGCGTCCTGCTCAACCGCTCACCCATACGAGGGATTACCTTGGATTGCGATTCGGCTCTAAATCTCAATTTGGAAGCCGATAATCCGGGTAAGATACACTTCGCGTCCGCATTGCAAAGCGGGGAGGTACGCGTGCAGGATGTTGCCCTTCAATCCGGTTGGGAGTCCTTCCTGCTTGCCGCCCCGCTCGTGGGTATGGTGCTCGTGGGCATCTTCCGCCTCGATGCCATTGCCGCCGCCCCAAAGTGTAAACGAAGCCGGCAGCGTCCGCCATCCGGCATCGACGAAAATGGCCGCACGCTCCTGAGCGACCCGGACGGACGGCCTTGGGGCGACCCACAAGGTTCCAGTGACTGAGCAGGTTCACACCCCTGCCGTCGAGGCGGTCTGCGCGGTGTCTTGGGATCTGGGTCGGAACGCGGCCCACACAGAATGATGCTTTCAATAAACTGATAATAAATAGCTTATGGGGCGACCCTCCGGGTTACGGGTCGGCGCGGGAAGGGAAGAGTTTTAGGCCAGGAGCAGCACCGTAGCTACCCCGAAATAACTATTGACCGGGCTGACAGTAGGATATACTCTCAATGTAGCCATCCATAGAGGGCAGGTTGCGTATTGCGGCCAGGTGTGCCTCCCAGCCACTTCCAGCATCCCACTTAGAGCGAAAGCTCCGTTGAGGCTCTGGGTGCGTTACGTCGAGCGTTGGGAATAGCCATTGAGGCACCGGGGTGTCCAACGCGCGAGCTGCAGATCCTTTTATGGCATGGCGTCCATTTCACAACGCGCAATGGCCCCCAAATGTTTTTTGCACTCGGGGCGCAATAGCTGCGTCTAAGAGATGGAGTTGCAATTTGGGGCAGCCCTCGATTGTATTGGCTCCCCGTTGTTGCACGGGTGCCGCGTATTGGCTTCGTCCCGTGCGCAGGCATTTGAAAAAGAAGGAGATAAGCAATGCGCTCTGATCTTGTTTTTCGGGCACTTTCTCACGTGTCCAATCGCTACCAGCTCTGTCAACTGGCAAGCAAGGCAACTCGTAAGCTACACAAGCCGAACACGCGGCTGCAGGACACCGCAAACGAAGTTTTATGCCGTTTTGAATCGGCCAATCCTGGAGCCTCGGTGCCCGTAGAGGCGCCCGCGGCTCAACCGGTAGAAAGGCGCCGTGCGGCCTAACGGCGTCTTTCGCCGCACGGGGCGTTCTTCACACAACGATTTCAAGGCAGCTTTCCGACGAAATGGTAACCTCTACCTGGGCTCCACTACTCCAGAATGAGATTGGGCGACGGTTCAAGGCTGGTTTGCGCCGGCTGATTTTCTGAATGCCCGTCTGGCTGTTTCCTCTGGAGCACTCCCCCCTCTGCTTCCCACCCATCAAATCCCGCCTTCGTGCAGGTGAACATGACCATCGCAGAACTCAAAGAAAAAAACATAACTGAACTTAGCCGCATCGCCCGTACCCTGGAAATCCAGGGGACCAGCGGCCTGCGCAAGCAGGATCTGATCTTCAAGATCCTCCAGGCGCAAAGCGAAAAGGAAGGCCACATCTTCGCCGACGGAGTGCTTGAGATCCTCCCTGACGGCTACGGTTTCCTCCGCTCCCCCGATTACAACTATCTGCCCGGCCCCGACGACATCTACGTCTCGCCCTCGCAGATTCGCAAGTTCGATCTCAAGACCGGCGACTCCATCAGCGGCAACGTCCGCCCACCCCACGAAGGCGAGAAATACTTCGCCCTGGTCAAAATTGAGGCCATCAACTTCGAGTCGCCCGAAGAGACGCGCAACAAAATCCTCTTCGACAACCTCACGCCTCTCTATCCCCAGGAGCGCGTCAAGATGGAGACGGTGCGCGAAGGCGTCAGCGGCCGCGTGATGGATCTCCTGACGCCCGTGGGCAAGGGCCAGCGCGGCTTGATAGTCGCTCCGCCCCGCACCGGCAAGACCATGCTCCTGCAGTCCATCGCCAACTCCGTCACCACCAACCACCCTGAAATCGTCCTCATCGTGCTGCTCATCGACGAGCGCCCCGAGGAAGTCACCGACATGCAGCGCTCAGTCAAGGGCGAAGTCATCAGCTCCACCTTCGACGAGCCCGCTGCCCGCCACGTGCAGGTCGCCGAGATGGTTATCGAGAAAGCTAAGCGCCTCGTCGAGCACAAGCGCGACGTGGTCATTCTCCTCGACTCCATCACCCGTCTCGCCCGCGCCTACAACACCATCGTTCCGCCCTCCGGCAAAGTCCTCTCCGGCGGCGTCGACTCCAATGCCCTGCAGCGGCCCAAGCGCTTCTTCGGCGCGGCCCGCAACATCGAGGAAGGCGGCTCGCTCACCATCATCGCCACCGCCCTCGTCGATACAGGCTCCCGCATGGACGAAGTCATCTTCGAGGAGTTCAAGGGCACCGGCAACATGGAAATCATTCTCGACCGCAAGCTGGTCGATAAGAGAGTATTTCCGGCCATCGACATCCAGCGCAGTGGTACGCGAAAAGAGGAGCTGCTCATTCCCAAGGAAGACCTGCAGCGCGTCTTCATCCTCCGCCGCGTTCTCAACCCGCTGTCGCCCGTCGAGGCCATGGAGCTGCTGATCAGCCGCCTCGAAAAAGTCCGCAACAACGCCGAGTTCCTGGCCAACATGAACCAGTTGTAGGCAGCGGACCGGCGAATTGGCCGCTGGCCTGCCCGGACCCGCTCCAAAGTGCGGAGCGCCGCCGCCTTTCAGGATTTTCTGGACGCTGGTAAACTAGTGATGTCGTGGGGCTGTAGCTCAGCTGGGAGAGCGCCTCGTTCGCAACGAGGAGGTCGCCGGTTCGATCCCGACCAGCTCCACCAAATCCCTTCCAAGCCCGTTTGTGCCCAGTCGGCCACAAAAATCTGCACTCCTGGCGGATTCGCGCCTTTGGCCTCCGCCAGTTCCATCATGGCTTTGGGCAGCAGATCGTGGAAGCGGTACCCGAAGGGGTTTCTGATGCCGTGGATGCCCAGATATAATCACGCGTGATGTTTCGATGGAAGGCCATACGTGGCTCACTATGCTTTTCTCAGCTATCAGACAGCAGACAAAGAGCCGGCCCGCAGGCTCAAGAGGGTCCTGGCTGATATAGGGGTCAAGTCCTTTCTTGCCCACGAAGACATCGATGTTTCAGAGGAATGGAGGCTGAAGATCCTAGAGGAAATTGGGAAGGCCGATATGTTTATATGCCTTCTGAGCAAGAACTACCTTAAATCGCCTTGGTGCATGCAAGAATCCGGTATAGCAGCGTCGCTAACAGGAGTATCCGTAGTTCCGCTGTCATTGGACGGGACCAAGCCCAAGGGGCTCATCTCTCACATTCAATCGGTAAAGGTTGATCCAGATGAAATCTCACTTGAAACTTTGATGCCAGCACTGCTAAAACACGATTTTCCTCTCGCCATTCAAATTCTGATAGACCAGGTCGCCAGCGCGGGAACTTTCCGTGGCGCAGAGGCCGAATTTGAGAATATCCTCCCACACATCCCGAGAATGACTGACGAATAAATAAAAGCGCTTTTGGAGAGCGTAGCTGCAAACAATCAAGTCCACCATGCGAGGCTATGTGCGCAAGACTACATTCCGCCGCTCTTGAAAAGCCATGGACGGCTGCTGAAGAAGAAGACACTTACCTTTCTCAAAAAGATATGCGCACAGTACTCGTAAATCGAAGCTTGGCGAAATGTCATCCTTGTATAAGAGCTAACCTTAAGACTCCATTGTCACGACGGAATCCGCCACGGCCTTAACCTCATTTCTCCTTGGAAAAATAAGCGCGGAGATGCGGCCTGATTTCTTGGTTGATCGTGTAAGTATTCTGCCGCATATCGTCGTATGGCGTGTTTCCCGAGTTTGGGGTCAGCCATCCCGTGATTCTTATGAGGTGGTCCGGGACGGACCATTTGTCCATGTTCACGCCCGTGCCTTTAACCTTTTGGAAGGCCGCATTCGTGCTCAACGACCCGAGCATCACAAATTGCTTGATGGTTTCCCGTTCCGGTGGAGTGAGGGTCTTCATCGTGCGCTCTATGTCGTTGGCAATTTCCGTCGCAAACGGGTCAGCTAAGGCATTGGCTCGCTCCTCAGCTCGCACGTCGAGTCGAATCAAAGATCGTGCAATCTCCTCATGGTCAGGCACTTCCTTGAGTTCTCCAATGAATTCTTGCAAACGCTCGAAGAGCACCTTAACATCTCGCGGCTCGTCAATATTCGCCCCCATACGCAGCGAAAACGGCGGAACGAGACCCGACTTTCGCAAGGGTCCCAAGCAACAAGGGAACATTGGCACATCCGAGAACCAGGTACGCCCGGATTCAAACCAAACCCACCTCCGGCTTAGACCCCTTTCGGTAGCAAGCACCAGAACGACCTGAGCACTTTCCAAGGCTCGCAATATCTTCGGGACCCATTCATCTCCCAACTTGAGATCTTCCGGATCACGGGATACAAAGATTCCGTGATTCGGGAACGCTTTTTCGAGACAGTCTTTGAGGTAGCGAGCTATCTCTTCGTCGGCAGCCGCATGACTAATGAATATTGAACAAGTCTGCTCATCCATGATTGGTCCCGCGCTCTGCGATGCACTTTTTGTCTGCCCGACTATGCGCTGATTGCTGAAAGCTGACGGCTGAGAGCTGGTTCTCTAGCTGAACAAATCCTTCATCTTTTCCATCAGCCCCGGCGATGTCGGCTTGTTGTCGACGGCCATCGACTCGGCCAGCTTGGCCACCAGCTCGCGCTGCGCGCGGTTAAGCTTGCGCGGAATCTGCACCACCACCTTCACGATCAGGTCGCCCTTTCCTCTTTCGTTGAGGTGGGGTACGCCTCTTCCGCGAATGTGCAGCTCTTTCCCGCTCTGCGTGCCCTCGGGGATTTTTATGTTCACCGGCCCGTCAATGCCGGGAATCTCGAACTCGTCGCCCATCGCCGCCTGCGGAAAGCTGATGGGCAGCACGCAATGCAGATCCTGGCCGTGGCGTTCGAAGTAGTCGTGCGGCCGGATGGAAAGAACCACATACAAGTCGCCCTTCGGTCCGCCCACGCGGCCCATGTCGCCTTCGCCGGCGTAGCGGATGCGTGTTCCTTCTTCCACGCCGGGAGGAACCTTCACATTCAGCTTGATCTCAACGGCTGCGCGCCCCTCGCCGCGGCAAGTCGAGCAGGGGTCGCCGATTACCGAACCCGCTCCTCCGCATGCGCCGCAGGTGCGCGCCACGGAAAAGAATCCCTGCTGATAGCGGAGCTGCCCGCGCCCCTGGCAATGGCTGCAGACGCTCGGACCGCGTCCTGAGGCGCTCCCTCGCCCGCTGCACACGCTGCACGTCTCCAGCCGCCGGATCTTCACTTCTTTCTCGGTGCCGAAGACCGCGTCCTCGAAGTCGATCGTCAGGTCGAAGCGCAGATCGTCGCCGCGCTGCTGGCGCGAGGCGCGGGATGCCCCGCGCGGCATCCCGCCCATCGAAAACATCTCGCCGAACAAGTCGCCGAAGATGTCGCCTATATCTACGCCGCCGGCAAACGGACCCGCTCCAAAACCCTGCGCGCCCAGGCCGGCATGACCGTAACGGTCGTAGGCCGCGCGCTTGTCGGCGTCGCTCAGCACCTGGTAGGCCTCGCTGGCCACTTTGAACTTTTCCTCGGCCACGCGGTCGCCGGGATTGCGGTCAGGATGATACCTCAGCGCCTGCTTTCGGTACGCGCTCTTCAGTTCCTGATCGCTGGCGTCGCGCGAGACGCCCAGCACCTCATAATAATCCGCTTTGCTCACTCTTGTATTAGAACCCATGATCCCCTTAATCAGCTTTTAGCTCTCAGCCTTCAGCTTTCAGCTTCTCAACCTCAATACTCGAGCCCTGCTAATCTCTTTTCGTTTTCAAACTTCATTGCACGCATCTCTCTAGATACTCAGCCGCCGGCTCTCCCTCGATACAGCTAAAAGCTGAGAGCTGACGGCTGAAAGCTGTTCTTCTCACTCGCTCACTTGCTTCGGATTGTGCGCCACACGCACCAGCGCCGGCCGCAGCAGCCGGTCGCGGATCTTGTAGCCGCGCCGCACTTCCTCGGCCACGTGCTGGTCGGGCACGTCGTCGCGTTCCACCGTCCCCATCGCCTCATGGATGTGCGGATCGAACGCCTCGCCCACCGCCGGCACAGCCTTCACCTGCATCTTGTCCAGAATTTCCTCCATCTGTTTCACGATCAGGTTCACGCCGGAGCGCAACTGGTGCGCCGAACCGGTCGACTTGAGCGCCAGCTCGAAGTTATCCAGCACGGGAAGAAACTGCTCGATCGCCTGGCCCGTCACAAACTCCCGGAACTCGGCCCGTTCACGCTCGGCGCGCTTGCGCGCATTCTCAAACTCAGCCTGCAGGCGCGCCAGGCGATCCAGCAACTGGTCGCGCTCCGCCTTCAACTGGCCCAATTCCGTCTGCTCAGTCGCCTCTTCCGCGACTCCGGCCTCCGCTTGGCCAGCGGCGAGCTCTTCCTCGGCCGCCGGCGCCGGCAGCTCCGTCGCGGGATCGAGACTCGCTTCGTTCTCGTCGCGCACGGCCTGTTCTAACTCCGGGGAGTCCACCTCGGTCAATTCTGTCTTCTGCTTCCACATGATTCAGCACATTCTCCCAAAATCTCGTGAGCGTCTTCTTATTGGATGATTTGTTTCGCGGCCGGCTGCAGCCTTCTGCGCTGGTTTTGAGATTCACTTTAACCGGAGCTGGCTCGCCCGGTCGCCGCCGGAATGCCCGCGCCTACGCCGCAGGAACGTCCAGGATGCGCTCGGAAAGCCGGGCAATATAGCTCACCGCCTGGATCATCTCCTGATATTGAATGCGCGTGGGAGCGATCACTGCCACCGTGCCCAGATTCCCGCCGCCCAACCGGGCCGGAGCGCCGATGAGCACCAGATCCTGCATGGCCGGTGAGGTATCGTCCAGGCCCACCACTACGCGTACCTCCTGTCGGTGGCCGTCCACGTAAGCGTTCAGCAGCTCCACCAGCCGCTCCTTGGCTTCCAGAGCCAGCAGCATCTGGCGCAGCCGCTCGCGGTCCTGCTCCGCGCTGATCAGGTTCGCAATCCCGTCCACAAAAATCGTCGCGCCATTTTCGCCGCCGGCCAGCGCGCCTTTGCGGCACAGTTCCTCCACCGATGCCAGCAACTCCCGGTAAGCCTCCCGCTCCATTTCCATGCGTCGCGCCACCTCGGCCCGGATGCGCTCAATTGGCCAGCCGCGGAAGTTCTCGTTCAGGTAGCTGCCCGCCGTCTCCAACTCGACCGGAGTCAATTGATGGTCGAGCGCCAGCACCCGGTCCTGAACCGCGCCGGCCTGTGTCACCAGCACGGCCAGCACGCGGCCCGTGGAAAGGCGCGAAAAATGAATGTGCTCCAGCACCTGCCCCGCGGTCGAGCTGGCCAACGCCACGCCCAGCCCGCTTGAAATCAGCGCCAGCACGTGCGATGTGCGCTCCAGGTACTCATGGGTGCTCGCCACGCCGGTATAGCTCTCTTCGATCTGTTCGCGGCGGGCTTCGCTCAACGGCAATTCCACACTTCCCGGCGCGGCGCCGCTCGCGTAAGCCGCCAACGCGGCTCGCCCGGGCTGCATGATCTGTTCCACGTAATAGCGGAAAGCGGCTGCCGTGGGAACCCGTCCGGCCGATGTGTGAGGCTGTTCCAGTAGCCCGGCCTCGCCCAACGCTGCCATCACGTTGCGCAGCGTCGCAGAGCTCAACCCCTCCCGGTCGCCAAACAAGCGCGCAACCGCCTGCGACGCCACCGGTTCGCCGGTAGCAATGTACAAGTCGATAATGGCGGTCAACACCAGCCGCTCGCGCGGACTGAGGCGCGCATCCGGCATCTTGCCTGCTCTCCGTGCTCTTCCGCACGCGGCTCAAGCCGCGCATCGGATCGGGGCGCCGCTCGTTAAGTGCCCTTGATTCTTTCACTTAAAAGCGTAAATCCATGCACCCCTGCCCCTTGATCTTACGCAGTGCAAACACGTACTGTCAAGGCAGCGATGGGCACCGGACTAGGAACCTGACCCATTGGATTCTTCCACGTTCGTGCAGCGGAAAGCCCGCCCCATGGAGTCTTCCGTGCCGTTCCACGCGGACGAAAAAACGAAATCCGGCGAGCCGGAAACTCTCTGACTATGGATGGATCCCGCGGCAAGGGGAGTGTTTCGCCGAAGTTTGGTTTCCCCGCGTGTCTCGCGTTCTTGGCGGCTCCTCTTGGTTACGAAAGGCACGGGACATGGGACACACCAACCAAATTTGATGGTATCGTGGAACAAAATATGCCGTGCTGCGGCCACGCCTGGACAGACCGGATGATCTCGAGATCGATAAATTCTCTTAGGAGGGGGCCGTATGATCACGTTTCTCCCTTTTCTTCGACGCAAGTTGTTGATCCCTGCAGCCATCGCCTGGGCATTGATCGCCGTCGTGCCTGTCATCAAGGCGCAGTCGCCCGTGCAGCTCGACAAGCACGCCCGAAAGATGGAAAAGCGGCTTTCCAGGTTTCCCAAAGGGAGTTACCTGGAGTTTGACTTTCGTGACGGCTCGGAGACCTTCGGCTCTCTTGGTGAGCTTTACGATGCGTCCTTCCAGTACGTCGATTCCGACAACAACAAGACGGTGGCGCACCCTTACGCCGATCTGGCGCAGGTGAAAAAGGCCAAAGAGTACATCGGCGAGGGCTCCGAGCCCCACCATCATGTGCACCTCCTGGTTCCGGCGCTGATCGTCGCAGGGGCCGCGGCCGGAGGGATCGCCGCATACGAAGTCATGCGCTAATCCGCCGCCATCCGCCACGCGAGCGAGTTCACTAGCCGCCGCCATCCGATAGTGCCTCAACATTTCCTGCCGTCCGCGCGCTGGCTCGCGCCATTCTCTTTTCCTCTTTCCGGCTGGTAGATTCGTAACAGGGCCTCTCGAACGGGAGAGCCCGATTGTTTTGCGCCGAAAGGGAGCCCATGTTCCATAGCACGGAAGATCTTCGTATTCAGTGGACCAAGGTGGTTCTTCCGCCGGTCTTTCTGGAGGAGGAACTTCCCATCACCGAGGCCGCTTCGGCGACGATTTACAACGCTCGCAACGAGATTACGGCAATTCTCAAAGGCCTCGACGACCGCCTTCTGGTGCTCGTCGGGCCCTGCTCCATCCACGACACCAGGGCGGCGCGCGAGTATGCCGGCCTGCTCCAAAGCGCCATCGGCGAGTTCACCGCCGATCTGCGCATCGTCATGCGCGTCTACTTTGAAAAGCCGCGCACCACCATCGGCTGGAAGGGCCTCATCAACGATCCGTATCTCGACGGCACCTTCAAGATCAACGACGGCCTGCGTCTGGCGCGCCACCTCTTGATCGACCTCGCTGAGATGGGCGTGCCCACCGGGACCGAATTCCTCGACATGATTTCGCCGCAGTATATCGCCGGACTGGTAAGCTGGGGAGCCATCGGCGCTCGCACCTCCGAGAGCCAGGTCCACCGCCAGCTCGTCTCCGGCGTCTCCTGCCCCGTCGGCTTCAAGAATGGAACTTCCGGCAATGTGCAGATCGCCATCGACGCGGTCCTCTCCGCGTCGTATTCGCACACCTTTCTCGGCCACACGCATCATGGCCAGTCGGCCATCTTCGTCACCACGGGCAACCCCGATTGCCACATCATCCTGCGCGGCGGCCGCAACATGGTCAACTACACGGCCGAGTGCGTGGCCGAGACGTCTGCGCTGATGCAGCGCGCCGGCATCCCGCCGCGCATCATGATCGACTTCAGCCACTCCAACAGCGGCAAAGACTACAAGCGCCAGTCGATCGTCTGCCGCGATGTCGCCGCGCAGATCGCCGCCGGCAACCGCAACATCGTCGGCGTCATGATCGAGAGCAACCTGGTCGCCGGCGCGCAAAAGCTCGTCCCCGGCCAACCCCTCGTCTACGGCCAAAGCATCACCGACGGTTGCATTGACTGGAAGGAAACGCACGCGCTGCTCAAGGAGCTCGCCGCTGCCGTCCGCTCCCGGCGTAGCGCCTGCTGAGCTGACACCGATTTCGCTCCAACCAGGTGCGGCTGTGGTTGTGTGCGATCGCCAACAATCTGGGTAGCCTGGGGCTGCGGCTTGCGCTGCCGAAGAAGATTGACAACAGCCGCCGGCAGGAAGAATTTCGGGAACTCAGGCGCCGCCGAGGGGTTTGCGTGTATACTCGCCCCGGACTGGGAAGCCAGAATGAAAATCCCGGCTCATGATACGCCTTGGATAACGGCCGGCTCGAATGGCCGCGACGCCGTCGCGAAGGTACTGAGGACGAAACCGTTGGCTGGATTTGACCATTCGAAGAAAGATGGCTGAGGATTTGTGCTGTCGATAAAATAAAGTTGAATGGGGAGGGTTTCATGGGAATGGTGGACCGTCGGCAATTTCTGAAAGCGGGGGCTGTGGCCGCCGCGAGCATAGGCAGCGCTAAGGCAAGTTGGGGATCGTTCTCCCCGGGAGCATTCCCCGGGCCGGCTGGCGCGTCGGCGGAAGCACCGGATAGCGGGAAAAATCTGATTGCGCACGGCGATTCCATGGAGGGAGTGGCCGGGGCGCTGCCGGAGGGGTGGTCCATCTTTGCCGGGAACCCGGCTCTGCGGCCCTCTTTCAAGCTGGTGGCCGGCGGCCCGGGCGGCAAAAGCCAATTGCTCGGCGAAGGCAACGGGAGGAAGGAGTGTTACGGCTACGTGCGGATTCCGGTGCGCATGACGCCGGGCAAGTGGTACCGGATGCAGGTCAGGTTCCGTTTCTCGGGAATCGAAAACGTCAATCGCAACTTAGTCCATGGGGTCTTTTCCACCCCCGATACCCTGCAATACAACAACGGAATTTTCCACTACCGCAAAGATGGAGAGTGGGCAACGGGAGAAGCGCGCTTCCAGGGTCCGGCTCGGGAGATGGATACGGAAGTGCGGCTTTATTTCCGCTACAGCGCGCAGGGCCAGGTCTGGTGGGACCAGGTTTTGCTCGAAGAGGCCGAGCCTGTCCCTTCACGGCCCGTCAAGGTGGCGGTGAGCTGGGGACACGGCGGACTGAAGCACTGGGAGCCGTGGCTGGACGCGGCGGGCTCGCGCGGCGCGGACGTGGTCCTGCTGCCGGAACTTTTCAATGGAATCTGGGATCCCCCGAAAGCCGAGCTTCCCGGCGGGCCGTCCTGGCAGTTGCTGTCCTCGAAGGCGCGGCAGTGGAAGATGTACGTCAGCGGCACCACGTATATCCGGCGCGGCGATCTGGTTTATAACACGGCCCCGCTTTTCGACCGCCAGGGGAAATTAGTGGGAACCTACGACAAAGTGATGCTGTACGATACGGAGCTGGACGTTGGAGTGACGTCCGGCGAGCGGTTTCCGGTGTTTGACACGGACTTCGGCAAAATAGGGATCATCACCTGTTACGACAGTTGGTTTCCGGATACCTCGCGCTTGCTGGCGCTCCAGGGGGCGGAGTTGGCCCTGCTGCCGAATGAGGGCTATTACGAGGAACTCATGCATGCGCGGGCGGCCGACAACTGCATGTGCCTGGCCGTCAGCAGCGGCGATAACCCGGCAGGCGTGTGGGATTCCGGCGGCAACCAGGCCGGCGAGGAGCGCCCCGATCCGACCTGCGCCGCGCCCAACGCCATCCTCTCTTATGAAAAGGATGAAGACATCCGGCTGATCCTGGCGACCGTTGACCTTTCCATCAAGAGTTCGCCGAATTATTGGGGCGGCCCCATGCGCTCCGCGCCCGGCGGACGCCGCTGCCGGGAAACTTCGCCCATCCCACTCGAAGGGCGCGTGAGCGAGCTGGAAGGACTCTGGTACACAGTTCCAAAGAGCCAGGCATAGCGCGTTTTTAAGGTCATCGGGTGCTATCCCAGGTCCCAAAATAGGGGCCTGGGGCACCCGGCGATCCGTCGGGCAGGATATGACGGCATTCCTTGTACATGGGACGATTTTTCTCCGCGTAAATTGACAACTCCGGAAATGGGGTGAAAGCGGGCCTCCGCAGCCTGCGAGAGAGCCCCAGTTTACTTTCTGATTACGGGGGGTACCCCTCCCCACTTCTGGAAATAAGTGCTGTGGTTTCATGGAGTTAGCGAAAGTTTAGTCCGCTATCCGACTGATTCCACAGGGCTTCCCTGCAGATATATCTCCGCAAAGGAGTTACGGGCCGAAGGCCCAGGGATCAGGGGTCAGGGATCAGGGATCCGAGGCCCAAAAACGCGAAAGCGGCGGGTGTGAGCCGCCGCGCCGAGAGCCTGGTTGAACGCTTATGGAACAAGTATACGCCGTTTGCGGAAATGATCTGCAAGGTTGGGAACAAAAACATCCGGTTTGGAATGAGGGGGATGGGGCGGGGTTGGGGTGGTGGAGGGGTTGACGCGAGCGAGGCCAAGTCAGCTATTCAGCTTGCTCATCAGATTCGCTTAGGGCCTTCGTCAGTCGGAAGTCATTGAGGCTGTCGAGTGCCTCTACCAGGTCGGGGGCCAAGTCGGTCTTTGACATCCTGCCAGTGATAGCGTTCGTGGTAAGGGTGGCTCCGAATTCCATTTGTGCCCACTCACGAAGCTTGCTGAGTACCTGTTTTCCGGGGCAGACTTGGATCCGGCCCTCCACAGTCTCCCATCGTTCGCAGAACCAGTCGTCGGCTTCTTTAATCAATGTTGCCTGAGCTCTCTTGTCTCCATGGCCGGATAGATACTCGCTTCGGCTGGCCGCATACTGGGACCTGATTTCATTGGCCATTGGGTCGGTGATCTCAATTAGCTTCTTCGCGAGCAGATGCTCGTCACAAATCTTTCCTTCTTGCTGTTTGTGTTTCTTGTGGGCTTCGCCATTTATTGCCTTGGAAAGCACATGCGGGATAAGGAGATAATTCTCAATCTCTTTGGCGCGGAGGATAATCGCAAGGTCGGTCTCGGACTCAAGCGCGCGCCGAATGGCCTCCACCTCCTCGTCCGATCGATAGTCTCTGTCGAGCACAGATGCTACGCAGAAGGGCCCAGCCAAGATCTTCTTGATTCCCCACGCCGTGTCTCTTATTTTCGGCCAGTTGCTGAAGCCGTCAGATGTCACGACCGGCAGATCCCTTGCCAACGCGAGCTCGGCATGTCCTGCGATTCTCGCAAACTTCGTTAGGACCGAATAGTCTTTGCCCTCCACAAAGAGAACCCTGCGGTGTTTTGCAATTCTCGTCAGGGTGACGTTATGCACTGATCCAATCAGGTCGAGGACTTGCTGAACTGTTTCCTCGTTCGCTAATCGCTTTGCGCTTCGAGCCTTTTTGTCGATCAATAAAATGTCCCGTGGGTCGGCTGCGCCGATCATTTCCGCGGAGTGCGTCGCCATTATGATCGCTGGGCCGAGGGAAAACAGGATATCAAGGAGTTGTCTTTGCAGGTCGGGATGTAGGTAGATCTCAGGCTCGTCGACCACGATCATCGTTGATTCTCGTCCCCTGTCCAGGTGGGTTAGGAGCTGACACCACACTTGGAAGCCAAACCCAGACCAGAACAGCTCTCGATCGATTCGTTCTTCCTTGCAGAACATGTGAATTGCGTAGCCGTCGTCAACGGGTTTTGTCACGCTCATGTTCGGCCACGTTTGTTGGACGAGGTCCAAGAACCTTGGAAAATCATCCGGCCGGTACCTCCAGTAATTCCTGAAGTGGCGCGACGCCCGGGTGGTGTGAAGGTTCCTCTGGACTGTCGCTGCTTCGACCGGGGGTTCGTCGTGTTCGAGTGGACCCAAGACAGGGACAACTGTAATTGTGATGGGAAAAGCTGTTCGGAACGAGCTGGGTGAGCGAATGGGCGTTTTCGCTGATTCGGGAACCAGCAGGCACCCTCCCTTTTCTGGAAACAGTAAATGCAGCTGATTCCCGTTGGAAAGTCGGAATGTTACCGAGCTATCGACGTCCCTGTAGTTAGTGTGAACATTTTCGGTGGATATGGCGATTGACTCTTTTGGAATGTGGTAGCCGTGTGTGATCGACTCATCTACGACAACGCGCTCAGGGCTCTTCGATCGAGCGGTTCGCAGGCCTTCCGCAAGCACCCGGAGAGCCCCTATGATCGTGGATTTTCCGCAATTATTGGGCCCCACGAGTACATTTCTTGGACCAAGCTTTACAGAGAAATTCCTGAGGGCCTTATACTCCTTGAATTCAATACTCGTTATCGTTTCCGTCAGATCAATCAGCTCCTTGCTTGCCAGGCGGCGCCGGAGATTGTTTCAGCACTTTATTGCAATAGGATGACACCTATTCGTCGGTGAGTTCAAGGCTCGGCTCGAGCTTGATGGTCAGTCCCGCGTCTAAGGGGTCTTTGGAACGAATTGGTCATGAGCGCGGTGAGCTGCACTCTCGGGCCGCTTGGGCGTTTTGGGGCCGCTCTTCGGCACCCTTCTACTGCGCTCAGGGCAGGCTGTGAATTCATGCCCTGATACAGAGCGAAAGGCAACCGCAGATCCTTCGACTTCAGTCGTCCGCCGGGGCGGACGACCTCCGCTCAGGATGACAAGCAGTAGGAGTGGGGCAACCGCACGGGGGTGGGAAACCCTTATTCCTCGATTTTGCAGGTGTATTCCTCGATCCGCGCCAGGCGGTACCAGTTGTGGAGCCGGAGGGGAATTGGCTAGGTGTTCAGTCCCGCGCTTCTCCCAGAATCAATTTGAGAGTCATCTGCTTCTTGCCGCGCAGGATGGTGACGCTTACGGTATCACCCGCCTGATGCTTTTCCACGATGGCGTTGATGTCCTCGGGATCGGTGACTTCCTGGCCGTCGATGGCGACGATGAGATCCCCGCCGAGCATGATGGGGGTGTTGCCCACGTAGGCCTGCTCATTGCCGCCGCGCAGGGTGGCGCGCTCGGCTGCTCCACCGGGAATGACGCGCTGGATAAGGACGCCGGAGTCGGCGGCGAGACCCATCTGCGAGGCGAGATCGGGGCCGATGGCGTAAGAAACGATGCCCATCGAAGGCCGTTTGACGCGGCCGTAGCGGATGAGGTCGGCGAGCACGGCCTTGGCCGTGTTGATGGGGATGGCGAAGCCGATGCCCGAGCTCTGGTCGGCGCCGTTGGAGGCGATCATGGTGTTGATGCCGATGACCTCGCCCGAGGAGTTGAGCAGCGGGCCTCCGGAGTTGCCGGGATTGATGGCCGCGTCGGTCTGGATGGCGTCTTCAATGGGCGGGCCGTCTGCGTTGCGAATCGACCGGATGGAGCTGATGATGCCGCGCGTCATGGTGCCGCTGAGGCCGAAGGGATTGCCGATGGCGTAGACCTTCTGGCCCACGTTCAGTTGCGAGGAATCAGCCAGCGTGACCGGCTGCAGGTTGGGCGCGTCGATCTGCAGCAGCGCCAGGTCGTGGACCTTGTCGACGCCCTCCACGTGGGCCGGGTAACGGCGCTTGTTCGAGAGCATGACCTCAATGCCGCGGTTGGCGCCCTCGACCACGTGATAGTTGGTGAGGATGTGGCCGGCTTTATCGAGGATGAATCCCGAGCCCTGCCCCTGCTGCGGCACCGTTCCATAAAAAAAGTCGAAGACCAGGGTGGTGGAGGTGATGTTGACCACCGAGGGAAGAACCTTTTTATAAATGGCGATGTTGTTCTGCTCTTCGGCGTCGTAGCTGGGCGCGGCGTGCGCTTCGGTGAGTTCGAGCGGGGCGCTGGCGCCGCCGGAGCCGAACAGTGTTGGACGGCCCATAGTAAAGCCGGGCTGAAGATGCGTGGTGATGAACCAGAATCCGCCCAGCAAAAGCAATAGGATGATGAGAATCCGGCTCAGATTCATGGCGTATAAACCTGAAGAACCTTCCTGAAGTAGATATGGCGGCAGCGGGGCAAGGTTCCACCTCGTTGAGCGCGGCCACCTTTCTTATTGTAGAGACAAGTTCTGCCCGGGTTTGTCGCCCTCGGCCAGAAGGCGCGGCCACAGGGCCTGGACCTGGGCGCGCAAAGCGGCGATATCGCCCGAGTTATCAAGCACATAATCGGCTTGGGCAGCTTTTTCCGCATCCGGAACCTGGTGCGCGAGGCGCGTGCGGGCCTCGGCCTCGATGGCTTCAAGGGTGGGGACCACCGGAGGGCCGCCGGGCCGGTAGGACCCGCCGCCCGCGACCGAGGATTGGATGCGCACGGCGTAGCGGGCGATTTTGATTTCATCGGGCGCGGTGACCACGATGATGCGGTCGATGCGGCGGCGAAAGTCGGCCAGCACACTGTCTCTTTCACCGCGGGCACGGGCGTCGCGCACCACCTCAAAGATGAGCGCCGACTCGACGACGGCGACGGCCGAGGGCGAGCGCGCGAAGACCTCTTCCATCCAGCGCTGCTGGGCTGCAATCACGGGTGGATGGACGATGGCGTTCAGCTCCTGCAGGCGGCCATGGCGGAAGGCGAGATCGGCGAGGCGGGCGCGGTCGAGATGGCCGTCGGGCAAGATTACGGCGGGACCGAAGTGCTCGACGATCTGATCGTAGACTTCGTGGCCCGGCTCCATAAGGGTGCGGCCTAGAGCGTCGGCCTCGATGACCTGCGCACCAAGTTCGCGCAGCATGGCGGCGACGGTGCTCTTGCCGCTGCCCAAACCGCCGGTGAGGCCGACGCGCAGCACGAGCTACAATCCCCGCCGCATTTTGGCGGCGCGAACGGTGTTGGCCATGAGCATGGCGATGGTGAGTAGGCCGACTCCGCCGGGCACGGGCGTGTACGCGCCTGCGAGTTCAAAGGCCCTGGGGTCGATGTCGCCTACGATGACGGAGCCGCGCTTCGCGAAGGCCGCTTCGCGTTTGGCATCGCCCTTGAAGAAGCGGTCGAACTCCTCGCGCGTGGTGAGGCGGTTGATGCCGACGTCGATGAGCGTGGCGCCGGGCTTGACCATGTCGGGCGTGATGAAACCGGCGCGGCCAATGGCAGCGACGAGAATGCCGGCCTGGCGCGTGACCTCTGCGAGGTTTTGCGTTTTGGAATGACAGATGGTGACGGTGGCGTTCTGGTGGAGCAGGAGCAGCGCGACGGGCTTGCCCACAATGTCGCTGCGGCCGACGACGACCGCGTGCTGACCGGCGATGGGAATCTGGCTGCGCTGGAGGATCTCGATGATGCCGGCGGGCGTACAGGGCGCGAGCGCCGGGCGGCCCGCGAGCAGACGGCCTGCGTTCACGGGATGGAAGCCGTCGACGTCCTTCGCGGGATCGATGGCGTCGAGCAGCGCTTTGGAGTCGACGTGCGCGGGCAGCGGCAACTGAATGAGGATGCCGTCGATGTCGTCGCGCGCGTTGAGGGCGGCGACGAGCGAGAGCATCTCCTCAGTGGTGACGTCAGAGGGTGGGGTGATGAGCTCGCTCGCAAGGCCAAGTTCGGCGCAGGCCTGCACCTTGTTGCGGACGTAGATCTCGGACGCGGCCACGCTGCCCACCAGCACCGCTGCCAGTCCCGGCCGCACGCCGCGCGCGGCGAGTGCGCGGACTTCTTCGGCCACCTCCTGCTTGATGGCGGCGGCGATGGCCGCGCCATCGAGAATCTTCGGCATCTTGCGCTCCCAGGTTCATGGTATCGCCTCTGGACAGGCGCTCACTGGCTCTTAATCGACGGGAGTTCCTGCGGTGGGCGCCGAGTGTGCGGGCGCGATATTCGAAGATGCTTGAGCGTGCAGGGTGTCACATTTGATTGTGAGCTATCTCACATACAACCCCCTACTGCCGCTCTAATGTTAACGGGGTCGGAAGTGCCTCAGATCACACGTCAAATCACAGGGACGCTTGCGGCTTAACGGAGACAGCGCTTGATGAGCGGCCTGAAGGATGCAGGACATCTTTTCCGGTTTGCGGGACTTTTTGTTCTCGCATTCCTGGTGTTTCTTGTGGTGCGCGCGTACGTAGTTCCTAAAAGCTTTGGAGAGTATGGGCATTATCGCGGAGCGGCGATCGGCGAGATTGCGGCGCGCCAGGTGAAGTTCGCGGGGCGCCAGACGTGCGAGACGTGCCACACGGATATTGCCGATATCAAGGCGAAAGGCGCGCACGCGCACGTGAATTGCGAGGCTTGCCACGGAGCGCTGGCGGCGCACGCCGACGATCCCATGTCGGTAACGCCGGCGAAGCTGGATACTGCGGTGCTGTGCGCACGCTGCCACACGGCGAGCGCGGCCAAGCCGGCGAGCTTTCCGCAGGTTGATCCGGCGGATCACTCGGGCGGTGCTCCGTGCGAGACCTGCCACAATCCCCACAGCCCGATCATTGGCTCCGACTCCGGCGCGAGTGCGGCGAAGGGAGGCGCGAAATGAACATCAGCCGGCGTCATCTGATGATCCTTTTGCCGGCGGCGGCCGTGGCGTGGAAGCACGTGCTGGCCGGAACCCCTGAGGACTCGCCGAACTACCAGATGAGCGAGCACTGGTGGGGAATGCTGATCGATATTCCCAAATGCATCGGGTGCGGCAATTGCGTGCGCGCCTGCCAGACGGAAAACGATGTGCCCGATGGATTCTTCCGCACGTGGGTAGAGCAGTACCACCGGTCGGACTATCATCTCGAAACGCCGGAGGTGATCTCGCCCGACGGCGGCAAAGAGGGATTCCCGGTGGTGAAGGAAGGCGAAGAGGGGAAGTTCTTCTTCGTTCCCAAGATGTGCAACCACTGCACGGACTCGCCCTGCACGCAGGTGTGCCCGGTGGGGGCGACTTTCATCACCCCGGATGGCGTGGTTCTGATCGACCCGAAGTACTGTCTGGGCTGCGGCTATTGCGTGCAGGCGTGCCCATACGGCTGCCGCTACATTCATCCCGAGAAGAAGGTCGCGGACAAGTGCACGCTGTGCTACCACCGGATTACCAAGGGACTGACGACGGCTTGCTGTGAGGCCTGCCCGACGGGAGCTCGGCAATTGGCCGACTTGAAAAATCCCAATGACCCGATTCACGAGTTTCTGAAGACCCACACGGTGCAGGTTTTGAAGCCGCAGATGGCCACGGGAGCGAAGGCTTTTTATAACGGGCTGGATGGTTCGGTGCGATAGAGCAGGGACCAAGGGGACGAGGGAACAAGGGACCAGAGACTGGCCGAGGATGGGCGAGACATTATGAGCGGTGTTGAAGGCTACATGTATCCGAACGAAGTGACGCTTTACTGGAGCGTGCTGATCGTTTTGTACCCCTACATCACGGGACTGGTGGCGGGCGCATTCATTCTGGCGTCGTTGGAGCGCGTGTTTCGCGTGGAAGCAGTGAAGCCGACGTACCGGCTGGCGCTGCTGACGGCGCTGGCTTTTCTGCTGGTTGCGCCGCTGCCGCTGATTTTGCACCTGGGCCATCCGTTTCGCTCGCCGGAGATGTACTTCACGCCGCACAGCACCTCGGCCATGGCGATGTTCGGATACGTGTACATGTGGTATTTGATGGCCGTGCTGGTGTTCGAAATCTGGCTCGACTACCGGCGCGAAATCGTGCTGAAGTCGCAACAGTCGAAGGGCCTGATGCGCACGATCTACAAGATCATGACGCTGGGCTCGAGCAACATCAGCGAGCGCTCGCAGCACATCGACGATAAAGTCGGCTGGATCGTGACGCTGGTCGGCATTCCATCGGCATTCCTACTGCACGGCTATGTGGGGTTCATCTTCGGCTCGCTCAAGGCCAATCCCTGGTGGTCGTCGCCGCTCATGCCGGTAATCTTCATCTTCTCGGCCATGGTGTCGGGGATTGCCGCGGTGATGCTCCTCTACATGGCGACGACCAAGCTGCGCGGGCAGAAGATCGACATGCGCTGCGTGGACACGGTGGCGATGTACATGTTCTACATCTTCATCATCGATTTCAGTCTGGAGATGCTGGACCTGGTGCACCGCGTTTACGAGGCCGATGAATCGTTCCGCAGCCTGAATTTCCTAGTACACACAAAGCTTTACTTTTCGCAGATCGTAGTCCAGATCTGCCTGGGCACGATCGTGCCGCTGGTTCTGCTGTTCCTTACGCAGGTGGTGAATCTCAAGGAGCTGGCGCGCAAGCGCATCTACGCCTTTTCCGGGTCCCTGGCTTTGATCGGCGTCCTTGCCATGCGCTGGAACGTGGTGATCGGCGGTCAGCTTTTCTCGAAGAGCTTTCTTGGGTACACCACCTACAAGATGGCGCTGGTGACGCGCGAAGGCCTTCTGGTGGCCATTGGCTTGACCGTCCTGCCGCTGCTTTTCCTGTGGGCGCTGGTAAAACTGCTGCCTCCGTGGCCGGATAAGAACCTGCACGAAGCCGCGGCGGGCGATTGAGGACGGCATCGTCCGCGAAAGATGGGGCGGGATCCATGAGCGAGCTTCCCGGCGAAATCGAGCGGCTTGAGAGACGCATGGAAGCGCTGGAGCAGCGCGTGCACGCGCTGGAGCACCCGCTGGAAGCGCGCTGGCCGCATCCCAAGCCGGAATTGCAAGGAGCATCCGCGCCGCAGGCCGCTGTGGCCGCATCGCTTGCACCGGCCGGAAGCATCTTCTCTGTGCTAGGCAGGGCGATGCTGGGCATCGCGGGCGCGTACGTGCTCCGCGCCCTGGAGGAAGTGAGTTCGCTTCCCCGGCTGGCCGTGGCCGCCGCCGGTATCGCATACGCATTTGCGTGGCTGGTGTGGGCGGCGCGGACGCGCGGCGGGCAGCGCTTCACCAATACAATCTATGCCGGAACGTCGGCGCTCATCCTGGCTCCCATGGTCTGGGAGCTTACCTTGCGCTTCAAGGTGTTTTCGCCGGCCTTCGCCGCGGGCGTGGTTTGCGCCTATGCGCTGGCGGCGATGGGGCTCGCGCGGAAGCGCGAAATGGCGCCCGTGCTGCGCGTTGGCTGCATCGCCGCAGCAGGGTTGGCGCTGGCGCTGGCCATTGCCTCCCACACGCTGATGCCGTTCGTCGTTGTGCTGCTCGTGCTGGCGGCGGTTTGCGAGTTTGTACCGGGACTGGATCGCGTGCCGGAGGTACGTGCGCTGGTGGCGCTGGCTGCCGATGCGGCGATCTGGATTCTGATCTACGTTTATTTTGCTTCCCAACCTGCGGGCGAAGAGTATCCATCGCTGAGTAGAACCGCGCTGCTCGTGCCTGGTGTCGCGGTGTTTGTCGTCTATGCGGCGAGCGTGGGCCTGAAAGCGATGCTGCGGGAGAAGCCGATCGCGGTCTTTGAGACGCTGCAGACGACGGTTGCATTTCTTTTGGCTGCTGTCGGCGTGGCGGACTTCGGGCCGCGAGGAAGCACCACGACTCTCGGTATGGTTTGCCTGGCTCTGTCGGGCGCGGCCTATGCTGCGGTCTTCACGGTCTTTCAGCGCGTTCAGAAAGGACGCAACAGCGTAGTTTTTTCCGCGTGGGGCGCGGCGCTGCTCCTTGCCGGGAGCTTCCTCTGCCTGCCTCCGCTGGCGACGATCATGCTGCTGGGCGCGGCGGCGATTGCAGCGACAATCGTGGGCAACCGGGCACGCCAAGTGGCTTTTGAATTCTATGGGATGGTGTTTCTGCTTGCTGGAGCCCTGGCATCGGGCTTGCCGAGCTTTCTTGTCAGCGCACTGGTGGGGACGCCGCAAGGCGCGCCACCGGCGGGCGTATGGCCGATCGCGTGCGCCGCGATTCTCTGCTATGCGGCCGCACAGCCGAGCGAAAGCGAATCCTGGCTGTCGCAAACACTTCACCTGGGCTTTGCCGCTCTGGCGGCGGGCGCCGTAGCGGCGCTGCTCATTGGGGGGCTTATGGGTCTGGCCGCGCTCCGCGTTCAGCCCGGCCCACATCATCTGGCATTCATCCGCACGCTGACGCTGTGCGTTACGGTGCTGGCGCTCGTCTATAGCGGAGCCCATTGGCGCCGCGTGGAGTTGGCGCGGCTGGGATACGCAGCGCTGGCTCTGGTCGCGGTCAAGCTCGTCACCGAAGACCTGCGCCACGGCCACCTGGCCTACATTGCCGCTTCCATCTTTCTGGTTGCGTTCACGCTGATCGCGGCGCCGCGCGTGGGGCGAACCAGGCAGAAGGCGCCCGGCAAATAGCGAGTTCGAATCGAACGCCTGCTCTGCGTCCGCCGCGATGCGCTGCGGCGGACGTGAAGAGGCAGAGGCGCCATGCAGGTCAGCGGACAATCTCAGGGCGGTAGACGTCCGGGCGGTGGATCGGTGGTTCGAAGTCCGGTTGCGGTTTGACGATCTGGCTTTCCTCGCCGCGCAGCTTCATCTTGCTGATGTGCACGTCGTAGCCCGTGCCGGGCAGGAGCGATTCCAGCACGAAGGTCTCCGCGCCGCCGCTCTTCAGCTCGCGATAGCGGTAGATGCCTACCTCGCTCTCGCTGTTTTCGGTCCCGGAGGAGGGCTCGTCGAGGAAATGCTGCGCATCGGCTACGCTGGGCGCGGCGTGGTTTTCGCCCTCGGTCAGGCTCTCGGCCGCGTAGGAGCGGACCAGCTTGGTCCAGTAGCGCGAAAGCAGATCGGTCGAGGCAAAAAGGTCGGCCCAGATGATTTCGCCGCGCACGGCGACCACTACGCCGATGGCGTGCTCGTCGCGCAACTTCGCCAGCACCTGCTCGCGGGCGTTCATGACCGGAGCTGCTGCTTCATCCACTTTCTCGCTCACAGCCGCGTCCTGCATGGCCTTGGCGTAGCTGCTGGTGCCGAGCGTGCGGGGCGCAGACGCTCCGCGACCGAATCCGCCCGATGAGCCTGAGGACGCTGGCGCTGCGGCCACCTCCATTTGCGAGATCGCGCCGTTCACAGAATTCCACACCTGCTGCTGGTCCTGCTCGGCCATGGCGCGCTCGCGCACCTCGGGCTGGACCATGAAGCTTTTTGCGGCTGACTTGCCCGCGACGCCGAAGGTGGGCGAACTCCCGGTCCAGCGGCCCGGCTCGATGCAGAAAACAGAGAGATCGATGGGATCGGCATCGGCGGGAACAATGCGATCCTTGGCGATGATGCGGTCCTGCTTGCCGCCGGTGACAATTTCGCCGGCGAGCAGCAGCAGCGGCCGCTTGGAGTGGTTGACGAGGACCAGCGTGTTCACCTCATCGCCGCGATAGGCGTTGTCGGGGGCCTGTGGATTCCCGCCGTTCCTGGGCCGCACCAGTCCGCGAGCGCGGCCGGCCTCGGTCACTTCCACCTCGCCGCTCTTCAGACCTTCGTCGAGGGTGATGAATGGGGTTTCCGCGATGGATTTTCCATCGGCCCGCACGACAGGAAACAAAAGCAGGTTGCCGCTCTCGATGGGAGTGAGCACGCGGTAGGGTCCGCTCCCGGCCTGCATCGGCCCGCCGGCTGCTTTCACGCTGTTCCGATGCTGAAATGCGGCTGCCGCAAAGACCAGCGCCGCCGCCAATGCAAATCTGCCCAGGTTTTTCATCCGTCTCCTCCGCCGGTTTGTGGTCCTCCGCACCGGTTATTGACCGGAGAACGGCGGGCAGGGGGTTTCTTGCAGAATTTTTTGTGGAATGGAGTTCGCGCGGCTTCCGATCCGGCGTCCAAAGAGTCCATCACAACGTCCAAAAAATCAGGCGTATCGTGAGGGCGTGGGGATGGCGCCGACGGAATCCGTAGCCAGCGCGGCTGAAGCGGCGATACCGGCACTGCCGGGATCGATCGGCCGTGCCCTGCTTGAGGAGCTTTGGCGGGGATGCGATGCGGCCGGCTGGGGCCTGGCAGAAGACGAGTTCGAGCGGATCCTGCTGGAAGCGGGAACGGCGCAGAACTTCGGGCTAGCCGAGGGCGAAACGGCGGCCCGTCCCAGCGGCCAAAATCCATCGCCCGGGACCCCGGTGACCCACCCCAGCGACGAAGACCTGTCGCTGGGGATCCCGGCGACGCGGCAGCAGCAGGCGACCTTCTTTCGCGGGCTCTGTCTGAACGATCTTGTGCTGGCGCGCGCTTGCGCGGCCGGGAACGAGCGCGCGTGGGAGCGCTTCATCGCCGTGCACCGCCAGCCGCTGATTCGCGCGGCCATCTCCATCACCGGCAGCGAGACGCTGGGCCGCGAATTGGCCGATCAACTGTACGGCGAGCTCTACGGCCTGACCATGCGGAACGGCGAGCGGCGCTGTCCGCTGCTTTCGTACCGCGGGCGGGGATCGCTGATGGGCTGGCTGCGGACGACGCTGGCGCAGCGGCACGTGGACTATCATCGCCGCAGGCGGCGCGAGGAGCCGCTGGACGAGGTAGACGCGCCCGCTCCACATCCGCCTGCGGAAACGCCGGCCCACGAACTTTCGCTCTTGGAAGAAGCCCTCGAAAAGGCGCTGCGGGAACGCAACGCGGAGGAGCGCTTTTTGCTGGCGGCTTATTATCTTGACGGGCAGACCTTGCTGCAGATTGCGCGCGTGCTCGGCGTGCACGAAGCCACGGTGAGCCGCAAACTGCGGCGCGCGGCCGAGAACACGAGGAAGCAGGTGCTCGGGAATCTGCAGCGCGGCGGCATGAGCCGGCGCGCGGCCCAGGAAGCGCTGGGCGCCGACCCGCGCGATGTGGACGTGAACCTGAAAAAACTGCTGCAAAATTCGCAAACGGAGGCGTTCCAGGAACAGGCGGCGCCATGAGTACGACGACCCAACACGAGTTTCATCCCGGCGCGGAGAGCCTGAACGCGTTTGCCGAGCAGGCGCTTGGGCGGCGGGAACGCGCCGAAGTGCTCGAGCACCTGGCGGTGTGCCCCCGGTGCAGGCAGGTGGTGGCGTTGGCGCAGGAAGCCGCGAGCGCGGAGGTTGTGGCCGCGGCCGCTGCGCGGGGCGCGGCAAAACGGACGCGTGCCTGGTGGAGAAGCTGGGGGCTTGCCCTGGCTCCGGCCGCGGCGCTGGCCGCCACGGCGGCGGTGGCGGTTTACGTGCACGTGCGGCATGTGGAGCAAAGCGCCGAGATGGTGAAGGTTGAGCCACGCAACGTTCTGCAAAGCGAAATTGCCGCCGCGAATCCCGCGCCGCCGCAGCGGGCCGAGGCTGCGCCCGGGGCGCCTGCGATAGGGACAAAAGTATCGAAGTCCGCACGCTCCGGCGCGGCGCCTGGCGAGGTTTCGCAAGAACCTGTTGCAGAAACTGCGATGCCGGCGGTGGGCAGGATGACCGGGCTGGAATCCGCCTCAGAGCAGGCAGCGCCGCCTTCGGAAAATAGCGGACAGGGATTCGCGGGCGGGGGCATTGCCGGGGTCGCGCAGCGGGGGGGCGCGGGCTTTTCCAGGCCGGAGCCGGGAGCAACGGCGTCTGACAAAAAGCGGGAGCAGATGGAAGCCGAAGCGCCGCAGAGGCATCTGCTCGCGGCCAAGGCAAAGACGACAGCCAGCGAGCCCGGCGCAGACAACGGCGCGCCGGGCAGCGCCAACACGGAGGCTGTGACTGTTTCGCGGCAGCTTCTTGAAGAGCAAAGTGCCGCGGACACGAGCTTTGTGCAACGCGAAAAGCTAAGTTCCGGCGCACTCTCCACGACGGAAATGGTGCATCCCATCCACCTGCCCAGCGGCCTGCCCGCCGTGTCGATCACGGCGGCGGGTCACCTTATGCTGGCCATCGACAACGCGGGCACGCTGTTTCTGAGTGACGATTCCGGGAGCGCCTGGGAACCTGTGACGAAGCAGTGGACGGGCCGCGCCGTGGCGGTACGGAGGCAAGCGCCGGGCAGCGGCAGCACCGAAGCGGCGCCTGCCGCTGAAGCGGAAACGGCGGGGAGTGCCCCAGGTAACACTAGTGCTGCGCCCCCGCCGGCCACAGTCTTTGAAATTCTGAATGACCGCGGTCTGGCGTGGGTAAGTACCGATGGAAAGAATTGGATCGCCCAATGAGCAGCGCGGCAACGCCGGAATGGAAGCAGAACGCTCCTGTACCGCATAGTGCAATTCCCACTATAGAAACTCCTGCTGACTGCCGAAAAAGCACATATCGGGATATTCGTGGCAGCGACGGTGCGCCGTGCGGCGGATGACGACGGCGCGGAACCCGAACTTTGCGCCGTACGCGAGGGTTTCGGGACAAAAGGGGGCTCCTGCGATGGGAGCAGTGGGGATGGGCAATCAAAGCGGACAGGCGGCCACTCTGCCCTGGGCCTATCTGCGCCTGCCGCCGTTTCCGCTGGTTGCCGTGAGGGTGCTGCAACTAGCAAACAATGAGAACGTGCAGTTGCACCAACTGTGCGATCTGATCTCCTCTGACCCGGCGTTCGCCAGCGAGGTTCTGACCGTCGCCAATTCGCTTCTCTACGCTCCGCGCTACCCCTCCACGAGCATTATGCAGGCCGTGGCCGTGCTGGGCGCCAACACGCTACAGGGCATGTGCGTCACGGTCGGTGTGCGCGCTTATCTCGGCAAGACCATGAGCTACCCGGCAATGCGCAATCTGTGGCGGCATAACCTGGCCTGCGCCATCATTGCGGAACGGATTGCGAAGGTGGGCTTCCTCGACAAGGACTTGGCGTACACTTCCGGTATTCTGCACGATATCGGGCGCATGGCGCTGGCGGTGATTCAGCCCAAGGGGTACGCAGCGCTGTTGGAGAAACACTACGGGACGGCTGCCATCATGCTGGAAGCAGAGCGCGAGCTGTTCGGCTGGCATCACTGCGAGATAGGCCGGCAACTGATTGGCGATTGGAAGCTGCCCGAGAACTTCGAGGCGGCGGTCGCGGAACACCACGAGGCCCGGCGCAAGGACGGCGCGTGGGATGTGGCGGAACTGGTGAAAGTGAGCTGCGCTATGGCTTCGGCGGTGGGCTTTGCCGCGTTTCCGGGGTGCGAGGCGGAGGCTTATGGCGATCTGCTTGCGGAGTTGCCGGCGCGGGAACGCAGAGTGTTCCATCCTGACGCGGAGACGCTCAAGGGCGAAGTGGACGAGGGCATCCACGCCATCGAATCGGTTTGAGTTCGCGCTCGCTGTCCGGCAATTCTGGGACCCGCTTCGGGGCAACCGGGAAACGGCGCTCACTTCATCAAGGCTGAAAGCTGGCGGCGGAGAACGATCCTTCCGTTTCGCCGTGACTGGCCGCGGGCCATCTGCCGCGGATGCGCCGCGCCGCTACACCTTTACCAAAATCTTCTGGCGGTAAAGCACCCACACCGGGGGAAAGCAGAGCGCCGTGTAGAAGACCGCATAGGCGAAGGCTCTCCATCCGGGATCGGGGATGCGGGTGAAAATATGCATGTACAAATAAGCGAGCGCGTCGGTCCGCCGTCCCGCGGAGGTGAAATGAACCAGCCCGATGGCCGGGGCCAGCAGTTCGCTGATCATGTAGGCCACAATGGCGTTCGAGCCGAAGACCAGCCACGGCCAAGCCAGCGCCTTGCTCCCTCCCGATCTGCCCCAGCCACGCTGTTCCATGGCCCAATAGACGAGCGCAAACACCACCAGCGACCACCCCGCCGCCGCCAGGACATAAGAACTGGTCCACATCTTCTTGTTGAGCGGAAACCAGATCGACCAGAAGTAGCCTGAGGCCAGGCAAACCGCCGCGCCCGCGGCCAGGCCCAGGGATTTCGCCTTCACGGAGCGCTCGCCGCTCAGCCACAGCGCGGCAAGCAATCCAAGCAAAGTCGTTCCAACGGCGGGAATATCGCTGAGCAGGCCTTCGGGATCGCGCGTATTGTGCGTGGTCCAGTCTTCGTAGAGATGACCGGGCATGAGTTGCCGGTCGACCCACGCCACGATGTTCTGGTCCTTGTCGAGGAAGGGAACGTCGCGGCCGGGCATACCCGCTCCCGGCACGGGAACCCATCGCACCAGGATCCAATAGCCAAGGAGCACGCAAACGAGCAGGCCGATCTTCGTCCACACGCAGCGGTCCCACAGGTAAAACAGGCTGACGATCAGGTAGCAGATGGCGATCCGCTGCAAAACGCCGTAGAAGCGCAGGTGGTCGAGATGGAAATAGGGAAAGCCATTGACCACAATGCCCAGCAGGAACAAAATGACGGCTCGGCGAACGGTATGCCAGGCCAGCATGGCGCGTGAGCCGCCGCGCTTCAGGCGCACGTCCGTGGAGAACACGATGGACACGCCCACCACGAAAAGAAACGTGGGAAACACCAGGTCGGTGGCCGTCATCCCGTTCCAATCGGCGTGGTGCAACTGCGTCCATGCGCCGACGCCGGAATTGTTCACCAAGATCATGAAAGCGATAGTCAAACCGCGCAGCACGTCAAGCGAAAGCAGCCGCCTGGGTGAAGAAACAGACGCCGGACCACTCATGACAACAATTCTCCCTGTTTGCGGATGCATCTACGCTACGCGACAGGGCCGGGTTACGCCAAGCTGGAACAAAGCAGTGCCTTCCCGATAAGGCGAGCGGTCGCCAGAGCCTCCCAGCGCGCGCGATTGAAACGCGGCTCCAATGGGAAAGGCCCGGACCTAAGCGTTCCGGGCCTTTTGTTTTGATCCCGCCGGGCGGCGAGATCGGACTTTGGCTTCCGTCCTTAGCGCACCTGGAAGGTAAGAGTGGTTGAGTGACTCTGGCCCCCTCCCGTGCCGGTGATGGCGATGGAATACGTGCCGGTTTTGGCGGTTCTGGCCACGGTCAGGTTGAAATGCGAAGTACCTGATCCGGGCGCGGCAATCGGATTCGGGCTGAAGCTCGCCGTCACGCCGGCAGGAACTCCCGTTGCGCTCAGCGAGATAGCCGAGTTGAACCTGCCGGAGATGGCCGTGGTCACGGTGGCGTAGCCGCTCGTACCCCGGCTCAAATAACCCGAACTTGGCGAAACGGAGATCGTGAAGTTCGCCTGCACTGGTGCCGTTACCGTCAGATTCACCGTTGTGGTCTTAACGGAGCTGCCCGACGTTCCACTAATCGTGATCGGATAGGTTCCGGGAGTCACGCCCGAGCTCACGGTAAAGGTTGCCGTCGAGCTGCCCGCTCCCGTTGCAAAGGACGACGGGTTGAAGCCGACAGTTACGCCCGAGGGATTTCCCGACGCCGACAACACAACACTCGAGTTGAATCCACCTGATACCGTGCTGGTAATCGTAGAGGTCCCCGAATTCCCCTGGACCACCGATAGCGAACCTGGGGATGCCGAGAGGGTGAAGCCGGGTGTAGCCACGGTTCCGGCCAGGGCGTTGAGTAGGCCGCTGCCGTTCGGGCTGCCCCAGCCGGTGGCCAGATCGTAGCCGGTGGTGGCCGAGTAGCCGTTGCTGCCGCTGGTGATGTCGTGGAAGTCGGTGGAATAGCTCGAACTTTCGCCAATCGTATAGAGGCCGGGGTTGATGAAGCCCAGTTTCCCGTTGCCGTTGGCTATGGACTGCTGATTGACAAGCGCCAGATAGCCGGCCCAGAGGGGCGCCGCAAAGCTGGTACCGCCATATTCGTTGGCCGTGCAGGAGGTCTGGTCGGCGCACACGTAGAAGGTGAAGTTCGCGTTGGCGGAAACGTCGGGGCCGTTGCGATAACTTTGCGAGCAGCTCGCGCACCCGGCTGCCGCCGCCGTTTGCCAGGATGGGATGGCGATCTTGTGCGGCGAGATGCCGCCGCCGCTGTCTGCCCATGCGGTCTCTGAAGCCCATGCTCCGCCGGCCGATGTGGTTGACAGGTCCGTTCCTCCGACCGAGGTTACATAATCATCGTCGGCCGGGTAAATCTCCGAAGCCGTTCCCGAGGTCGTCCACTTCTTGTCGTCGCCGGCGGCCTGGAAGAGGTTCTGCCCCTGGGCCGCGAACTCCTTGAAGTAGGGATCGTCGGTCGAGGGATCGGCCGGGTTCCAGGTCCAGGAGGAGCTCAGCTGGGCGTTGAGCGGGCTGGCGGTGGCCATGGCGTTGAAGATGGCCGCGTCGGTCGAGCCGACGTACATGACCAGGCTCGACAAGCCTGGCGCCATGCCCAGCGCCTGCGTCATATCCAGCGTCTGCTCAGTGTCGTCGCAGTTGCCGCCAGCCCTCGTATCGACGCAGCTTGTGCTGGTTCCGTCGGTGGAGAGCAACGTAATGGGAACGCTCTCCGTCTGGCCAACATTTTTGTAGTAGGTGGTCAGGTCGGCCAGGTCGGTGCCGTAATACTCGAGCAGGCCGAGCGATTGGCCGCTGCCCGTCAACGATCCGCCGTAGTAGGCTGCGCGCATGTCGCTGCCCAGGAACGAGGCCGATGGGCCGGAGCCCGTGGTCGCGCCGGACTTTGTGCTGGAGCTTTCCGGACGCTTGCTCAAACCGGCGGGATGCGGGAGCGAGTAATTGTCGAGCCCCGAGATGTGCCACAGCGAAAACGTCAGGTTCGTGGTGGGCTCGCGGTCGGGCGCGTAGAACGTGCGGTTCTCAGTGGGATGCTGATAAACGCCCATGTTGACATGAAAGGCGCTCTCCACGTTCGCCACGGTTCCCGATACCTGTACATTCAGGCGATTCGGCGATGTGCCCGTTACGGTGAGCCCGTTCTCTTTGGCGAAGTTGAGGACAGCGTCGTATCCCTGCTGCGTGGGGCCGAACTGTTCAGTGAACTGTTCCACGGAGAGGAACTGCCGGTAGCTCGGACTGGTGGGATCGTAGAGATCCTTCAGGAGCTGATCCAACTGGTCCTGGTTGCGAAGCGGCAGCGTAATCACCAGGTTCATGGCCTGAGTTGCCGGAAGGCGTGCAACGGAACGAGCAGTCCCATCCTGCCTCGCCGGGCGTGCGTGATGCGTCAATACGGTTTGAGCGTGGCAAACGCTTAAGGCAATCGACAGGCAAGCAGCGATTGGCAGCCCCAATCTCCCCATGATGCGCAACATGTTTTTCTCCTTTTTGCTTCGATGGCATTCTTCCCGATAGCAGAAATGCGCTCCCGCGCAACCCGGTGTCTTGTTCGGCGGGCGTGGCTTACGCAATCTTCAAAACCAAGAAAAAATGACTGGAATATGACTGCGTCCTGGCGGACGCGGACCCCATGGATTTGGATTTTCAGTCAGTTAAGCCGTCTCTGTCCACTGAAATCCGGCGGTGGAAAGGCGGCTTCCTATTACTTTTGTGGGATCTTGGCGGCTGGCCGGATTCTGGCGCGGCCCGCGCGGCCTCCTGTTCCCTGTGACGCCATCCCCCTCGCACTGGTAAACTCCCCCTTCAGGGATTTCTCAAAGACTTCGCCTGCCAACCGTCGGAGGCTTTCTGTGCCCGATTTTCAGCCCTTCGTTCCCGCTTCCCGGAAACCACCCGAGTTCACCCTCCGCGCCGTGCTGCTGGGCGCTGTCTTCGGCATTATCTTCGGCGCCGTCACCGTCTACGTGGGCCTGCGCGCCGGGCTCACCGTCGCCGCCTCCATTCCGATCGCTGTCATCTCCATCAGTTTTCTGCGCAGCGAGGGCAAGGTCTCCGTCCTCGAGTGCATCATCGTCCAGACCGCCGGCAACGCCGGCCAGTCCATTGCCGCGGGCGTGATTTTCACCCTCCCCGCGCTCATCTTTCTCGGCTTTGACCTCGAATACTCGCGCATCTTCATGCTGGCGCTCATCGGCGGCTATCTCGGCGTGCTGTTTATGGTGCCGCTGCGGCGGCCGCTCATCGTGGAGGAGCACGGCAACCTGAAGTTCCCCGAAGGCACGGCCTGCGCCGACGTGCTGATGGCCGGCGCCAAGGGCGGCTCGTTTGCCGGCCGCGTCTTCTTCGGGCTTGGTCTGGGCGCGATCTACACTTTTTTCCAGAACGAGAATCTCTTCGGTGCGTGGCCCGGCACGCCCGAGTACCAGCCGGACTTCGGCCCGCAGCACGTGCTGAAAGGCGCGTCCATCAAGGCTGACGCCACGCCGGAGTATCTCGGCGTGGGCTACATCATCGGCGCGCGCACCGCGGGCACCATGTTTGCCGGCGGCGTCTTTTCGTGGCTCGTGATCATGCCGCTCATCTACTTCTTCGGCAAGGATCTGCCGCATCCCATCTATCCCGGCACCGTGCCCATCGCGCAAATGGGCCCGAGCGACCTGTGGATCACCTACATTCGCCCCATGGGCGCGGGCGCCGTGGCCGCGGCCGGCCTCATCACGCTCTTCAAAACTCTGCCCACCATCGTGGGCGCGCTGCGCTCCGGCTTTGCGCAGATGCGGCATCGTTCCGCTGCCGTGGCAGAGCCGATCCGAACCGAACGCGACTTTGCCATGAGCACGGCCGTCGTCGGCTCCCTCGCGCTCATCGTGCTGATGTTTTTCTTCCTGTGGTTCAAGCCGGTGCCCGGCGCGCAGGTTGGGCTGTTCGCCAACGTCGCCGCGTCCATTCTCGTGATCGCCTTCGGATTCCTCTTCGTCACCGTCAGCTCGCGCATCGTCGGCCTCATCGGCAGTTCGGCCAACCCCATCTCCGGCATGACCATCGCCACGCTGATGGCCACATCCGCCATCTTTCTCGTCAGCGGCTGGACCGCGCCGGCCTTTGGCGCGCTGGCCATCACCATCGGCGGCGTGGTCTGCATCGCTTCGGCCGAGGCGGGCGACACCTCGCAGGACCTGAAAACAGGATTCATCGTCGGCGCCACGCCTAAATCGCAGCGCTTCGCCTTCCTCATCGGCATCGCCGTCTCCACGGTCGCCATCGGCTTCACGCTGCAGCTCATGAACCAGAGCCTGCAGACCTTCCGCATGGCGCCGCAGCCGTGGGACATCCATGCTTCGCATCCCGGCGTGGCGATTCAGCACGATGTAAAAGGGCTCGTGGACGAGTTCCCCGTCATCGCCCCCGACGGCTCCAAAACCATCCATCACAAGAGCGATTACATCGTGCTCAACGCCATCGGCTCCTCGGAGCTGGCCAGCGGCAAATACCTCTACTCGCCCGCGACGGGCCGCATTGAAGTGCGCTGGATTCCCGGCATCGGAAGCGAGCGCGCCGCCGCGCCGCAGGCGCAACTGATGGCCACGGTCATCAACGGGATTCTCAGCAGGAAACTCCCCTGGGGACTGGTCATGATCGGCGTCTTTCTGGTCATCGCCATCGAGCTGCTCGGCATCCGCTCGCTCTCGCTGGCCGTGGGCGCATATCTGTCGATCGGAACCACTCTGGCGATCTTTGCGGGCGGCGTCGTGCGCTGGCTGGTTGATGCGGCCGTCGCGCGCGCAGGCAACTCGGCCGATTCCGATGCCGACGTCTCGCCGGGTTCGCTCTACGCATCGGGCTTGATTGCCGCCGGCGGCATCGTGGGCCTCATTGGCGTCGCCCTCCAGGGCTACGAGACCACCTTCGAGAAGCCCAACCCCATCGGCTGGCCGCACACCTTCCTCTATAACCCGTGGGTGTCGGTCGCGGCCTTCGCACTGCTGGCGTATTCGCTGTATTACTTTGCCAGAAAGCCGCTGAAGAAGTAGCTCGAATTCGTGGCCTCGGTGGACCGCTCGGCGGCAAAGTTGGCTGCTGCCCGGGGGATATTTGCGAAAGCATATCGTGATAAAGTAAGTACGCGAGGCAGCGCATGAGGTCCAATAGAAAATACACCGTCGTGATCGAACTAGACGAGGAGGGCTATCTCGTCGCCACCGTCCCCGCCCTTCGGGGATGCCATACGCAAGCCAAAAGCCTCGACACCCTGATGAAGCGCGTACACGAAGTCATTGCCCTATGCCTCGAAGACGAGAAGAACCCTCCCGGCGCGCTTGAACTGGTAGGCATTCAGCAAGTCTCTGTATGACGCGCCTTCCACGCCTCAAGGGGTCTGCCCGGTCGGTAACGCACCTTGCGCTGCCCGCCTCTCGACTGCATTTTCGATCACGCTCCGCTGAGCGCCTTTGTATTTGAGTTCGTAAAAGCTCTTCAAGTGCACGGAAAACCCGTCAAGGTCTGGAAATAGCGTGCTGCGGTTAACATTCATTCGATTTAGGTCGAAGAGCGCCTCTTCTCTGATTGCAAGGGGCAAAACCACCTTGACGACATGCTCTTTTAGATACTCAGGCCAAGAATAAGACAGCAGCTGCTCCATGAAGCCCTGTTCTGTGTTTCCGAGGCTCAGAAAGACGGATTGTTGAAGGAGACATCTCCTGGTCGTTACGGAGGGCCTCACCGGAAATACGCAACAGAGTTTGTTCTCTTGAAAAATGTGGTTGAATGATTTGTCCGGGAGATCGTACATAAAGTCGCCTCTGTACTCAAATGCAAGAGGACATTTCTCGGCGAGATCCTCCTGCAAATGAAGCCTATGGATCGCCCAAACGGCTGAATCCTGTCCTGCATTTTCGAAAGCAAAAAAACTTGCGACATAGGGAGAAAACGAAAAGTCTAACAGTCTCGTTGGAGCGCAATGATGCTGCATCAACGCCAGCCAGCTCAATGTATCATCTGGCTGTGGAATACTGGTGGTCTCCAAATAGTTGCATGCACCCCTTTGAAAGTCCCTAAGAAAATCCTTTTCGACCCGATAGTTCTTCTTAAAGAAGCAGCAACGCTCAAATGACGTCTTTAGCTTCCATGATGCATCGCCCTGGCCCCGAAAGATGCAAAACTGGTCCACAGAATCGAGGCAGTCCTTTGCTTCCTGCCAAGATGTAGGCGTGTAGACCGTGTACTCAAAGTTCATGGGCATTGAACTGTTTCCACCTCGCAATCCTTTCGGGTCACTCATTTCGCAGATCGCCCACCCCGTTCAGAATTACGCCAATTCCGGTTGAGACTGAAACGAGGGAACCCCAGGTCCTAGTCTCCGGCGAAACTGGAAACTGGAGGACTCCCACGGCTAAGGCGACATCGGCAATCGACAAAGCGGACCCTTGGACTATCTGGCCAAGTCCCTTAAACCATCGGCGGGATTTCATTCCCTCATTGTCAGATCGTTCTGCTTTGCCCTTCTTCTTCAGCTCTTGGAAGTCGTGGTTTGCCGCATCGAGCCGCTCCTCAGCACTCTTTAACTGTTGCCGAATTGGAATCTCACGAGTTGAGCGGTCAATCCTTTCCCAAGAAGCCCTTGCTGCGTAGACCATCTCTCGGATTTCGGCGTCTGGGTTCACAATGCCCATGTCTCGGAGTACTTCCTTTTCCATATCCGGCAGATGGCTCGGATGCAGATTCGCAAGGATCTCGCGCATATGGGTCTCGAAAGCGTCAAGATAGCCCGCTTCTTCGATAACACGGTTGCTGAAGCCGAGGACGCCCTGCGCATCCGAGACCGCGCGCGCGAGGCGTTCCGAGGCAAACGTGCGATACACATCGCCGTCGTCGTCACAATCGCTCTCAATGAACCGCAGAACGCGGGATGCGCGCGTAGCCTGGTCAATATGGTAGTGCCACTCATCCTCCATATGGTGATGGAACCGACGTCGGACCCGAGAAATTCTGGGTCGCACATAGCGTTCGAAGAGGGATGTCAAAAACTCCCGGTATTCATCATCGGTCATTTACCACCTCCGACGGCAATAGTCCGTTTAAGCTCCCAGATGACCGAGGCTATAAAAGAGAGATTGAGAGTCACCGACTCCCGGAAGTGACATCAGGGCGGTATTGCGGGCTGAGGTCGAATTATAACGCAATTTCTGCCCCATCAGGCAGGTCTCTCGGATTCTACGCCGCCGCCCGCAATCGCGCGCCTTCCTGCTCCTGCAAGCAAGCAATGGCGCGGAACAAATTCGCCCTGCCGTCACGCCACAAGGGAGACTTCGCCTAGCCGACCGCGGGCCGGTTTCACGCTGATCTCCACGTCCTGGCCGAGAGCGGTGAGGAAGTCCATGAGGCGCTCCACCGAGAACGATCCCGCCCGGTTGCGCATCAGCGCCGATACGTGCGGCTGCCGGATGCCCAGTATCTTCCCCGCTTCAACTTGCGTGAGGCCGCGCTTCCGGATCAGGCGGTAAATCTCAAGCGTGAGCTTAGCCTTCAACAATTCCTGCTCCGGGTGAGGAATTCCAAGGTCGGCAAAGACGTTTCCGCTGCTCTTTTCCGCCCCGATCGGCTTCTTGGTTCTCGTGTTCATGCTAGTTCGGCCTCCCTTTGTGCAATCGAGCGGGCGCGACGATTCGTTCACATATATACAAATACGTCTTTTTGTATACGACCGTCAAGCCAGCCCGCGCCTCGGGTGCGCCAATCCCCCTCCGCTACAATAGTGGGAAGCTCCTGCCAGCCGGGAACCCGAGTCCTTGGTGCGCCAGGAGCATTGGCACATTATGCTACCCGAAAATCTGTCTGAAGCTCTTACGTTTGACGATGTCCTGCTTGTCCCCGCCTATAGCGACGTTGTGCCCATCCAGGTGAGCACGCAGACGCAACTCACCCGCGCGATCGTGCTGAACACGCCGCTGCTCTCCTCGGCCATGGACACGGTGACGGAGTCGCGCATGGCCATCGCCATGGCGCAGCAGGGAGGCATCGGCATTGTGCACCGCAATCTCTCCATCGCCGATCAGGCCGGCGAGATCGACAAGGTGAAGCGCTCGGAGAGCGGCATGATCGTCGATCCCGTGACCATCGCTCCCGACAAGACCATCGGCGACGCGCTCGAAATCATGCGCCGCTACCGCATCAGCGGCGTGCCGGTGACGCAGGGCAGGCGCCTGGTGGGCATCCTGACCAACCGCGATCTGCGCTTCGAGACGCGCACCGACGTTCCCGTGGGCAGCGTGATGACCAAGGAAGACCTGATCACCGTTCCCGTGGGCACTACGCTGGAAGAGGCCGAGCTGATTCTGCACCGGCACCGCATAGAAAAGCTGCTGGTGGTGAACGAGCGGTACGAGTTGATGGGCCTGATCACGGTCAAGGACATCCAGAAAAAGCTGAAGTATCCCAACGCCAGCAAGGACGATCAGGGCCGGCTGCGCGTGGGCGGAGCGATCGGGGCGACGGGCGATTTTCTGGAGCGGGCTGAGGAGCTGGTGCGCAACCGCGTGGACGCGCTGGCCATCGACTCGGCGCACGGGCACTCCTCGCGGGTGCTGGAAGCGGTGCGCGAAGTGAAGAAGCGCTTCCCCGGCGTGGCGCTGTTGGCCGGCAACGTGGCCACGTACGAGGGCGCGATGGCGCTGATCGACGCGGGCGCCGACGCCATCAAGGTGGGCATCGGGCTCGGTTCGATTTGCACCACGCGCATGGTGACGGGCGCGGGCATGCCGCAGATCACGGCCATTGCCGAAGCCTACCGCGCCGCGCAGAAGCACGGAATTCCGGTGATAGCCGACGGCGGCATCAAGTACTCCGGCGAGATCACCAAGGCGATTGCCGCGGGAGCGAGTTCGGTGATGATCGGCTCGCTCTTTGCCGGCGTGGACGAGAGCCCCGGCGAGACCATCCTTTACCAGGGGCGCAGCTTCAAGAGCTATCGCGGCATGGGCTCGCTGACGGCGATGAGCCAGGGCTCGGGCGAGCGCTACTTTCAGGGCTCGGCCGATTTGGCCGTCGCGGAAGGCGGGCCCACCGACGTGGTGCAGCGCGAGCGCGCCAATGAGAACCGGCTGGCCAAGTTTGTCCCGGAGGGCATTGAGGGGCGCGTGCCCTACCGCGGACCGCTGGAGGCGATGGTCTTCCAATTGGTGGGCGGATTGCGCTCGGGCATGGGTTACCTGGGCTGCGCCACGATTGCCGAGTTACAGGAGAAGGCGAAATTTGTGCGCATCTCCGGCGCAGGCCTGCGCGAGAGTCACGTGCACGACGTGATCATTACCCGCGAAGCGCCAAACTACCATGTTGAATAATCGGCGCGGCGCCAGGTTCTCCACCTCACGGACGAAGACCTGTCCGCGGGGACCCCGGTTCTGGATCGGCGCATGGTGGCCGGTGGCCCTGGGGATCGCCATCGTCGCGATGGAATCGACGCAGCTTTTCGGCGCCAACCGCACCTCCGGTCCACTGCGGCGGCTTTTTGAAGCGCTCTTCGGGCCCGTGGGCGACGCGCGCTGGGAGATCATCCACCACTACATTCGCAAGTCAGGGCATTTCCTGGGCTATGGCGCGCTGGGACTGGCGTGGCTGCGCGCCTGGTGGATGAGTTTGCCTCGCTATCGATTTCTATTCGATGTCGAACTGGCGCTTGTGGGCACCGCGCTGGTGGCCAGTTGGGATGAGTGGCACCAGACCTTCCAGCCCAACCGCAGCGGATCCGGCTGGGACGTGCTGCTGGATTGTTGCGGCGCGCTATTCATGCAGTGGACCATTTACATGTATGTCAGGCTCTTCAGACCTACCTTGCTTCATGATCGCGATTGAATACATTCCAGGCGACAATTGAGATGCTTCCGGCACCGCTTTCACCGGCAAAATCTGGCATTGCTTACATATAATCAATCACTTACTAGCGTAATGCATTTGTCATACGTTTTCCTTGCGTCCCCTGTTTCCACGTGCTAAGGTAAGTTCGCTCACGAAACCACGGATTGCGCGCAGGTCGCGCATCGAGCTTAGAAACGCGCTCACCCCAGAGGCATTCGGCTGGCACACGCGTGTGTTTCTTGTAGCAATTGCATGCGGCCCGTCAAGAGGTCTGGGACCGGCGGGGGCGAAGCCTGTCCCGGCGTCCATCGTGGCTGCCATCCAATCGACACTCGCTTCGAACCCGGCAAACGTTCTGTAACCTGTCCCACCCTCGCGCGGTCCACCGCCTGGGGTCTGCATCCCGAATTCGAGTTCCATATGAGAGTCCTGAGACCACGATCCCGTATGATCAGCATCCGGATGTCTGAAGAAGAGATCTCCACTCTGCGGCGAATTTGCGCCGCGACCGGTGCGCGCAGCGTGTCGGACCTGGCGCGCCAGGCGATGCGCGGCCTTTTGAGCGGAGGCAATCCAGAGAACGCTGGAGATTCGCCGGGAAGCGAGTATTTCGCTCAAATGAAGGACCTTACACAAAAGGTTGAGAAACTGAGTGCGGAAATTGAGCTGTTCAAGGCGGATCGTAACCTCTGACCGGGCCGTTTCCCGGCGCGGAAAAGAGTGCGATTGCAGGCAGGTTTGAGTTGAGAGATCCCATCGCGATGAAAACGAAGGTCCTGATTCTCTTTTTGTTGACGGGCGCGCTATGCGGCGGCCAGTCGGTCCCTATGGCTCCCGGAGCGCAAACAGTGGTTTGTCCAACCGGGCCCGGCCCTGTCCCCGAAGGCGCCGCGGCATTGTGTCCGCCGGCATCCGGCACTGCGCCCACGGCGCAAACCATGCCGGCGCCTGCTGGAACCATGCCGGGCGCGGGAACATTTTCCCCTGGAATCGCTCCTGCCGCCACAATGATCGTCCCGCCTTCCTACAAAGCGGCTGCGCCGATTACCACGCGAACGGAGTTTGAGATCTTTGCCGAGGACGAGGCCGGCCATTCTCTCCCTGTGTTCGGCAGAAAGCTGTTCGACGAGGCGCCCACAACCTTTGCCCCGCTGGACCGCATTCCGGTTCCCGCGAACTACGTTCTCGGGCCCGGCGACGAATTGCTCATCCACGTGTGGGGAAAGATCGATCTGGATACGCGCGCGACCGTGGATCGGAACGGGCAGATCTTTGTTCCCACCATAGGGGCCTTGACCGTGGCCGGCCTGCCTTATGAGCAGCTTCAGAGCTTTCTTCGGTCGGCCTTCGCGAAACTCTACAAGGATTTTGACCTGAACGTCACCCTGGGCCAGCTTCGCTCCATCCAGGTCTTCGTTTTGGGCAGCGCCCGCCAGCCCGGCGTCTATACCATCAGCTCGCTCAGCACGCTGGTGAACGCGCTCTTCGCCTCCGGCGGGCCCTCGGCCACCGGCACCATGCGCCACATCCAGTTGCGGCGCGGCGATCGGGCGATCACGGAATTCGACCTCTACGATCTGTTACGAAGAGGCGACAAATCCCACGACGTTCCATTGCTTCCCGGGGATGTGATTTATATTCCGCCGGCCGGGGCGCAAGTGGCCATGATCGGGAGTGTCAACGAGCCTGGAATCTACGAGATCAAGGGCGACGAGTCAGTGGCTTCGGCCCTGGACGATGCCGGCGGCCTGACCAACCTGGCGGATGAGGATCGCGTTCTGCTCGAGCGCATTGAAAACCACGAGAGCCGGCACGTGGAGTCGTTCGCGCTGGATGCCTCCGGGATGAAGCGAGTGCTGCGGGACGGAGATCTGCTGCGTGTGTATCCGCTCTCGCCGCGCTTCGACAACGCGGTGACCCTTCGCGGCAACGTGGCGCAGCCGGGACGCTATGCCTGGCGCGAAGGGATGCGCATCTCCGACCTCATTCCATCCCGCCAGTTTCTGCTCACGCGGGATTACTGGAACCGGCAGAACTTTCTCGTGCCCCAGAGAATGGGTCATCCGTTTGGCTTTTCGCCCGGTCAATTCAATCTGCAGGCGGGAACGAATGTGGAAAGGGAAACCAATCCGCCATCCGGTTACAACGCGCAAACGGAACCCAATGCGCAAAACCGGTTCAATCCACCGGCAGTAATCAATACACAGCCCGGGTTCAATGGCGAGGTGGGAGCCAACACGCAAACCGGGATGAACCCTCAGGCCGGTGTCAATCCACAGACCGGGTTCAACGCGGCGAGCGGTGCCAATCCGCAAACCGGCATCAATGCGCAGGCCGAATTCAACCCGCGCGGCGAAACCAGCTTCGAGGCCGCCCGGAACAGCGAGGAGATCAACTGGGACTACGCGGCTATCGAACGCCTGGACGAGCACGACCTGAGCACCCGGCTGATCGCATTCAACCTGGCCAATGCCATTGACAACCCGGCATCGGCGGATAACGCCGTCCTGCAGCCTGGAGACGTGGTCACGATCTTTTCTGAAAAGGACATTCCTCTTCCCGTCGATAAGCACGCGGCATTCGTGCGTGTGGATGGTGAAGTGAATGCGCCGGGTGTGTACCGTATCAGCCCCGGGGAAACGTTGCGGGATCTGGTGAAGCGCGCCGGCGGACTTACTCCGCATTCCTATCTTTATGCTTCGCAGCTCACCCGCATTTCCACTCGCCGCGCCGAGGAGCTCGAAATCAGGCAATCGACCGCGCAGATGCAGAGAGATCTCCTTGCGCGCAATGCGGCCGCTTCTTCGCTGAGTGCCGCCAACAGCGGGGAACAACAGGCGCAGCTGAACGCGCAGCAGGCATTGATTGCACAGCTTGCCGCGGTTCAACCGACGGGGCGAGTGGTTCTGGCCATGAAGCCCGACGCCGACAGCGTGGAAGACATCCCCGGCTTCCCGCTGGAGGACGGCGATGCTTTCTACATACCGTCGGAGCTGAACACGGTGCAGGTTTCCGGCGCCGTGTACAACGAAAATGCGTTCCGCTACGAGCGTGGAAAGCGGCTCTACGCTTACCTGAACGATGCCGGCGGCCCCACACGGCAAGCCGACACCAGGCGCATCTTCCTGATTCGGGCGGACGGCACCGTGATCAGCCGGCAAACCCACGGCGAGTTCTGGCGGTCGGACTTCGACAAGACGACCTTGCTGCCCGGAGACGCGATCATTGTCCCGCCTAAGCTGAAGGGCCCGAGCACATTCATTCAGCAGCTTCCGTACTTCACGCAAATCCTGTCGCAAACTGCCCTCACCGGCGCCGTGCTCGGTACGGCCTACTGACAAGAAGGCAAATCATGAAGGAACAGAATCCGGGAATCCCGCGGGAGGAATCCCCCGTACACGTGGAATCTTCTTCCGGGCAAAGCGGGCCGGCGCGCAGGCTGACCTTTCTTGGCGCTCTTACGCAGTTGGCCCGCGGCAAGCGGCTGGTGGCCACAGTGACCGGAATTTCGATGCTCGCCGGAGTCGCGATCAGCCTGCTGCTATCTCCCCAGTTCACCGCAACCGCAAAGATCATGACGCCGCACCAAACGCAGCCGTCAGCGGCATTTCTGATGGGAGAATTGTCAATGAACCCTTCCGCCACAAACCCGCTGGCGGCCGCAACCGGCGGAACGGCGCTGAGCCTGAGAAATCCCAACGAACTCTATTTGGGGCTTCTTGCCTCGCGTCCCATCGCGGATGCGGTGATCGGGGAATTCGGTCTCGCCGGCGTTTATCACGCAAAAGACATGACTGCGGCACGCAAGGAGTTGGCGGACAACACAACGATCGTATCTGAGAAAAGCACTCTGATCGCAATCTCCGTGACGGATACAGACAGGAAACGGGCCGCCGATATCGCGAATGCCTACCCCGAACAGCTTCGTGCGCTGACCAAAAACCTGGCGGTGACTGAAGCTTCGCAGAGACGGCTTTTCTACGAGCAGCGATTAAAGGACGCTGAGGAGGACCTGGTTTCGGCAGAGCTCGCCTTCCAACGGATTCAGAAGGAAAAGGGCTTGGTCCAACTGGACGCGCAAGCCAAAGCGCTGATCACTTCCCTGGCCGATCTTCACGCCCAGGTCGCGGCCAAGGAAGTGCAACTGCAGGCGCTGCGCTCCTACTCGACGGAACAAAATCCCGAGGTGCAGCTAATCGAGAGCCAGCTCGCCTCACTGCAGGATCAGGCGGCCAGGCTGGAAGAGCACGGCGGTCCTTCGGCGTCTGCCGTACTCGATCTGGGGGAACTGGCCGGCGCCGGTGCGGACTACCTGCGCGCGGAGCACGAGCTCGAATACCGCCAGGCCCTCTACGATCTATTGATGAAGCAATACGACGCTGCCCGGTGGGATGAGGCCAGGAACGCGGCGGTTATTCAGGTGGTAGAGGAGGCCATTCCGCCGGATCGGAAATCCGCGCCGCACCGGACAGTCATCGTCCTGGTGTTTACGGCGCTCGGGATGCTCGGGGCGTGGTCGTACATACTGCTGCTCAACCTCTTCGCAGGCAATCCTCGTATCTCGCAATTGCTGGCTGAATTCAAGTCGGTGCCGGTCAACGAATAAGCCTTTCGCAAGCGCAAAACTGACCCCATGCTCCGGGTTTAGTCATCGAGTTCGGCCCAGGAAAGCAGCTTGCCTGGGCTGATCTTTGAGCTCACATTTTGTTCCTGTCTTCGCCCATTCCGGCGGATCGAATCATGGAGAAACAAGACGAGCCAGCATCGCAAACATTTGATTTGGTCCTATGTTTCCACGTCGGGGACCAATGCTCTCCGCGTAGGACTTGGCGCCGTCTCGGGCTTGATAGTTTCGCGGTTGCTGCTGCCGCGAGGACGGGGCGAACTGGCAGTTCTTCTATACTTCCCGACGCTGATGGGAGCTTTCTTCAGCATGGGGACACCCCAGGCGATCACTGCACTGATCTCCAAAGGGGCCGCGGACACGCAAGAGGTTTTGACTGCCGGATTCCGGCTCGCCCTTGCCCAGGTTCTCGTGGCGGTTCCGCTCTTCATGCTGTGCGCGCCGTTCACGCTCACCGGCGACAATCGTCAGCTCGCGCTCCAGGTCGAGATATGCTGCGCATGTGGCGCCTTCATGGTTCTTGCGCCCTACTTCAACGCCATGGCCTATGGGTTGAAGCGCTTCAACTGGGTGAATGCCGTGATGCTTGCCGGGCAGGCCGGCTATGTGGCTGCGCTGCTCGGCTTGTGGTTCTGGAGAGCTCTGACGCCTCTCAGCGCCGCACTCTCCGCCCTCGGCTCGCTACTGCTGCAGTGCCTGCTCCACCTCACGCACATCAAGCCGAGGTGGTTGAACAGCAAGCTGCCGCGGGGCGCTTACGCACGGTGTCTCAGGCTCGGATTGCGTTTCGCGGCGCCCAGCCTGGCGGCCGTCGTTCTGCTGAATGCCGATCGCGCAATCCTCATACGCGCGACCACGCTGGAGCAGATCGGATTCTACGCCATCGCTTTCGCGGTAACCATGCCAATCACCATGACAACAGAAGCCTTCACGCAAATTGGTTTCGTGGAGGTTTCCAGCGCCGAAAGCGAGGATGCTTCGCTCTCCCTCATGCTGCGCCGCTTTCAAATGGCGCAGGTGATTGCGGTAGTGAGCTTTCTTTTCGCCTGTGCTCTCATCGACCCGGTGATTCGCTTCGGTTTTGGCAGGGCATATCTGCACGCAATTCCCGCCGCATATCCTCTTGCGCTTGCCATGTCGCTGCGAGCCATGACGAGAACCTTCGAGAACAACCTTCGCGGCCTCCGGCTCGTCGTTCCGGGAACGCTCGGGGCTGCCATCAATCTCGCTGTCCTCGTGCTTCTCAGCGTGTTTTTGGTGCCGCGCTGGGGAGCATTGGGATTCTGCTGCGCAAGCCTGGTGTCGGAGACGGTCTATCTGGCTTCGCTTGTGTGGTACCTCACAGCGCAACAGAATCTTCCCCTGCGGTCGCTCTGGGGCCTCCGGCCCGGTATCGTCCGCGCGATGACATGGGCGTTGGTGGAACTTTTCAGAGAGAAGCTCGTGGCGGAAAACAGCGAGGAGGTTGCTGAAAGCCGGTGCTGACGGAACATCGAGAGACGCGGGCCATTCCGTGGCGCGGCCTTTTTGCGGCCATCGCCGCGCTGGTCGCGGCCACTCTGTTTGTGCGCGGCGAACGGATCGGCACGCCGGGCGCAGGGGCGCTTGCCGCGGTCCTGCTCGTGATTTCTTCGGCGATGCTGCTTCGCGCCGCTGTGAAGACCGGCAGTTTCATGAATGGATACACGCTGGCGCTCGGCGCGTTCCTTGTGGTCTATCCGCTTTCCGCGTTCGTACACCTCACCGGGAAGGACTATGTGTCGCTCGGCTTTTATGAGATTGCCGCGCTCGACCCGCACACGCAGGCCCATCACGTGTACTTTTCGCTTGCGCTCGTTCTCCTTGCCCAGTTGGCTCTCTGGTGGGGACTTGCCCCCGCGCGTCCTCAAGCGTCATCGAATGACCCTCACCTTGTCCGCGTGCGCTCCACGTTGCTTGTTCTTGCCGGGTTTGTGTTCACTCTCCTGGGCGCTGCCGGCACTTATCTGCTGTTCTCCAGTTCCGGCGAATCGCTTCAGGACATAGCGGCCCTGGACCGCACAAGAGAACTTGCGGCAGGAACCGCCCGTTTTGTCTTCATGTCCGAGTGGCTTTCCTGGGGCATCGTCTTCCTGCTGACTGCGTTCCTGGTTTCGCGTACCGGCAAGAATCATCCCAAGGCCGCTCTTGCCGTGCTTGTTGGCGGATCGGCTTGCACGCTCTTGAATCTGTTTTGGACAGGCAGCCGGGCTGAAAACCTGCTGGCGGTATTGCCCCTGATCTTTGTCGTGAAGAAGATTGCCCCTCGGCATTTCCGGCCCTTCACCGCGGTCATCGTTGCGGGCGTGGCGGGAATCGTCGTGTTTGAGACGATCGCACGAACCACCACCATGCTGAACAGCGGCCTCGACTATCTCGTTCAAGGCGGATTGAGCACAAGCCAATTCGTCGCCAATCAAGTAGCTGCCGTTTTCGACTGGCAGATGGGAAGATACCCGGCTATCAGCCTGGCCTTCGATATGGTGCATCGCTATGGCCATGCCTTTGGCTCAACGCTGCTTCAAGGCCTGGCAATGACCGTGAACGCTCCGGCGACATTGCTGCACATTTCCGCAAAAGTGCCGGAGCCGGAGGCGATGACGGCGCTGGTGGGACAGTATATCTATAACGATCCAACCATCAACGGAGTCGTGCCCGGCACTCTCGCCGAACTGTACTTTAACTTTGGCCTCGTTGGTGTGATCGGCGGTTTCTTCGTCATCGGCAGGATTGCGAGGTACTGTATTTCTGTCACGTATTCCGCCGCCGACATGGGAACCTTGCTGCTTGCCTTTTACGTTCTCACTCTGCTCTGTGTCTCGACGATCCCCGCGACCGCAACCCTCGGCGTTTACCTTCTGGCCACTACCGGCTTTCCGGTCCTCGTTTTCTGCGTGGTCGAACAGATTGTAGCTCGTTCCGTGAGTCGGCTGCCGCAGAGTGCCGCGGGTATCGCGTTCTCTTAGCGTCAGCGACATGATGAGAGTATGGAACCGGATAACCGGCCCGTCCGGCCGCCGGGGATGCCCGTTGCCTCCATCGCTCCCCGCTATAGACAAAGAAATGCGAAAGAAACTCTCGATCTGTATCCCCGCGTTCAACCGCCCTAAAGAGCTGTCGGAGCTGCTCGACAGCATCGCGTGTGAGGCGCCCGGCGATTGGGAGATCCTCGTCGGCGAGGACTGTTCGCCCAAACAGCGGGAGATCGTAGAGGTGGTCAATCGTTTTGCCCGGCAGCACGAATCTCTTGCGATCCGGCTATTCACAACGCCCACTAACCTCGGCTATGACGCCAATCTGCGCTTTCTGATCGATCATGCGGAAGGGCGCTACTGCGTGTTTATGGGCGACGACGATCTGTGGTGCGCAGACGCCCTGAGCGAGATCAACAGGGCGATCGGCGTTGTACCAGAAGTGGGCGTCATTCTGCGCGCGTGGCAAACGATTTCAAAAAACACCGGCGAGGTGCTCGATGTGCACCGCTATTTTCGCGGTGATCGCGTCTTCGGGCCCGGCCCCGAAACCGTAGCGGCGTTCTTCCGCAGGTCGGTCTTTGTCTCCGGCCTTGCGATACATACAGACGCAGCGCGCGCCGTTGGAACCGAACGATTCGACGGCACGCTGCTTTATCAATTGCACTTAGTCGGCAACTTGCTTATGACCATGCCCGGATACTACGTATCGCAAATCACCGCGCTGCGCCGGACCGGGGGCGAGCACTACTTTGGATCGAGCGAGAATGAGCACGAGCGGTTTGCCCCGCGACAGCTTTTGCCGGAACATTCGCTGAACTTTGTGCGCGGCCTTTTCGAGATCGTCGGCAGCCTCGAATCCGCGCATGGAGCGGAGGTTGGCCGGCGCATACGATGCGACATCGCCCGGTATTCCTACCCGCTTCTTGCCATCCAGGCGCGATCGGGCTCCCGATCATCTTTCCACCGCTACGCATCGGCATTGTCGGATCTGGGGCTCGGCGGATACATATTTTTCCGCGTGTACCGCGCGGCTCTCACTCTCGCTGGGTTCCGGCTCTGTGACACTTGCATTAACGTGCTCAAACGCCTGTTTGGATCAACCCCGGTGATGGGCGGGTCTCGTGGAATCCGCCTCTCCTAAGCGTGCCTTTCCCTGGAAGATCGATGGCGCAAGGTCAACGAAAAATTGAGTCTGCCCTCATCGTCCGTTCGGCATTCGGAGAAATCCACGAACTGGCCTGGCTCAGGGCGCTGCGCGACCTTGGGATCAAAGCCGAACTCTTCGATACTCATTCCTATATTCCGGCGAATCTGGCCGGCCGGATCGAAGAGCATTTCATCTTCGGCCCTCATATCGGCAAAGTCAATCGCATGGTGGTCGAGCGAGCGAAAGAGATGCGCCCGGATGTCGCGCACTTTTATCAGGGGCACCACTACACCGCCGAAACCATTGCGCAGGTTGCACGAGTGGGCTTTGCCTCCGGCTCGCACTGCGACGATCCGTTCGGAAGGCCGCGGCGAAGTGAGTATCGGCTTCTGAAGAAGGCGCTGCCGGAGTACGATGGGTACCACGTATTCCGCCAGTGCAACGTGGCCGAGGCTGCCGCATACGGCGTCAAGCGTGTGCGCGTTCTCATGATGTATTACATCCCGTGGCTTCATTACCCCGGCTCCCTCAGCACTCAGGAGCAACGGACCTGGGGATCCGACGTGGTCTACGCCGGGCACATGGAGCCCGACCTTCGGCTAGAATGCCTGACGAGAGTTGTGCGAGCCGGGCTGAAGTGCAGAATCTTCGGCGGGGAAGCGGAATGGCAGTCAGTGCTGCCGCGCGATGTGTATCGGACCGTGCGGCCGATTTTCTACGCCAGAGGAGCAGACTACCGGCGGGCGCTTTGTGCAGGCAAAATCGGCGCCTGTTTTTTCAGCAAATGGAATCGCGATCGGTACACAACTCGATCGTGGGAGATTCCGGCCTGCGGGGTTTTTCTTCTCTCCGAGCGAACTCCTGCCATGCAGGAGTTTTACTGTGAGGGGAAAGAAGCCGAGTTTTTTGAAAGCCCAGAAGAATTCATCGACAAAGTGAGGTTCTATCTGCGCAATGAAGCCGCAAGAGAACGGATTGCCGCGGCCGGATATGTGCGCGTGAAGTCCTCGGGGAACGATATCTACAGCAGGATGCAACAGTGGCTCGCCGATATTGCGGAATGGCGAGAGGAAAAACAACTGGAAAGCTGAGCCGCGGGCAAGTTCGCAAATCATGCGCCGCAATCCTGGCATATCTTTTTCGCGGGAATCGTCGCCAACTCACTTCTATCCCATGACCAACCGCAACGCAGTCTCCGCTTTCGCCGGGGTGAAACCTCCCGCGGGGCCAAAGCCGCCGCTGAGAGTTGGATTCCTGACCTACGATCTGCAGCGGAACACAGAAGACGCGCTCTTCGAAGTGGCGCGCGCGACGGCGTTCTCAGTAAAAGCATTCCCGCTGTACAGGCACGATGATCAGGAGCTTGCAAGAATCGCATATCGTCCGGCCACTGCGAAAGGCAAGCACCTTGGGGTCAGCATGAAGGGCAGCACGCCGGAAGGGCTCGTCTCCAATCCGGAATGGGCCGTGGGCTTGGCATGCGCGCGCGAGTCCGATGTCGTCGTTCTGAAAGGGCTCCTCGGCCTGGGAGCAATCTGGTGCGCGCTTTGCGCCCGTATCCTGGGGCGGGTGGTGATCTCAACCAATCAAACGCTGCCCGCAAAGTGGGAAAGCAAGCGGCGCTGGTGGATCAGGCTGTCGAAGCGGTTGCTGCTTCGCATGTGCCAGTTTCATATGTACCAAAATCCCGCCGCATTCGAGGTTCTCACCAAAGTTTACGGGTGCGTGCCAGAGCGGTTAATCTCAGCGCCGTACGAGGGCGGGGCAGCACTCTTCAAGAGAATTCTCAGTAAAGTCGGAACCGATGCGGACGTGCGGCACAATCTTGGCCCGGGTTCAGACGTCATTTTTCTGTACACGGGGAATCTCCACTCGTTCAAGGGAGTGGCCGACATCATAAGGGCGGCGGCGCTGCTTCCCAGGGAAGCATCCTTCTTGTGCGTGTTTGTTGGTCCGGAGGAACCGGCCAGCAGGGAAGGCGCGACGATTGAGCACTTCACTGAGCTCGCTCGGTTGAACGGCGTCGAGCAGCGCGTGCGTTTCCTTGGCCCGGTCACTCCGGAGAAACTCACGGAGCTATACTGCGCGGCGGATGCCGTGCTGCTGCCGTCGCACAGAGATACCTTCGGGAAGGTCCTAGTAGAGGGCGGACTAGCCGGCAAGCCGCTGGTGACGACAAGCGCATGCGGGTCAGCGGGAATCATCGTGCAGGACGGAGTGAACGGGTTTGTGATTGAGCCCGGCGATGCTTCTCAGTTAGCCCAGGCGATGAGGAAACTCTTCGATCCTGAGCTCCGCGCCAGAATGGGGTCTCACTCGCGGGAAATCGTTGATCGGTATTGCCGGATGGATCTGGAAGTTCAAGGCTATCTGGAAGCGATCGAGCGTGGCGCGGCTCGCCTGCGTCCGAGAGAGAGGACCGGGGTTTCGCGGGAGTTTCGCGCTCCGTGAGCCATCGCCCCGCCTGGCGAGCTCTGGCCTGACATGTCGAATTCTCAATTTCAGCTATCCGTTCTCACCAACTCCATCTCGCGGTTGAACGGCGGAATCTTCGATGCAATGCGCGACCTTACCATTGCGATTGCGGCGGAGGGGCGATACTTGCCCATGGTCCTGAGTGCGCGCGATGCCTGCACAACGAGCGATCGGGCGTTGTGGAGCAACATCGCAACAAGGACTTTTCCCGTTCGCGGTCCACGCATCTTCGGTTATGCGCCGGCACTTGCGGCGGCGCTGGAACAAAGTGACGCGGACATACTCCACGTCCATGGCATCTGGATGTATCCGTCTGTCGCGGCCCTGCGCTGGTCCCGGGGCAGACGGCCGTACATAGTGAGCCCGCACGGCCTGCTCAAGCCTTGGGCGTTGCGCAATTCCCGCTGGAAGAAGCGCATCGCGGCCGCGCTTTATGAAGACAGGCACTTGCGCGGCGCCGCCTGCCTGCACGCGTTGAATGCTGCCGAGGCGGAAGCATTCAGAAACTATGGGCTGAAGAATCCCATCTGCGTAATCCCGAATGGAACAAACCTTCGCCACGGGATCGCACGCCCTCAGCCGCAACAGGAGCGGTCGATTCTCTATCTTGGAAGGTTTCATCCCTCGAAAGGATTGCGCGATCTGCTTGAGGCGTGGCGCATGGTTGCCGGCGAAGCAATAGCGGCTGGCTGGCGTCTTGTGCTTGCGGGATGGGACCAACATGGCCATCGCGCCGAGCTGGAGCGGCTTGCCGATGAGCTTCAAGTTCGTTCCAGCACCGTTTTCCTCGGCCCACAGTTTGATGCGGAGAAGGATCGCTGCCTTGCCGCGGCATCCGCTTTGATCTTGCCCAGCAAAAGCGAAGGCTTGCCGGTGAGCATTCTGGAAGCGTGGTCGTGGAAATTGCCGGTTTTGATGACCCGCGAGTGCAACCTTCCCGAGGGCGCTGACGCAGAGGCCGCAATCCTGATGGAACCGCAAGCAGAGAGCATTGCTGGGGCCTTGCACCGCCTGCTCGCCATGACGGATGCAGAGCGGGAAGCCATGGGCAGGAATGGGCGGCGGCTGGTTGACGAGCGTTTCCAGTGGCAGCGCATTGGCAAGACCATGACCGAGGTATACGACTGGATCCTCGGCCGCGGAGCACGGCCCGAATGCGTGATGGTTTGAGAAGTGCAGCGTGAAGTGGAGACATCGCTTGTAACCGGCATGAAGTCGATTCGGATTCCGCGCTGTTCGAATGGGACGGCTGCAACGCGGCGAGGTAAAGAGAGTGCGGGAGCGCAGAGAAGATCTGGCGGCGGATCCAGGAGAAGCGGAAATCAGTGGCAGAGCGAGCCGGCGCGGGCCGCCGCGCGCGCGAATCGTTGTCATTAGCCAGTTCTTTGGGCAGGATCAGTCGGCCGTGGGACAATTTCTGGCTGACTTTGCGAGCGGGGCCTCGGAGGCGGGTCACGATGTCCGGGTGATCTGCGGCGCGAACGATTATGCCTCAGACGAGGTTGCGGCGCGTGGCGGCAATCGGCGCCGGAAGCCCTCGACAAATGGTGACCGTGCATGGCCCGCGGAGCGGCCTGCAGTGAACGTAGAGTGGGTGAAAACCGCGGCGTTTTCACAGAACAGCTCGAAAAAACTGCTCTCCTACGCCACCTTCTATGCGGGAGCGGTGTGGAAAGCGCTAATGATCCCGAAGCCGGATATTGTTGTGACGCTGACCGCGCCGCCGGGGTTGGCCTGGATCGGGTGGCTGCTGCAGCGGATGCGCGGGTGCCGTCACGTGACGTGGGAGATGGATGTCTATCCGGATATCGCGGTTTCGCTGGGCATGACTTTCGCGGGTTGGACTGCGGGGCTGTTCGATTTTCCCCGGCGGCGTGCCGATGCCGTGATCGTGCTGGGTGATTGCATGAAGGCTCGCATGCTGCGGCACGGGGTTGCGGAAGCTCGTATCGCCGTCGCGGAGAATTGGGCCGATGGGCGGATGATTTCTCCGCTCCCGTTTCCCGCCTGCCCGCCTCTTCGCACCCTGTACTCCGGGAATCTTGGATTAGCGCACGATGTGGCAACCATTCGCGTCGTAATGGAGCGCCTGGCTGGCAATCCCGCAATCCATTTTGATTTCGCGGGCGGCGGTCTCGAGCGAGGGAAACTGATGGATTTTTGCCGGGAGCACGGAATGACGAACGCCTCCTTCCGCGGCTACGTCCGTCAGCAGGATCTGGGAGCCAGCCTGGCGGAATGCCACCTGGGCCTGATAACACAGAAGGCTGAGACTCTTGGCAGCGTAGTGCCGAGCAAGCTGTATGGACTGATGGCGGCAGCGCGGCCTGCTCTTTATATCGGTCCTGCGGCGGCTACGCCGGCTCTTCTGATCCGGCGGTTCGATTGCGGCTGGCATTTCGAGTGTGGCGATGAAGCGGGGGTCTTGGCGCTTCTCCTGCGCCTTCTCGATCATCCAGAGGAGATCCACGCAAAAGGACAAAACGGTCGAGAGGCGTTCCAACAAAATTACGACAAGCCTGCGGGAGTATCGCGGGTGATTCGCGCCCTGGGGCTGGAAGCGCCGGCCAACTGCTGAAAGAATCGGTGGCCTTCAACTCATTTGTTGCGATGAGTAAGAGACTGGGCAAAAGACGGCGATGACAGAACGCGTATTGGTGACAGGCGCGGATGGATTTGTGGGAAGGTTTGTCTGCCGCAGGCTTATTGACTCGGGATATGTGCCGTGCGCCGGTCTTCGGGATCTGGCGCGATGGCCGGAATTGCGACGCGCGGCTCCGGGGTTGCATGAGTTTCGCCTTCTGGGAGACCTGAGCGCCAATCGAAACTTGCGCGCTGAGTTCACGAACGTATCCGCGGTTGTGCACCTGGCGGCTCGCCCGCCGGGGACAAACGAAAACACTGCGGAAGCATCGCTGGAGTACCGGCGCGTGAACATTGGCGGCACGAAATCTGTTGCTGTTGCCGCCGCTGCGGCAGGGGTTCGCCGGCTTATTTTTGTGAGCACGGTAAAAGTACACGGCGAGTCAACCACTGCAAAGCCGTTTACCGAAGATTCGCGCTCCAATCCCCTGAACCCGTATGCGAGCTCGAAGTGGGAGGCCGAAACGGCGCTCCGCGCCTTCGCGGCGGAGAGCGGACTGGAAGTAGTGACGGTTCGCCCGCCGCAGGTTTACGGCGCCGGAGTGCGAGGGAACTTTCTCCGGCTCATCCGGCTCGTGGATCGCGCCCTGCCGTTGCCCATGCCCAAAAGCGAGAATCGCCGCAGTCTGCTTGGGGCGGAAAACCTTGCGGATTTTCTGGTGCATTGCATCGGCCATCGTCATGCCGCCAATCAAAGCTTCCTGGTGAAGGACGCTGAGGACGTATCGACGCGCGAATTGATTACGCGATTGGCAAGAGCCATGGAGCGGCCCATCCGATTGCTGACGGTTCCGGCGGTTCTGATTCGGCTTGCGGCAGCAGTCACGGGGAACGAAGAAGCGGCGGGCAGGGTTTTGGATTCCCTTGTGATGGACTGCAGCCGGGCGCAGCAGCGGCTGGAGTGGGTGCCTCCGGTCACGCTTGACAGCGGGCTGGCGGCAACTGCCCGATGGTATCGGGAATGGAAAAGCGCCGGATGAGGGCAGGCTCTTTCATGCTTCTTTTCGTTCTGGTGTTCCTTGCTTCCGCGCTGGCGATTGCCGGGGCGCGGCTCTGCCTCGCCAGTCGCGGTGTCATGGATCTTCCCAATGCCCGCAGTTCCCATGCGGCGCCGGTCCCGCGCGGGGGCGGCCTGGGCATCGTGCTGGTTTTTCTATCGGCAGCGGCCTGGCTTCTCCACCGGCAGGTTGTCCCTGCCGAGCTTGTATGGGCGCTCGGCGGCGGAGGCATAGCGGTCGGCATCGTCGGCTTTCTCGACGACCGCTTCCGGCTGGCTCCCTGGCCGCGGCTCATCGTTCACTCGCTCGCGGCGGCATGGGCTCTCTGGTGCTTTCATACAATGCGGCCTTCGCCCTTTGACCACTGTGGCGTGTTCTGGAGCTGGGCCGGCCGGGGCGCCGCGCTCATGGGGTTGGTCTGGCTCACGAACCTTTTCAACTTCATGGATGGCATCGACGGCCTGGCCGGAATGGAGGCCGTGTGCGTCAGTGGTCTCGGCGCATTGCTGCTGGCGCGAAATGCATTGCCGGGGTACGCGCAGGTTTCCTGGATGCTGGCGGCGGCGAGTTTGGGCTTTCTGGTTTGGAACTGGCCACCGGCGAGAATCTTCCTGGGTGACGCCGGAAGCGGCTTTTTGGGATTTTCCCTGGGCGTGCTGGCGCTCTTCTCCACGAGGGCTGGCACGGCATTCCTTTGGCCCTGGCTGATTTTGCTTGCCGTCTTCATCGTGGACTCAACCGTGACCTTACTCCGCCGGGTGCTTTCGCAGGCGCGCTGGTATGAGGCTCATCGCAGTCACGCCTATCAACACGCCGCCCGCATGTGGGGCAGTCATGCCAAGGTGACGCTGGCGGCGGCAGCGATCGACATCGTGTGGCTGTTCCCTTTCGCCTGGGGCGCGTGCCGGTATCCTGAAGCTGCACCCGCGTTCGCCGCGGTTGCGATCGCTCCACTGGTGTACCTGGCATTTCGTTTTCATGGGGGCCTCGAGGAACCATCTCCCCAGGTTGTTCCGCAGGATTGACCCCTCGGCAGAGCATCCTTGCCGGTCCGGTCGCGACCGCGCGGACCAGGCTCCTGACGTCTTAGAGCGTGTTTCAAAAATAAGTTTTGTAACAAGGGCACGGCTTTAGCCGGGCCGAAAATGCAGGAAACTGAAAAGAACGAAAACACCCGGATGGGGCCATCCAAAAGATGCGGAACCGAATGACTTTGCAAATGATTGCTTTCACCGTCTGCGTGATTCTGGAAAGTGAGTTGTAGACGATGCGCAAACAACCGGGTTTTCTTATCCGGAACATCGCGATACGCCGGATTCTTATCTGGGCTGCGCAAACCGCAATCTTCGCGGCCTCCGCCGTGGCGGCATTTCTGCTCCGGTTCGACTTCAGCGTGCCGCCGCACTACCTCCGCTACCTTCCTTACGCTCTGGCGATCTGGCTGCCCGTGAAGATCGTCGTATTTTATGCGGCAAAGCTCGACCGTGGCTTTTGGCGCTATGTGTCGTTTTCCGACCTGGTGCGGGTCTTGGCCGCCAATCTCCTCGCGTCTTTCGTGGGTTATTTGCTCATCCTTTTGCTGGCCCCGCCGGGATTTCCGCGATCGCTCTACATGCTCGATTTGATGGTGTGCATGTTCGGCACTGGCGGCCTTCGCCTTATTGCCCGCGCAACATCCAGGCTCAGCTCGCAAGCGCGGAGCAAAAATGAAGACCTGAAAAGAACCCTCATTTACGGAGCCGGCGACGCAGGCATGAGCCTTCTCAGGGAAATTCGCAACAACGCGCGGCTGGCTTATCGCATTTGCGGCTTCATTGACGACGATCCGAGCAAAGTGGGCCTGCGCATCGGCGGCGTGCCGGTGCTTGGAGGAGGCGGCAAGATGGGGCCGCTCGTTGCGCGGCACAGAATCGCTATCGTTCTGATTGCTATTCCTTCCGCGACGGGCGCCGAAATGGCGCTGATTTTCAAGTTCTGCCACGGCGCAGAGGTCGAGTTTAAGACTGTGCCCGGATTGGGCGAGGTGATCGAGGGCCGCGGCCTGGCCGGTCAGATCCGGGAGGTGGCAGTCGAGGATCTTTTGGGGCGCACCCCGGTGCACCTCGAAGAAGAATCGATCAGTAGCACGCTGGAGGGCAAGATCGTCCTTGTGACCGGCGCGGCCGGATCCATCGGCCGCGAACTTTGCCGGCAGATCGCGCGTATCCACCCAGCCGGAATCGTGGGATTCGAGATTGCGGAATCCTCGTTGTTCGAGATCGATCGCGAAATGCGTCAGTCTTTCCCTCATCTTTCGTTCTATCCCGAAATTGGCAGCATTCAGAACCGCGAACGGCTGAACGAAATCTTTCAGCGCTACAAACCGGCAGTGGTCTATCATGCCGCAGCCTACAAGCATGTTCCCTTAATGGAAAATCATGTGTTTGAGGCCATCGAAAACAATGTCTTCGGAAGCTATAACGTGGCCGTGGCGGCAGCCGAGCATGGCGTGGAGGATTTTCTGCTAATTTCGTCGGACAAGGCCGTTCGGCCCACAAGCGTGATGGGCGCATCGAAGCGCATCGCCGAGCTGATCCTGCTGGCGTTGCAGAACGGCCGCACCAAGTATGTGGCCGTTCGTTTCGGCAACGTGCTGGGATCGAACGGCAGCGTGATTCCCATCTTCAAGAAGCAGATCGCCGCCGGAGGGCCCGTCACCGTGACTCATCCCGACATGCGCCGCTTCTTCATGACCACTTCCGAGGCCTGCCAGCTCGTGCTGCAAGCCCTTGCGATCGGGAAAGGCGGCCAGATTTGCGTTCTGGACATGGGGCAACCGGTGAAGATCGTCGATCTCGCCAAGCAGCTGATTCTCCTGTCCGGGCTCAGGCCGGAGGAAGACATCGAAATCGAATTCACGGGAATTCGCCCTGGCGAAAAACTCTCGGAAGAGCTTGGCACGATGCTTGAAGGCACCGTGCCGTCGAAGCACGACAAAATTCGCATCTTCGTCGGCAACGGCCTTCCGGAGGAAGACATGCGGATCTGGCTCGAATCGCTCCGCGAAATCTGTGCGGCGCGGGACCTGGGACGTTTGGTCGTCGCGCTCAAAGAGCTCGTCCCGGATTACAGTCCAAGTGTCCACTTGCTCAAGCGCATCATGGCGCGAGGCGCGCCCATCCGCGCCGTATCCAATTCGAATTGATCTACCTGGGTTTTGCAATTTGCGCGCGGTTGTCGCGCGCGATCTGCCCGCCGGCTCGATCATCGGGCAGATCGGTCGGATAGATTAGCCGTTTCCCTCTTTCTTTCCAGCGCCATTCGTCGCTTGCGTCCTGCAAGTTCCGGCGCCTCACCCTCCTATCGATGAAAGACGGCTCGCCGCGTTCTTTGCGGCGTCGAGTGGGTCAACGTGCGCCTTACGGCTCTTCCAATAGAGCCTGGCAACATCGAGTTCGCGCAGTGGTCCATTTTGCTTTTTTGTAGGGCTTGAATTCAGTGAAATCGTCTTGTCTCGGAATCCGCGATATACTTGCACTGATGCCCAGGCAAAGTTGACGCGTATTGCCGTTAAGATTTTGCGGCGCCCCTGGAACCGCCGCGAGTGAGAGCGTCTGGAACGACACGCAGGGCACAGCCGGCATTGTGATTGCAGTGGTTGAAGCTTTTCCCGGTTTGGGCAGTTTTCGTCGGAGCGTGCAATGTTCGATAGCCCATGGCGTGTTTTGCATGTCGTTGCGAACCATGAAAAGCGCGTTGCACAGCATCTCGGGGCGCGATCGCTGGAACACTACCTTCCCCTTTATGCAGTGCGCTCCAAATGGACCGACCGCACGGTCGACCTGCAGCGCCCGCTCTTTGCCGGATACGTTTTTGTCCGTTTCCCAGGCGAGGCGCGGATTTCTGTCGTCAGCACTCCGGGTGTTCTGCGCTTGCTGGGGAACGGTGTGGGCGAAACGGTGAGCGCCGCTGAAATCGAGGGAATCCGCGAGGGCCTGGCCGGCGGATACATCCTGCGGCCCCATCCCGCGGTTTCTATCGGTGAACGGGTGCGCGTGCATCGCGGCGTGTTCGAGGGAGTGGAAGGGGTTGTGACGGAGCTTCGTCATCAGTGCAAGGTCATCATCTCCCTTGCCCCAACCAGGCAGTGCTTCTCGCTGGAAGTGGATCTGGACGACGTCGAGGTCTTGCGCAAGCCGGTCGCCGGAGAAGTGCATTGCGAAAGAAGGAAATCGGCGGCGTTCCGCGCGTAGCAGAGGGGCGCAGTCCTTCGTGATCCTGCGGCGTCACAATCGAAAGAGAGTTCGCGCCTGGAACGGCCAGAAGAAGAAAAGCGGGCATATCTCGAATGAGATATGCCCGCTTGTTTCCTGAACTATAGCGGGTCTCCTGCCGGTGTAGACCAAGGCACAATCGCTATGTGGCTTTTTCATCGAGAAAAAGCCGCCTTGAATACTGTCCGAAATGGCTCATCGTTGCGGGAGAACCGCCGTAAGAGCTGCCCGATTGACTCGCGTTTACGCGGCTTGTTCGCCACCCTCGGGCTCTTCCGCTTCCTTCTTCTGCTCTTCGAGTTGCTTCTCCAGCTCGGCGCGCTTCTTGGCCTTCAGGTCGGCGCGCTTCTGGCGCTTCACTTCCAGCTGCTTTTCGGCGCCCAGCAACTCGATGAATGCCTTGCCCGCGCCGTCGCCCTGCTGGAAGCCGGTGCGAACAATGCGCAGATAGCCGCCGTTGCGGTCGCCGTAGCGCGGGGCCACAACGTCAAAGAGCCGCTTGACGGCTTCATCGGTGCGGAGAAAGGCCAGCACCTGCCGGCGGCTGTGCAGATCGCCCTTCTTGGCCAGGGTGATCATTTTTTCGATGTGCGGACGGACCGCCTTGGCCTTGGCCACAGTGGTCTCCACGCGGTCTTCTTCGAAGACGGACGTGACCAGGTTGCGCAAAAGCGCTCGGCGATGGCTGGTGTTCCGCCCGAGTTTGAATCCTGCATTGCGATGGCGCATGTTACTACTCTCTTTCGAAAATATCGTTCGGCGATCGAGAGTCCACAATCAGGGATCGTTCGAACTTGATGCGTCGAAAACTGATCCCTGATCCCTGACCGCTGATCCCTGTCGTTAGAAATTCTCCGTTTCGGTGGGCAACTGGAGATCCACCGAGTCCAGCGGTTCCTCTTCATCGTCGTAATGGCCAAAACCCGCGGCCAGCGCCGTCTGCGGCGAAATGCTGGTTGGCCCGGGCACCGCGTTGCCCTGCTCGTCGATCTTCATGCCCAGCGACAGGCCCATCTGCGCCAGGATTTCCTTGATCTCGTTCAGGCTCTTGCGGCCAAAGTTCTTGGTCTTCAGCATTTCGGCTTCGGTCTTTTGTACCAGCTCGCCGATGGTCTGAATGTTGGCGTTCTTCAGGCAGTTGTAGCTGCGGACCGAAAGCTCCAGCTCTTCCACCGAGCGGTTGAGGTTGTCGTTGCGGAGCAGGATGCGGCCTTCTTCGCCGCGCGCTTCCGCCTCGATCTCCTCTTCGAAGTTGATGAAGATGTTCATGTGGTCCTTGAGCAGCTTGGCGGCCAGGCCGATGGAATCGGCTGGCAGCACGGCGCCGTTGGTCCACACTTCGAGCGTCAGCTTGTCGAAGTCGGTGATCTGGCCCAGGCGGGCGGCCTCTACCACGTAGTTAACGCGGCGCACCGGAGAGTGCACCGAATCCACTGGAATAAAGCCCAGTCCCAGATCGGCGTCGAAATTTTTGTCGGCGGAGACATAACCGCGGCCGCGCTTGAGACGCATCTCCATGTCCAGCTTGCCGCTTTCTGAGAGCGTGGCGATATACACGTTCTTGTCGAGGATTTCGACGTCGCTGTCGGCCTCGATCATGCCGCTGGTCACCGGACCGGGCTGGTCGGCGCGCAGATACAGCGCCTTGGGTCCCTCGCCCTGCAGCTTGAAGGGAACCTGCTTGAGGTTGAGGATGATGTCGGTGGCGTCTTCAACCACGCCGGTGATGGACTGGAACTCGTGCAGCACGCCCTCGATGCGAACCGCGGTAACGGCCGCGCCCTCGATGGAGCTGAGCAGAGTGCGCCGCAGGGCGTTGCCGATGGTGGTGCCGAAGCCCCGTTCAAAGGGCTGGGCGCTGAACTTTCCGTAGGTGTCGGTAAGCGTCTCGGCATCGACCGCAAGGCGCTTCGGCTTCTGAAATCCTCTCCACAACATAGATCTCTCTCGTTTCCCGCGCGGCATGTACGTCGCGATGCATTTTGCGGCGGCCGCGCAAGTGCTCCTTTGAATTTGAGTTCATAGTTCGTAGTTCACCGTTCACAGCGCTTCGCGGAAATGTTCCGCTGGCAACTGAGAACTGCGAACTGAGAACTTACTTACTGTACAGCTCGACGATCAACTGCTCGTTGACCGGCAGGTTAACGTCCGCGCGCTTGGGCAGATGCAGCACGCGCCCGGACAGGTTTTCAAAGTTCGCTTCAAGCCACGCGGGAACAGGGTTCTGCGCTGCGTACTGCGCGGCCTGCTCGATGATCACCAGCTTCCTGGCGCTGTCGCGAACGGCGATCTCGTCGCCCGCGTTCACCTGGTACGAAGGGATATTCACCTTTCGGCCGTTCACCGTGACGTGCCCGTGACGGACCACCTGCCGTGCCTGCCGGCGCGAGATGGCGAAGCCCAGGCGGAAGGCCACGTTGTCCAGGCGCCGTTCCAGTTGCTGGATCAGCAGCTCGCCGGTCACGCCCTGGGCGCGGTTGGCCTTCTCGTAGTATTCGCGGAACTGGCTCTCCAGCGTGAAGTACATGCGCTTGGCCTTCTGCTTTTCGTGCAGTTGCAGGCCGTAGCCCACGATCTTGGCCCTGCGGTCTTTGCCATGCTGGCCGGGCGGGAAGTTGCGCTTTTCCAGCGGGCAGCGGTCCGACGTGCACTTGGTGCCTTTCAAAAATAACTTGGCGCCTTCGCGGCGGCAAAGGCGGCAAACTGCTCCGGTATAACGTGCCATTTCTTCTCCTGACTTCGGATGTCGGCCGGTTTACGCGTAAAGCAGCTTTTTGCCGTTAGCTCTTAGCCTCTCTTGCGGAATTGAGCCGATCGCTCAATTTCGCCGGCTTTCGCCAAGACCTCCGGCATAGCTGCATGGGACGCTTCGTCCCGGCCCGTTTCGTTCTAGCTGCTAGTTCCAGCTTGTCTTCGCTCGATCGAAGCCACAAGTTTAACCCAGGTACGATCAAGCTAAGAGCTAAAGGCTAAGAGCTAATAGCTGCTTCTTACACGCGCCTCCGCTTCGGCGGCCGGCAGCCGTTGTGCGGCACCGGCGTCACATCGCGGATGGTTTTCACCTCGATGCCTGCGGCGGCCAGCGCGCGGATGGCCGACTCGCGGCCCGAACCCGGACCGGCGACGCGCACATCCACGACGCGCACCCCGTGATCGCGGGCCATGCCGGCGGCGTTCGACGCTGCCTGCTGCGCCGCGAAGGGCGTGCCCTTGCGCGATCCGCGGAATCCCAGCGAGCCCGCGCTCTTCCAGCTCAACGTGTTGCCCATCTGGTCGGTGATGGTGACGATGGTGTTGTTGAACGAGGCCTGGATGTACGCAATGCCGAACGGCACATTCTTGCGCTCGCGCTTCTTGAACTTCTTGGTCTTGCCCTTCTTGCCGGACTCGCTCTTTTGCTCTGGTTTCGCCATTAGGTCTTCGCCGTCGCTTTCTTCTTGCCGGCAATCGTGCCCTTGCGCGGGCCCTTCCGAGTACGGGCATTGGTGTGGGTGCGCTGCCCACGCACCGGCAGGGACTTGCGATGGCGCGTGCCGCGATAGCTCTGGATGTCAATGAGACGCTTGATGTGCATGGTGACATCCTTGCGCAGGTCGCCTTCCACGTCCCCTTGGTCCTCGATCACCTGGCGGATGCGGTTCACCTCGTCCTCGCCCAGATCCTGGATTTTCTTGAAGGCGTCAACATTGGCCTTGTCCAGAATCTTGCGGGCGCGCGGCTGGCCGATACCGTAAATGTAAGTAAGCGCGATTCTTGCCTGCTTGTTGCGGGGCAGATCCACGCCAGCAATACGTGCCATGAGAATTCCTTTGCTGCTGCAGGTTGTGTGCCCCCGGCCTCAGCCGGTTCGCACGGGTTGTCGAGAGAACTTCCCGAGGTTCATCGCAAGCCTTGACTCAAGCTAACTCGCCTCGTGTCAGGGATCAGGGATCAGGGGTCAGGAGGCAGGGGGCAGGGGTCAGTTACATACCACTCACTTATGCCGTTTTTACTGATCCCTGAAACCTGATCCCTGACCCCTTTCGTGGAAGTCTCCCTTCCTTGCCAGGGCTTGCTTATCCCTGACGCTGCTTGTGCTTCGGGTTCTCGCAGATGACGCGTACCACGCCTCCGCGGGTAATCACCTTGCACTTGACGCAAATCTTTTTTACCGATGCCCGGACCTTCATTGCTGCTACCCTTCTCCGCGCGATCATCAAGGCGCGGAAAAATCATTGTTTAGCTATTAGCCATCAGCTCTAAGCTTTTAGCTCTCCGCGCCAGACCATTATTCTTTCTGTAGCACAAAAGAGCTAACAGCTGATGGCTAACAGCTAAGAGCTACTTGTACCTGTACACAATCCGTCCGCGATTCAGGTCGTAAGGGCTCAGCTCCACAGCCACGCGGTCGCCGGGCAAAATCCGGATGAAGTTCTTGCGCATCCTTCCCGAGACATGGGCCAGGACCTCGTGATTGTTCTCGAGCTTGACCTTGAACATGGCATTGGGCAACGTCTCCAGGACGGTTGCCATGACCTCAATCGCATCTTCCTTCGACAATCTGTGTCCACTTCCGCCGGGCTGCGCTTGCGCGCTCCCGGCCTTTTGGACCGAACCATTCTATTCGGTCAAAATCTTCGCTCCGGATGCGGTAACCGCAACCGTGTGCTCAAAATGAGCGCTCATGCTGCCATCGCTGGCCACGGCCGTCCAGCCGTCGTCCAGCACCTTCACGTCGGGCTTTCCGGCGTTCACCATGGGTTCGATGGCGATCACCATGCCTGTCTTCAGTCTCATACCCTGGCCCGCTTCGCCAAAGTTCGGCACCTGCGGGTCTTCGTGCATGTGCACGCCGATGCCGTGGCCCACAAAATCGCGCACTATGGAAAATCCCTCGCGCTCGACCACGCCCTGCACCGCGGCTCCCACATCTCCCAGCGTAGCTCCCGGCTTCACCGCCGCAATGCCCGCCTTCAGCGATTCTTCCGTGGCCTTGAGCAGCCGCTCGGCGTTGGCGTCAATGTTGCCCACCGGCACCGTGATCGCTGCATCGCCGTAATAGCCATCCACCACGACGCCGAAGTCCACCGAAACGATGTCCCCTTCCTTGAGGACCCGCTTGGGCGAAGGAATGCCGTGCACCACTTCGCTGTTGACCGAGGTGCAAAGCACGCAGGGGTACCCGTGATAGCCCTTGAAAGCAGCCTTCACATCCAATTCGTTCAACCGCGCTGCGGCCGCTTTTTCGAGATCGTAGGTTGTCGCGCCCGGCTTCACCTTGCTGCGCACCAGTTCGAGCACCTCGCGGACCAGCTTCCCCGCGCGGCGCATCTTCTCGATCTCCCGCGACGACTTCAGTACGACAGCCACGAATACCAGCTTTCAGGGGTCAGAGATCAGGGATCAGCAAAGCAACCGCGCGAAAAGGCCGAGAACTGACTCCTGATCCCTGAAACCTGATCCCTCGTTTCTAACGCACAAACCCGCCGCTGCAGTTACGCTGCGTGGCGCAACCGCTCAACGGCAGTAACAATTCCGGCTGCGATCGCTGCGATCGGCCGGTCTCCATCCACTTCAGCGAATCGTCCCAGAGCCCGATAGTGCTCGACGACAGGCGCGGTAAGGGCCTCGTAAGCGCGCATGCGCTCTTTGAAAACCTCTTCCGTGTCGTCGGCTCGCTGGGTCAGCGCTGCGCCCTCTACATCGCAAAATCCCTCCCGATTGGGTGGATTCATATATACGTTGTAGATGGTCTGGCAGACGGGACAATTCCGGCGCCCGGTAATGCGGCGCAGTAATTGATTATAGTGCACCTGGATACTGACCGCAACTACCGGCAGCGACTCGATTTGCGCCGCCAGACGGTCGTCTAACCAGTGGGCCTGCCCCAGCGTTCGCGGGAAGCCGTCCAGAATGTAGCCGCGGGCCGTGTCGGGCTCCAGCAGCCGGGCGGCGACCATCTCGTTGACCAGAGAGTCGGGAACCAGCTCGCCCCGCCCCATGATTTCTTTCGCCACTTTGCCCAACTGCGTGCCCCGGGCCACGTTGCCGCGAAGCAGGTCGCCGGTGGAGATCTGCGGGATGTTCCATAGCTTGACCAGTTCCTTGGCCTGGGTCCCCTTGCCCACGCCCGGCGCTCCCAATAAAAGAATCGGGCCGGGAACGGTCTCGGATTCCGTCGCCCGGCTGGTTTCTGCTGAATGAATCGATGAAGCAGATGAAGACATTACCAGGTTTTCCTTCCGCGGATGCGACCGGAGCGCGGGGAAAAGCCGTCATAGTGGCGCATGATCAGCTGCGATTCGATCTGGTTGACTGTGTCCATGGCCACACCCACCACGATCAACAGCGAGGTGCCGCCAAAGTAGAAGTTCACGTTCATGCCGTGAATCATAAACGTGGGCAGATTCTCGAATAACCTCCCGATCAGCCAAATCTTGTCGAACCGGATGCCCGAAATGAGAGCCGTGGGGATCATCTGCACCATGATCAGGTAAAGCGCGCCCACCAGCGTGATGCGGGTGAGAATATCGTTGATAAAGTCGGAGGTGCGCTTGCCGGGCCGGATGCCGGGAATGAACGATCCCGACTTGCGGAAGTTGTCGGCAATGTCGTCCGGCCGCATCACGATCGAGACATAGAAATAGGCGAAAAAGATAATGGCCAGGATGTTCAGCAGCTCGTACCACGGATAGCCCACCTGCAGCGCCTCCATGATGGGCTGGAGCAGCTTGTTATTCTGCACCCACTCCGCTTGGCCGAAGAGCAAGGGCGCCGAAAGAATCGAGCTGGCGAAGATGATCGGCATCACGCCGCCAGAGTTCACCTTCAAAGGCAGATGGCTGGAGGCGCCGCCCATCATGCGCCGGCCCACGATGCGCCGCGCGCTCTGGATGGGAATGCGCCGCTCGCTGCGCTCCACAAAGACGATGAAGGCCACCACAGCAGCCATACCCGCAACCAGCAGCAGGACGACGAGAAACGACATCGGACCCCAGGCATCGGTCTGGACCTTCTGGATCAGGTCGAGGACGCCGCGCGGCAGGCCAGCCACAATGCCGGTAAAGATCAGCAGGCTCATGCCGTTGCCGATGCCGCGGTCGGTGATCTGCTCGCCCAGCCACATGATGAACGCCGTTCCGGCAGTCAGGGTTAACACCGTCATCAGGATGAAGCCGGCGCCGGGATTCATCACCACGCCCTGCTTGGTCAGAATGGCCGCAATGCCGAGGGACTGCAGCGCGCCGAGAACCACGGTCACGTAGCGCGTCCATTGCGTGATCTTGCGCCGCCCCAGCTCGCCTTCCTTCTGGATGCGCGCCAGCGGCTCATAAACCACGGTGAGAAGCTGGAAGATGATAGACGCGGTGATGTAGGGCATGATGCCCAGCGCGAAGATCGTCATGCGGCGCAGCGTGCCTCCGCTGAACAGGTCCATCAGGCCCAGCGCCGATCCGCCCTGTTGGCTGAATATCAGTCCCAGTTGGCGCCAATTCACGCCCGGCGTGGGAATCCAGGCGCCCAGCCGGTACACAGCCAGTATGCCCAGCGTAAACAGCACCCGCTTGCGCAGGTCGGGAATCCGGAAGATATTGAGAAATTTCTCCAGCATATCGGGTCATCCGCTTCAGGCGCCCGCGGCGCCGGTCAAATCGTACGGTGATTCCATCTTACGGCGCTGCCCGGTAACTTCAGCCTACCCAAACCCCGGTAAACGCGCACGTGCGTTGCATCACAGAAGGAAAAGCTCTCAGCCATCAGCCCTTAGCTCTCCGCTTCATCCCAATCCTGCGAACACTCGCCCTCGCACGGACTGGCTGAAAGCCGGTAGCTGAGGGCTGACAGCTCATTTACGCCGCCGCCGGAGCTGCTTCGCCGCCCACCACCAAGGCCTTGCCTCCGGCTTTGGCGATCTTCTCGGCCGCCGATTTGGAGAACTTGTGCGCGTAAATGGTGACGGCTTTGCCGAGCTCGCCCGAGCCGAGAACCTTGATCGGCGCGTTCCGGTCCGATACCAGGCCCAGCTTGCGGTAGTCGTCGAGGCCGATCTCGTCCACCTCCAGCCCGGCGATCCGGTCCAGATTCACGATCGCGTACTCGGTGCGGAAGATGTTGGTAAAGCCGCGCTTGGGCAGTCGCCGGTGCAGCGGCATCTGGCCGCCTTCAAAGCCGCGCATCAGGCTCGAGCCGGAGCGCGATCCCTGGCCCTTGTGGCCGCGGGTTGAGGTCTTGCCCATGCCGGATCCCATGCCCCGGCCCACGCGCTTGCGCCCGGTGTTGGCCTTCCGCGGCGCGCGCAAATTCGAAAGATTCTTCGCCATATTCTCCTCGCTATAACGCCGGCAGGATTAGTTCCCGCCGACTCGCGTTCAAAAATCAGCTTCTAGCTACTAGCTGCTAGTCTCTAGCCTCCCTGTGCTCAGTTCCACCGCCGGCCATAACCGTTACAGCGGCTAGAAGCTAGGATCTAGAGGCTAGAAGCTCGTAACGCCTACTTCCCCACGATGCGTACAAGGTGCGGCGCCGCCTTCACCATGCCCCGCACCGATTCCGTATCTTCGCGCTCGACGATCTGGTTGAGATGCGTAAAGCCCAGCCCCTTGATCACCAGCTTATGCTTGGTCGGCGTGGCGATGGCGGAGCGGTAGTACTGAATGTGAATCTTTTTCAGCTGCGCCATGTGATCTTTCATAGTCACCTCGATGCCAAGCATCCTCAGAAACCTAACAATTGAGTCGGTCGTGTGCCGATACCCAGCCAACTCCCTGTGGACTTTCTCCACGATATTGGCTTCGGTTGTGTCCTGTTCCGGCGCAACTTTTTTAATAGCGGCGAGGTATCTGCCGCGCCTTGCGCAGGGTCGCCGATTCATCGCTAATACGGATTCGAGGTTCTTCAATTCAATCATCGGTTTTTCCTCCTCAGCGATTTACAGCTCCTCCACTGTCTTGCCGCGCATCGTCGCCACTTCGGCCCTGTCGCGCAACTGTGTCAGCGCGTCGAACGTGGCCTTGATCACGTTGTGCGGGTTGGGCGAGCCGAGGCTCTTGGTGAGCACGTTCTGTATGCCGACCGAGGTCATCACCGCGCGCACCGCGCCGCCCGCGATCACGCCCGTGCCTTCCGGCGCCGGCTTCAGCAGCACCTGGCCGGAACCGTAGCGGCCCAGCACCTGGTGCGGAATCGTGGTCTCGGTCAGGTGCACCCTCACCAGGTTCTTCTTGGCTGACTCGATTCCCTTGCGAATCGCCTGGGGAACCTCCTTGGCCTTGCCCGATCCGTAGCCCACCACGCCCGAAGCGGCGTCGCCCACCACCACCAGCGCGGCAAACGACATGTTCTTGCCGCCCTTTACCACCTTGGTCACGCGATTGATGGCCACTACCTGATCCTTCAGGTTGTACTGGTTGGCATCGAGTTTCTTCGTCAAAGTCGTCATTGTTTTCTCGTCTGTCTGTAATCCGTTATCAGTTCTCAGAACTCAGGTCGACCCGCAACGAACAAACTGACCCCTGTTCCCTGTTCCCTGATCCCTGTTTTTAGAACTCTAGCCCCGCTTCGCGCGCCGCATCGGCCAGCGCCTTCACACGGCCGTGGTAAAGATAGCCCCCGCGATCGAAGACCACCTGCCTGATTCCCTTGGCGACGGCTTTTTCCGCCACCGCTTTACCAATCTCCTTCGCCGCCGCCACGTTCCCCCCGCTCTTCAGCTTCAGGGCAAGCGATGATGCCGAGACCAGCGTTTCGCCCTTTTGATCGTCGACGACCTGCGCGTAAATGTGATTGAGCGAGCGGTACACGTTCAGCCGCGGCCGCTCCGGCGTCCCGGCAAGTTTTTCGCGGATGCGCGCATGGATGCGCTGCCGGATTTCGTTTCTCTTGTTCTGCGTAATCATGTCTTCTCTCACCTATCGGCGGAGCCGCCCCGCGGTTCCGTTCGGATTTTCCATGGGTCAGTCGATTGTTCTCGTTAGCGCCGTTTCAACCGATCCCTGAAACCTGATCCCTGACCCCTCGCCTTATTTCGCTCCCGTCTTGCCGGCCTTCTTCTTCAGCCGCTCGTTGGAGTAGCGCACGCCCTTGTTCTTGTACGGATCCGGCTTGCGTAGCGTGCGCATGTCGGCCGCCACCTGCCCCACCTTTTGCCGGTCAACGCCGGTAATGGTCAGGTGCGTCTGCTTGGGATCGATCGCCACCTCGATGCCCGAAGGCAGCGGAAACTCGATGGGATGCGAGTAGCCCAGCGTGAACACCACCGTGCCCTTGCCCTTCATCTCGGCGCGGTAGCCGATGCCTACGATGTCCAGCTCCCTGGTCCACCCCTTGGTCACGCCCTCGACGGCATTATTCACCAGGGCGCGGGTCAAGCCGTGCAGCGCGGCCTTGTCGTCGCTCGCGCGCTCCACCAGCAAATGCCCATCGGCGGTCTTCAGCGAGATGCCGTCGGCGACGAGCGCCGAAACCTTGCCCTTGGGGCCCTCCACCAGAACGGTGTTGCCCTCTACCTTGTATTTCACCCCCGCCGGCAGCGGGATCGGTTTCTTTCCAATACGCGACATTCTTCAAAGTCCTTCTTGGCTTGCGAGTCCCGCAGGAGCGTTTCCGCTTCGCGTTCCACTGCAGCCTGAATGCAGCTTCTAGTTTCTAGCCTCTAGCTTGTTCCCGCAATGCGCGCTGTATCGGTTGAACCCGACAAAGCTAGCGGCTAGGAGCTAGAGGCCAGTAGCTGTCTTTACCACACTTCGCACAGCAACTCGCCGCCAACGCCCTCGCGGCGCGCCTGCCGGCCCGTCATCACGCCCTTGGGCGTGGTCAAAATCGAGATGCCCAGCCCGCCCTGCACGCGCTTGATCTCGTCGCGGCCCACGTAGACGCGGCAGCCGGGACGCGACACGCGCGCCAGGTCGCGGATGGCCGCTTCGGTGCCGCCGTACTTCAGGTACACGCGCAGCACCGGTTTGCCGTCCTCTTCCTGGAGCTTGTAGTTCGAGATGTAGCCCTCCTCCTTGAGAATGCGGGCGATCTCGGTCTTCAGCTTCGAAGCCGGAACATCCAGCTTCTGATGACGCGCGCGGATCGCGTTCCGGATGCGCGCCAGAAAATCTGCTACTGGATCCGTCAGACTCATTCCTTCTCCTTCATTCCCCGTTCGCCCGCCGCTCGTTTGGCGGGAACCAGCGAGAATGGTTGAAACAGCTATTAGCTTCTAGCTCCTAGCTTCTAGCCCCATCTCGCTCAAGCCACACCCATCGACTCAGCACGATGAGCTAGCAGCTAGAAGCTAGCGGCTGGAAGCTGCCTTTTCACCAGCTCGACTTGTTGACGCCGGGAATCTCGCCCTTCAGCGCGAGCGCCCGGAAGCACAAACGGCAGATGCCAAACTTGCGCAGGAAGCCCCGCGGCCGCCCGCACAGTTGGCAGCGATTGTGCTTGCGGCTCGAAAACTTCGGTTTCCGCGCGTCCTTCACTCTTTTTGCAGTGGTTGCCATAAAACCTCGTTAACCCCAGCTACTAGCCTCTAGCTACTAGCTTCTAGCTCCGGCCGTGGAGTTTCATCTTCTTCCGCACGGGGCCGAATCCAACTTTGTTCTTGCCTCAGATGCCCGTTCTACCTCGAAAAAGCTAGAGGCTAGAAGCTGGCAGCTAGAAGCTGTTCTTACGCCCCCTGGCGGAAGGGCATCCCGAAGTGCTTGAGCAGCGCGCGCGCCTGGTTGTCGTCCTTCGCCGTGGTCACAATGGTGATGTTCATGCCCTTCAGCTTTTCCACCTTCGCGTAGTCGATCTCCGGAAAGATCAACTGGTCGCGCAGGCCGATGGTGTAGTTTCCGCGCCCATCGAAGCTCTTCGTAGACAGCCCGCGGAAGTCGCGCACACGAGGCAAGGCGATCGAGATCAGATGGTCCAGAAACTCGTACGCCTTGTCGGAGCGCAGCGTGACCATAGCGCCGATCGACATGCCGGCGCGCACCTTGAACGCCGAAATCGACTTCTTGGCCTTCGTGGTTACCGGCTTCTGCCCGGCGATCTGCGTCAGGTCGGCCACCAGCGGATCCAGCAGCTTGTTATTCTGCGTGGCCTCGCCCAGGCCCATGTTGATCACAATCTTCTCCAGTCGCGGCACCGCCATGGGGTTCTCCAGCCCCAGCTCCTTCTTGAGCGCCTGCTTGATCTCCTTCTGGTACTTCTCCTTCAACCTTGCCGCCATGTTGCTTCACTCACTTTCTTCCGATTCTCGGATTGGGTCGCCGTAGCGGCCCGTGTACCGTTGCGGAAGGACTTCAAAATCAGCCGCTAGCCGCTGGCTGCTAGCTTTTAGCCCCATCTAGCCACTGCCTCTGTCCTCACTCCAGCACAAAAAAGCTAGAAGCTAGAGGCTAGGAGCTAGAAGCTGCCCCTCTACTTCTTCGTGGGCAGCTCCTGCCCGCACTTCTTGCAAATCCGCACGCGCATGTCGCCCTCGACCTTGTGGCCCACGCGCGCGGGGCCGCAGTTGGGGCACACCAGCACTACGTTCGACACATCGATCGCCGACTCCTGCTCGGCGATGCCCCCCTTGGTCCGCTGCCCGGTCTTGCTCGAAACTGTCTTCTTCACCACGCGCACGTGCTCTACCAGCACTGTGCCCTTGTCGGAGAAAACGCGCAGCACGCGGCCCGTCTTGCCCCGGTCGGCGCCCGTCAGCACCTTGACCGTATCGTTGCGATGAATACTCAAACTCGGCATCTTTTTCTCCAGCTTTCAGCTATCAGCTGTCAGCCATCAGTTCATCTTGCTTTCGCCGCGCTCCTCAATCCAGCACAAACAAGCTGAAAGCTGAGAGCTAACGGCTGAAAGCTGTTCTTACACAACTTCCGGGGCCAGCGAAACAATCTTCAAAAACTTCTTCTCGCGCAATTCGCGGGCGACCGGTCCGAAGACGCGCGTGCCCACCGGCTCGTGATCGTCGCCGATCACCACCGCCGCATTCTCGTCGAAGCGGATGTACGTGCCGTCGCGCCGCCGGTGCTCCTTGCGCGTGCGCACGATGACCGCCTTCACCACCTTGCCCTTCTTCACCGTGCCGTCGGGCGATGCTTCTTTGACCGCCGCAGTCACGATGTCGCCCAGACCGGCGATCTTGCCCAGCCCGCCGCCCAGCGGCAGAATCACCTGCAGCTTGCGCGCGCCGGAGTTGTCGGCCACCGCGAGCATGGTCCTCATTTGCACAGCCATGGTTTACCCTCCTCTCGGCCGCCCTACTTCTCGGCGGAAACCGTCTCGCCCGGAAGCGCGGCGTCTTCAATCTGGCCCAGCGCCGACCGCCGCACAATCTCTTCCAGCGACCACCGCTTCAGCTTGCTCAGCGGACGCGTCTCGCGGATGCGCACTACATCGCCCAGCCGCGCCGAGCCCTGCTCGTCGTGAGCATAGAATTTCTTCGTCGAGCGCACGATGCGCTTGTACTTCGCATTGGCCTTGCGCATCTCCACCGCGACCACGATCGTCTTCTGCATCTTGGTCGACACCACCTGGCCCACCTTCTCGTTGCGCCGCGCGCCCGCTGCCGCAGGCGCCAGTTCCGGTTTCTGTGTCGCCGTCATTTACGGGCTCCCTTCGCTTTTGCTGTCTTCGTCTCCGCGGCCGCGGCGGTTTTCTTCGCCTTTGCAGCTTTTGCTTTCGCGGCCGCGGCGGTTTTCCTGGCCTTCGGAGCCTTGGTTTCCGCTGCCGGCACGGTCTCTTCGCTCTTCGCGGTTTTGGCTTCGGCGGCTTCGGCAGCCGGCTTCGCCTCTTTGCTTTCGCCGTGAATACCCAACTCGCGCTCGCGCGCCACGGTCTTGATCTGTGCGATTTCCTTGCGCAACTGGCGCAGTTTTTTCACTCCGTCGGTCTGTCCCAGCGCCACCTGGAAGCGGAGCCGGAAGAGCTGCTCCGCGGAGATCTTCTCCTGGTGCTTGAGCTCTTCGTCACCCAAATTACGAATCTTTGCAAGTTCCATCGTTTCCTAGCTCCAAGCTTTTAGCTGTTAGCTCTTAGCTTCGTCTTGCTCTCGCATTCACTCTTCGCTTCACCGGGAAGAGCTAAAAGCTAATGGCTAACAGCTAAAGGCTGCATCTTTCCTACTCGGCCTTAGCCGCAACCTTTTCGGCGCCCGGCCGCTGCACAAATTTGGTCCGCAGCGGCAGCTTGTGCGATGCCAGACGCATCGCCTCCGCTGCGGTTTGCGGCGAGACGCCTTCCATCTCGAACAAAATCTTTCCCGGCCGCACCACCGCTACCCAGTGGTCCAGCGCACCCTTGCCCGAACCCATGCGGACCTCGGCGGGCTTCTTGGTGATGGGCTTGTCAGGGAACAACCGGAGCCAGATCTTGCCCCCGCGCTTGACGAAGCGCGTCATGGCGACACGGCTGGCCTCAATCTGCCGGTCGGTAATGTAACCGCACTCCATGACCTTCAAGCCGTATTCCCCAAATGAGAGCGTCGAGCCGCGCCACGCCTTGCCGCGGCGCTTGCCCTTCTGCTGCTTGCGGAACTTCACCTTCTTTGGCATCAACATAACGAAATCCCTCAAAACCAGCTACTAGCTTCTAGCCGCTGCTCCTAGCTTCGATACTTCTGATCCCTGCTTCTCGCGTCGTCCCAACATTCTTAGCTAGCAGCTAGAAGCTAGGAGCTAGAAGCTGCTCTTAAAACACCGTCTTCCCCACCGGCGGAGTCTGGCGGCGCTTCTGCTCGTAAATGTCGCCGCGGTAGATCCACGTCTTCACGCCGATCACCCCGTAGGTTGTGTTGGCCTCGGTGAAACCGTAGTCGATATCGGCCCGCAGCGTGTGCAGCGGCAAGCGCCCCTGCAGGTACCACTCCGAGCGCGCGATCTCGTTGCCGTTCAGCCGGCCCGAGACGCGCACCTTGATTCCCTTGCAGCCGAAGCGCAGCGCCGAATCCACGCTCTTGCGCATGGCGCGGCGGAAGCTCACGCGCTTTTCCAACTGCAGCGCGATGTTCTCGCTCACCAGTTGCGCGTCCAGCTCCGGCTTGTTCACCTCGATGATGTCGATGAACACTTCGCGGTTGGTGCGCTTGCCCAGATCGGTCTTCAGCTTTTCGATCTCGGCGCCCTTGCGCCCGATCACGATGCCCGGACGCGCGGTGCGAATGAGAAAGCGCAGCTTGTTCCCCGGCCGCTCGATCTCCACCGAACTCACGCCCGCCGCCTTCAGCTTTTCGCGCAGCTCCGCCTTCAGCTTCACGTCCTCGACCAGAAGCTTGTCGTAATCGCGCTCCGAAAACCAGCGCGACCGCCATGGCTTGTTGATTCCCAACCGGAATCCGTAAGGATGGACCTTCTGCCCCATACTTTTCCTCTCAAAAATCCCTAGGCCTTCTTGGCCGCCTTCTTCTTGGTTGCCGCAGCGGTCTTGGCTGCCGGCTTGGTTTCCTCGGCCTTGGATGCTGTCGCCTTTGCCTTGCCCTTTTCCGCCTTGGGCGCGGCTTTTTTGGCTTTGGTTGCAGCAGGCGCGGCCTTCTTCGGCTTTTCAACCTTCGCCGCAGTTGGAGCCGGCTCCTCAACCTTCGTCACCAGGCCCGCCGCCGCCTCGCGCTCGGCCAGCGATACCACGATGTGCGTGAGCCGCCGCTGATAGCGGTAGGCCCGTCCCATCGGCGCGGGGCGGATGCGCTTCATGCGCGGCCCGTCGTTGGCCACTGCCTGCTTCACGTAGAGATGGTCCACGTCCAGATCGATGCCCTCTTCGCCGGCCACATACTTGGCGTTGTCCACCGCCGACGCCAGCAGCTTGTACACCACCGGGGCGATGCGCTTCCGGGTGAAGGCCGCCGTGTTCAACGCCTCCTCGACGCTGCGCCCTTTGATCAGGTCCAGCACCAGCCGTGCCTTCTGCGGCGATACGCGCTGGAACTTGGCTTCGGCCCGGTATTCCTTTGTTTGAACTGCCATACTCATGCCTTCCTCAAACTGAGAGCTTCTAGCCTCTAGCTACTAGCTCCTAGCTCTTTCGTGCCCGGAGCTGCTCTTTCCTCAGCACGCCCCGCAAATCCCTTAATCGTCTCGACCGCTGGCTCTACCCCAATCAAGCTAGAGGCTAGAAGCTAGCAGCTGGAAGCTGCCCTTCTTCCGCTACGCCGGCTTCGCCGCCGACTCGGTTGCCGCTTTCGATCCGCCGGTGTGGCCCTTGAAGATCCGCGTGGGCGCAAACTCGCCCAGCTTGTGCCCCACCATGTTCTCGGTCACGTAAACGGGAACGAACTTCTTGCCGTTGTGCACCGCGATGGTGTGGCCCACGAACTC
>Ga0187869_10000061_pt1 | contig 113178 bp, 106 predicted proteins | sample June2016WEW_13_1_2_FD_132972 | JGI IMG/M metagenome (GOLD analysis project Ga0187869, IMG submission 132972) | Peatland microbial communities from SPRUCE experiment site at the Marcell Experimental Forest, Minnesota, USA - June2016WEW_13_100 | ecosystem: Environmental > Terrestrial > Soil >...
AGGAATTGCGAACGAGAGGCTGGGTGAGGCGGTCGGGGCTGTCGACGAAATCGAAGCCGAAGCGGCCCTTGGCGCAGAGAAAGTCGCCGTTGATGCCACTCTTGTCGCGATTGTCGGCGCGCACGATCTCGGAACCGTCATTGTCCTGTCGCACGCCGAGCGTAACCTTGCAGCCATCGGCGCAGTGGGTACAAACCGTCGAAACGTGGTTCATCTCCCAGGGGCGCGTCTTGTATCGATAGCTGCCGCTGGTGAGCGCGCCGACTGGGCAAACGTCGATGCACATGCCGCACTGCTCGCAGTCGAGTTGGTGGCCGTCATTGGGGACGATGATGGAGTCCGCGCCGCGGTTGTGGATGCCGAGCGCCCACACGTCCATGCCTTCGCCGCACATGCGGATGCAGCGGTAGCAGAGAATACAGCGCGGGCGGTCGTAGAAAACCGCGGGCGACCATTGCTGCTCGTCGCGATGGTGCTTAGCCTCGGCGTAGAGGCTTTCACCGGCGCCGTATTTGAAGGTCATGTCCTGCAGTTCGCACTCGCCGCCGGCATCGCAGACGGGGCAGTCGAGCGGGTGATTGCCAAGGAGCAGCTCGATGGTGGCCTTGCGCGCCTGAGCGATCTCGGGCGAGTCGGCGATAAAGACCTGGCCCTCGGCGACCTGCGTGGTGCATGCGGTTTGCAGCTTGCCCACTTTTTCCATGCGCACGACGCACATGCGGCAGGCAGCCTGGAGCGAGAGGCCGGGGTAGTAGCAAAAGGCCGGAATCTCAATGCCGGCCTTGCGGCAGGCATCAATGAGCAGCGTTCCCGCGGGCGCGGTGAGCTTCTTTCCGTCGACTGTGAAGGTTACGTCGGGCATTTGTATGGTTTGTCCTCTGCTTTGTCAGCTTTTGCTGGCAACTTCAAGCTCTTGTTCCTCTCCTTCACGCGTTTCATACGATTTAGCCAGTAGCGACTGAAGAAGAGAAAAACTCTCTTGAATTTCGCTTTCATGAAGATGAAGCCTGTAGCCGGAATACCGCCCGTTCCTGTACTCCCAGTCAATGCCTTTGTCGTCAAGGCTCTTGTCGATCGATTCTTCTTGGTTAGTATGAAAACTCATCTTCAGAGCGCGCTTTTGAGGACAGAAAGTTGCAAAATTGCTGCATCGGCCTTGAATCCAAGTCCCGATGCGACTCTTGTTGAATTTGAGTTCTAGCGTAGGGTCTAGAGACGATTTTCCATAGTTCGCAAGTTCATAAACGACTTTCAATAGCGAAGGCGTAGTCCGGTTATTCCAGTCCTCCACCGTTGTTTCGGGTCCGCTATCTTCCTCAACATCTACTGGGTCGTGGTGCAGAACTTTTGTGAACAGTAGTCCGTACTGGTCTCCAAGTTTCGTAGCCGTAAGCATTAGAGCAATGATAGGAATATTCTGATTCAGGAGGCTGATCACATTAAAGAATCTTCCTGTGATCTTCTCAGCGACAATTACAGCAATGTGTTCGCGTTCCGGATGCGGATGCCTACGTTTTTCAGATTCCCAGTACTCGATTGTTCGAACGATGTGGCTCTCATCGGTTTTTCCCAGTTGTATCTCAACTTCATACCAGGTTGCATCGGATGCGTCGCGCAAGACTAAATCGATTCTTCCCCCGGCGGGCTGAACCTTCTCTCTCGCCTGTAACTCAAGACGTCCGAGCCCTAAAATCGATGGGTTATCGGCAATAAGATCCTGAATCAGCCTCTCGCTTCCTCCAGGAACCGACTTCAATGGCATCGATTGAAGCATCACAAATTGAGATGGCATCTGATTTTCCTCTGATTCTGTGCAATCTAGGCTCCACTGTTGATGAAAGCATAGACACTTATACAACAGTCAATTGCGGTACTCCCTCTTTCGCAAACGGGCAGGGCATGCCGTTTAAATGATCTTCAAACTCGTTGCGAAACTTCTTGACGAAAGCGATGGTGGGCATAGCGGCGGCGTCGCCGAGGGGGCAGAAAGTGCGGCCCAGCATATTTTCGGCGAGGTACTGGATGTTGTCGATGTCTTTGGCGACGCCGAAGCCGGCGTGGAAGCGCGTGAGAGACTTCTTGAGCCAGTCCGTGCCTTCGCGGCATGGGATGCACCAGCCGCAGCTCTCGTGCGCATAAAAGCTGATAGTGCGTAGCGCGAATTCGACGATGCAGGTCTGGTCGTCGATCACAACCACTCCGCCTGACCCGAGCATGGAGCCGGCCTTGCCGACCTGATCGAAGTCCATGCCGATGTCGATCTCTTCGGGGAGCAAAACTGGCGTGGACGAGCCGCCGGGGACGACAGCTTTTAATTTTCGCCCGCCGCGAATGCCGCCTGCAACGTCGTAGATCATCTTTTTGAGGTTGTAACCCATGGGCAGCTCGTAGACGCCGGGGCGCTCGACGTGGCCGCTGATGGAGAACAGGCGCGTGCCGCCGTTGCGCGGGGTGCCGACGGCCGCGTAGGCTGCCGCGCCCATTTGGATGACGTGGGGCACGGTGGCTATGGTCTCGGCGTTGTTGATGACCGTGGGACCGCCGTAGAGGCCGACGACGGCGGGGAAGGGAGGCTTGATGCGCGGAACGCCGCGCTTGCCTTCGAGCGACTCCATGAGAGCGGATTCTTCGCCGACTTCGTAAGCGCCCGCGCCGGTCTGCGTGACGATTTGAAATTCCTGATCGGAGCCGAAGATGTTCTTGCCCAGAAAGCCGCGGTCGTAGGCGTCGGCGACGGCGCGCTCCATGATCTCGAGGAGATAGCGATACTCGCCGCGCAGATAGATGAAGCCCATCTTCGCGCCCACGGCAAGGCCGGCGATGATGGCGCCTTCAATGACGGCGTGCGGGTCGTGAAGGAAGATGAGGTGATCCTTGCAGGTGCCGGGCTCGCTCTCGTCGCCATTGACGAGGATGTACTTGGGCTTGGCGGATTGCTTGGGAACAAAGGACCACTTCATGCCCGCGGAGAAGCCCGCGCCGCCGCGGCCGCGGAGGCCGCTAGCCTTCATCTCCTCGACGATCCACTCGGAGCCTTGCGCAAGGCATTTCTTCACGGCCTCGTAGCCGCCCATCTCGATGTAGCGGTCAATATCGGCGGCTCCCATGCCGAAGCGGCGCGAGACGATCTTGACCTCATCGGGATGGGAGACGAGCCTAGGCATTTTCCCACTTGTCTTCGACTTGCTTCCGGTACGCGCCGAGGATGCCGGGCACGAGATCGGGCTTGAGCTCGTCGTGGAAGTCGTAGTTGACCTGTATGGCCGGGGCCCAGCAGCAAGCGCCGATGCACTCGACTTCTTCGAGAGAAAAGAGACCGTCGGAAGTGACGCCGTCGGGGTCGATGCCGAGCTCATCGCGGAAGCGATCGAGGACTTCGTGGGCGCCGCGCAACATGCAACTGATGTTGGTGCAGACCTGGATGTTGAACTCGCCGGCGGGCTTGAAGCGGAGCATCGAGTAATAGGTGGCGACGTTGCGCACTTCGAGCTCGGTGGTACCGATACGGCGGGCAACCTCGGCCACGACGGAATCGGAGAGATAGCCAACTTCGTCCTGCGCGTAAAGAAGCATGGGAATGAGGGCGGAGCGCTTGACGGGATACTTCTGGACGAGCGCGTCAAAGCGCGAGGAGAGCTTGGGCGAAAAGACCGGCATGGTTTCAGCGCTCATCGATCGATCTCCCCTAAAACGATGTCGATGGAGCCGATGACCGCGACTAGGTCGGCAATCAAGCGGCCCTTGCACATGGTTTCGACGGCTTGCAGCGTGGCGAACGAAGGATAGCGCATGTGCACGCGGTAGGGCTTGGAAGTGCCGTCGGAGACCACGTAATAGCCCATCTGGCCGTGGCCACATTCGATGCCCTGGTAGACCTCTCCGGCCGGGACGTTGAAGCCTTCGGCGACGATTTTGAAGTGATGGATGAGAGCTTCCATCTCGGTCTTCATCTTTTCGCGGTCGGGCAGGACGATCTTGGGCGCGTCGGCCTTGACAGGACCGCCGGGCATGCCGTCCAGGGCCTGCTGAACGATCTTTGTGCTCTCGCGCATCTCGACCAGACGGACTTCGTACCGAGCCCAGGTATCGCCGACCGTGGAGATGGGCACCTTGAATTGGAACTTCTCGTAGCCGGAGTAGGGCATGTCGCGGCGAAGGTCGATATCGACGCCGGATGCGCGCAGAACAGGGCCGGTGACACCAAACGCAATGGCATCGGCTGCAGATAGATAGCCCACACCCTTCAAGCGATTTATAAAGATTGGGTTGCCCGTAAGCAGGTTGGAATATTCGCCGATTTTTTCCGGGAAAGTGGTGATGAAAGCCTGAACGCGGTCGAGCCAGTCTAGCGGCGGCTCCATGGCGAGGCCGCCGATGCGGAAGTAGCTGGTCATCATGCGCTGGCCGGCGACGGCCTCGAAGAGCCGGAGAATCTCCTCACGTTCGCGGAAGGTGTAGAGGAAGACGGTCAGAGCGCCAATGTCCATGGCGTGCGTGCCTAGCCAGATGAGGTGCGAGTTGAGGCGGCTCAACTCGGTGAGCAGGACGCGAATCCACTGGGCGCGCGCGGGGATTTCCAGGCCCAGGAGCTTTTCGACGGCCAGGCAGTAACAGAGATTGTTGGAGAGCGGATCGAGGTAGTTGATGCGATCGGTGAGGGGGACCACCTGCTGGTAGAACTTGGCCTCGCAGGTTTTTTCGATACCAGTGTGGAGGTAGCCGATCTCGGGCCGGACGCTGACGATGACTTCGCCGTCGAGTTCGACGACCAAACGCAACACGCCGTGCGTGGCCGGATGTTGCGGGCCCATGTTCAGAATCATTTGGTGCTCGCCGGTGCTTTCGGCAGCGGGGAGCTCGAGGACTGGCGCGCCGGGATTCTCGCTCATCAGCGGTAACCCTCCACCGGATAGTCCTTGCGCAGGGGATGGCCCTGCCAGTCGTCGGGCATCATGATGCGACGGAGGTCGGGATGGCCCGCGAAGTGGATGCCGAAGAGATCGAAGACCTCGCGCTCGAAGAAGTTGGCGCCGGGCCAGACGGGGGTGATGGAATCGACAGAGAGATCGGGTTCGTCGAGCATCACGCGCAGCCGGATGCGCTCTTTGAAGGCGTGCGAGAGGATGTGGTAACTCAACTGGAAGCGGGGCGAAGCGGGGAACCAGTCGACGGCGGTCATGTCTTCAAAGAAGTTGTAACCCGCGGCCTGCACGGCGGAGCAGGCGGCGCGAATCCCCTCGTGCGCGATGGTGAGCGTGAGCTCGCCGAAGTCGAATTTCGCGTCGGTGAAGGCCTCGGGATTCCATGCCTGGAGGGCTTGAATGGCGGGGTGGTCCGGCAATCCCTGAAGGACCGCTTGCTTGCCGGAGAGGGTGGGTGGTAGTTGACTCGTCATCCTTGGGTTCTGCCTTCTCAGGGATTTGCCTGATGGCGGATCCGAACGATCCAAGATCAGTTTTTCACAGATCCGCTTTATCCTGGCTCCAGTTGAGGATGCCCTTGCGCACGATGTAGAAGAGACCGACGGCCACAAAGCCGAGGTAGATGAGCATCTCCCAAAAGCCGAAGAGGCGCGAACCCGTTAGCGCAGGCAAACGGCGATAGATGACGGCCCACGGCATCATGAACACCATTTCCACATCGAAGAGGATAAAGAGAACGGCGACCAGATAGAAGCGAACGCTGAAGCGGCCGCGGGCGTCGCCAACGGCCTGGATGCCGCACTCGTAGGCGTCGAGCTTGACTTTCGTGTTGCGATGGCGGCCGACAAACCACGAGGCCGTAACCATAGCCGCCCCAAGGAGAAAGGCAGCGAGGATCTGCATCAACAGGGGGAGATATTGCCAGTCATATGGGATCGGATTCATCGCCGCCCAGCCCGAAGGAATTCGCTTGCTCTGTCTTGGTTATGTCCGGGGAAAAACAGCTCCGGCCACGGCTAAACCTAGTTTGAGATTAGGTTTTCAGGCCCGTCCCGTCAAGGCAAGGCGTGAGATGCGGAAGCGAAGTGCTTTGCTGCGCACGAGATGCGGGTATTGATCGGCAGGCGGTGCGGAGAGCACGAGCGTTTCCCCGGCCTGAGTGAGTTTCGTCACTGGATTTCACGATCTGATCCTTCATAACTAGATGTGCGCCATTGTAGGACAGCACTTTTGTACTCTGATCGATTCCATCCGAAGCGCCGAAGAACCGGGTGGGGATAGACTGCATGGGCTCCTGTTCGGCAATGAGCGATTTCCCTGTTCCGGCTTCGGTTTCCATAGCAGAGGCAAGCCGCAGCCGCTTGCGCCGCAGGCGCATCTCGCCGCAGGCGGGCCGCGCCTTAGAAATTCTGGGCCATGCGATCGAGTATCTGACCGACGAGTTCGTCCATGCGGGAGGATCCATGACCGCACACGATGCACGCCTGGAGGCAGTGCAGTTGCTGATGGGAATTAACCGGCAGATTTACTTTTCCTGCCCGCCGGTCCCCACACTGGGCGAACGATGGCGCGCATTGCTGCACATGCGCACGGCGTAGATGAACAGCTTCCAGCTCCTAGCTTCTAGCCTCTAGCTTGTTTGTGCACCGACTGGCGGCTGCGGCTCAAGTCAGTGCCGAGTCAAAACAGAGAATTTGATTTGTGCTGTCCCGTCCTTGGCAAAAGATTCCGCCGCGGCGGAGGCCAGGGATGGGACAGCCAACTCCGCCGCAGACTAGCCGGAATACGGGAGTGGCTTTCGAGGCAGTTTGCTCTATTGTCCCAAGAGCAGAACTGCAAACAAGACCAGCCAGGCGAGAGCCATGATATGCCAAAACCAGGCAGCGGAGTCGACAGCGATCTGGCGGGATTCGACTCGTTGGAGGCGGCTGAGCGCGCAAAGGCAGAAGAGCAAAGCCAACATACCCAGAGCCAAGTGGGCGGCGTGCAGCCCAGTGATGAGATAGAAAAAATAGCTCGCCGGGGTGGCCCAGCGGTCGAATGCGAAACCCTCGGCGGTGAGTTGACGCCAGGCGATGACCTGGCCGGCAAGGAACAAAAGGCCGAGCGCGAGCGTCGTAGCAATCCACGGAATCGTGCGCCGCAGAGCCGGGCGGCCGAGCCCGAGCCACTCCTCGAGAACGTCGAACTCGCGGAAAATGTGCCGGCGCGCGCGCTCCATGGAGAGGCCGCTGAGCAGAAGGACCGCGGTGTTGAGAAAGAGGATGGGCGGCAACAGAACGGGGCGCCAGTCGCCGATCTGCTGGAGTGTGCGGGCGTCCATGTGCGTGCCGGCCTGGCGTGCGTAGAAGAGCGCGACGAGGACGACGAAGAACATCATGTCTCCGGCGAGAGCGCAGAAGACGAAGGCGCGTGTGCGATTGAGAGCCTCGCGCGGCCCGTGGCGCGGGCTTCGCCAGTCGTCATCGCCTCCTCCACCTCCTCCGCCGGTGGGACGGCGGTCGACGGGCGGCTTGCCTCCGGCGCCTGGCGATTTGCGTTCGACCTCGGACGGGATTGGGGTAAAGATCGAGGGCATTGCGAAACCCTGTGAGGAAGAGATTACTCCACCTTTCGATTTGACGCGCAGAAAATCGGAAGAGGTGCCTGGAGCCGGGGGGAAATAGGGGCCGGCTCGCGTCAAGACGGAAACGAGCCTAAAGACTGTAACCGTTTATTTTACTTGCCTGTAAACGGATTGAAGACTTTGACGCCGAAGTGCGCGAAGTCTTTCACATTCCTGGTGGCGATCACCATACCGTGGATGCGAGCGGTAGCGGCGATCATGGCATCGGCGGCAAGGTCATCGGATGTGCCAGCCATCAGTCGCGCCCATTCCCTGAACATGGCGCCGTCCATCGGAATCACCACGAACGTGAGCATGATTTGATCGATCCACAACTCGATTTCTCGAGCTTTATTGGGATCCTGTAACCGTGTGACCTCGGCACTGTCTTGCAGTTCGGCGATTACCACAGCGGGAATCTGAATATCCTCGGCACGAACCCGACCGAACCAAGCTGAAACAGCACCGTGAGGCTTTCGCCTCCGCAGTTCAGAAATAACATTTGTATCGAGCAGGTACATTCGGCCTATTCTTCATCCTCAAAGACAAACGGGCGCAGCCGAAATCGCCTGCGCGGGGGGATATAGAGATCGTGCGGGCCGTAGGGATCGAGGAGGACGTCCTTAATCGACGGTCTTGTCTGGCCCTTCAGTCGTTTCCACTCGTCGATAGGAACGAGGACGGCGGTTTCCACGCCGCGGCGCGTGACTACTTGCGGGCCGTCTTTGAGCGCGGCGTCGAGGAGTTCGCTGAAGCGGGCTTTTGCGTCGTAGACCTGCCAGACCATGCGGACTGAGCCTCCCTATATAGTCATATGACTAGTCAGATGACTATGTCAAGGGCTGATGGTGCGGGAGAGGCCTTCGGCGCGGGGAACGAACGGGGATGGTTTCCCCCCTTCGCAAAAAAGTGGGGCACCCGCCGTTCTACATCGACTCTGTGCCTCCTGTTTTGGTCCGTCTGCACCTGGTTCAGGATGAAGTGCTGGCCTTTGCATGAGGCTGCTCGCCTCCAGTTCTTCGCTTTGAAGGAGTAACGGACGGCACTCCGTCATTCGTGGACAATAAAGGCGTGACACGCGGAGCACGAAACATCCATTCGTCAAAGGAGGTTACAGGACAAGCGAGGTGCGGCGAAAGGTTGGGGATTTGGTTCCATTTGGTAATAAAATCCTGTAGCTGCTTCACGGCTCGGTATGCGGTGGCGTTGAAGGTGAGTTCCTGAGCATCCTTCGTTGCCTTCGCGATTTGTTCCCTTCCCACTCCGTTCCCTTCCGCCCACTCTAACGCCAAGAGCCACTTGGAATAGGGGTGCTGGTCATTGAGCACGACCGTATCGTATGTGTCGTTGATCGTCTTGTGTGCGACGAGGGCGATGAACGAATTATCATTGCATGTTCCGACTGAAATGAAGTGATTATTGCCCCTCAAGATTCCGGGCTCAGCCGCTTTGGTCCACGTGAGTCTGACCCATCTCTCGCCCAGGAAGATCTTGTCCAGTTTCCGATCTTCAAAGAGGCAACCCCGATGGCCAGAGCACAGGAGAGGGATGTCTGTAGATATCAGAGTGTTCCCTTCGTCTTCCTGCCAACGACGATCGTTTGGTGGGTCCTCCATAGGCCCGCGTCCAATGAACGGCTGCGCCGAACTTAATACCGTGTGGAATTGTTGGAGTGCAATTGACTCTTCGAGCGAAAGTGCGTTGGGATGCCCGGAGGCCAGGAACGGAATCGAGCCAGGGACGGTTCGCCAAAACCCTGGACAATTCAGGCTACCGGCGAGTTTCTGCAAATACCTCCACCCCTTTGGCCCCTTGGCGCATTTCGACGCGCGCAGATGTTCCTCGTATATTTGAATCCAGCGAGACTCTACCCTCTTGTCCTCCCATCTATGGCGCCATCCTTCGCGCGAGAGGGAGGGCCTCCAAGAATCGTCTCGAATGTCGAGTCTTTGGGCAATCGGCGCTCCGGGCCAGCTAGACCCTATGGTGACCCCATGGAAGCAGGTAATGCTCTCAACAGATTTTGGGGCGCTCGCCAAAGGGTGCGAATCGGGATAGTGGTACTGGGCCCAATTCCATCTGTCCCATCTTTCCTCCCCATTGGTATCTTGCACGAAGACGAACAACGATCCTTCTATTCCCGCCGCGGCGACGTCAAAAGCGCGAGTTCTAAAGACGGACTTATCCTCGCCTATAACAGGCCACTCCCCCACGAAATCATTTGCGGTTTCCGCGTCAACTTTGGTTTGAACCCCACGCTCCTCGACAATTATGGGAAATTCGACGCGTTTGCACCAATGCTTAACCAGTTTTAGAATGCCTCCCTCCTCTAAAGGTTTTTTAAGCATCAACTCTACCTTGGTTCCAGGCTTGCGTCTCATGCTCTTCTGCAGCAGCAGATAGTTTCTGGGTCCAGTGAGAGTTAAGTGCAAGGGGCCGCGATCCAATGCCGATCTGGGTTTGAAGGTATCGATCTCGATTCTGTCGCTCGCGGAAAAAACGGATAGGAATCCGACCCCAAATCTGCTCGTGGGCACAAAGCGGTAAGTTCTACGAAACTCGCTTGTGGTGTAAAAGGACTCCCCAACCTGCAACAGGAATCTTTTGATAATGTCCTCGTCCATACCGATCCCCACATCCTCGACTGAGAGAAACTGCCGCTCTTCGTCCAGTCCTGAAAGCTGATTTGGGCATTGCCGCTGGCTAAGGGTGACCCGGATTGGGTATTGGGACCGAATGCTGGCCTCGACCTGGGTGGGGTAGGCCGGGGGGCTGACGCCACCTTCTTGAAGGTCGCGGTACATTTGACACCGGGTCGCGTCGAAAGCGTTCTGCAATAATTCGCGAATATAGGCATTCGAATCTGAGTAAGCATCCCCGATAAGGCGCTCGAATACAAGTTCGGGTCTCAATTCAAATTGCCAGTTGCAGGGCATGTAGTTGGCTGAGGCAGAGGGTGCAATTGTAATCGTTGCTCCTGCGCAATCGATGCTTGCTCTTGGGAGCACCCACTTGTTATGACGGTTGCTTCTCGACATGAGCACGGTTCCGCTCTCGATCTCGCGGACGAGCCACGAACACCAATCTTTCAGGTATCTGTGTTCGTCTTGGTTCTGGCATTCGGCGGCGACCTCGATCACGTCGGGCGCCGTTAAGCGGTGGGTGAACCGCTGGTATTGGGTCCAATGTGCGAGGCTTTCCGGCGGAAGCGGGCAGGCAGCGTTAAGCAGAAGCGGACACGCGCGGTCAGTGGACATATCCAACAAATCGCCGATTCGTAAGATTAAGGCGAGGAATCGGACGTTCGCTGACTGGCCCATTATTTCACGCCTGTCCGGGAACCTATCTCGGTCTTCCAGATCAGCGGAGCTCAAGCCGTGTGACACGCATACATCGCCGATTGTCCTCTTTAGGATCGGGTCTCCGAAGGCAAATTGTGCGAACTGGTCTTCGTTGGCTGCTATGATTTCTTTGCTTCTGAGGTGATGGAAGCGTCTGACGAACTCCGCGAGAAGGAATCTAGTTTGGATATCACAGAGAAAGTCGTTAACGTTCGCGTCAGACGGCTTGGATGAGCTACGCAGTACTTGAATTTCCCGCCAGCGCGCAGCGCCTGGGGCGGACCCGCTCGTCCAATCCCTCCATTCATCTGACTTCAGTATCTCCACCTTCTCAGCGTCAGAGGCAACCATGCCCGCATCGTGAAGGTACGCTGCGCACCCTGCGATGTATGCTTCTATGGGCGATAGATCCACGACAGGGGCGTTGTGGGCGTCCGCATCGAACAGGAATCTCGACATCTGTTCGATAATGCTGTCACTGTGCACGACGCTGTGACGCGTGTAATGTGGGAAGGTGGCCGGTATGTATTGCAGCCAATCGGTTACGTGCTTTCTGACATCAAGAAACTTTCCATAGAGCCTTTCGTCGCTTGCTTTCAGAAATAAGAACAGTGCAGACTTGGTAATATCTTCTCTCAAGGCTGTCACCTCCTTCATGCTGCGAGTCGCTAATCTGGCCCAAATGATAGCATTTGAGATCGTGCCTTCGTTGGGGTCAAGCATAGACGTACAGGCGCAAAGAACGCGGACCGCAAGGTCCGCATTCTTGTTTGGTTGGAATTATTATTGGCTGTTAAAGCGCGGCTGAAGTCATGCCCTTTCAAAGCATCGACGCGAGCGTGTGCCTGGACGGCCAGTCCTACCAGCCGCGGGTCTGGAGGAGCTGCGACTCTTCGATGGACGCGGCAGCAAGGCCCTTCATCGTGCCCGTGACTTGTTCGCTGACCTCGGCGAGAATCTTGGGGTCGTTGTAGTGCGTGGTGGCGACGACGATGGCTTTGGCGCGCGACATGGCTTCTTCGCGCTCCTTGGGCGAGTTCTCGACATCGAGCGGAGTGGCGCGCTCCTTCATAAAGATTCCCGAACCGACGAAGATGGCTTCGGCGCCGAGCTGCATCATGAGCGCGGCGTCAGCGGGAGTGGCGATGCCGCCGGCGGAGAAGTTGGGCACGGGGAGTTTGCCCGCCTTGGCGACCATGGAGACGAGCTCGTACGGAGCCTGAAGATCTTTGGCGGCGGCGTAGAGTTCCTGCTCCGAAAGCACGGTGAGGGTGCGCATTTCGCGCGAAATCTGGCGCATGTGCTGGACGGCGTGGACGACGTCGCCGGTTCCGGCTTCGCCTTTTGTCCGTATCATGGCCGCGCCTTCGGCGATGCGCCTGAGAGCTTCGCCCAGGTTGCGCGCGCCGCAGACGAAGGGCGTGGTGAAGGCGTGCTTGTCGATGTGGTGGGCCTCGTCGGCGGGCGTGAGCACTTCGCTCTCGTCGATGTAGTCGACGCCGAGCTCCTGGAGAATCTGCGCCTCGGCGGTGTGGCCGATGCGGGCCTTGGCCATGACGGGGATGGAAACGGCCTGGATGATCTGCTTGATGAGGGTGGGCCGTGCCATGCGGGCCACTCCACCCTCGGCGCGGATCATGGCAGGGACGCGCTCGAGGGCCATGACGGAGACGGCGCCGGATTCCTCGGCAATGCGCGCCTGCTCGACGCTCATCACGTCCATGATGACCCCGCCCTTAAGCATCTCGGCGAGGCCGATCTTCAGGCGCAGGCCGGTTGCGCTGAAACTCTTGTTTTCTGCTGATTCGTGCATGGTTTTCGACCTCGGAATGCGGCAGGTTCCCACCCGCGAGGATGAGAAAACCGCACAGGATTCCCCCCTTCCAGTGTAGCAGCGAAGTGACTGCGACGTTACGGCGAGGAGCGTGGGCAGAAGGGCTGCTCGCATTTCTTAAGCCTTTCCAATCCCCTCATCGTTCCTCTGGTCCCGTTTCTGCAGGGTTTGGGGCGAGATGGCGACAACGCACGCAACGCCGGCTGGCGTATCGCCGCCGGGCGAACGGGCTCCTGCGGGGGGCGTGGCCCAACCGGCAGCCGGGCAGGCTCTGGTTCCGGCGCCGCGGCCCATCGAGGAAGAGGAACCGCCTGCGGTGAGCGCCGCCGTGGCGCGCTTGCCGGTGGAACTGGACGTTGCCGTGCCGGTGCGGCAGTTTCGCGTGCGGAATCTGCTGGTGCTCGAGCCAGGGCAGTTGATCGAGTCGCAGTGGAGCCATGGCAACGACCTGCCGCTGGCCGCAGGCGGCGTGCAACTGGCGTGGAGCGAGTTCGAGGTGGTGGACACGCGGCTGGCGGTGCGTGTGACGCGGCTGGCGTGAAAAAAGCAGGGAACAGGGATTAGGGGACAGGGAATAGGGAATAGGGAACAGGGAACAGGGAGTCGTGAGTAAAACCGGCGAAATGACGGAGAGAATCGGCGGATTGGCGGGGTGGTTGATGGCGAGACTGCACAGGCGCGGGCGCCACGAGCCGCGCCTTGCGCTCGTCGAGCGCATCGCGCTCGGGCCGCGACAGTCGCTGGCGCTGGTCGAAGCGGAAGGGCGGCGGATTCTGGTGGCCATCTCGGCCGAGGGCGGACCGGCGTTTTATCCGCTGGACGGGAAACCATGCCTTGACGAGGGAACGCGAACCAGCGCAAACAGAGCGGTGCGCACAAGAGCCCATCGGAAGCTGAGGGCCTCATGGTGACAGCGTGGGCGGGTGGGCCGGCTTATCTAGGCGCCGCGGCGCAGACAAGTGTTCCGCTGTTGCCGGATTTGAATGCCAAGCTGCATCCCTCGGACGCGACGCCGTGGACGATTCTCCTGGTCCTGACGCTGATCACCCTGCTGCCCGCGATCCTGATGGCCATGACGCCGATGGTGCGGCTGCTGGTGGTCTTCCACTTCCTGCGCCAGGCCCTGGGCACGCAGACGGCGCCCTCGAATCCCACGCTGATGGGGCTGGCGCTGATGATGACGTGGTTTCTGATGACGCCGGTGCTGAATCAGGTCGATCGGCAGGCCGTGGAGCCCTACCGCGCAGGCCAGATCACGGGCCTCGAGGCCATCGATCGCGGCGCCGCGCCGGTGAAGCACTTTCTGCTGCGCTACGCGCGCGAGAAGGACCTGGCGCTGTTTGCGGCGGCGGGCGAGATTCCGCGGCCCAGCACGCCGGACGACCTGCCGATGCGCGTGGTGGTTCCGGCGTACATGCTGTCGGAGTTGAAGGCCGGCTTTGCCATCGGCGCGGTGCTGTTTCTGCCCTTTTTGCTGATCGACATGGTCACGGCCTCAATCACCACGTCGATCGGCATGTTCCAGTTGCCGCCGGTGGTGGTCTCGACGCCGCTGAAGATCCTGCTTTTCGTCATGGTGGACGGATGGAATTTGCTGGCCAATTCGTTGCTGAAGAGTTTTTGAGAGGAAGGCGATGACTCCCGACCTGGTTGCCGAACTGATGCGCCAGCTGATGCGCGAGGCCATGATCCTGGCCGCGCCGCTGCTGATCGCGACGGCGGCGCTGAGCTTCGCGCTGAGCCTGGTGCAGACCCTGACCAGCTTGCAGGACCAGTCGCTGACCAGCGTGCCGCGGCTGGCCGCAATCGCACTGATTCTGCTGGCGGGGATGCCTTGGTTTTTGGAGCGCATCGCAGCCTACACGCGGCTGCTGCTGGGCGACTTTCATCGCTACCTGGGATGAGAAATGCAGCTTCTAGCCGCTAGCTTCTAGCTGCCGGCTGGACACCGGCGATGCAAGCAGCGCCGCGTTCCGAAGAGGGAGCTAGAGGCTGGGAGCTAGAAGCTAGAGGCCGAAATGAGCGAGTGGAGCAACTTTCTGAGCGCGATGACGCTGGTCCTGGTGCGGGTAGGCGGGATGGTGATCTTCGCCCCTTTTTTTTCCTCGACCTCGCTGCCGGCGCGCGCCAAAGCGGTCTTTGTGGGCGCGGTAGCCTTTCTCCTGGCGCCGCTGGTGGCCACGCTGCCCAACACGCAGGAAACGCTCGGCTTCTCCGCGATCCTGGGAGAGCTGGCCGTGGGGCTGGTCTACGGGCTCTCGCTCACGCTGCTGAACGAGATGCTTTTGTTTGCCGGGCAGATCGCGGGGCTGCAGTTCAGCTTCTCTCTGGTCAACCTTCTGGACCCGGAGTCGGCCATTCAGACGCCGCTGTTGGGCGACCTCTTCCAGCTGATGGGAACTCTGGTGCTGATTACGGCGGGCCTTGACCGGGTTCTGCTGGCCTCCGTGGTGCGCAGTTTTCGCACGGTGCCGCTGGGGGCCTATGCCTTGACGCCGCCGGCGGCGCTTGCGATCGTGCGCGCCGCAGGAGGGATCTTTCTGGCCGCTCTCGAGCTGGCCGCGCCGGTGCTGGCCGCGACGCTGCTGGTAGAGATCGCCGTGGCCCTGCTGGGCAAGCTGAGCCCGCAACTGCCGGTGATGGCCCTGACCGTGCCGCTCAAAACGTTGACGGGATTCGCGATTCTGGCCGGTTCGCTGGCGCTTTGGCCGCGCTTTGTCGAGGCCCGCTTCGCCGGCCTGCTGGACATGGCTGAGCGGCTCATCGCGGCGCCCGGGTTCGGAGGCTAGCCATGCCCGGAGAGCGCACCGAGCAGGCCACCGAACACCGCCGCGAGAAGGCGCGCAAGGAAGGCGACATCCTGCATAGCCGCGAGCTGACGGCCTCGGCAGGGACGCTGGCGGGCGTGATGGCGCTGGGCGTTTTGAGCGGCCGCATGATCGAAGCGTGGCAGGAGGCGTTTGTGGGGTTTCTCCTGCTGGGCACGCCGGATCGCTGGGAGCCTTCAACTCTTGCGCCGACGCTCGTCGCCGTGCGAAGTCTGATGCTTGCGGTTCTCGGGCCGCTGGCCATGGTGATGGCCGCGGTGGCCGTGGCGGCACTCATGGCGGGCATCGCGCAGACCGGCGGAGTGACGGTTCATGGCAGTGCCATTGCCTTCAAACCGGAGCGCGTCAACCCCATTGCCAATCTCAAAAACCTGTTCTCGCTGCGCGCCGCTTCGCGCCTGGGAAAATCGCTGATCCCGGCAAGCTTCCTGGCTGTTTTCGCGGTCGAGCGCATGGCCCATCAATTGAGCATTCCGCCGTTCTCGACCGAAAGGCTGGAGCTTTTGGGAAAAGACGTGTACGGGTTGCTCCTGGCCGCTGCGTGGCTGCTCTTCGGCTGGTCGGCGATCGACTACCTGGTGGAGTGGCAGAGCAGGGAGTCGCGGCTCAAGATGAGCCGCCAGGATCTCCGCGACGAGTACAAGGAGACCGAGGGCAGCCCGCAGATCCGCTCGCGCATCCGCAGCCTGCAGCGCCAGATGCGCCGCCGCCGCGTGAAGGCCGATGTGTCGAGGGCCGCGGTGGTGTTGACCAACCCCACACATTATGCGGTAGCCCTGGGCTTCGACTTCGTGACCATGGAAGCGCCCAAAGTGTTGGCCAAGGGGCGAAACCTTCTGGCCGAGGAGATCAAGGCCGAGGCGCGCTGGGCGGGCGTGCCGATTGTCGAAAATCCGCCGCTGGCGCATTCGCTCTATCGCACCGTCGAAGTGGGCCAGGCGATTCCGGTCGAGCTCTATGCGGCGGTGGCCGCGATTCTGGCCTACCTCTACCGGCAGCGCGTGGAGGCGGAGCTGCGGGAACGGCAGATGCGGGAGTCTGCCGCCCGCGCCCAGGCGTGGCGCGGCGCCGCGGTTTCCGGATTTGGAGGAAGACCGCAATGAGTACGACGACACTTGGCGCGGGATTGCTGCCGGCGCAGGCTTCGATCTGGCACAGGCTGCGCGATTATCTGCTGCCGATGGCCGCCATCGGCGTGATCTTCGTGATGCTGGTTCCGGTACCGGCCGCGGGCCTGGACCTTCTGCTGGCGCTCTCCATGACCGCCTCGGTCATCGTCTTCCTCTCCGCGGTGCAGATTCGCCGCGCCGTCGAGTTGTCGGTATTTCCCACGCTGCTTTTGCTGCTGACGCTCTTCCGGCTCTCGCTCAACATCGCCTCCAGCCGCCGCATTCTGTTGCACGGCCAGGAGGGAACCGCGGCCGCGGGAAAGGTGATCGAGGCCTTCGGGCAGTTTGTGGTGGGCGGAAATTACGTGGTGGGTTTCGTCGTATTTCTGGCTCTGGTAGCGATCCAGTTTCTGGTGGTCTCGCACGGCGCAGTACGCACCGCGGAGGTCACGGCCCGGTTTACGCTGGACGCCTTGCCCGGCAAGCAGATGGCCATCGACGCGGACATGAATGCGGGCCTGATCGACGAAGCCGAAGCGCGGCGGCGGCGGCAGGCCATCGCCCGCGAGGCTGAGTTCTACGGCGCCATGGACGGCGCGGCGCGCTTCAACCAGCGCGATGCTCTGGCAACCATCCTGATCACCGCCATCAACATCGTGGCCGGACTGCTGATCGGGACCCTGCAGCAGGGGGTTGAGCTCGCCGAGGCGGCGCGGACGTACACGGTGCTGACGGTGGGCGACGGCCTGGTGACCATTATTCCCTCGCTGCTGGTCTCGGTGGCCGGCGGCATCACCCTTACGCGCGCCAATTCGGCCGGCATGCTGGGCGGCGAGATCCGGCAGCAACTGCTGGCGCGCCCGGCGACGCTCTACATGGCGAGCGCGGTCTCGGCGTGCATGTGCCTGATTCCGGGATTGCCCAAGTTCGCCTTCCTGTCCGTGGCGGCGGGACTCTTCTGGGGCGGGAAGCGCATGGCGGCAGCGGCGCCGGCAGCGGCGCCAGCGGACCTCGCGCCGGGCGAAAAGAAGAAGGCCGAAGGCGCGCAGAACTCCGATCTCGCGGCGCTGATGCGCCTGGAGGACCTGACGCTCGAGATCGGCTTTCAACTGATTCCGCTGGTCGACGAGAAGCAGGGCGGGCAACTGCTCAGCAGTGTGCGCTCGCTGCGGCGGCATCTTTCGTCGGAGATGGGTTTTCTGGTGCCTCCGGTGCACATCTCAGACAATTTGCGCCTGAAACCAAGGGAGTACGTGGTTTCGCTGCGGGGGATCGAGATCGGGCGCTGGCAGACCGAGGGCGCGCACCTGCTGGCGGTCTCGGGCGAGGCGGGCCGGCGGCCCTTGACCGGCAAGGAGACGCGGGAACCGGCCTTCGGGGTTCCGGCGGTCTGGATTGCTCCCGCGCTCGAGGAGCAGGCCATCGCGGCGGGCTACTCGGTGGTGGACGCGGTCACGGTGATCACCACGCATCTCGGCGAACTCATTCGCCAGCACGCCTGGGAGCTCGTGGGCCGCGCGGAGATCAAGCGGCTGCTGGACGCGCTCAACGACTCGCACCCCAAACTGCTCGAGGAGTTGGTGCCCAAGCTGCTGACTCTGGGCGAGGTGGGGCGGGTGCTGGAACAACTGCTGCGCGAGAGGGTCTCGGTCCGCGATCTGGGCGCGATTCTGGAGGCCCTGCTGGAGGCCGCGCCCGGAAACAAGAGCCTCGTGGTCCTGGTGGAAGCCGCGCGGCAGGCATTGGGACGCAGGCTGGTGCAGCCTCTCGTCGACGGCGACGGCCAACTGCCGGTGCTGCTGCTCGACCCGGCGCTCGAAGAAGAGATTCAGGCCACGGTCGCGCCCGAGACGGGCCAACTCGCCGCGGGGCAGCGTCTGCTTTCCGCGGCGGCGCCACCGGGAACGCCGCTCGTCCGTCGCCTCGCCGATTCTGTGAGATCCCTTATCGGTTCCACATCCTCCTCGGCAACGCCCGTGCTTCTCTGCCCGAGTCCGGCGCGGTTTTACGTCAAGCGCTGGCTGGAGCCGGTCCTGCCCCGCCTGGCGGTGGTGGCGGCCAGCGAGATTCCGGCGCAGATCCGGTTGCGCCCGGTGGGCACGGTTCGCTGAGGCGGCAAAAAAGGCCTGGGGCTGTGAGAAAGGGTAAGCGATGGGACCGGAAGCGGCGGCTGCAGGGAGAGAGCCAAAGATGGTACGACGCGCCGTTGCGGGGAGCGGCTATCCGCCTCCAGCCGCGGCCGTGGGGGCGCTTTCGAGCGAGCAGGAGCGGGTGCTGCTTGAGCATCTTCCCATCGTGCGCTATCTTGCCCGCCGCATTCATGAACGGCTTCCCCAGCACGTGGACATCGAGGATCTGGTCTCCGCGGGGGTGGTGGGGCTGATGGATGCCTTCGCCAAATTCGATCCCGCCAAGAAGGTGCAGTTCCGCAGTTACGCGCAGTTCCGCATCCGGGGGGCGATTCTGGATAGTTTGCGCACCTTCGACTGGAGCCCTCGCGAGCTCCGCCGCAAGGGCCGCGCCGTGGAAGAAGCCATCCGCTCGCTGACGGCGCGGCTGGGCCGCGCTCCGGGCGAGGCCGAGGTCGCCGCCGAGTTGGAGACGAGCCTGGCGGAGTATCAGCAACTGCTTGGCGATCTGAAGGGCTTGGAGATTGGCACGTTGCACGTGGAGCGAAACGAGAACTCGGGCGAGGAGGAGCTGGCCTATGTGCCAGGCCGGCCGGAGGAGGATCCGCTCTTCCGCTGCCTCAGGGGCGAGCTCGAAGAGCGGCTCACGGAAGCCATTGCGCACCTTCCCGACCGGGAACGGCTGGTGATGACGCTCTATTACTACGAAGAAATGACCATGCGTGAGATCGGCCTGGCGCTGGGGGTGGTCGAGTCGCGGGTCTCGCAGGTACACGCATCGGCGGTGGTGCATCTGCGCGCCGCGCTCCGCGACCTGGCCGGCAAGGGTGCCGCGGAGCCGGCGCGGCGGCCCTAAGCTGCGGGCCGGATAGCGCGGCTCGCCGGCTTGGGGCGAAAAGGCGCTGCAAGGCGGCCGCCAGGAGCGCAGACGATGCGGGGGATACCGGAAGTGAGGAAGGACCATTGACGGAAAAGACGCTGAAGCAGGACGAGATTGACGCACTCTTTGAGGCCGCACGCAGTCGCGCGCCGGAGTCCATGCGCCCCGAGGCGCGAGCCAAGGCCGCGCCCTACAGCTTTTCTTCTGCGGGACAGATTTCGAACGAACAATTGCGCGCCATCAGTATGTTGAATGACCTGTTCGCGCGCAATCTGACGCACAATCTGGCGGCATGGTTGCGCACGCGGTTTCAAGTCAACCTGGTCTCGGCCGAACAGATCCCGTTTCATGAGTTTCTGCTGAGGATTCCCGAGATCTGCTATGTGGCCTCGGTGCGGCTGGAGCCGCTGGACGCGCTTTCGGTCCTGCAACTGGATTTGGGGCTGGCGCCGCCGATCATCGATCTGCTGCTGGGAGGCGACGGCAAGGACGGGCCGCTCCGCGAGCTGACCGACATCGAGGAGTCGATCTTGGCCAGCGTGGTGGAGATCATCTGCCGCGAGCTGACCGTGGCCTGGCAGCCGGTGGGCCTGAGCTTCCTCTTCGAGCGCCGCCAGATGCAGACCCAGGTGGCGCGCATCATCTCCGTCGCCGAGAAGACGCTCTGCCTGAGCTTTGAAATTCGCATGCCGCACAGCTCGGGGCTGATCAACCTGGCCTTCCCGGCAGTGGTGGCCAACACCATCCTGCGCCGGCTGACCACGGACTGGGGCCGGCGGCGGCGCCACGCGCGCGAGACACGGGCGCGCATGGCCGAACTGACGCGGCAGATCCGCTTTGGCGGCTCGCTGCAACTGCCCTCGGTGCGCTTGGCGGCGGGCTCGCTCGAGCAATTGCAGCCGGGCGACGTGCTGCGCCTCGATGTAGGCGCGAGCGCTCTCTCCGAGTGGAGGGTCGCCGGCCAGCCGCTATCTCTTGCCCAGGCCATGCGCCACGGCGCGCGCCGCGCCGCGCGCATCGAGCGTGTCCTAGTTGGGGGTGAATGATGAAGACCTACTTCGACTGTTGGGCCGGGGCGGCTGCGGCGCTGCTCACACAGGCCCTGGTCGGCGAGCCCCAGCTGGCCGAGTCGTTCCCCAAGCCGTTGTCCGGGGGAGGGTTTGGCTGGGCGGCCATTCTGGCCGGAGAGGTGGAAGGCCGATTCGCCGTGCTCCTCGATGGCGCGGTTCTGGATGTGCCTCTTGTCGGCGAGGGAGTGGACCAGAAGGCCGGCTGGAAGGAACTGTTGCGGGAGACAGCCGACGCTGCTGCAGGAGAGTTGCTCGCCCAGACGGGCAAGAAGTGTCGGGTGGTGAGCTTCGAGGAGGTCGCTCAGGTAAGCCCGGCTTCGCATGCTTTCGAGCTGCGCAGCGGCGAGCAGGCGTGGACGATTCTGCTGCGGGACGAGGTGCGCGTGGCTGAGCCGCAGCCCGAGGCCCACGGCGGCGCGAATGCGCTCCCGGCAGCAGAGAATCGCCAACCGGCCGGCCCACCGGGGCAGGAGCTTTTGAGTCCGGGGTTTGAGCTGCTGCTCGATGTCGAGCTCGAGGCCTCGTTGCGCTTCGGCTCGCGGGAGATGCCTCTGGGCGAGATTCTCGACCTGGGCCCGGGCGACGTGGTGGAACTCAATCGCCATGTGGCCGACCCCGTGGACCTGATTGTGGGTGACAAGATAGTGGCTCGCGGCGAGGTGGTCCTTGTGAACGGCAACTTTGGGCTGCGGGTGAGCGAGGTGGCCACGCCCAAGAAGCGGCTGGAGAGCATTCGATGCCTGTTCTGAACCGCCGGCCGGGCCGGATTCCGCGCCGCGCCGCGCCGCCGGAGGCGGGTCCGGGCGCAGCCGGCTCCGATGGGGCCTCCTTGGCGGGGGACGCGCCAGGACACGCGCCGCGAGGACTGCACGCCGCAATCTTTACCACCTGCTCGAATCCCCGCTGCGGCTCCGGCTGGCTGCGCCTTTGGCGCCGCCGGGAGGCGCCGGTCTTCGAGGGCGGATGGTGCTGCTCGGAGGCGTGCATGGCGGAGCGGGTGGCCTCGGCGCTCAGCCGGGAGATGGACGGGCGGGGCGGGGCGCAGGAGGGTTACAGGCACCGCATTCCGCTCGGTCTGGTGATGCTGGAGCAGGGCTGGATTACTCCGCAGGATCTGCGCGCGGCGCTGGCGGCGCAGAGAGCGGCGGGGGCGGGAAAGCTTGGCGGCTGGCTGGTACGGCGGAAAAACGTCAACGAGGAGTTCGTGACGCGCGCGCTGGGCCTGCAGTGGGGCTGCCCGGTGCTGAGCACCGAACCGCACAGCTCCGAGGGGCTCGCAGTTCTGGTGCCGCGCCTCTTTGTCGACGCCTTTGGCGCGCTGCCCTTGCGCATGGCCGCAGGAAAGATCCTTTACCTGGGGTTTGAAGACCATCTCGATCCCTCGCTGGCGCTTGCTGTCGAGCGCATCACGGGCCTGAAGGTCGAGGCCGGGCTGGTGCAGGAGTCGGCTTTCCGGCCGGCGCACGCACGTATGCTCGAGGCGCGGTTTCCCGCCGTGGAACTGATCGAAGCCGCGACCGAGCCCGCATTGGCCGCCGCGCTGGCCAGGGCGGTGGAGCGGGCCCGCCCGGTGGAAGCGCGCCTTGTGAGGGTGCACGACTGTCTGTGGTTACGGATGTGGCTGCGCGCGCAACGGGGGCCCTTGCCGGAGCCGGCCTGGATCCACGATGTCATCGGCTCGGCAGGCGTGCACTGAGGAGGGCCCGGACGCGGCAGGAAGCTGGCGCGCCGGCGGGCCGGAACAGACCCGTGAGTGGGAGTTCGTACCTCATGGATGGAGCGGATGCGCCGATAGGGGAAAGAGGGGCTGGGGATGAGCGAGATTCGAACCCTGATCGTTGACGATTCTTCGGTGATGCGCAAGATCGTGGAGCGGGCGCTGCGCCAGGCCGGGCTGGATCTGGCGGTGGTGCATGAGGCGGGCAGCGGCAGCGAGGGACTGGAGCTGTTGCAGGCTGAATCGGTGGACCTGATCCTCTCCGACATCAACATGCCCGCGATGGACGGGCTGGAATTTCTGCGTCAGATCAGGGCGCAGAATCTGGCTCCCGGTGTTCCCGTGGTGATGATCACCACCGAATCGAGCGAGGAGCACGTCAGGCAGGCCATCCAGGCAGGGGCGCAGGGCTACATCCGCAAGCCTTTCACCGCCGAGCAGGTGAAGGAACGGGTTTTGCCGCTGGTGCACGCGGCATAGCCCGGACAGTGCCACGCGGAGGAGCGGGAGGGTGCCGTGCCGTTGAACGGTACGCGAGCGGCCGCCATCGCAGGGTGGAGGGGCGGCACAAACGAGGGTGCCGGCAAGAGGGAACGTACGATGGCGGTATCGCTGCGTGAGTCCGTGCAACAGGTCTCCGACCCGCGGAACCTGGATGCGAGCGTCGAAGAGGTCTTCCGGCTGATGCTGGGCATCGTGTGCAAGCGCGACGCCGGGCCGGTGACCATGGAGCAGGAGTCGGTGACCGCGGTAGTCGGGTTTGGCGGGGTATTGAGCGGCGCCTGCGTCTTCCGCTCGGGAGCCAAAGCGGCGCTGAGGATTGCCGCACAGATGACGGGCATGGAGTTCTCCGGGATCGATGACACGGTGAAGGATGGCATCGGCGAGATCTGCAACATGCTGGCGGGAGCCTGGAAGGGCAAGGTCCCGGAGCTGGCGGCCAACTGCGGGCTCTCGGTTCCAGCGGTCATCACGGGCCGGGATTACAACCTCCATGTGCAGGCTCCCGAATTCCAGGTGCATCGCGTCTACCGCTTCGGCGAGGAAGCCTTCGAGGTCACAATCGTTTGTGACGGACTGCAATAGGTCTGCGCACGCAACCCGGATCGGCCGCACGGTTTCCGGATTCTTTTCGCTGTGGGCTAACGGCGTGCGGACAGGCCCGCCAGAGCATCGGGTGTGCTTGTGGGTGCTCACCGCATATTCGCGCTGACAGCGGCCGGCGGCAGCGCCGGGGCGTTCGCCTTCCTTCCTAATTTTCTCTAACCTCTCCTCCCCCCCCTTCGGTTCTCCATCTGCAACGGATCCCATGCGCGAACAGGAGAACCTACCATGGACAGCGGCTACTACGCGGCGATGACGGGGCTGGTGGCGCGTACTCAGGCCCTGGATACGGCAGCGGCCAATCTGGCCAATGCGCAGACGCCGGGCTATCGGGCGGAGCGGGAGTTTTTCCGTTCCGTGCTGCTCGGGCCTGACGCCCTGGACTCGCAGTTGGGCGAGACGGTGAACAACTACGGCCTGCTGGGCGGCGACCGGCTGAGCCTGGCGCAGGGGGCGCTCGAAGAGACCGGCAATCCGCTCGATCTGGCTATCGAGGGCCAGGGATTCTTCATGGTGCAGACGCCCAACGGCGTGCGCTACACGCGGGACGGCAGCTTCCATCGTGCCCAGAACGGGCAACTGGTGACGGGGGCGGACGAGCCCGTTCTCACCGCAGCCGGCCAGCCGATCGCGATTCCGCCGGGGGAGGTATCGGTGGGCGCAGACGGGGTGATCTCGGTGGCCGGTGGAACGGTTGCGGCCGTGGGAGTGGTGGCCTTTCCTGCGGGAACGGAACTTACGCCCGAGGGCGCCAACCGGTATGTTGCGCCGCAGGGAGTGAAGGCGGTTACGGCGAAAGACGCTTCGGTGCATCAGGGAGCGATCGAAACCGCCAACCAGGACGTCGTGCAGGGATCGCTGAACCTGATCGTGATGCAACGCCAGGCGGAGATGATGCAGCGGGCGCTGACCGTCTTCCATACCGAATTCAACAAGTTTGCTACCGAGGATCTCCCCAAGATCTAGTTGGGGACGAGGAAGAACATGATTCGAGCCTTGTACACAGCAGCCAGCGGCATGAGCGCGCAGCAGTTGAATCTCGACACCATTGCCAACAACCTGGCCAACTCCTCGACCACGGGTTTCCGGCAGTTGCGCCTGCAGTTCCAGGACATGGTGTACCAGAACCTGGTGACGCCGGGAGCCGCGCAGAGCCAGAACACGGTTTCGGCCGGCCTGCAGATCGGTCTCGGCACCAAGTCCGCTGCCACGGAAGTCATCAACACGCAAGGGTCGCTGAACGAGACCGACAACCCGCTGGACGTGGCCATCCAGGGCGCGGGATTTTTTCAGGTCCAGCGGCCCGACGGCACGATCGCTTACACGCGCGCCGGCCAGTTCCACCTGAACAACCAGGGAACCGTCGTAACCACCGACGGCGATCCGCTGATTCCGACGATTACGATTCCGTCGAATGCGACGGCGGTGACGATCACGCAATATGGCGTGGTGAACGCAACGCTCGCGGGACAGCAGAATCCGTCGCAGTTGGGGCAGATTCAATTGGCTACGTTTCCCAATCCCGGGGGCTTGGAGAGTATGGGCAGCAACCTGCTGACAGCGACCTTGAGCTCCGGCGATCCGGTGCTGGGAAATCCCGGCGGAAGCGAGGGGCTGGGAACTCTGCAGCAGGGTTATCTGGAAAACTCGAATGTGGACGTGGTGACCGAATTCGTGCAGATGGTGCTGGCGCAGAGGGCCTACGAATCGAACTCGAAAGTGATTAAGGCCGCGGACGATATGTATTCGCAGGTCAACAATATGACGCATTAATGCGCCTCCTTCGGCTGAGGAGTGAGTGCGGCAGGATATGAGGACGAGATTGCGGCAGAGAACGGCATGGGCAGCGCTGCTGGCGGCATCGGCGCTTCCTCTTTGCGGTCAAACGGCGGCCGGCGGCTCTTCTCTGCCCAGTGTGCACGGACCCCTGGCATCAGCGGAGCCAGCGCAGGCCGTAACCCGGCCTGAGGGCGAGATTCTTGGGCAGATCGACGATCCACATACGGGAATTCGCTGGCTGCTGATGCGGGACACGGCGAATGCTGGGGGGCCTGGACGCCTGGTGCGGATCGGTCATGCGGGACCGGACGCCAAAGGCGGGACGCGCGGAGCTGCTTCCGGAGCGGCGCGGCTTCGCCCGCTGATTCACGCCGGGGACGCGCTCATCGTCGAGGAGCACACGGCCGTAGTGGACGCGTGGCTGGCGGCAGTGGCGCTGGGTCCCGCGGCCGCCGGCGCGGAGTGCAGGGCGCGGTTGAAGATTGGGGGCAAGGTGGTGCGTGTAGTCGCGCTTGCATCTGGACGGGCGGAACTGGCGCCGGATGGGGAGACGAGGCCATGAAGAGGGGATGGGCGGCGGCAATTCTTGCGGGCGCGGTCCTGGTCTCGCCTGCCGGGGCGATGGGCAAGAGGCATAGTCCGGCGCTGGAAACCTCCAAGGCGACTCCGCCTGAAGAGGCGCTGCGCGCCTACATCGCTCATGTGCGCGCCCAACAGGCGGCGGAGGTGCGAACACCGGGCTCGATCTGGAGCGCGCAGGGCCAGATGGTGCGGCTGGGCACGGACGTAAAGGCCTTCCGGATTCATGACGTGGTCATGATCGTGGTGAGTGAAAGCCTGACCGCATCGACCGACGGCCAGGTGAAGGGCACGCGGGCTTCGAACGCCAACTCCGGAATCACATCTCTGTTCGGCGCGCTCAAGGCCTCGAACGCCCTGCAGAACCTTGCGGGTATGACCGCCTCCTCGGGGCTGACGGCGCAGGGACAGAGCACGACCGACTCCAGCCTGGCGACGACCTTTGGCGCCGAGGTGTTGGATGTGCTGCCCAACGGCATGCTGGTAGTGCAGGCGACGCGGCAGTTGACGTTTTCCCAGCAGACGCAGCTGATCACGCTGCGCGGCCTGGTGCGTCCGGAGGACGTAAGCAACCAGAACCAGGTACAGTCGACGGCCATGACGGACCTGGAGCTCGAAGTGACCGGCAAGGGAATCGTGAACGACTCGACCTACCGCCAAAACCCGGTGGTGCGGTTCCTGGAAAAGTTGCTGGTGTTCTGAAAGAGGTCATGGCGCAGGCATGGCGATACGGGGGACGAATACGGAGGCAAGGAATCGGGGCCGGGGCAATCCAGTCCGGCAGGGCAGGGCGTTCCGGTGGCGGCTGGCGGTGGCGGCTGCCTGGCTTCTGGCGGTGGCCATGGCCCATCCCGAAGAGGCACAGCGCAAGTTGCGCGTCAAGGACGTGGCGACGATCGAAGGGATTCGCGACAACCAACTGGTGGGTTATGGGTTGGTGGTGGGGCTGCGCGGTACCGGAGACAGCTCGCAGACGGTCTTTCCCGCGCAGACGCTGGTCTCTGCTTTGGAGAGGATGGGCATTACTGTGCCCCAGACCGGATCGCAGAGCGCCAGCAACATGCAGGTGAAGAACATGGCGGCAGTCTTTGTGGTGGCTACGCTGCCTCCCTTCAGCCGTCCTGGCTACAAGATGGACATCACCGTCTCGTCGGCCGGGGATGCGCGCTCGATCGAGGGCGGCATCCTGTTGATGACGCCGCTTTTCGGTCCGGACGGACAGATCTATGCGCAGGCGCAGGGGGCTCTGGTGTTGGGCGGCTACATGGCATCGTCCGGGGGCAGCACGAAACAGATGAATCATCCCACCACGGCGCGCATTCCGGGCGGCGCGCTGGTGGAGCGGCCGGTTCCCTTCGATCTGGACCAGATGCGCACGGTGAGCGTGGTGCTGAACGACGCCGACTTTCACACCGCGGAGGGGACGGCGGCGGCGATGAACCGGGTTCTCGGTTCGGCGCGGGCGCGCGCCGTCGATAGCCGGCGCGTGGAAATCGCCGTGCAGCCGAACGAAGATGTGGCGGCATTGCTCGACAAAGTGGAGGAGACCGAAATCGAGGTGTATCCGCGGGCGCGAGTGGTAGTGAATGAACGCACCGGCACGGTGGTCATCGGGGGTACGGTGCACCTGCAGCCGGTGTCGATTCTGCACGGCGGATTGAGCGTGAATGTGATCCGCGAGGTGGAGGTTTCGCAGCCCAATGCGATGTCCGGGGGGACGACGCAGGTGGTCGAACAGACCACGTTACAAGCCCAGGACAGGCCGGTGAACCGAATCGAGCTGAAGGAAGGCGCCACAGTGGAGGATTTGGTCAAGGAATTGCAACGCACCGGGGCAGGGGCACGGGACGTGATTTCCATCCTGCAGGCGATGAAAGAAGCTGGTGCGCTGGACGCCGACCTGGAAGTGCTGTAATAGCAGGAAACCGGGGCACAAGGGCCGAGGAAACGAGGGAAGAGGAACGAGGGCCGGCGGAACGGAAATGAGGGAACGAAAAACAGCGGCAGGGAGTGAGGACTTGGGAGCGGGTGCGTGCAGATAGGATCGATTGGCTGGGGTCGAACGGTGGGGCAGGCGGAAACTGCGCCCTCGCCACGGCTGCTGCGGGCGGCGCACGAGTTCGAAGGACAGATGATGCAAGAGTTGTTGAAACCGATGATGCGCGGCGATGTGCTGACGGGGGCCGAGGACGACGATTCGGATTCCGGCGCAGGATCGGGCGGCGCACTCGGCGAGTTTGCCTCGGAAATGTTGGGGCAGGCCCTCAGCGAGCGGGGTGGGTTCGGGATTGCCGACCGGATTCTGAGAGAACTCTCTCCTTCCGGTAACCAGCACGCAGGCGGAAAGGTAACCGGTAGATTGCGCAAAAATACTGTCATGAAAACTTCCCAATGACTGGAGTGATTAGCAAACACGCCGATAGACCCATAAAGGAGCAATGCGTATGGATATTCGCAATAGCCTGGACGGATTACGGTCGCTGCTGGGGGTAAATCCAGCGGTTTCTTCGACGCCTCAGAGCACGAACAGGACAAGTACGGCGGGGAGCGGATTGGACACCGACCAGGCGACGCTGAGTGAAGCGGCGAGCCAGGTGTCGCAGGCGGTCACGGGCGAAGGTGTGCGCACGGACAAGGTGGCGATGGTGCAGGCGGCTCTGGCCGCAGGAACCTACGATGTGCCGTCCTCGGCGGTGGCGTCGAAGGTGGTAGACGCCATGCTGGCGGCTGGCCAGTAATCCGGGCAGCGCGCGGGGTTGCGCAGACACGGCGAGGCGGCTTGAACGGCTGGACGGGCAAGCGGAACGGGTCGGCGAATGAGGCGGGAAGGGAAGGCGGTCGATGCAGGAGCTTGAGACGTGCGCGGCGGATCCGGGACACCGTGTAGCGAGTCCAGAGCTCAAGGAACTGGTGGTGGAGGCGTCGCGAGCTCTGGTGCGGCTGGACGCGACGCGGCTGGAGGAACTGGCGCTCAGCTGCGAGGCGCTGAACCGAAGCCTGGGACCGATGAGCACCGAGGAGCGGAGGAAGATGGCGCGGCAGGTACGCGAGGTCAAATCCGATATGGCCGTGTTTGCCCGGGTTCTGGAGGCGACGCGGGCCAATTGGAATGTGATGAACCGGCTGCGGGAGCTGAGAGCGGGGCAGCTTGAGTACACTGAGCGGCAGGCGCGGGGCAGCGCAGGAGTGGAGGCCGGGTATGGGGACCATTAGCTCCGCGTTGAGCTTGACGACCGGTGCTCTGGATGCCGATCAGGCCGCTTTGAACGTAGTGGCTAACAATGTGGCTAACGCCAACACGACCGGGTATACGGAAGAGACTCCGACCTGGAAAGAGAACGAGCCGATCGAAGTGGGCGGGGTATCGGTGGGCGATGGAGTCACGGAGAGCGGCGCCGCCTCGCGGCGGGACCTCGTGCTGCAGGAGCGGCTGGATCAGCAGCAGCAACTGGAATCGGCGTCGGGCACGCGGTTGGCGGCGCTCAACAACATCCAGGCGCTGTTCACACCCGATTCCGGCTCGTCCAGTTCTACTGCCGGGGATATCGGCAGCGATATCACAAGCTTTTTCGACTCCTTTTCGTCGCTGGAGAGCGATCCGACGGACAACGCACTGCGCGAGCAGGTGCTTTCGTCGGCATCGACGCTGGCCGGCGACATTTCGGGCGCGGCGAGCAGCCTGAACGCGCAGAGCGCGGCTATCGACCAGGAGGCGACGGGCATGGTGAGCCAGGTAAACTCGCTGAGCAGCGCCATCGCACAACTGAACCTGGAGATCGAGTCTACCTCTCCGCATGCCGATGCAGGCGCATTGGAGGATCAGCGGCAGCAGGACCTGAGCCAGCTCTCGCAACTGGTCGGGATCAGCCAGGTAACGACGGAGAACAACGGCCTGTCGGTGACCACAACGTCAGGGCAGTTGCTGGTCTCAGAGGGGCAGAACTTTCAACTGACCACGGGAACGGTGAACGGCGTTACGGACTTCTTCGTAGGCGGAACGGACATCACCTCGCAGTTGGCTTCGGGCGGCGGGCAACTGGGAGGGTATTTAACGGCGCGGAACATGGACATTCCTAATGCGATGTCTTGGCTCGACCAGCTTGCCTACAGCGTCTCGACCGAAGTGAACGCGCAGAACAACTCGGGCGTGGATGCCCACGGGGCCACAGGTGCGGCCGTTGCCGGTTCAACGACCGGAGCGATGACACTGGACATCTTCTCGCCGCCTCCGACTTACGCCGCGAACCAAGCTTCCGGCGGAACGGATGTTGCGGGCGCGGCCCAGGCCATGAGCGTGGTCATGACCGATCCCAACCTGATTGCAGCGGCTGCCCTGGGAAACGGGACCGGGGACAACTCCAATGCTGTGGCGATGGCGGACCTTTCCGGCGGGCCGATCGTAAACGGGCAGACGCCCATCAACTACTACTCGAACTTTGTCTCCACGCTGGGCGCGACGGTTTCCGAAGTACAGACGGAGAACACGGCGCAGAATGCGTCGGTGACGCAGTTGCAGACGCAGAACAATGCGCTGTCCAGCGTGAACCTGAACGACGAGGCGGCGGCGATGTCGACGCTGGAGAACAGTTATCAGGCTGCGTCGCGGGTGTTCACGCTGCTGAATACCATCATGGCCTCGGCGCTGAACCTGGGCGTGGAGACGGCGGTGGCGTAAAGGCAGCCTCTAGCTGCTAGCTACTAGCTCGATCGTGCAGGTGGGAGGCTTGCTTCGTGATTTTAACAATGAAGGAGCCCGATGTTTAAAGACGAGCCGGTGAATCCGAAGAGCTGGAAGCTAGAGGCTAGAAGCTAGGAGCTTGCGAAATGCGAGTTGATCCGACGTACATTACGAATCTGGTGGGCTCGCTGGACCAGACACAGACGAGCGAGCAGCTATTGAGCGCGGAGCTGTCGAGCGGCGTGAGCATCACTTCGCTGAGCCAGAATCCGGTGGGCTCGGGCGAGAATGTGCTGCTGCTCAACCAGATTCAGCAAGACGATTCGTTCACCCAGAGCTCGAACCTGGTGACGGGACAGTTGCAGGTGGCGGATTCGGCGCTGGGCAGCGTGGTCTCCGAGCTGACGCAGGCGATCTCGCTGGCGACGAGCGCCAACAACGGGACGATGAACGCAAGCGACGTGAAGTCGATCGCGAACCAGATTTCGGGAATTCTGGAAGAGGTGCAATCGCTGGCCAATACGAGCTATCAGGGCCAGTACATTTTTGCCGGCGGAAAGACGACCGCGGCGCCGTTTTCGACGTCGACGGCAACATCGCCGGCGGTGACCAGCTACGCCGGCGACGAGAACGTGAACTTTCTCGAGCTGCCCAACGGGCAGAAGATCCAGTTGAACGTTCCGGGCGATCAGATTTTTCTGGGCAGCGGGGCGAATAACGGGTCGGGTAGCGTCTTCGGTGCGTTGAATGCGCTGGTGGCCGACTACGCGAGCGGCACGGTGAACGCGCAGCAGGCGGCGAGCGACACGGCGGCGTTGAGCACGGCATTGAATTACGTCTCGCAGCAGCGCGTGACCGTTGACAACTCCATCACGCAGATCAGCGCGGCGTCGGGCGCAGTGACCAGCGAGAAGACGCAGCTAACGGCCGCGCAGACCGACCTGATGCAGGCCGACATTCCCACGATCGCCACGCAGCTTTCGCAGACGGAGACGCAGCAGACGGCTCTGGAAGATGTGATCGCGCAACTCGAGTCGCCGTCGAACAGCCTGTTCAGCAAGCTGCAGGGATAATGCCGTTTCCGGCCCGTTGCAGTTCGGCAGCGGAACTATACTCTAGCCAAGAGGGTTCTCTTTGTTTGCTGCGCTGCGTTTCTTGTGGAATGCGACGCGGGGCCACCGGTTGGCTCCGTGGCGGAGCGAGTTTCTGCGCTGGCGCGTGGAGACGTATTCCGGCCAGCGCGCCGAGACGCTGACGGCGAAGAGCGTGATGAGATTTTTCTGGACGGAACGCCGGGAGCTGCTGAAATTCCTGCGCTGGACCGGCCAAGTAGAACGCGAGGCGCGGAAGCGTGCGTGAAGCTCATCGGTCCAATCCATTGAAGCTGGGGTGCTTTCCCGCGTGAGATTGTGGTTCATCGGCTCGGTGTTTCCCCTTGTCGCGATTTCTTTGCTAGCAGGAGTCGCCGCAAGAGCACAGCAGTTGCCCCCTATCGAGCCTCCCAAGCCGATGCCGGGCCAAGAAGCCGAAGGGCCGAACCTGCGCGTGACGACGACCGAAGTGCTGGTGCCGACGCTGGTGGAGAAGAAGAGCGGAGGGATTCTGTACGGCCTGAAGCCGGACGACTTTGTGCTCGAAGACAACGGCGTGCCGCAGAAGATCAGGGTGCAGCCGGAGCTGGATACGGCGCCGATGGCGCTGGTGGTGGCGGTGGAGGAGGGCGGGGCGAGCGTGCTGGAGTTTGACAAGCTGGCGAAGATGGGGCCGTTGCTGGATCTGTTTCTTTCGGATCCGCGCAGCGAGGTAGCGCTGGTGGGATTCGACTCCGTGCCGCATCTAATCCAGGACTATACACATGCAGGCGGCCAGGTGAACGCCGAGTTGCAGCAACTGCAGCCGGGCGACGGCGGGGCGGCGATTCTGGACACGGTAAATTACGCGGTGACGTTGCTGGAGACACAGCCCAAGGAGTATCGGCGCGTGCTGCTGCTGATTAGCGAGGAGCGCGACCACGGCAGCAAGCATACGAAGCCGGTGGACTTGATCAAGAAGATTGGCGAGAGCGATGTGCTGGTGCTGAGCGTGAGTTATTCGCCCGCCGCGGCGCAGTTTGCGAACGACATGAACCGAACGAATTATGAGGAGACTTCCGCGGCCGACCTGCTAGCTCCGCTGCTGATGGCGCTGAAGTCGATCAGGAAGAATGTGGCGAAGGAGATTGCCGAAGAGAGCGGTGGCGAGTACGCGACATTCTTCACTGACAAACGGTTCGAGGCGCGGGTGATGACGGCGGCGAGGGATGCGAGGAACCGGTACCTGATTACGTTCAGCCCATCGGACCCGACGCCGGGGTTGCACGCGATTCGCGTGCGGACGGCGCAGGATTATGGCGCACGGATTGTGGCGCGGGCGGACTATTGGCTGGGTACGGGGGGCAACCAGTAGCCAGAGATATTCGATATATATCGTGGAGTCGCGAATTGGTTGCTTTCGCAAGGGCAGGGTTCATGTTAATCTTTTTGTAGACACTGAAGAGTGGACACGAGAGAAAAAGTGAGGAGTAACTGACGCCGTGCTGGCGACTGAAAAGAAAACCGACCTGATCAAACGCTTTCGCACCCACGATACGGACACCGGATCGCCGGAGGTCCAGATCGCGATTCTGAGCGAGCGGATCAGCGACCTGACCGAGCACTTCAAGACCCACAAGAAGGATCATGCCTCGCGGCGTGGGCTGTTGATGCTGGTGAGTAAGCGCCGCCGCCTGCTGGATTACCTGAAGACGCACGACACGGACCGCTATCGCGACGTGATCGGCAAGCTGGGAATCCGCAAGTAATCCGAAGAAAGCTGACGTTGAACCGGAAGCATTCAGACCGGACAGTGGTCACGGTCCCCATACAACATGGCATACCGGACCCAGGCGCGCCGGGCGGGCTCGAAAGAGCAGCCTGGAGGGCGCAGAGGTATTTTGCGTGCGCGTGGCGCGCATTCCCTCCACAAGTTTCCCAAGTGAACAAACGAAGAGAGGACAAATATGTCTACGAAGCATGAAGTAGCCGTCGAGCTAGCGGGCGGCAAGCGCCTGGTGTTTGAGACCGGGCGCATGGCAAAGCAAGCCTCAGGCGCTGCGCTGGTAACGACGGGCGAGACCGTTGTGCTGGCCACCGCGGTGGCGTCCCCTGATCCCAGGGAGGGAATCGATTTCTTCCCGCTGACGGTGGATTACCGCGAGTACACGTACGCCGGCGGAAGGATCCCCGGCGGATTCATCAAGCGCGAAGGGCGGCCAAGCGAAAAGGAGATCCTGACCTGCCGCCAGATCGATCGGCCACTGCGGCCGCTTTTCCCCGATGGATTCCGCAATGAAACACAACTGATCGCGCTGGTTCTCTCCGCAGATAAGGAGAACGATCCCGATGTGATTGGGATCAACGCTGCAGCCGCGGCGGTGGCGCTTTCGGATATTCCGTTTGGCGCTACCGTGGGCGCAGTGCGCGTGGGACGCGTGAACGGAGAGTTTGTGGTGAATCCCACATACGCGGAGCGCGCTGCGACGACGGTGAACATCATGGTGGTTGGCCACAAAGATGGAATCGTGATGATCGAGTCGGGCGCAAAGGAAGAGACGGAAGAGATCATACTGGCGGCGATTGAGTTCGCGCACGAAGAGATCAAGAAGATTGTTGCGGCGATCGACGAGCTGGCGGCGAAGGCCGGCAAGCCGAAGCGCGCATTCATGGCGCCGGAGTTCGACGAGGCCTACTACGAGGAGCTGAAGGCCAAGATCGGCGATCGGCTGAAGGACGCTCTGGACACGAAGAAGCACGAAAAGATTCAGAGCTACGCGCTGGTAGACGGTATCAAGAAGGAGCTGGCGGCAGAATTGCCTGCCGACGATATGGATGCGAAGAAGAAGCTTGCGCACTATTACGAGATGCTGCGCGAGCGGTTGTTCCGCGAGCAGGTGACGAAGGAGCGTATCCGTCCGGACCGGCGGGCATTCGACGAAATCCGGCCGATCACGATTGAGACGGGCGTGCTGCCACGGACGCACGGATCGGCGCTCTTCACGCGCGGCGAGACGCAGGCGTTGGTGACCGCGACGCTGGGCACGATGGACGACAGCCAGCGGCTGGAGTCCTACGAGGGCGAGCAGCGGAAGAGCTTCATGCTGCACTATAACTTTCCTCCGTTCAGCGTTGGTGAAACAGGACGTATGACCGGCGTGGGACGGCGCGAGGTGGGACACGGAGCTTTGGCCGAGCGTGCGATCAGTGCGGTTTTGCCGGGAGCCGACGAGTCGCCGTACTCGATCCGCATCGTGAGCGACATTCTGGAGTCGAACGGATCGTCGTCGATGGCTACCGTTTGTGGAGCGAGCCTGGCGCTGTTCGATGCGGGCATCAATTTGAAGGGCGCGGTGGCCGGCGTGGCGATGGGATTGGTGAAGGAGGGTGATGACTACGCCATCCTGACCGACATCGCGGGCGCGGAAGACCACTACGGCGACATGGACTTCAAGGTGGCCGGAACGCGTAAGGGAATTACCGCGCTGCAGATGGACATCAAGATCGGCGGGCTGACGCGGGAGATACTGCAGCAGGCGATGGAGCAGGCACGGCGTGGGCGGCTGTTCCTTTTGGACAAGATGGACGCCGTGCTGGATGGTCCGCGTGTGGAGCGCTCGAAGTACGCGCCGCGCATCGAGACCGTGATGATTCCTACGGACAAGATTCGCGACCTGATCGGCAAGGGCGGTGCGACAATCCGCGGCATTGTGGAGCAGACGGGTGCGAAGATCGACGTGGACGACACGGGCAAGGTGAGCGTGGCGTCGAGCGACGCCGAGGGATTGAAGAAGGCGCTGGCCATAATCAGCGACCTCACTGCAGTTCCTGAGGTGGGCAAAACGTACCTTGGCAAAGTGGTGCGCATTGCGGAGTTCGGCGCGTTTGTCGAGATCTTCCCGGGCACGGACGGGTTGCTGCACATTTCCGAAATCGCGGAGCATCGCGTGAAGGAAGTGAAGGACGAGCTGCGCGAGGGCGACCAGGTGATGGTGAAGGTGCTGGCCCTGGAAGGCAACCGCATCAAGCTGAGCCGCAAGGCGCTCATCAGGGAGCAGAAGGCGAAGCTGGCGCAGGCAGGGCAGGCACCGGCCGAAGAAGCGGAGTTTGCGCAGCCAGCGGCTGCGGAGCCCGCTACGGCGCCGGCCCCGAGACGCAGCAAGCCGCGCAACGAGTTTGACGAGCGGCAGCCCAGCTCAAACCAGAGCACGATTCTGATCGAGGGCGGAGACTTCGACGGTGACGAGGCCGGCGTGGAGTTCGACGAGACGAACGAGCCGAATTTCAACCGTGCAGAGGGAGCGCCCGTTCATGTGGGACAGCCGCACACCGGCGGCGGAGGACGGCCTGGTGGACCGGCCAATAAAGGCCGGAGGCGTCGCCGCCGCAGTGGACGTCCCGGCGGCGGACAGGGATGAAGAAATTCCCACCCTGGAGCGGTTCCGGAATTCACGTGCACTCATCAGGGTGGTAAAAGGCGGCATTTTCTTAAGGAAAACGCCACTCGGAGGCGGCGGCTCCGGAGTACATTAATTCTGGAACCGCTGTGGCGGCAAAAAACGCCGCCGGGACGGGGCCCCCGAGTCGTGAACTAGAAAAGAGAAGGCCCGGACAAAACGTCCGGGCCTTCGTTTTTGTGTGGCAGCCAGCGGTGAGACTATTCGGCGGTTTGCAGGTTGCGGGCCCTTTGCGCAACGGCGGGAGGCGGCTCGCGTTGCGGCGGCTGCTTGACGGGCAGTGGCTGATGCTGCTCGGAGCCGCTGACCTTGGCGGCGTTTTTGCCCGCGTACATGCGAATATCGGCGGCGATGCGCAGGGATTCGGCATCGTGGGCATCGTCGGGGAAAACCGCTATGCCCACGCTGGCTCCGACGCGCACGGTGTGCTCGCCGCAGGCGAAGGGCTCTTCGAGGATCTGAGCCAGAGTTTGGCCAACACGCATCGCATCCGAGCGGCTCATGGGCTCCTCGAGAATGATGGAGAACTCATCGCCGCCCGTTCGCGCCACGGTGTCGGAACGGCGCACCCGTCCGAGGAAGAGATTGCCCACGTGTTTCAGCAGCTCGTCGCCGGTGTGATGCCCGGCCGAGTCGTTCACCTGCTTGAAATTGTCGAGGTCGATGAGCAGCAGCGCCGCCTGCGCGCCGGTGCGGCGCGCGCGCTCAATGGAGCTGGTTAACCGGTCCTGAAACAGGCGGCGGTTGGGCAGCCCGGTCAGTTCGTCATGCAGAGCCAGGTATTTGTTGTGTTCGAGCTGGTCTTCAAGAAGCAGCAGAATCATACCCACGGCAACGACGAACTTGGGCAGATTCCAAACTTCGCTTTCAAGATGGACGCCGGGGAAAAAAGCGAGAAGGTACGGCGACGCCATGAAGACTCCCGCCCAGGCAAGAAAGCCGGCGATGGTGATGAGCGCCCCCGCGGTAGCACGCCGGTACGTATACCAGAAATGAATCGCGCAGCTAAAGTAGACGGTGAACAATACCGCGTCCCACGCAAGCGTGATGCCGTTTCCGGGCCGGTTTTGAAACATGAGCAGGAAGATCGATAGACCTGCACTGAGGGCAACGATAGCCCAGCGCAGCACATGATGGAAGCGCAACAAGCTAAACAGCGCCACAGCAAGCGGCAAGGCGCCAATCAGCAACGCTGCCGGAGCCAACGCCCACGATGCCACTGGGACGATGACGAGAAGGCCAAGATAGAGCGTATAGGTTGACAAGAGGACAACAAGCATCCATCGGCTGGAGGGCTGGTTGCGGTCGGGAACCGCTGACCACATGAAGAGCAGGCCTCCGCAGGCAAGAGTTGTGATGCCGACAAAAGAAGCGAAGCCACCCCACGGGCTGGGGGCGGGGGCGAAGGCAAAGGCCACGAAATGCAGCGCAATCATGCACCAGCCGGTGAGCCATACGGCAGAAACGGATGTGCGGCCACGCCGTGCGGTCGATGCAAACGCTAAGGTTAGCAGCGCAACAGCGACTAAATCCGGAAGTTTGTTCCAGTCAACCAAGGCACCTCATTCACGCGCAAGCGCGAAGCAGCGCACAATCAATCGTCCATGAATAGAATCGTCGACCTTTCAAAAAAACGCGATAACGCTTTTGTAGGACCCCCTGTGAAAATCGGTACGCACTTTGGTAACAGTACAAAGGCATTTTCGCACGTGAGAGATTCTACAGCGGTTCTCCTGCAACTACGAGCCATTTCGGACATCGTTCAAGGTGGCTTTTTCTTGATGAAAAAGCCACTTAGCGATTGTGCCTTGGTCTACACCTGCAGGAGACCTGCTATAGAGCGCGACCGAGAGCGAAAGAGGCCGTGAAGCGTTTGTGTATGTTTGACGCACCCGCGCAGGCATGGTTTGTTCACGAGGCGCTAATTTTTCGAAAAATGAGCGGACGGAGCGTGTAACGGAATGCGAAACGCTGTCCGGCGCATGGCATAGCCGATGTAAAGCGACACCACTCTAATGAAAAAGCCGGATGTTGCCGATAATAAACCCTGCCCGCTGCACACGGAATCTTTCAGCGAATTCTTTCCTACGAGGAGCCAATGATCTCGCTAAAGCAGTATTTAGATTCGTCACAGAGGGAACCAGTCACACGGACCGAGCTACGCGAAGGAGACCTGCTCCCGGCGGTTTTAGAGGCGTATGGCTCGGCGTTGCTGGAGATGGGGAATTGCAGCCTGGATGTCTGTCCCGGTATGGGAGACGGCCTGAAGCGGGATCTCGTTGGGCTGAAGTCGGGACTGTCCGCTGGAATGAGCTTCGAGGCGCTGGGGGCGACCGACTCGGGCGTGCGGGAACATTTGCGGTCCTGGGGAAGCGGTACCGCCCGGCATTATCAGAAGAAGGCCTGCGAAGTGAAGGAGATGTTGCTCATGATGGCGCGGACGGCTGAGTCTGTGAGCGCCCGCGATGAGCGCTGCGCCGGCCAGATGGGCCAGGTAACGGATCGTCTGAAAGCCATCGCCAGCCTGGAAGACCTGACGGAGATTCGCGCCTCGATCGAGACCAGCGCGGCAGTGTTGAAGACATCGATCGAGCGGATGACGGCAGAAGGCAAGGCGGTCCTGGATCAACTCCGGCAACAGGTGGCGAATTATCAAACCAAGCTGGAGGAGGCCGAAGAGATGGCCTCGCGCGACGCGTTGACGGGACTGGGCAACCGCCTGTACGCGGAGGGGCAGATCGAGAAGCGGGTGGCATCTGGCACACCGTTTTGCGTCGCCGTAATCGATATCGACGGCTTCAAGAAGGTGAACGACTGTCATGGGCACCTGACCGGCGACGAGATACTGAAGCAATTTGGCGCCGAATTGCGATCTGCCTGTCGCGCGTCGGATATGATCGGCCGCTGGGGCGGCGACGAATTCATTCTCCTGTTCGATTGCGGACTAGCGGAGGCAGAGGCGCAGATGGAGCGGCTGCGGAAGTGGATCTGCGGCAATTACGACGTGCACGGCAGGGCGGGCGTGATCAAGCTAAGAGTGGAGGCGTCGATGGGGCTGGCGGCGCACGTGGTCGGCGAAGAGATGAAGGATCTAGTCGCGCGGGCCGACGCCGCGATGTATGAGGAGAAAGCGGCTTCGCGCACCAAAGTGGCTTGACGGGACCGGCGCCGCGGCCGGGAGCCTGGGATTTGCGAGGGGCTCGATCCACGAAGTTCGCGGGCCCGGCGGATTTCTGTGTCTGCCGTCACAGAGCAATGTTCACTCACCCTTAGCAGGACGCTGGTTTCGCCCGGACCCGATTCTGGAATCGTCTCTCAATCTTTTCTCATTCCAGCCTTGAGTTCCTTTGTCCTTCGCGAGAAGGTGAAGTCATGCTCCGCTCGCCGCACATCTCTTGGGCGGCCGGTAGGGAGCGCAGCCCGAAGCGGCAAACGCCGCGGATCGAGGGCGCAGAGTGATGGAAAGGTTCTCATGAGATTACTCATTGCCGAAGACGACCAGGCACTGGGGCAGTTCCTGAGCCGCGGTCTGGAGGCCGATGGTCATCGCGTACGCCTGGCCTACGATGGCGGCGCGGCCGTCGAGGCATTTCGCCAGGAGATGCCCGATCTGACCATTCTCGACCTGAACATGCCGGTGAAGGATGGCGAGCAAGTGCTCGAGGAAGTTCGCTTGCTCGATGCGGATCTGCCGGTGCTGGTGCTGACCGGGAGGCAGGAGGTGGACGCGCGCGTGCGTTGTTTGGACCGCGGCGCCGACGACCTGATGACCAAGCCCTTCAGCCTGCACGAACTGCGCGCGCGCTGCCGGGCGCTGCTGAGGCGCAAGCGGGAGACGCGCCTGCAGTTGCGCGCGGGCGATCTGGAGCTGGATCGCCTGGACCACACGGCGCGGCGCGGCGGGCGGCTGATCGTTTTGACCAACAAGGAATTCGCTTTACTGGAGCACCTTCTGCTCAACCGCGGGGAGTGCATCTCGCGGGTCGAGTTGCTGGACTCGGTGTGGAATTTGGAGCCGGCGCAGACCACCAACATCGTCGATGTGTACATCAACTATCTCCGCCGCAAACTGGAGGATCCGCCGCCGGGCCGCCTGATCCGCACCGTGCGCGGGCGAGGCTACATGGTGCCCTCGGATGCGGAACTTGCTCCCGCAGCGCCCCTGTGTGTCCACGCATCTCCGATCCCTTCGCCTTCGGCTCCTCCGGTGGCCGCTGCGCGTTAACGCTCCTTCCGTGACCCCGACATCGATTCGTTTGTAGCGATATGAGGAGATCTTTCATGCAGCCTTTTCCGGTTCCCGTTTTTCCAGCCCATCCGCGCCTCCGGCCGCGCACCGCACTGGTGACCAGTTCCGATCGCAGCTTCCGGCAACGCCTCGCGCAGGTGCTCACCGGTTTGCGCTGGCAAGTGCGGGAGGCAGAAGGCGGCGCGCAGGCGTGGGCGGAGGCCGAAGCTTGTCCTCCCGAGGCGGTGATCATCGATTCCTGGCTGCCGGATCTCGATCTGAGCGAGTTCCTGAGCGACTTCAAAGAATCCTTTCCCGAAGTCGATCTGGTGGCTACGGCGGGATCGGCTGCTGGGGAAAGCCCGCGAGGGCCCTACCGGCAAGAGCTTCTCTACGCGCTGCGCTGCAGCCAGGAGAGCGACACTGCGGCGTGGAACGCGGCTCCGGCAATGAACGCCACACGGGCTGTGGCGGAACTGCAGAGGATGCCGCGGCCAGCGGAGCCTTCCGCCACCATCCCGCCGGCTCCTTCGCGCGCGGCGGCGCCGATTGCCGGGAGCACGCCGGCTGGCGTACTAAAAACCCTGCCCATTCGGACAGGCCATTACGTTCCGGGAGCCGAACCGGCCTTTGCGGAACGTCTGCCGGAGCTGGTCGGCAACGCTCCCTGCATGATCGAGGTCAGCCGACGCGTGCGTCTTGTGGCTTCGCGCATGACGCCGGTGCTGATTGAAGGGCCGACGGGTTCGGGCAAGGAACTGGTGGCCGAAGCCCTGCATCGTCTGTCGACGCGCAACCGCAAACCGTTCGTGGCCATCAACTGCGCGGCCATTCCCGAGGCGCTGCTGGAAGCCGAACTCTTCGGGCATACGCGCGGGGCGTTCACCGGCGCCGTGCAGGGCCGCACCGGACGCATCGAGGCCGCCGATGGAGGCACGCTGTTTCTGGACGAGATCGGCGAGATGCCGCTGGGGTTGCAATCGAAGCTCCTGCGCTTTGTGGAGTGCGGAGAACTGCAGCGGGTGGGGGACAACGAGACCGTCAAAGTGGATGTGCGCATTCTTGCCGCTACGCATCGGCCGCTGGCCCTCCATGCGCAAACCGGGGCATTCCGCTCCGATCTCTATTACCGCTTGGCAGTCTTTCTCATCCGCACGCCGGCGCTGGCCGAGCACGCCCAGGATCTGCCGCTGCTGATCGAGCACTTCCTCGAGAAGATGGGCCGGGATACGCCTGTAAAACGCGTAGACGAAGGCGCGCTGGCGAAGCTGACGGCTCACGATTGGCCGGGCAACGTCCGCGAGTTGGAGCATGTCTTGGAGCGCGGCGTCATTCTCGCCGGAGAGAACCCCCTATTGACTGCGCAGGAGATCGACTTCGGCACGACGGTGAACTGAGAGCTGCGCAAGGAGCGCCAGAGAGGCGTCGCCGGGGAACAGCGCACAAGGAATGCGAACCGATGCAGGAGAAAGACCGGGAGGAGCAACATGAGCATGGAAATCGAAACGCGGCTCAGCGGCCAGATTGCCCGCTACCTGGATCTGGCCTCCGCCGAGGCCAAGTTAACGGCCGCCAATATGGCTAACGTGGACACACCTGGCTACCGCACCGTGGGGATGGACTTCGAGGCGGAGATGCGGGAGGCGCTGGACGATGTCGACCGGGGACGGGGAGCGCGAAAAGTGCGTGTTTCCGACGTCGACGGGCTGATTGCCCGCCCCGACGGAAACAACGTCTCCATTGACCGCGAGAGCCTGCACCTGGCCGAGGCGCAACTGAAATTCAAGACCGGCGTGGCCCTGCTGCGCCAGGAGTACCAGCGTGTGATGGACGCCATCCACGCTGACAAGTAGGGCGCGCGCTATAAAGGGGCCTTTACGGGGCATGGTGCGAAAGTTCGCGCACCGTCAGGCAGCGGACCCGGGGCGACAAGACAACACGAGCGGAAAGGAGGCTCTGCGATGAACCTGTTTGGATTGATGGAGACCTCGGGCAGCGCCATGGAGGCAGAGCGGATGCGCGCCGAGGTGGTGGCGGCCAACATGGCCAACGCAGAGACTACGCGTACCGAGCAGGGGGGACCCTATCGCCGCCAGGAGGTCGTCTTTGCCGCCGGCCGGGGCGATCCGGATTTCCTCGATTCCATGGCGGCGGCCACGGAGAACGCTGGGGCAGGGACGATGGCTTCCGCCGCTTTGCCCACGCTCGGATTGTCGGATAAAACGGCGGTGGCGTCGGGAGTGCACATCGCGCAGGTGGTCGAGGATCCCTCGCCCCCGCTCAAACGCTACGATCCCGGCCATCCCGACGCGGGACCGGACGGCTACGTCGCCTATCCCGACATTAATCCCCTTACAGAAATGGTGGACCTGATGGGGGCGACGCGTGCATATGAGCTCAACGGCTCCGCCGTGCAGGCCGAGAAGGGGATGATCACGTCGGCGCTCGAGATCGCCAAGTCGTGAAAACGGCGGGGAACAGGGCATAGCAAGAGAGTGAGCGAAACGGAGGCCCAGGAAGATGTTGATTGCGACCAATGCCGTCGGCTCGGCTTCGGGAGCCGGCACGTCCAGCGCCGGAGCCACGAGCCTGCTTCAGGCAGACAAAGAGCAGGAAGCTTCTCCGGCGCCGTTCGCCGATCTGATCACGGATGCAGTGGGGCAGGTGAACCAACTGGAGAAGCAGGCCAGCGCGGCGGTCACGGGCCTGATGACCGGCTCGGGCGTGGATGTGCACCAGGCGATGATCGCCACCGAAAAGGCGGACATGGCCTTCGAGCTGGCGCTTGCGGTGCGCAACAAGGCGGTGCAGGCCTACCAGAGCGTGATGGGGATGCAGTTCTAGCTACCAGCTTCCGGTTCCAGGCGGATCGAACGAGAAGGCAGCCTATCGGCTCGTCACACGGGAGGCTGGAGATGGAAGGCAGGAGCCGGAAGGCCGGAGCGAACGGCGAAGCAGAGCAGCCATGGCCATAGGGACACAGTTGGAGAAGAGCCCACCGGCAACGCCCGGAAGAGTGCAGTTGGGCGGCAAGTGGTCCGGGTTGTGGGGGATGGTCCGGGTCCGCTGGGCGCAGATGGCTCCCGCGCAGCGCGGCTGGGTGGTGGTGAGCGCGTTGCTTCTGATCGCGCTGGTTGGCGGGCTGACGTGGTACGCGCTCAGCCCCGACTGGCGCACACTCTACGTCAACCTTGAACCTGACGATGCGCGCCAGATCGGCCAGATTCTGGCCCAGGCGCAGATCTCGTTTGAGCCGACCGCCGATGGCGCGGGAATCCTGGTTCCGGCCGCGCAATTGGACAAAGCGCGCCTGGCGGCCGCGGCCAAGGGCGGCGTGAAGAGCGGACGGCTGGGCTTTGAGATTTTCGACAAACCGAACTGGGTGGGATCGGAGTTCGACGAGCAGGTGAACTACCAGCGGGCGCTCGAGGGCGAGCTCGAGCGCACCGTAAGCACACTTTCCGACGTCGCCTCGGCGCGCGTACATGTTGTATTGCTGCACGATTCGCTTTTTCGCGACGAGGAGCGTCCGGCGAAGGCCTCGGTCGTGCTGAAGCTGCGTCATCGCTCGCTGGCTGAGGGCGAACCGGAAGCGATTCGCAATCTTGTGGCTTCGGCCGTCGATGGCTTGACGCCGGACCACGTGGTGCTGGTGGACGCGGCCGGAAACCTCCCGCTGGGTCCGAAGACCGCCGACGCGATGCAGTTGAGCGCCGAGCAGGCCCTCGAGGACAAGCTTGTGGCTACGCTCGAGCCGGTGACCGGTGTGGGCAATGTGCGTGCCTCTGTGACCCTCGACTACGGCTCAACGGCCACCGAGGAGACGCAGGAGAGCTACGATCCGGACAAGACGGCGACGCTTTCGATGCAGCGCACCGAGCAGTCCAGCGGCGCCCAGCCCGTGGCCGCGGGAGTTCCCGGCACGGCCTCGAATGCGCCCAACACACAGGCACTGCCCGTATATCCCCATGAGACCGCCTCTCCGCAAACCGCCAAAAGCGAGTCCAGCACCTACGGTGTTTCGAAGACGGTGCGGCACATGGTGGAGAATCCCGGAAGAGTGCGGCGGCTGACCGCAGCTATCGTGGTCAACGACCGTGAGATCCAGCCGGCGACGAAGAACCATGCGGCAGTCTGGCAGCCGCGTTCGGCCGACGAGCTGCGCAACCTGACTGCGCTGGCCCAGGCAGCAGTGGGCTTCGACACATCGCGCGGCGATCTTGTGACGGTCCAGGATCTGGCCTTCGACGACAACCGCCCGCAACCGCCTGCCGCCGTTCCCGAACAGGTGTTGCAGGCCGCGGAGAACTCACCGGAGCTGGTGAAGTACGCCGCGCTGCTGATGGGCCTGCTGCTGGTGGTGGCCTTCGCCGTACGGCCCGCCATTCGTCATGCCGGCGCGGCACTGGCGGCGCGGGGGCCGGCGAGAATGGCCGGCAGGGAGTTGGCCGCGGCAGAAATGGCATCGCCGGGGACGTTAAGCCCTACCGAATCCGCGCCGCCAGACCCGGAACGGTTACGGAACCAGGAGATCTTCGAGCAAGTGACCACGCATCTTAAGCGCGAACCGACGCAGAGCTCACGGTTGTTGCAGAGCTGGATTCACTCGGAGTAAGGGCTGAGGACAGGTCTTGGGGCAGAAAGGAACTCGCCTTGGCGGAGCAAGGAAACGAGAGTGGAGCAACGCGACGCCGCCTGGCGGCAGGCCTATCCGGGGTACGGAAAGCTGCCATTCTGCTGGTTGCCGTGGGGGAGGATCTGGCCAAGGAAGTTCTGCGCGTTTTGCCCGAGGCGGATGTCGAGCAGATTACCGAGGAACTGACCGATCTGCGCGGCGTCACGCCCGGGCTCACGGCCGAGGTGCTGGAAGAATTCTGGCAGCTTCTCGATACACAGAATTTCACGGTGCACGGAGGCATGGATTATGCTCATCGCGTGTTGGTCGAGGCCTTCGGCAAACAGCGCGCCGACGACCTGATGGCTCTGATGCGGCGCTCGCAGGAGGCGGCGCAGGGAAATCTGGCCAAGTTACAGCGCTGCGACCCGCAGCAGCTAGGCAAGCTGCTTGACTCCGAGCATCCGCAAACCATCGCTCTGGCGCTGGCGCATCTGGATCCGCGCAAGGCGTCGCAGGTGCTCGACAATTTAAGCGAAGAACATAAAGTGGTCGCCGTCCAACGGCTCGCGGAGATGCGGCAGTTTTCGCCTGAAATGGCGCAGAAGGTGGCGCTGGTCCTGCACCGGCGGCTGGAGTCCGTGGGCGATACGGCGCGCCGCAGCTACTCCGGCTTCAAGGCCGTTGCCGATCTGTTGAACCGGCTGAATCCCGAAGAGTCGAAGAAGATTCTGGAAACCATCGAAGAAGGCCAGCCGGAGCTGGCGCTGAGCATCCGTAACCTGATGTTAACCTTCGACGATCTGCTCACTGTGCCTCCGGCGACGATCCGCGAGATTGTCTCCGGCGTGGACAAGAGGCAACTGGCGCTTGCTCTACGCGGCGCCAACGATGAACTGCGTGCGCAGATCTTCAAGTCTATGAGCTCCCGAGCCGTAGATATGCTCAAGGAGGACATGGAGGTCCTGGGGCCGGTGCGCTCGCGCGAAGTAGCGCAGGCGCAACAGGAGATTCTGAACCTGGCCCGCCGCCTGGAGTCCGAGGGCAAGGTCATCCTCAAGCTCGAAACCGGCGACGAAATGCTGGCGTAGCGGTCAGACAGGGAGAAGGCGTAGGGAGCGGGTCAGAGGACAGGGACGAGGAGCGCGCGGGGAGGAGATTTGCGGCAACTGGCGGCATCGGACAGGCGAAACGCGGGCGGGCAGATCGAGGTGCTCGAGTATCCGGACTGCCCCGGTGCGCCTCCGCTTCCCGCTTGGGACGGTTGGGTTGAGGTAGAAGAAGCAGGCACGGTTGAGGCAGCACAGGGAAGGGCCAAAGAGATGCGCGCTGACGCGGCCGGCGCTGCGATGGACAAGAAAATGGCCGAAGAGATTCGCCGGTCGTTCGAAGCCGGGCGCGAGCGTGGGCGCGAGGAGGGACGCCAGGCGGAGCGCGGGGTGCAGGCCGCGGCCTTGGCCGAGGAGCAGGAGCGCCACAAGCGGCATCTGGCCGCGCTCGTCGAGCGTTTTCAAGGGGAGCGCGACCGGTATCTGCACGCGGTGGAGCAGGAGGTAGTGAAGCTGGCGCTGGCTGTTGGCGCGCGCATTCTGCGCCGCGAGGCGCAAATGGATCCGCTGCTGCTGACCGGCGCGGTGCGTGTCGCGCTGGGCCAGTTGGCAGCGTCGTCTGAGGTGCGGCTGCGCGTTCCCCCCGCGGAACTGGAATTGTGGACAGAGGCGATCGCGCTCTTGCCCAATCTGACGATGAAGCCCTTGATCGTGGCGGGTGAGGGAATGCACCTGGGCGACTGCATGATCGAAAGCAAGGCGGGAACGGCCGATCTGGGAGTGCGCGCGCAACTAGGAGAGATCGAACGCGGATTCTTCGACCGCACCGTCGCCGATGCGCGGGAAGTTTTTGCTGTGCAGGGTGCGGAAGCAGGCGAGGCGCAGCCGTGATGCCCCTGCTGGAACGTTATTTTGTTCGCCTGGAGCGCGGGCAGCCGTGGCGCTGGCGCGGCCGCGTCATCGAGTCTTTAGGGCAGACGATCGAGTCGGCCGGTCCGCCGGCCTCGGTGGGCGAGTGTTGCGAGATTCAGGACCAGGCGGGCCGGACGCATGCGGCCGAAGCGATCGGGTTTCGTGGGTCGAATGTGTTGTTGATGCCGGTCGAGGTAGCGGAAGGCATTCGCTTTGGCAACCCGGTGTGGTCGCTGGGGAGGCCGCCGGAGATCGAAGTCGGACCGGCGCTGATGGGCCGGGTGCTGAACGCGACAGGGATGCCAATCGACGGAGGGTGTTTGCCGGCAGGCGGAAAGGCGCTGCCGCTCGACGGAGCGGTACGCTCGCCGTTGGACCGCGTACCGATTCGTGAGCCGCTGGGCACCGGCATCCGCTCCATCGACGCGTTGCTCACTGTGGGCCGCGGCCAGAGAGTGGGCATCTTCGGCGGTTCGGGCGTGGGAAAAAGCACACTGGTCGGCATGATGACACGGAACACCGAGGCTGAGGTGACGGTGGTGGGCCTGGTAGGGGAACGCGGGCGCGAGGTGGGAGAGTTCCTGCGCGATTCTTTGGGCGCCGAAGGGCAGGCGCGCGCGGTGGTTGTGGTTTCCACCTCGGATGAGTCGCCGCTGAAGCGGATGCGGGCAGCGCTGGCCGCCACAACGGTGGCCGAGTTCTTTGCCGCGCAGGGGAAACACGTTCTGCTGGTGCTCGATTCTTTGACCCGGTTCGCCATGGCCGCGCGCGAGATCGGCCTCGCGGCCGGGGAGCCGCCCACGGCGAAGGGGTACACGCCCTCGGTGTTTTCCCGGCTGGCGCGGCTCGTAGAACGCGCCGGGCGCTTCCGCCGAGGCTCGATCACGGCCTTCTATTCCGTGTTGATGGAAGGAGACGATCAACAGGACCCGCTCGTTGACGCGGTCCGCTCGCTGCTCGACGGCCACATCGTTCTTTCGCGCGCGCTGGCGGCGGAGGGATGGTATCCGCCGATCGAAGTGCTGGACTCGATCAGCCGGCTGATGCCCGCTGTGGCGGGGCAGGAACATCGCGAGCAGGCCGCGCTGGTGCGCAAACTGATGGCGACCTACGCCCGCTCGGAGGATCTTGTGCGCATCGGCGCCTATAAACCAGGCGCCGACCCGGATCTGGACCGCGCCCTGCGCGCCAGAGAAGCGATCCGCGCGTTCCTCATGCAGGAAGCGCACGAACAAGCCCCCCTCGCCCACGCCTTGAAGCGGCTTGCCGCCCTGGCCGCGGAGGTATGACGAATGGCTGTGCCGCGCGCCATGCGGCGCTTATTGCGGATCCGGGGGATGGAGGAGGAACAGCGCCAGGCGGCGCTGGAGTCGGCGCTGGGCGATCTCAGTCGCCTGGAAGTGGCGTTGGCCGTAGTTCAAGAGCGCGAGCGCCGCGGGCGGCGGCTGGTGGCGGCCAGCGCAGAGACGGGCGAGTTCATGGACCGGATCGCCGGCCTGGAAGAGATGCGCGCGGCGCGGCGCCATGCTGCGGCGCTTACGCCGAGGATCGCGGAGGCGGAGCTGGCCGTGACCGCGCGGCGGCGCGAGTTCCTCGCCAAGAGGGTCGAACGCCGGCAGGTGGAGAGTCTGATACAGAGGGCCGAATTCAAGGAGGCCGTCCAGGCCGGCCGGCGCACGCAAGGCGAGCTTGACGGGTGGTTTCTGAGTCGAGCGCTGCGGCGCGGCAGAGCGAACGGCGGAGCCTGATAATGGCAACGCCGAGGCCGGCTCAGGGGGCCTGCGGAGGCTCGGCAAGAACTTGAGCGGAAATCCGTAACGCCAGGAAGGACTTTCCTGAATTGGGCAGACCCGTCCCAAACCTGACAATCTTCTAACTCTATTCTGCGTTCTTTGGTACGGCGGCTGCATTTCGCTGTTCTATGACAGTTGCCGCAGGCATCGAGGTTGGCGCAGCGATCGACGCAGGAGGATGTGGGAGCGCAGGCGCTGGAGCGGGGCCAAGCCGGGCGGCATTCGCACTCGGCAAGGGGACGAGTAAGGGTTTGCTGGGCACGGCGGACGCAAGCGCAACAGGGTCCTCTGTTCCCAGTAGCGAAAGCTTTCGTTCGAGTTGGCAGTCGATGCTGCGCGCAGGGGGCTCCGTGCCGGACGCACGCAGCAGCTCAGCGGACAACGGTACGGGCACAGCAGGCGGGACCGGCAGGGTAAACACGGCGGATGAACACGATGACATTGAGGACGCGCCGTCATCGATCTCCGGCGCCGGCGCCAATGCCGATGCGGAGATGGTTCCGCAATTTCCGCGACCGGCAGACCCGGGCAAGGGGTCAGTGGCCAGCGCTACGCACCGGCAGGCCAACTCACAGAGCACCCTCTCGCTTTGCACCGCTGCAAGAGCGCCGCAGATTCCAATCTTGGCCAACGGTGCCTGCAGGGCGGCGAGCGCGCAACCCACGGAGGGCTCGACCGCAACAAACTTGACAAATGGCTCAAGCGCAGCCGGCAACGCCACTGGCACAGCGCGCGGCGCCAGGAGCGAAAAGCGGGATAGCGCCGCGAAGGGCACGAGAGCGGAGCAGCAGGTTGCATCGGCGGAAAATGGAGTGCTTGCGATGCAGGTGAATCTGTCCGGCAACCCGGCGGCAGCAGCGCAGGCTCCGGTCTTGCCCGAAGAGGAACAGGCCACACCAAAAACCGGCATTGCGGATCCCGTGGGCAGCGTAGCTTCGGAGCGGACGGGTAACTCACCTGCAGCAGAGCCGCAAGGAACCGAGGCGGGGAGCGGGGGAGCGTTTTCAAGAAGGACAGAGACGGCGTGGACTGGCGTCACTGCGCAAACAGGCAGCCGGAACCCGGTGAGCACAACCAAAAGCCAGCTGCAGGACAACGAGACGAGCGGAGCGACGGCATCACTCTGGAGCGAATCGGAAAAGTCTTCTACGGAACCGCAGCCGGCATCGCTGACGGCGGCGGGGATTTTGTCCGAAGAGCCGCAGGGACGGGGTTTGGGCCAACGCAGCGCAGAGAGGGAAAGCCGCACCGTCGCGGAAGCCTACACGCCGGCCGCACAGAACCCGGCATATCAGGACATCGAGGGGATAAACTCCGCCGCTGTGCGTGCTGCAAACGCAGATGCAGGCGTGGACAAAGCGCGCATGGACGGCGGAGGGCAGCCCACGCAACAGAACCTGGCGCAGCCAGTGCATGGGGCCGCCGCTGGCGAGGCGGTCTCGTCAACATCGCACCCCGTGGTTGCGCAGCCATCCGGCGTGGCCGCGGACGCATCGGCTTGGGTGCGCAATCCAGTGGGTGCTCACGAGGTACTGAGCGCCGCCTCATCGGTAGCCGCTGGTGCAACGGGAACTCAGGATATAACGGCGCGAGAGGCCATCGCCTCTCTCGATGCGGCGCCTGCGGTGGGAACGCCGGGCTGGCTTCATGCCGCGAGCCGGCAGGCCGAGGCAGGATTTCAGGATCCGGCGCTGGGCTGGGTAGGCGTGCGCGCGGATTTGAACGGAGGCATCGTCCACGCGACGGTTGTGACCAGTTCGTCTGAGGCGGCGCAGGCCCTGAGCGGGCACTTGCCAGGATTGAGCTCTTACCTGACGGAACAGCAAACGCCGGTAGCGACGCTAACGATTACCACTTCCGGCGGAAGCGGGTTGGAAGCGGGCGTGGACCAAAGCATGCAGCAGAGCGCGGGCCAGAACGCAGAGCAGGGCGCCGCGGCAGGTTCGCAGCAGGACGCGAGCGCGCCGGCATCGGCTTTGCCGCTGAGCCCAACGATACAGAGCAGTGGATTCGACATGGCCGTTAACGTGGGCGAAGGGCGGGGTAAGTACATTTCCGTGATGGCCTGAGCCGGTCGCCGGCGCAAAGGGGCCGACGCGAAGAAAGGTCCGGCTACAGTTCAAAGGCAGATGCGGGAGAGGGTGGCGTAGCAGTAGAGCAGAAAGGGGAGGTGGCAGTGGCGACAGGAATCTTCAATCATGCGGTGACGGCGGGGCAGGCGCTGACGGGGAAGGCCGCGACGCCGACGGCGAACGACGCGGCCGGAACGACGGGGACGAGCAACACGAACAGCTCGAGCGGAGCGAGCAGCAACTCGGCAACGATCTCGGCCAACGATTTTCTTACGTTGCTGGTGACGGAGATGCAGAACCAGGATCCGACCGCGACCACGGACCCCAACGAGTACATCAACCAGCTGGTGAACGTAAACAGCCTGGAGCAACTGATCGGCATCAACCAGACGCTGACCACGGACCTCGGCCCGCCACCGTCAAGCACGGGTAACGGCGCGACCGGGAAGGATGCCGGGACAACCACCGGCCCAGCGGGCACGAGCGCCCCGGCGGCTGCCGCGGCGGCAAACAGGGCACACGCGCCAGGTGCGGCGCCGGCGGCATCATCGGCAATTTCAACCGGAAGCACATCCGCTACGCAGGCAACGGCGGGCGTGCGTGCTCCGGGCAATCTCAGTGTGCCTCGCGCCAACGCCGCGGCGCAGCGTGTAGCCCATGCTTTGGATGGCCGGACCCACGCGCAATCGCCTTCGGGCGCCAAATTCGCGGCCCAATAACACGAGTTCACTTGCCGGCCACGATGGCCCGCACAACCGCAGCGAAGCCGGGCACTGAGGCCCGCCAAACGGATCCTAAATAAAGAGGAGATGGAGCATGGCAAGTTTTTCAATTCCGCTTACCGGCCTGGAGGCCGATTCGACAGCCCTGAACACGATTGCGAACGATCTCTCCAACATGAACACGACGGCCTTCAAGGCGCAGTCGACCAACTTCTCCGATCTGTTCTACCAGCAGATCGGCTCGACCGGTTCCGGCGACCCGATTCAGGTGGGCGCGGGCGTGAAGGTGGCCTCAAATGAGATCGCGTTCACGCAAGGCTCCATCAACTCGACGGGCAACTCAACCGATGTGGCGTTAAACGGGAGCGGATTCTTTGTGGTCGGCAACGGCGCAGGAGGCTACGAATACTCCCGTGCCGGCAATTTCTCGCTCGACTCTGCCGGGAACATTGTGACCTCGAACGGCCTGAACGTGATGGGTTATCCGGCAGTCAATGGCGTGGTGAATACCAATGCGCCACTGGCCGCGATCAATGTTCCCGTGGGCCAGGTGCAGGAACCGCATGCCACGACCACACTGAGCATGACGGCCAATCTGGATTCCACAACGGCGGCGGGGACAAAGTTTCCGGCGCAGATCACGGTGTACGACTCTCTGGGCGAACCGCACGTGGCAACGATTACGTTTGAGCCGGGCGCGGCAGCAAACACCTGGACGTACTCGGTTGCGTTGCCGGCTGCAGATTATTCAGCGGCCGGCGGAGACGTGGCGCCCGCAGCGATCACCGGAACGCTGGCCTTCGATCAGAACGGCAATTTGACCACGATCACTCCGGGGGGCGGAGCCGCAGAGACGGTGGGAACGGCGGCAGGCGATTTCTCGTCCATCGCGCTCAATTTCAACCCGGCTGCGACCAACGTGCTGGCAGATGGCGCAGCAGGACTCAATATCCAGTGGAACCTGCTCGGCGCCGCTGGTACGCCGACCATCAGCCAGGTGGACACGGCGTCCGCAGTGTCGGCAACCGCGCAAAACGGGTATGCCAGCGGGCAGTACCAGAGCTTCACGATCAACTCCGATGGGACGGTCACGTCCAGCTATTCCAACGGCCAGACGCAGAACGTGGGTCGACTGGCGCTGGCGAACGTGGCCAATCTTCAGGGCCTGTCGCTGCTGGGCGACGGCGACTATGCCACTACGCTGGCCAGCGGAACGGCCATAGTAGGAACGTCGGGCGAATCGGGCCTGGCCACGGTGCAGGACGACGCGCTCGAGGCATCGAACGTCAACATTTCGACGGAGTTCTCCAATTTGATCGTCGCGCAGCGCGCCTTCGAGGCCAATGCCAAGTCGGTGACCACCTTCGACACGGTCACGCAGGACACGATCAATATGGTTCACTAGATTCAGCAGTTCACTGATTCACTCCGGGGCGGCCTTTGGGCCGCCCTCAGCTTTTTGGAGGATGAACTTCAATGAACAGCCCTTTACCCTCAGCGAGTACAATCCCGTTCTCATTCAGGATGCGCGCTTCGGCCCAATGCTTGCGATGTTCGCTGCGGACGACTCGGCCTTCGAGACGAAGCGGCATGCCGCTCGGAACGGGGCGGAGGTATTCGACCTCCATCTTGCGCGTCATCGACGCCCCAGCCTGAGCGCGCACAGCCTTGCTCATCGCCTCATCGAGTAGCGTGGCGATGATCCCTCCATGCAGATAACCGGGATGGCCGTCGAAGGCATTGGGGACGACGGGAAGGCTCACGACGGAGCCGTCGGACGCGAGGAAGAATTCGAGACGTAGTCCGGTTGCATTGGCCTCTCCGCAGCCGAAGCAGCGGTTGTGGGCCGAGTGGGCAAAGGGCGTGAGGTGCTCGTGGTTCTTGGTCATGCATGGATCACTGTACCAACGATTTGCTCGAGTTGTGGTAGGTCAGTGTGATGCAAAAGCCAAACTCCATTCGTGGCGGCGAGTTCCTTTGCAGACGCGGTATATGTGCCGTTTGTTACTACGGCCCCGTAGTGCGCTTGCTGGTGAGCCCTACCAGCCACGATCTCCTGCACCGCTTTATTCCCCACAGGATTCGAGTACAGTTTGCATTGCAGCGCCACCCGCACACCGTTCTTGTCGGCTATGATATCGACCCCTTGGTCTCGGCTTAAGGGGGTTAGCCACACTTGCCAGCCATAGGCCCGAAGCGTCTCGGAACAAAACGCCTCAAATCCCGCAGGTGTCATGTTTAGCAATAGAGTCGAAAGCACAGGTCTCTGTTTCGCAGCATCCTCAACCCGCTGCAAAATCCGTTGCAAAATAGCTGTCCATTGCTTGTCCATTATCGACTGCTGGCTCGGACTAAGTGCAGGGCGAACGTGGTGAGTGATGAATTTGCCCACCTCGGAATACCACTTGTCGAGTATCGGCTTGCCGTATGGATCGTTGCGAATCAGAATGGTGCGCTGTCTTACAAGTGCGTCGATCTTATCGTTGGTGATTGCATCTACTCTTTCTAAAACGCGGTTTCGACGCCAAATTGGCACGGCAAACATGAGCCCGACTGCAAGGGCAATCACGAAGAACAAAACCAGCAAGACGTCGGTCTCTGCCAGAGCCTTCAGCAGCTGAAAGGCAATTACCACGCCTACAATTCCTACGAGTAGGGTCGCCGCGTCCGACGATTTCTTTTTCCTTCGGGCCATGTCACAGAAATTTCAAGCCAATAATCACTATGGCCCGGACGGAACGAAGGGGCCATACCTCTTTCGTGGCGTCAGCGCCAGGAGCAATGACGCTCTCCTGCGCGCTGAGCTGTCACCTCGAAACGCGACGCACGATCTCGTAGCCCATAGACTCCAACTGGCGCTTCTATCTTGAATCCCGTTCGGTACGCCGTCTATTCTCTGTTTCCGCCTTCGCCCGCTGCTTGCGAAGCAATGCGTCTCGTGCCGCCTTCTCCGCATGTAGCTCGGGGCTCTCGGTGCAGTTTTGACAAACATTGGCGTAGCCGGACTTGCCAGGTAGCAGATGGAATGTCGCTCCACACTTTGAACAGATCATTCCCGTCCTCCTATTCGTAGCCTCGCTCTAGATTGTGCGTGCCACAGTGCTGCCCGGTCAAGGGTTCAGCATACTTGTCTGGCGGCGCTTCTGAACGCTGCAATCGGTTCAAGGCTGCGCGATGGACGGCTTGACCTCAGTCAGTGCGTTCGCTCAAACTGAAGATACGGATCCCACTAGGGCGTCCGTTGAATCCGGTAGTCGGGTAAGGCCTCCCGGAGGATTTCCCCATTTCAAACCGCCAAACCCTTGACGATTGCGTCAGGCTCCTGAGAGTGGCTTGGCGCAGGAGCGTATGGGTTGCTCTTGGCGCAGGAATCGCACTTTGCCCTGGAATTGGAGCGGTTGGCTGCCGCTCGGCGCAGAAGCTGACGCCGCAGCAGGCAGAGGGCAAGCATTTGTACGAAGCAGGTTGCGCTCACTGCCACGAGTTCAACGATCTGGCGCTCAAGAAAGTTCCACCGAATCTGCACGGCCTTTTCAGCCGGAGTAAGCTGCCCGACGGCGAACCGGCAACGGATGCCGAGGTAGAGCACGTGCTGACGACAGGCAGGGGAATGATGCCGCCGTTTGCCTGGCAATTGACCAGGGAACAGATGGACGCGCTGGTGGCCTACCTGCACACGGGAATGCGTGACAAGTCGAATTCGCAGTGAGATTGGCGAAGAGGAGGAATGAGAGTATGAAGGTTGGAGTTCTTGGTTCTGGCGATGTGGCGAAATCGCTCGCAGGCGGGTTCATCAAGCACGGCCACCAGACCATGGTGGGGACGCGCGACACGTCAAAGCTTACGGAGTGGCAGCGCGAGCATCCCAAGGCGCGCGTAGGCAGCTTCAGCGAGACGGCAGCGTTTGCCGAGGTCGTGGTGCTTGCCGTCAAGGGCTCGGTTGCGGCCGATGTTTTGCGCGCAGCGGGCAGCGCCAACCTGGACGGCAAGCCGGTGATGGACGCCTGCAATCCGATTGCGGACGCGCCTCCCGTGAACGGAGTTCTGAAGTTCTTTACGACGCTTGACGACTCATTGATGGAGCGGCTACAGCGCGAGTTCCCGAAAGCGCACTTTGTGAAGGCATTCAACTCGGTAGGGAATCGGCAGATGGTGAACCCGCAGTACAAAGCCGGACGGCCGACCATGTTTATCTGCGGGAACGATGACGGCGCCAAGGAGATTACGGCGCAGATCCTCGACCAGTTTGGATGGGAGACGGCGGACATGGGCAAGGTAGAAGCGGCGCGCACCATCGAGCCGCTGTGCATGTTGTGGTGCGTTCTTGGGTTCACCAAAAACGAGTGGACGCACGCGTTTAAGCTGCTGCGCCAGTGAAGCAGCGGGGCTGGCGGAGTTAGCGGGGCTGGCTATCCCGCCCTAGCCGTAAAAACGCGGCTAGAATGGGGCACCCACAAGCCGGCACGCCAGACAAGTTGGATTACCGGATTCACCGTATACTGAGGAGGTCTATGGCAACCGGAAAAACATTTTATTTGGAGACCTTCGGCTGCCAGATGAACGCCCATGACTCTGAGAAGGTGATCGGCACACTGCGCCAGCAGGGATACCGGCAGGTGGAGTCGGAAGAAGACGCGGGCCTGATCCTCTACAACACCTGTTCCATCCGCGACAAGGCGGAGCAAAAGGTCTTCCATCGCCTGAACGATTACAAGCGGCTGCACAAGGAAGGGAAGCGCTTTGGCGTTCTGGGCTGCGTGGCGCAGCAGGAGGGGGAAAAAATCTTCGAGCGGGCGCCGTTTGTATCCCTGGTCTCTGGCTCGGCCTCGTACCGCAAGCTGCCGGAGATGCTCACGCGCATGGAGGCGGGAGAAAGCCATATCACCGGTCTCGACGACCGGCAGACCGACGAGACCTTCGAGACGGAGTTCACGGCGCGGCAGAATCCCTACCGCGGCTATATCACCATCGTCGAGGGGTGTGACAAGTTCTGTTCGTACTGCGTGGTGCCGTACACGCGCGGCAAAGAGCGCAGCCGCACCCCGTCCTCGGTGCTGAACGAAGCTCGGAGGATCGCCGACCTGGGCTACACCGAGATCCAGCTTCTGGGCCAAAACGTGAACAGCTACTGCGATCCGGAAGGGAAGTGCTCGTTCGCGGAGCTGTTGGCCGCGGTGGGCGAGGTGCCCGGTATCCGGCGCGTGCGCTTCATGACGAGCCATCCCAGGGACTTTACGCGGGATATTGTGGCAGCGATCGATCGGATGCCGACGTTGTGCGATCACATTCATCTTCCTGTGCAGTCGGGCTCGGCCAGGGTGCTGGGGAGGATGGCGCGTGAGTATACGCCGGAGTGGTATCTGGAACGAATCGGATGGATCAAGGCGGCCCGGCGGAAGATTTCGATTTCGACCGACATCATCGTCGGCTTTCCCGGCGAGAGTCAGCAGGATTTTATCCAGACAATGGATCTGCTGGCTGAGGTCGAGTACGATTGCGTCTTCGCGTTCAAATACTCGGCGCGGCCGAATACGCCGGCGCTGAGCATGATCGGTACGGTACCTGAAGCCGAGAAGACGACCCGGCTTCAAGCACTGCTTGAGCGGCAAAGGGAGATTCAGAGGATCAATTATTCCAGACAGATAGGTGAGATTGTTGAGGTAATGGTAGAGGGTGTGAATCCAGCGCGCGGGCAAATCGCAGGCCGCAGCAGCCAGAACAAGCCGGTGAACTTTGCCTGGACGCAGCCCATCGCTCCAGCAACGGGGAGTTACGTGCGCGTCAAGATCACAGGGGCGTATCCTAACAGCTTGCTTGGTCATGCCGTCTAATAACGCAGCGGTACGGAAGAGGGAACGGATGGATATCGAAGTGCGAATTCGGGGCCTCATGATGGATCCCTCCACAAACATGCCGATCGTGGTCCTGAAGGATGTGGGATCGGATGCGGTGATGCCGATCTGGGTGGGGATCTTCGAGGCGAATGCCATTGCGCTGGAGATCGAAAAGATGTCGGCCGCACGCCCAATGACGCACGACTTGACGAGAAACCTCGTGCGTCACTTAAACGGAGAACTGGAACGGATAGTTATTACAGAGCTTAAAGACGATACATTCTATGCCGTTCTATGGCTCCGGCAGGGGAACGAGCAGGTGGCCGTCGACGCCCGTCCATCCGACGCCATTGCGCTGGCGCTTCGCGCCGACTGCCCAATTTTTGTGGCGGAGAAGGTGCTGGAGAGCGCCAAACTGAGCACCAGCGGCCCGCCCGAAGGTCCCACGGCGGAACAACTACGCGGATGGCTCGAGGGATTGAACGACGAAGACCTGGGCCGCTACAAAATGTAATCGAGCCAAAGATTCCAAAACTGAGCGGCTGCCTTGACCAGAGCAGGCGCGTGCTTGCGCGCATCGGTGCGGAGTTGCTGGACGGAGATGCGTTTTAGGCCGAGCTCGCAGGCGTGTCCGACGTACCAGCGCTCCAAGCCCGGCTCTGTTACCTCGGGGTGGAATTGCAACGCCAGAGCGTAGTTTTCAATGGCAAAGGCTTGATTTTCATAGAGATTCGTTTTGGCGAGGTGGAGAGCCCCGGCAGGAAGGTCGAAGGTGTCGCCGTGCCAGTGGAACAAATAGAGATCCTTGGCGAGGAGCGAGGCAAACCAGTCTGACGCAGGGGCGGGCGTGGGTTGTGCATTGGGCGGCAGGAGCGGGAACCAGCCGATTTCGGCGCCGTGAGCGCCCGGATAGACGCGAGCGCCTAACGCGGCCACCATGAGTTGCGCACCGAGGCAGATGCCAAGGGTGGGCTTGCGGGCCGCGAGGCGCTGGCGGAGAGACTCGATCTCGCCGGTCAGAAACGGGTAGTCGGCGGAGTCGTACACGCCAATCGGTCCGCCCATGACGATGAGCAGGTCGCATCGCTCGGCGTCGGCGAGTGGAAACCGCGCGGTCGCGACATCGATGGTCTGGATGGCAAAGCCGCGCCGCTCGAGCGCCGGCTCAAGGGAACCGAGGTCCTCGAAGGGAAGGTGGGAGAAGACGACGGCCTCAAGGGTGCTGGCGACCATAGAAAGAGGATACGCGACCGGCGGCGAGCTCTAGTTAACAGAATATCTGTTATCGGACACTGAGGTAAAAATCAAAGTGTGGCATTCTATGCACGTCGTGGCTGAAAGGATAGTCTTCGGCCATCGGCAGAGGGCCATACTGAATGCCCATCAAACAAGGGTACGGCATCAAGAAATAAGGCGGGGGTTTTAGACAGGGGCAAAAAGCCGCCAAAACGATCCGCGCCGGCCTGTACGAGTGTGGCTTGAGCGACAGAACTCTCGTGTCACACTTCTCGTAATGTCACCACGGATGCACCTGCGTTGTGGAATGGTAGACCGAAATACACACTATTAGGTTTAGTGAATTCTAACCGCCAGCCTCTCTTCCCTCAGCACTGCGACAGAAAAGACGCCCTCCGCACACTCAAAGACGAGGCGCTCCCTTACCCCCGCCCTGCAGACACGCACGCTGTGGTCGGCGCCGTCCACCACGCAGGGCATGGAAAGCCTGATTCCACCAGCCAGGACACACTTTAGGTTGCCCCCGATCATATTGGCCAGTTCGCCGAGCACATCCCGTACGACATCATCCACTGTCTCTGGCCTGTCCATCGAAAGAAAGCGAGCAGCGAATGTGCAGGCCTGTTTACGGTCGCACTCCAGGGCCAGCACTCCGGGCCAATCGCCAGCCAAATGGATAGTCGCTGTCAACCGATCCCCGCTAGGGAACCAGGACTGGTTGCATTCGCTCACTTCCAGGCACACCATGGTCCTGAACACGGATTCTACGATCTGCGCTAGTTCGCCAAGATGTATTTCAACTGTTGATTCGGTAGGCATAAGTGTCCTCTCAGCGTGCGACGTAAACGGCAGCATTTCCCACAGTCTGTCTTTCAAAACACCCCTCGACGCCGCATGCTGTTTCTGCGCCGCCTAGCAGGAGCCAGCCGCCTCGATACATGGTGCCGTGAAGTTCTTTCAAGATGTTCATCTTTGTCTTTGCGTCGAAATAAATCATCACATTACGGCAGAAAACCAGATCGAAAGGCCCGAGTGCGCGCATACTTTTGCGCAGGTCGATGGTTTCAAAACTGACCATACGGCGCACCGGATCGCACAACTGCCAGTCGGTGCCGGAACGGCGAAAATGCTTGATCAAGAGGGTTGCCGGCAGACCTCTGTTCACCTCGATCTGCTGGTACTTGCCGGATCGGGCGCGTTCGACAACCTGGGAGGAAAAGTCGGTACCGAGAATCTGAATGTTCCAGTCGCTCAACCCAGCCTCTATAAGAAGCATGGCCAGGCTGTAAGCTTCCTGACCGGTCGAGGACGCAGCCGACCAGAACCTCAACCTCTTTGTATCGCGCCGCTCTTCCATTAACCGCGGCAGAAGAACAGTCCGTATGGCATCGTAGTGGGAAGGATCGCGGAAAAAGTAGGTTTCGTTGGTCGTCATTGCTTCTACCACTTGGTGACCAACCTCCGGCTGACGAGACGACTGGATGAGAGCGCACAAATCGTTGATGGACTCCAGACCGAGCTGTCTGACGATCGGCGCGAGGCGGCTTTCAAAAAGGTAGTGTTTGTCCTCTTCGAGCACAATGCCCGCCTGTGAATAGATATGCTCCTGAAGGAACCGGTAGTTCTCCGGGTGGATCTCCGCGATTGAGACTTGGCTAGACATCCATCCTCTCCCTTAAGCCCGATCCGCCCTGCGCAATATCTCCGGTACGATCTGGTCGAGTGGCAGCACACGGTCGGCAAGGCCGGCGCTCACCACAGCGCCTGGCATCCCCCATACGACGCTTGAAGCCTCATCCTGCGCGAGGATGCTTGCCCCTTGTGCCTTAAGGGTCTCTACCCCACGCAACCCATCCTGCCCCATGCCAGTCAAGATAACGGCGATGGCTGCGCCGCCATACACCTCGCCGATCGAGGAAAAGAGCGCATCGACGGCGGGACGACAGGAGTTTTGCGGCGGTGACTGATCCAAACGCACCTGCACACCGCCGCCGCCGCCGGCCACCTTCAAATGGAAGTCTCCAGGGGCAATCAAGATCTTGCCGACATCCACCTTATCGCCCTGGCTCGCCTCTTTGACGGGCAGCCGGCAGGAGTCATGAAGACGCTCGGCAAGAAACCGCGTGAAGAGAGGGGGCATGTGCTGGACAACCAAGACCGGCAATGGAAAATCGGCCGGCAACCGCGGCAAGATCTCGCCCAGGGCGGCCGGCCCCCCCGTAGAGACTCCGATCGCTACGACTTTGGGCCGCACCTTCGTACTCTGCAGGACTGGCTTGCCTAGGAAGAGCGGCGGCGCCACTAGAACCCGCGGAGGTTCCGGCTTGGCCGCAGCGCGGCTCCGTCCCGGCAGAATGAAGAACTGTTTAATCTTCGGAACCAGTTCTTCTCGCAGGCGCGTCATGGAGCGATCGAGTGACCCTTCATTGGAAGCCTTTGTCACATAGTCATCGGCGCCTAGAACCAACGCTTCCAAAGTCACAGCCGCGCCACGTTCGGTGAGCGTGCTGAACATGATGACCCGCAGTTGCGGATAGTCGCGCCGCAGGCGCCGCAACGTTTCCAGGCCATCCATCTCCGGCATCTCGATATCCAGCGTGAGAACGTCAGGGTTGTATTGCGGTATCCGTTGCAATGCGATCGAGCCGTTGGCCGCCACACCCACTACCTCCAGCTCCGGATCCTGCTCAAGGGCAACGGTGATTAGGCGACGGATCACCACCGAGTCATCCACCACCAGCACACGAATCCGCTCTCCGGGCTGGAGCAATCGTCTGTTCACTGCGGGCATGTTCATCTCTCAAGGATGGATTCCCGCGAGATGGAGCTTCTCCACGAGGATGTCTGGGGTGAACGGCTTCATTACATACTCGTTGGCGCCAGCCTCCAAGGCTTCCGCGATGCGGTCGATTTCGGTCTCCGTGGTCACCATGACCACCGCCAGCGAAGAGAACGCGGGATTCTGACGCAACCGCTTCAGCATATCCAGGCCATCGATCTCGGGCATGTTTCAATCCGCCAGAACCAGCGTCAGCGTGCTCTTCTCGGCTTCAATCACCTCTAGTGCTTCCCTGCCGTTGGCAGCCTCTCGTACTTCATATCCAAGTTCCTTCAGGGTCTTGGCAAGAAGCATCCGAACGGCTCTTGAGTCGTCCACTACCAGTGCTTTAACCATCGTTTCTCCCTACAATCGTTTGTTGAAAAGTTGGGTGCGGCCTGTCGGATGGAATGAATCCGGCAGGCCGCGTCCATGAAAGTCGATTCGATCAGAACGTGAACTTCGAGACGACTTTTTGCAGTTGGGCTGCCATATGGCTCAACTCCTGCGACGCCTTCTGCGTATCGTTGGCGCCCTGCGTGGTGTTCTTTGCCGCCAGGGCCACGCCGCCGATGTTCTTGGCGATGTCTCCTACCCCTGTGGCTGCTTCGGTCACGCTGTGGCCGATCTCATTCGTCGTCGCCGTTTGTTCTTCGACTGCCGAGGCGATGCTGTTGGAGATGTCGTTGATCTGGTTGATGATCGTGCTGATCTCCTCGATCGCCGTGACCGCCTCCTTGGTGTCGCCCTGAATCGCTTCGATCTTCTGACCGATGTCTTCAGTAGCCTTGGCGGTCTGTTTGGCAAGCTCCTTCACCTCGTTGGCCACCACCGCGAAACCCTTGCCCGCTTCACCGGCGCGCGCGGCCTCGATGGTGGCGTTGAGGGCCAGCAGATTGGTTTGCTGCGCGATCGAGGTGATTACCTTGATGACGTTGCCAATCTCCTGGCTTGATTCGCCAAGCTTCTTGACGGTCTCGTTGGTGGAGTGCGCCACGCTGACGGCATTCTTGGCCACCCGCGCCGATTCATTGGCGTTCTTGGCGATCTCGCGGATGGAGGCCTGCATCTCCTCGGATGCCGAAGCAACCGAGGCCACGTTTTTGGAGATCTCTTCGCTGGCCGCCGACACCACGTTGGCCTGCGTGGCAGTCTCTTCCGCATTGCCTGCCATCTGCTGGCTGACAGCCGTCAGTTCCTCCGACGAGGACGCCAGCGCCGAAGCGTTCTGCGCGGTGACTTTCAACGGCTCGACGATGACTGCTAGCAGGGCATTCAGGCCCTCAACAAGGGCGCGATAGTTGCCCCTGAAATCCTCCACCTTGCCGCGCTCTTCAAGATGCCCGCCCTGCGCCGCCTGCACCAAGCGCAGTATCTCCTTGGAAACGTGGATCTCCTCGTGCGCCTCATACATCACCTGGAAGCAACCGATGATCCGGTGTTCGCGGTTGTAGCGAGGCGAACAGATCACTCTGACTGGCCAGTCTTTGCCCTTAACCTTGAAGTGCGCTTCGCCGGTGGAGACCTTGCCGGCCCGCACCGCCTGTCCGGCCGCGCAGGTTTCCCCATGACATGCCGGACTGTCGTAGAGTACATCCCAGAACTTCTTTCCCCTGCCCTCCTCGGGCTTGCACTCGGCAACCTCTGCCGCACGCAGGTTCATATATTCGATGGTGTGCGTGGTGTCCATTGCCACAACCGGTATGGGCAGCCAATCCAGGAAGCTTGCCTTGTCCTCCGCTGAGGTTTGGTGTTCCTGGAAATCCATCTCAACTACACTGGCTGCGCCGCCCGACCCGAACCGTGAGTGACCGCCGTTTCTCCTTTGGTTTGCCATTTCGTTTCTCCTTCATTGCATCTTGTCCGGTTGCGCAGGCTTTCACGCTCCTGCCGCCACTGTGGTTTTAGTCATTGGAGCGTGGCGATGAATCGCGTCGCGCCCTGTGCAGGATTCAAGCATCCCCCGCGGCGGCGAGATTCACCGTCCGCTCCGTATCGAGCACGAGCAGCAGCCGGTCTTTCAGCTTGTAGACACCGCGGATGATCTCCCGCGCCGCTGGATCGAGGTTCTCCGGCGGCCGCTCGTAGGTGGCGGCATCCACGTCCAGCACGTCTCCAATCTCATCGACCAGCAAACTCACGGCGCCGTCGTCGGTGCGGACCACCATGTTGGTCGGCGTCTGGCCGCCGGTGCGAGGCGGCAATCGAAGGCGCCGCCGCAAATCGATTGCGGTAACGATCTGCCCGCGTAAGTTAATCAACCCCTCGATGACCTCCGGGGCCTGAGGCACGTGGGTCATCTGCTGGAAGCGCAATACTTCCTGCACGCGAAGAACATCCACGCCGAAAAACAGGTCGGCCACAAAAAACGTTGAGAGCTGCCCGCTGGTCTGGGTGGCTTCGGACTTCACGATCGCGATATCGGCCGCCATGACTTACTTCTCCTCTCCGGCGCACATCGGCCCGGTTTTTTGGGAAGCCCCGGCCGAAGCCAGCCGCGCCACCGACTCGAGGATGGCGTTGCCGTCGAACTTCGCCTGGCAGTCCTCAAACCCAGCCGCCCGGACCGCGGATGACTGAAGCTGGCCCGCCGAATCGGCCAATCCGAGGAACGGAATCCGCTCCCACTCGGGCCTCGAGCGCATGGCTGCAAGCAGGGCGGAACTGCCTTGGGGCGGGAGGTCCAGCGCCGCCACGACGACGTCTGCCGGCTGCTGCTCCATCCCGCGAATCGCCTCGTCCAGATTCGCAGCTTCCAGGATCCGGTAGCCTGCCATATCCAGGCCGCTGCGGATCAGACCTCGCGAGAACGCCGAGCCTTCTGCGACGAGGATGCTCTTACCATTCCCGGACCCGCCAGTACCCTCAAACCAACTCTCCGTGGCCGCGTGAATGACCTGGTTGAGATCCAGGAAATCCGTGACTCGCTTGCCAATCACCGCCGAGCCGAGCAGTCCTTTGCGGCTCGACTTCTGACGCACCATGACTGCCTCTTCTGCAACATCCAGGATCTGGTCGACCACCACGCCGATGCTGCGGTCGCCGTCGTTGAACACAATCACTTGAACCGAATCGGCCAACTGGTTTTGCTCGGGGGCGCCAGGCTCAAGCACAGCTTGGAGAGGCACCAGGGGAAGAATGCGATTCCGGTATTGCACCACGTGGCATCCGCCCGCATGCTCGATGGCGTTTCGTGGAAACACCTCGAGCCTGGCGACAAGAGAAAGTGGAACGGCTAGACGCTCGAAAGAACCGGCCCGGAACAGGAGCAGCCGCTGCTGTTCGATCCCCGCTTGCGACTTCTGCTGCGCGGCCACGCGGGACTGCTCGCAGGATTCGGTAAGCACTCCGGCACTTTGGCCGATGCCAAGCACGTCGAGGATGAGGGCCACGCGGCCGTCGCCCATGATGGTCGCGCCGGCGTACTCTGTGAGCCCTTTCAACTGCTTACCCAAAGGCTTGACCACGATCTCCTGGGTGTCGTTGATGCCGTCTACCACCAGCCCAAATTGCCGGTCCTCGGCTTGCAGAACCACCATGCTGACCGCGTCGGACCGCTGGGCCGATTTCAGCCCCAACACCTGATTCAAGTAAGCAATAGGCAGCAGACTCCCGCGCCGGCGATAGACCGGGGTTCCGTGCACATGCTCGATGTGCTTTTCCGAGGAATCTCCCTCCAGGCGAATTAACTCGAGCAAACTGACCTGAGGAATCACGAACCGTTCCCCTCCGCTTGCAATCACTAAGCCGGGAATGATCGCCAAAGTGAGAGGGATTTTAAGCCTGACCGTCGAGCCCTCTCCGGGCCGGCTGAAAACGTCGACGACGCCGCCGATCTTCTCGATATTGGACTTCACCACATCCATACCGACGCCGCGTCCTGAAACATTCGTCACCGTTTGAGCCGTCGAGAAGCCGGGCAGGAAAATCAGATTCAGCGCCTCGCGATCGCTCAGTTTTTCCGCTTGTTCGGACCGCAGAAGCCCCCTCTCCACCGCCTTCTGTTTGACACGAGCGACGTCAATCCCTCCGCCGTCATCGCCGATTTCAATGTTGACTTGCCCGCCTTCGTGATAGGCGCGAAGCGTAAGTCTCCCGTGTGGCGGCTTGCCGGCACGCGCCCGTACTTCAGGCGGTTCGATGCCGTGGTCGCAGGCATTGCGAACCAGGTGCACCAGCGGGTCTTTGATCGCCTCGATGATGGTCCGGTCGAGTTCAGTATCGGCGCCGTCCATTTCCAGCCGGATCTGCTTCCCAAGGGCCACCGCCATGTCGCGCACCACCCGCGGCAGCTTGTTCCAGACCATGCCGATGGGTTGCATGCGTGTCTTCATGACGCCCTCTTGCAACTCGGTAGTGATCAGGTTCAGGCGCTGCGAAGTAGTGTTCAGGGCAGCATCTTCCCGCTCGGTGTTGAATTGGAGAATCTGGTTGCGGGTAAGCACGAGTTCACCGACCAGGTCCATCAGCTTGTCCAGGAGCCCGACACCCACCCGGATATTGGCATCGGCCACGGCGGACGACTTGACAACGGTTTCTTCGGGCTTCGACTCTTCGGTCGTCTCCGAGGAGCCAATCACGCCCTGCGCTTCCGCCGGCAAAGGAGGCGTCGAATCGGCGCCGCCTTGGTTCTCGACATCTGCCGGCGACTGCGCCGCCAGGCGCAACCGTTCAGCTATATCTTCAAAGCGTTCCGGACCCTCTTCTCCGCTCGCCTCGATGGCGGCCAGCACTTTTCGGGTAGCGTCGACGGTTTCAAGGACAAGCGATATCAGGGACGGCGTGAGTTTCCGTTTGCCATCGCGTAACTGGCTTAGAAGAGTTTCGGCCTCATGGGTAATCCGCTCCAGAGTCGAATACGCAAAGAAGCCGCAAGTGCCTTTGATGGTGTGAATGGTGCGGAAGATACTGGCCAGCAACGCAGTGTCCTGCGGGCGCTTCTCCAGTTCAACGAGCTCCTGATCCAGGCGCGAGAGATTCTCATGACTCTCGATTAGGAATTCACGAATCACATCCTGATCCTGCATGGGGGTATTCTCCAAGGTGCCCGAAAACGGATCCTTGCCGATTCTTTAGTGCACTGGCGCAGTGCTTTCTCTCCGCCCTGACCGGCGTTCGCGACAGTGGAAGGACCGACAGCACTGAAACTAATCACTTCATCGGCCACAGAACGGAAACGTTAAATAGGTTTCTTTTAATCCTCTGACGAGAATTCGTTCGGACGGGAAAGTCCAAGCCATCGCATGACCGCTTTGCTTCTGGCCCCTATAAGGGCAAGGAGCAAAGCTACCTCAACCTAAACATCTTCCAACATGCATACGAAGATCGAAGGTGCGAAAACCTCTGGACACTACCCCACGCAACACGCGCCGTAACTACCTAGAATCAGACATTGTGTCGCGGATAATAAGGCCCTAATCATCCAAGGGTGAAATGGCAGTATTAGAGCGATGTTGATTAAAACGCTTTGAAGGGTTTGATTGCGCTGACGTCGAACTGGATCGACGAGCAGTTCCCGGGAGCGGTTAAGCGGTAGATAAGCGGGGCGTCCGATCGGCTCACCTCTTCTGACTTCAGCTCGATTTTTTCGTGCCGGGCGATCTCCTCCGGTAGTGGATTATCCTCCTGGTCACGCGGCCAAACTGCAAATGTCGGAGCTGTGCAAGCGGCGGCATCGAGAGCGCGCTCTAGGTATGCCGCGGTGTCGTCACCGACCGCCAGCCCGGGCGTACCATCGTTCTCCATGTAGAGGTAGCGCGAGCCGCTTTGTTCCACAGGAAAGAAGTATCCTCCAATCGGCCCAAAGACGATTGAGCCGCGAGGGATGGTGCTGAGAATCTCGGTGAGGAGGATCTGCGGGTCCCTTCCCCTCCATAGTTTGACAGCGGTGTCCATGCGTCGAATCTCCAAAGTTGCCGGCAGCAGCAGCTCCAGGCAGACCAGAGCCGCTATCAACGAACGGGCGCCTCTGCCGCGGAGAGACTCCCATCCGATCCACGAGAACGATGCCAGGACAAGAAACGGCAGCCAGAAAATGGCATACCCGAGGAAGCGGGAGACCAAACCGACACTGAGGGCCAAGTTGGCCAGAGCTATGACCGCCAGCGCGACCCTGCAGGTCTTCCCCTCCCCGCTGCGCCCCGGGCGTTGCGCCCAAGCGGAGAGGAAACCGGAAACGAGCAGGAATCCTGTAAGCAGAGAGACGGTTTTATGGGTGTCCAACTGCAAGTTCCACTGCCCACCGAGCAAAGGTGGGCAGGCGATTGGGTCGCGCTTGCTCGCGCTTGTGACAAACTGAAACCAACTCCATGGCGTCATGCCCAACGGCGCCAGAAGCAATGCATCCGTGACAAGGCTCAAAAATGCGGCCACAGCGCCGGCGCTCAGGAGGTGAGCTCTCCTGACGGCGTCGACGCAGGCTGCCGAGATCACTCCACAAGCCACCGCGGCCAGCGGCGGTAGTGCGCGCGGTGTGGACCCGGCGGCAAGCCCGAAGAGAATCCCCGCTGCGCAGGCCAGCAACGCAAGTCTTGTCGCCGAGCCGTTCACTGCATGCAGCAGGAAGAGGGTCCCGGCGAGGATCAGGCCCACCGTGACCGGGTCCCATCGGCCGGGCAGGAGAATGCAGTACGCAGTCGAGACCATGACCGTCGAAGCTCCCCCGAGCACGACCCAATGGCCGGCGCCAGTAAGGCGAAGAAGCAACGCCGACGAGACCGTGATGAGCGAGATGCCAAAAAGAAAGCAGAGCGTGCGCCAAGGCAGCACGTTGAGGCCAAACAGCCTGATCCAAACCGCCGCAACACGAAAAGAAACCGGTCCGAAGAAGCGTACGAGCGGGATGTCGTGGGCAAACAAACCATCCACACTCATATTGGCTGGGCGGCCCTGCACGATCGACCAGGCTGTCGATTGCACGCAGAGCTCGTCTTCCCAGGTTGGTTCCCGGCCCTCGATCACCGTGAAAGTGGTCACGAGAAAGAGTGCCACGAAGCACCAACCAAGTGCCTGCTGCCTTGTCGGACGCGAAGAATGCCGGGCTTCGCTGGCGGATCGAACAACCCGGTCAAAATCGCTTTGGAATCGCTCCTCATACCCCATGCCTGGATTCCCCAGTCAGCACTCTTCGGGCCGCAGCTAGCGGCATCATTCTATCAGTTCCGGATTTCCGCCAATAGCTTCTCGACTTCGGCCTTTTCTTCGGCAGTGAGAGGAAGCAATGGCGCGCGCGGTCGGCCTCCGTAGTAGCCGTTGAAATCACATGCATACTTGATTCCAGCGATGCCCAGATCGCCCACAACTTGTTTCTCGGCTGCCGCGATGCGCTGCTGCTTTTCCCGCGCGAGATCAAGGTCGTGGTCCTTCCAAGCGATGTAGATTTCCTGGCAGGCTTGGGGAGCGAAGGCGGCAAAGGCGACGATGATGCCTGAGGCTCCGGCCTCGAGGGACTCGAAGATCGTGCTACCCGAGCCATTGAGAACCTGGAAGCCCACTTCCCTCGTCCGGGTCTTAACGGGGACAGGTGGTGGAGGCGTGGCAACGGCCACGCCGCCAGCCAGGTTGCTTGCAGCGACGAAGCTGCCGGAGGCTTCGCTGCGCGGCGTGAGCATTCGTCCTGTCACTGCCTCAAAGACCTGTGTGACGGGCACCGTGCGCCGGGGGGCGTTTTGCGTGGCGGCGACGGTCGCGCGGATGCGCTCGACGCTGCCGCTCGAATCTTTGATGCCGATGATGTTCGGATGCTCGGCCAGCTCGGCGACGACCTCGACCGGGATCTGGTAAGGGACGAACTTTGGAATGTTGTAGAGGACGACCGGCAACGGGGAGCGGTCGGCGACGCTGCGAAAGTGATGCAGCACGGCCGCCGTAGAAATCTGTCCGGAATAGTAACTGGGGGCGCGGACGAGCACGGCGTCATATTGGAATTGCGCTGCAGCTTCGGCCAATTCGACCGCGGCCTTGACGCTTTCGCGGCCCACGCCGGCGATGAGGACTTTCTCCGGCGTGGTGGCTTCGGCGGCCACGCGCAGGACATCACGGGTTTCGGCGTCGTCGAGCAGGACCGCCTCGCCAGTCGAGCCGAGAACCACCATCCCCGCCAACAGGCTGCGCGAATACCGTGCCATGTTGGCCTCAATTTTCCTGAAGTAGACGCGCTCGTCCGCGTAAAACGGCGTGGTGACCGCGGCAAAAATCCCTTCCATCAACATTTGTTCATTGTAGAACCGGTAGTAGAGGGGCCCGCTCTTCCCTGCCGCAGCAGGTCGAAATTGGCCGCCAGAACCGTGGCAGTGTATTGTTGAGAGTCAAACGGCGAGGAGATCCTTGAGAGGCGGCGAAGCAACGAGCCGGGGCTGGGAGCCGTGACCATGGATACGTTGTTGCACAGTGAACCGAAAGACCAGAAGGTTTCGACGCTTGCCCGGCAGGGGCTCAGGTTCTTTCTGCACACTCTTTTGGCGTTGGCTTCGTGGATCGCGCTGATGCTCGTCGGCTACGCGGTCAATCCGGCGGGGGTTCCGCAGTGGGTCATTCTTCTGCTGTCGATGGCGGTTCCCTTTGCCGTTGGTATGATCGTAAGCAAAATCCGTCCCGACGAGCTGGCGACTGTGGTTTGGCTCGTGGGCTTCATCTGGGTGATGATCGTCGGGCTCTGGGTTCTCGACATGCCCACCGAGCCCAACCATTGCTTCCAGTGCGGCGCGACTGAGAAGTTGGTGCGCACGTTTTTCAGTCTTCCCAGCCCGAGTGGGCTGATCGACGACGATGGCCCATTCCTGGGCACGTGGCCGGCGGCAGCGCTGGTGGGCTACTCAATCGGCGCGTGGCTGGGGATGCGGAAGCACGCGTAAGCGGATTCTTACCCGGAGAGTTCCGGCTGGCTGCAAGGCACAGGCGGAAGTCCGCATCGCTCGCGACACCCGAACTCTCACGCGTGTTTTCTCTCCCACACAATTCGGGCCGCGGTCGCCTGTGGCCAGCCTTCCCTAGACAACTGTGCTCCGGGATTACCCCTTCAAGGTGCGCAGATACGCAACCACGGCATCTACGTCCTGCGACGGCAGGCGATGCCGGAAGCCGGACTCCTCCACTTCGACCGGCGGCATGGTTTGTGTGCCTTTGCTGATGATCTCCCTCAACTCTGCGTCCGACTTGTTCTGTACTTCGGGCGAAGTCAACCGGGGAATCTTGGTATGGAAGAATTTGTCTGCGGCCTCATTGCCGTTACCGCCCTCCCCGTGACACTTGGCACAGGTGAGGTTGAAGGCTGTTTTGCCTGAAGCGGAACCTGTCTGGTTCAGGGCAGAGAAGAAAAGTACGTCGCGACTGTGATTCTTGGGGATGCTGTGCAGCAGGAATCCATCGGAGCCGGGAACCCAAACTTCAGAAAGGATGGGAAGCGCGCCGGTCTTATCAAAGACAGCCGAGCCTCCCTGCAGGAATCCTGGGGGCCCGGTGAGGCGCGTGATGATCATCGCATGCAACTGTCCAGACGTGCCTGATTGCAGCACCAAGCCAAAACTGTCCACAGAAAAGGTGTAGGTGCCGGCGGGTACTTTCTGTGAGCCGACGAGGAACTTAAACGGGATTTCGATGAGCATACCCTGCGCCTGCCCAATGGAGGGGGCAGCCACAAAGAGCATGAAGATAACGGCGGAGACGAGTCTTGTCACCGTTAGGTTCCGTACGATCACTTTCATCATGTGTGTCCTTCCTTCCATTCTGTTGGTCGCGGCTGAAACGCTTGCCACTTTGCCGGCACGATGGCCCGTCTGAGCAGCGAATTGTGTGCTGATGTTGCCTGGCTTTGATCGCTTTTGCGGTTCGAATCGGGCGAACTGTGCTCCTGGCTTTTCCTTGGCAGTTCGCAATAATGTGGGGTGTAGCACGGCATGCACGCGTGCCTGCGAGCGGCGCGCGAAATCTTCTGCAAATCTGCTGGTGACGAACGCGAATGCGCCATCCGTCCATTGCGCCGCGCTGGATGGCTCGCCAAGACTGCGCTGGAGCGACCGCCGCGATGCGACCCGCGCGCACGCCAGTCGACGCCCCAGGTTTGGGGAAGCTCAATTTAGGACATTTCCGCCTAAATCATCAATCGGTTGATCGGTTAATACAGGACCCAAAAGAGGGAGGGAACTTAAACGCCTAGGCGTGGTTTATCACAGCACCATGTGACTGTCAACACAATTTCAAGGGTGGGCCGTTTGCGTTTCGTTGAAAACACAGGGCTTGGAGCGAATGGAATGGCAAAGAACCTGAACATTCCTGCCGCCGCTGCAGGCGACCGCGTCCAGGCGTCGCAGACCATGTCTTCGGAGGGGTCCGGAGCGGATGCTTTAGGAGCTTCGTAGTCTTGTCTTCAGATGTTCGCCCCCTTCACCGCCCGTTGGCTGAATGCAGTTCCTGCAAGGCGTAGACCGTGACACGATGCCTTTGCATGGCGGCGATTCCCTCTGCCGCGGCCTGGGCGGCTGCGAGAGTAGTGATGGTGGGGACGCGCGCGAGGACAGCGGCGCGGCGGATGGCCTTCTCGTCGAAGATGGCGTCCTGGCCGCGCGGAGTATTCACGATGAGCTGAATGCACCGCTCTTTGATGAGGTCTACGGCGTTGGGCCGGCCTTCTTCCACTTTAAAGACCCGTTCGACGATCAGCCCGGCGCCCTCGAGCACGTTGGCTGTGCCTTCAGTGGCGACAATTTTGAAGCCGAGATCGACGTAGCGGCGCGCCAGACCGATCGCGGCTTGTTTGTCGTGATCGTTCACAGTGAAAAAGACTGTTCCCCCGGTCGGTAATACCTGTCCCGCCGAGAGCTGCGCTTTCGCGAATGCTTCTCCGAAGCTGGACGCAACACCCATCACCTCGCCGGTAGACTTCATCTCGGGGCCGAGTACGGTGTCGACGCCGGCAAACTTCGACCAGGGAAAGACCGGCGACTTCACGTAAAAGTGTGCTCCAGTTTCGAGATCCTTGCCTGAGGCAACCTCGTGAGGCAGCAAATCGCGCAGCCTGCGGCCGGTCATCAGCCGCGCCGCGATCTTGGCAAGCGGAATCCCGGTGGCCTTTGAGACGTAGGGGACGGTACGCGAGGCGCGAGGATTGACCTCGATGACGTAGACGCGATCGTTGCCTTGATCGTCGTGCTGAATAGCGAACTGCAAGTTGACCAGGCCGACGACCTTGAGCGCGAGCGCCAGCCTGCGCGTATGGGCGCGGAGAGTTTCGAGCGTGGACTCGCTGATGCCGACGGCGGGCAGCACGCAGGAAGAGTCACCGGAGTGGATTCCAGCCTCCTCGATGTGCTGCATGATACCCGCGATGAGAACGTCTTCCGAATCGCAGAGCGCATCGACATCGATTTCGATGGCGTTTTCCAGGAAGTGATCGATGAGGACCGGCCGCTCCTGAGAGTACTCGACCGCCTGGCGCATGTAACGCGTGACCGCATCGGCGTCGTAAGCAATCACCATGGCGCGCCCGCCGAGTACATAGCTGGGGCGGACAAGGACGGGATAGCCGATCTGCTCAGCGACCGCCAGCGCCTGTTCCACGCTGGTGGCGGTGCCGCCGCGAGGCTGCGGAATCTGCAAGTCCTCAAGCAATTTGCCGAACTGCTTGCGGTCTTCGGCGAGATCGATCGACTCTGGCGAGGTGCCGATGATGGGCGCCCCGGCCGCGCGCAGGCGCTGTGCGAGGTTCAACGGCGTTTGCCCGCCGAACTGAACGATCATGCCAATCTCCGCGCCGGACTGCGCTTCGTGGTGATAAATGGCCAGTACGTCTTCGAGCACGAGCGGCTCAAAGTAGAGGCGGTCGCTGGTGTCGTAGTCGGTGGAGACCGTCTCAGGGTTGCAGTTGACCATGATCGTCTCGTAGCCGTCTTCTTTGAGCGCGAAGGCCGCATGGCAGCAGCAGTAGTCGAACTCGATTCCCTGCCCTATGCGGTTGGGGCCTGACCCGAGAATGATGATCTTGGGCGTTTTGGTCGGAGGCGCTTCGTCCTCTTCCTCATACGTGGAGTAGAGATAAGGCGTCATGGACTCGAATTCGGCTGCGCAGGTGTCCACGAGTTTGAATACAGGACGAATTCCCTGCCCTTCGCGCAGTTCCCTCACCTGCTGGATGCCGGCATGGCCTTCGAGCTTCCACTCCGTGGCGATGCGCTCGTCGCTCAGACCGAGACGTTTGAGCTGGCGCATGCGCTCGGCGTCGAACTCCTTTGGGTTCGTGCCGGCAATGGCCGATTGCGCCAGCGTGACCTCGCGCAACTGGTGCAGGAACCAGGGATCGATCTTGGTGAGGCGCGCGACATCGCGCACGCTGAGTCCGCGCTCGAAAGCGTAGCGGATGTAGCCCAGCCGCTCCGGCCGCGGAGTGACCAGCATCTGCGTCAGGCGGCGCGGCTCCAGAACCTCCGCTCCGGTCTTCTTGCCGGTTTCAAGCGAGCGCCATGCCTTCATCAGCGCTTCTTTAAAGGTGCGGCCGATGGCCATCACCTCACCGACCGATTTCATCTGCGGGCCGAGTGTCTCGTCGGCGCCCGGAAATTTCTCGAACTGCCACTTGGGAATCTTGACGACGACGTAATCGATGGTTGGCTCGAAGCAGGCGGGAGTCTTGCGCGTGATGTCGTTGGGAATTTCATCGAGCGTGTAGCCCACGGCCAGCTTGGCGGCGATTTTGGCGATGGGGAAGCCCGTGGCCTTGGAGGCGAGCGCCGAGGAACGTGAAACGCGCGGATTCATCTCGATGATGGTCATGCGGCCGTCTTGTGGATTGATCGCAAATTGAACATTCGACCCGCCGGTTTCGACGCCGATTTCGCGCATGCAAGCGATGGCCGCGTCGCGCATCTTCTGGTACTCGCGGTCTGTGAGCGTTTGTGCGGGAGCGACAGTGATGGAGTCGCCCGTGTGCACGCCCATGGGGTCGAAGTTCTCAATCGAGCAAATAATGATGACGTTGTCGGCGAGGTCGCGCATCACCTCGAGTTCGAACTCTTTCCAGCCGAGCACGCTCTCTTCCACGAGGCACTCATGGACGGGCGAGAGGTCGAGGCCGCGCGCGAGAATCTCCATCAGCTCTTCGCGGTTGTAAGCGATGCCTCCGCCGGTGCCGCCGAGGGTGAAGCTGGGGCGGATGAGCACCGGGAAACCGAGCTTGCTCGCGAAATCGAGGCCGTCGCGCAGGTTGTTCACAAGCCCGGAACGCGCCACGTCGAGGCCCACGCGAAGCATGGCGTCTTTGAAGAGCAGACGATCCTCTGCCTTCTTGATGGCTTCGAGCTTGGCACCGATGAGCTCGACGTTGTAGCGGTCGAGCACTCCGGTGTCGGCAAGATCGACGGCGAGATTGAGCGCGGTTTGGCCGCCCACCGTCGGCAGCAACGCAAACTTCCCCGGCTTTTTGTTTTGAAAGGGCACGGCTTCAGCCGTGCCGCTACGAGGTTCCTCAAGGCTCCCGGCCTTTAGCCCCTGAGGCGAGGATTCGCCGGCGCTGGCGAGCATTTCCGCTTCAATGCGGATGATCTCTTCCACATATTCATGCGTCAGCGGCTCGATGTAGGTGCGGTCGGCCAGCTCGGGATCGGTCATAATGGTGGCCGGGTTCGAGTTGACCAGCACCACCTCGTAGCCCTCCTGCTTGAGGGCCTTGCAGGCCTGGGTGCCGGAGTAGTCGAACTCGGCCGATTGGCCGATCACGATGGGGCCGGAGCCGATCACGAGGATTTTCTGAATGTCATTTCTGCGTGGCATGGGTTTTTCTTTGTATTTCGCTTGCGGCACGACTAAAGTCGTGCCCATTCAAGGCCCGTTGTTCGGTATGCGGCGTGTTTTGAAAGGGCACGGCTTCAGCCGTGCCACCAACGGGTCCATCAAAATTGGCGGGCTTTAGCCCCTGAGGGATGGGGTCGAGCTTCCATCCTGGGTATGCAGATGAGTAGGGATAAGCCCCTGCGCTGTCGCACAGTCCCCTTTTGACCGGGTTCAAGTGGATATAGTGAACGTGGAGATCGTAGTCTTCAGCGTTGCGGATTCGATGATCGGCAAAGCCTCGGCGCCAGATTTCCATATTCGATCCAAGTTCCGTCTTCGCACGATGCGAGAATCCGCCTTTGATGAACTGAACTGCGCGTTCCAGCGAAGTTTGTGGCGTGATGAGCAGATGGAAATGATCCGGCATGAGAACGAATTCATGTAGGAGATACGCCTTGCCGCGATGCGTGAGCAACGTTTTGAAGAAGAGCCTGGCCCACGATTCCGTCTGGAAGAGAGCGCGCCTTTCCCACGTGTCCGACGTGACGAAGTAGGTCTGCGCATTGTTCGTTGCGTGCTCGCGTGCCGGCTTCAAAATCTTCCCTCAGCGGCTAAAGCCGCGGTTTCGTTGCGATCCTTTGCGGCACGACTAAAGTCGTGCCCTTTCAATGCCCGAATCAGTCGGCCAAGCCATGCTCTTGAAACAATGCCTCCAATGGATTGTCCTTCATCGCTTTTCGCTTTCGGCGCTCGATTGGGTTCAAAGTCGCGTTTAGTATCTGGTATTGAGTAACGTCAGAATCAGCAAGTGTGAAATTCTCCATCATCTTGCGAATATACTGATCTGCTAGTCTCCCGTCGCACAGGTACACGTTATTCAGATAAATAGGATCGATATGCAGCACTTCGAGACGGACGTTCGCCCCTTTCGCAACATCTCTGCTGAAAATCTTATTCAGATGTAGATCGGTCCCCGGTTTTGTGCCAGGTTTGAAATAGTGATCGACTCTATCCCTTAGATTTTCCGCTTCACCGATGTACACCTTGCGGAGGATCTTCTTTTCGTATACGGCCCAACGGTAAACAGCTGGCTTTTGCGATAACCGACGAAGACTCTTGAAGTTAGATTCTGAGAATTCAAATGGGGCTCCATTCTCCAGTTCAACTGAAAGCCAACGATAGCTAATCTTTGGCATAGAGATCCCCTCCTCATTCATCCCTTCCACTCCTCCATCATCTTGCGGAAGTCGCGGAACAGGTAGTGCGAGTCGTGCGGACCGGGGGCGGCTTCGGGGTGGTATTGCACGCTGAAGAGCGGCAGCGTCTTGTGGCGCAGGCCTTCGAGCGTCTGGTCGTTCAGGTCGACGTGGGTGAGCTCGACCTCGTTGGCGTTGATGGAGTCGGGATCGACGGCGAAGTTGTGATTGTGGGCCGTGATCTCGACTTTGCCGGTCGAGTTGTTGCGCACCGGGTGGTTGCCGCCGTGGTGGCCGAACTTGAGCTTGTAGGTGCGCCCGCCAAGAGCCAGCCCGCAAAGCTGATGGCCCAGGCAGATTCCGAAGACCGGCACCCGGCCCATCATCTGCCGGATGGCGCGGACGGCGTAATCGACCGGCTCCGGGTCGCCGGGACCGTTGGAAAGAAAGACGCCGTCGGGCTTGAGCGCGAGCACATCGTCGGCGGTGGTTTCAGCCGGAACCACAGTGACCAGGCATCCATCACGAGATAACATGCGTAGAATGTTTTGTTTGATTCCAAAATCATAAGCTACTACATGAAGAATGCGCTCGAAGGCCTGCTCCGTGTGGATGAACCCCTCGGTAAGCAGCGGCTCGCCCATTTGGCTGCGCGGATCGGAGGCGCCGAACTCGTAGCTGGTTTTTGTCGAGACGACGCGGGCCAAGTCGGTCCCCTCCATCTTGCGGATGCTCCTGGCCTTCTGGATGAGCACGTCGGGATTTGACTCGGTCGTGGAGATGACGCCACGCATCACGCCCCGGTCGCGAAGGTGCCGAACCAGGGCGCGCGTGTCGATTTCGGCCAGAACGGGCACGGCGTAGCGTTCCATGTACTCGTCGGTAACCTGCTCGGAGCGCCAATTCGAACTGATGGCGGAGAACTCGCGAACGATCAGGCCCTCTATGTAGGGCCGGGCAGCCTCATTGTCGGCGCGATTGGTGCCGTAGTTGCCGATTTGAGGGTTGGTGAGGACGACGATCTGGCCGGCGTAGGAGGGGTCGGTGGCAATCTCCTGGTAACCGGTGAGAGAAGTATTAAAAACAACTTCGCCCTGGCATTCGCCTGGGTGTCCGTGGCCGCGCCCGCGGAAGATGCGCCCGTCTTCGAGCGCCAGGATCGCCTGCATCGCCTCTCCGAGGAGTGGATTCAATCGATTTTAGCAGGTTTTGCGGCGCGATTCTGCCGGGTTTTCCACGGCTTCAGCGAACCACGCCCACATCGCGGGCCGGCCAGTAGACGAAGACGGCTTTGCCATAGATGAAGGACCGTTCGACAAGGCCGAAATCACGGCTGTCGGAGGAGATGGAGCGGTGGTCTCCCATGACGTAATAGTCACCAGGGGGAAGGGTCATCTCGGCAACGGAGCGGTTGTCGCGATACTCCGGCGGAACGTAGGGCTCGCGTAAAAGCTTTCCGTTCACATAGACGCGGCCGTGATCGATGCGGAGGCGGTCCTCAGGCAAGGCGATGACACGCTTGATGTAGCTCTTTTCAGGGTCGCGCGGATAGCGGAAAACTACCACGTCGCCGCGCTGAATGCTGGTGAAGTGGTAGACGAATTTGTTGATGAAGATGCGGTCACGGTCCTCGAGGCGCGGCAACATGCTGGTGCCTTCCACGCGAACCGGCTGGTAGAAAAAGGTGATGATGACCACGGAGGCGACGGCGGAGATGAGAAGATCGCGCAGCCAAAGAAGGATGCCCGCGCTGCTGCGTGATGGCGCAGGACTAGCCGGCGGCTGGGAAGGAGCGGCCTCGGTGTTTGCCTGGGGATCACAAGCCGGCATTTCATCGGGATGGGTTTGCATCTGTTTCTAGATTACTAGCAGCCGATTCCAGATTACTAGCAACCGAGGCCTCCTGCACTGGACCTGCAAAACCCGACAGATACGGGATTCGTAGCCTGTTGCTTTACGGCCGTCTCGCCAGCGGCAGATGGACCACCGCGGCCTCTTTGGACTGGCGCGATAACGATTCAACGCACTGACCTAAGCCGGCCCAGTAATGACTCTTTTGGTGGATTGTTGGCAAATTTCAGGCGTAGTTCAATGGGCATGAAACCCGCGAAAGTGAGACGGTAAACCAAGTCGCTGGAGGACTATGGCAACTTTCGTTGAATCCCCCAACGCAGCTGTTCCTTACGTACATAGGCGCCATGGCGCTCCAAGGTTTTCGCTCGTTAGTTTGGCGCTGCCTTTGCTGTGCGGCGCAATGGGCGTCTCGCTCGGAACCGTAATCGGAGTCTCCATCGCTTTCCTCACCGCGCCTGCTGGCGCTTTGGCAACGTCCACCGATTCGGCACAGGCCAGCACAACGGGGACCGAACCCGGAGTCACCCCAAGCACAACGACTGATGCGGAGAAAGATTTCCATCCGGTCGCCTTTGTTCCCGTTGTTGCCGTTATTCGCCAACCAACTGCTAGCGCTGGCCGATCAGCGGCGGACTGGGCTGGCACGGGCTTCTCGTCGACGAATCGGACGGTCAAAGCGAACCCCTCGTCTGAGGCTCGGACCACGCAAGACAAGAAACTGGCCATTAAGAGGCACCCCAAACTTCGGTTCGTTGGTGTACACAGGCGCTCGGTGAAGCCCGTTGCGAAGCTCACTGTCGTGCAAGCGCTGGCCGGCGATCTCGAAGTCACCCCAATAACTTTGAATGATGCGCAAATGAGCCTTGACGATGACGCGACGCCTTCGGGTTTCTATAGCGAAGGGGATCTGACGGTCGCGGACTACGACGCCACTGTGGGAACGATTCAGACCGACGATGGCAGGACTTTTACCCTCGGAACCACGGTCTGCGCCAGCAACGCAACGCCATGGGAAGACTACCGTTCGAATGTGCATTACAGGTGCGGCCAGGATGGAAGCTGTGTGCTGGTCCGCGCTGGAGTGATTGCATCGAACGCACGGCTAATCTAAAAAGACTGATCCTGAAGCTCAGGGCCGATGCCAGCGCCGGCTCAGTGTGGAGGCCTATTTGCTCATTCGCAGCCAAGGCTTCCTGGCGGGCAAAGTACGCGTACTGGCTTTTCAATAGGCCGGGGCTGATTCGTGGAAGGTACAAAGGTGGGCGCGGAGCCGGACTGGGCGGTGCCCTCGAGGTTTTGCTTTTCCAACAGTAGGGGGCGCTGCAGAACCATTTCCACCTGGGTTCCGTTGGGAATCTCCACGTCGGCGTTGCGAGTAAAGAGCGAAACGATGCCCACTGCGGCGAGGCCGGCGCCGAGCCCGGCCAAGCCGCCCTCAATGGGATGACCCGACTCCGCTCCTCCAATAGTGCCGACTCCTGCCCCCGCGGGAATGGCGATTTTGGCTACCTCGCCCGCGTTACGGCCTTTATCGCCGTTCTGCTCGATGGTTCCCTCCTGGTCGTTCTTGACGGACTGGTTCTTTGATCCGGGCAAGCTATCCACCATGCCGGGAATCTCGGCTACCGAACCATTGGGAAAGATGATGGAGGTGAAGTGCATGTCGAGCTGCGCTCTGCCCTTCACGTGGCCTCCGCGCTGGACACGATCCACTACCCCCTGAACGTAAACGCCGGTGGGGATCAGGACGCGGTCACCAACCACGACGGGAAAGACGGAGGTAAGGTAGACGCCATCGCCCGGTTTCGCGCTCCTGGTGTTGATCGCACTATCGAGCTTCAAAAGAACCTTGGTGCCGGCCGGCACAGTGCAGGTTTTCCTGGCCGGGCCAGCCGGTTCGGAAGATGGCTGGGAGGATGCTGCCGCCTGCGTAGCTGGGCCCACAGCTGCCGGCGCGGGTTGGGCCGGTGCGGGCGAGGGCGATCCTTGGTCTGCCGGGGATTGCCCCGGTGACCGGACTGCGCACAGGTTCGTACCTGCTGCGATTGAGGCGGCAAGAAGAACTGCCTGCAACCTGTTCTGCGGCAGAAACATAATTACACCCTCGCTCTAAGAGATAGACGCGCTTTTCGCCTACAAGGATAGCGCGACTCTGTTGCGCGTGCGGCGAAAAATGCGCGACGCCGCGGCGGAGACACGCCCCGCAATTTACCATGCGAGAAAGCGATGCAAACACATGCCCAATCATTTGCTGCTGGTTCTGGCCGGGCGTCAGGCCGATTCCGTGCCGCGTACCGTGCGCTGGAAGAGGCGATCGGCGCGAGGGCCTTTCCCGGCTGTGCATTTGGCGTTCTGGCCGGCGGCGAAGTGGTGCTGAAAGATGCTCTGGGGCGGTTTACGTATGAGCAAGAGTCGCCGCCAGTGATCGCGGAGACGGTGTATGACATCGCCAGCCTGACAAAGGTGGTGGCAACCACGGCTGCGGCCATGCTGCTCCACCAGCGCGGGCAACTGGAGTTGGATACACCGCTGGGCGGCTTGTTGCCGGTTTTTTTAGCGGGACGGCCGCCGGGGGACCCGGCGCACGATGTGACGCTGCGGCATCTGCTCGCGCATAGCTCAGGTCTGCCGGGCTATGTTGAGTTGTTTCGCACTGCAGCCTCGTCGGAACAGCTGTTTCGTGCCTGCCTGGAGCTACCGCTGGAGGCGGAGCCGGGAACGCGAACTGAGTATTCCGACCCGGGCTTCATCTTGCTCGGTAAAGCGCTGGAGGTGCGGATGGAAGAACAACTGGCTCCCTGGCTCCGGCGTGAGGTTTTTGGACCACTGGAGATGGCGGCCACGGGATTTTGCCCAGATGCGGAGGCGCGAAGCTCGATTCCGCCCACGGAAGAGGACACCACCTTCCGTCATCGCCGCATTCAGGGCGAAGTACAGGACGAAAACGCCTATGTGTTGAAGGGTGTGGCGGGACACGCCGGGCTCTTTTCCAACATTTCTGACCTATTGCGCTTTGCTGGTTCGATTCTGAGCCCCGGGACGAGCAACGGGGCCAAGGGAACGCCGCATCTCTTTGGTCGCGAGGTGGTGAATCGGTTCGCCGAGCGGCAAAGCCCGCAAGGCAGCTCCCGCGCCCTCGGCTGGGATACGCCCTCGGAAAACTCGTCGTCCGGGAGTCACTTTTCTGCCCATTCGATTGGACACCTAGGTTATAGCGGCTGCTCGCTTTGGATCGATCTGGACGCCGCCGCCGCCGTGGTGTTGCTGACCAACCGCACTTGGCCCGATTGCAGGTGTCAATTGATCCGCGAGGTGCGTCCGGCATTTCACGACGCGGTTCGAGAGGCGTTATAGGGCGCAGGGCCGATGCTTGCAAGATTGGGACCGGCCGCGAGCGAAACGAAGATTTTGGGTAGTGTCCTAATTTGGTTTAGCAGGCTGCTCCACTTTGCGGTGATAGTCGCCTTTGCCATTACCTGCCTCAGTCCAGACGCCAGCAATCTTGCCGTCGCCGCCATACCAACCACCCCACTGTTGCCAAACCCGGTCTATTCCAAGCTCCCACTCGTCACCAAACAAGTCCCGATAGCGAATCCTGCCGGTAACGTACACGTCGAGTTTTCGCTCTCTAACAAGATTGACCCGATCATGGTCGGTCTCATTCTCCGTAAAATACCCATCGGCTTGGATGAAAATGACGCTCTCAAAGGGACTCGAATCTGGCCTAAAGGTTCCCCCAATCCCCAAGGGTTCCCACGGCATTTGTTTTGTTCCTGGCGCGTCAGCGAGGTAGGCGGCAATGCTTTCATAGAGGATTGTCGCGCGCGTCAGCCCATCCAAAATCACCTTGAACCTGACGGGATACCCGTCGGATTTTGGGTCATAGGTAAGGGAAAGCGGATCAAACTCTATCCGAAGCTGCGCTCGCTCTTTGCTCTTCACCATCTCGATTTGAGCAATAGCCGTGTCAGCGTTCTGTTTAGCAACCGCTACCGAATCCCTCAGAATCTTGTTCTGATCCTCCATGTGCCCGGCTTGGACCTGAATTTTCTCCTTCGTGCCTTTCAGCAGCCACGCCTGCCAGAACATTGTTCCTACCTGCAAGAGTCCAACAAATACCAACAGGCCGGTGAACAGCGCCAGTTCCCACTGTATCTTGAGATTTTCGCGGGCTTCCTGGCCTGCCTCATCGCCTGTTGGGGTGGTTGGCTGGCTGGCGGCGGGCATCGTGTGGGTTGGCTGGTTGGCATTTTGGGGATCGGGCTGCTTTGGTCCATTCTCACCACTACTGGCTTTTGTGATCCCCTGCCGTGGCGTCCCTTTCAGCGCATCCTGACTGGCAAGAACCCCTACCGCTGCCAGTGGACACAACAAAGCGAATATCACCAACCATTTACACATGACGAAAATGTATCACAAAAACCTCTTGCTGTGGTATGGGAGCCGGTGAGACCATTTCTTCTATGCCCAAATGGATTCTCCCGATTGCCAGATGGTTTACGCACTGCCGCGACCTATCAATCAGGTGGTGGGCTGTGACCGCGATTGGATGGTCAGTATTTTGCGGGGCGGATACAGCCATCGCGCACTTTGGATCGGACGCCGCAAGGGATATATGGAAGACGCTGACCTTCCATTCCCCGCTTGGCTGGCAAACTTGGCTGATCGGCTTTCTATTTATTGGACTCGTTTTTGTCTACGACGGCAGCTATCGGCATACGAAACGCATAGTGCGGGAAAAGGCTGCGCTCATGTGGTCAGATGACCGCCCAGTGCTCCTTTTCGATTCGTGGGGCGAGGTTCCGCACGATCATCCAGAGGCTAGATTTCATGAGGTCAGCGAGTACCAAAAAGAGCGTGAGTATTGGGAGCGAGGATTCTTCCTCACAAATCAAGGTGGAACAGCGCATGAAATTTACCTGATGCCAGTACCGCTAACAGAGAACGTTTACCTGCTTGGACAGACGGCGGCACGAATCGACAGGGGAACAAAGGGTTTCGTTTTTGCATACATGGACGTAGAGCATAACGCAAAGTTTGGAGAGGATTTTGAGCGTTGGGATCTACCTAAAGTGATGGCCGTTCTGGAGAAGAAAATCAATGCCGCACGGGTCGAAGAACATCCGCTTACCGCTGAGATAGGCGTGGTTTACAGGGATGTCCGAGGTGTTTGGTTCGCAAGTACGGCAAAAATGACATATCGAAAAGACATCAATCGAATCATCTTTGGCCCAACGGAGCAATTTCCCAAACCATTAGCCGTAGAAAAGCTAGCGGCCCTCTTGACAAGGCCATAGTTTTCGTATTACAGTTATTCTAGTGAGGCTTTATGGCGAACGTACTCAACACGGATAAGCAAATCGCGGTGATCGCAGCCCTCGCGGAAGGCTCCTCTATTCGTTCAATTGAGCGTATGACTGGCGTCCACCGCGATACGATCATGCGGCTTGGAGTGAAGGTTGGACAGGGATGCATGGTGCTACTGGACGCCAAAATGCGCAACCTTGATTGCAACCGTCTGGAGATTGACGAGATTTGGGGCTTTGTTGGCAAGAAGGAACTCCACGTCAAGCCGGGTGACGATCCCCAGGTCGGCAATGTCTGGACGTTCTGTGCCATCGATGCCGAAACCAAGCTAGTACCGGCTTACAAGGTGGCAAGCAACCGCTCCCATGGGGTCGTCACGGACTTTATGTACGACGTGGCCGCGCGGATGAGGAATCGGCTGCAAATCTCCACTGACAGTTTGGGGGCCTATAAGAACGCGATTGAGGCGGCTTTTGGGATCGATGTGGACTACGGACAGATCGTCAAGACCTATGGATTCGATGAGAAGCTAGAGCGTCACTACAGCCCACCGGAAGTGATTGCCTCAGAGCGGATGGTGATTCGTGGCAACCCAGATTATGACCTTATCTCGACAAGCTATGTGGAGCGGCTGAACGCTACCACGCGGCTGCACATGCGGCGACTCACCCGCTTAACGCTGGCTTTCAGCAAGAAACGGGAGAATTTCGAGGCAGCGGTTGGTCTGCACTTCGCCTATTACAACTTCGTCAAGCGGCATAACACCCTGAGATGCACCCCCGCAATGGCCGCTGGCGTCACAGGGTCATTCTGGAGCGTGGGGGACTTGCTAGAGGCGGCGGCATGACCTATATCGAGGAATTGAAAGAGGTAATCCGAAGACTGCATGGGGTTGAGTCAACCCACCGCCAGAGCGTCCCAGTCAAAGAGGTTTTCCAAGGGAAGACGATTTGGGAGGGAGTTGTCGAGGTTTTCGATCTGCACGGGCACCCGAAGGCCAACACAGCATATGCTTGGGCGCATGAAACAGACGATCCGGCCAACCCAATCCGGCACGTCACCGTTCTCAAGGTTCCCCCGGCAGTATCCCCGGAGACAGCAGTCAGAGTGGCAATCGCACAGGAGTTGAGAGCCAATGCCGGAATCGAAGAAGCAGAAGCCTAAGAAGCCCGGACGCCCAAGACTGGCAAAAGGCGAAGCAAAGGGAAGCATTGTGCCGATACGTTTCAGCCCGGAAGATCGGAAGCGCGTAGAGGCGGCAGCAAAGGCCAGCAAGCAGACCGTCTCTGCGTGGGTTCGCAGCACGCTACTTGCCACGATTGGAGGTTAAGGCTGTGGATTTCAAATTAGGACACTACCAGATTTTGTAATTGGCTTGCGCGATTTTACAGATAGAATTAAAAATGGGAGCTGATGCGATGTTACCAAGCACAACGCTGCAGGAGACGGCCGGCGCCCGAATAAAGAACAATAATCACGACGAACAGGCCGCCCTGCTGCAGCAACTGACAACGGAGAGCCAAAACGAGGCTTCCCAAGGGCTCGACACGAAATCCGCGCTGGAGATCGCCCGCATCATTAACCATGAGGATGCGAAGGTCGCAGGAGCGGTGAAAAAAGCCCTCCCGGAGATTGCGGCGGTCATCGACCAGGTGGCGCGGTGCCTGCGTGACGGCGGCCGGCTGATTTACGTCGGGGCCGGCTCGAGTGGACGGATCGCCGCGCTCGACGCTTCGGAGTGTCCACCCACCTACTCCACCGCTCCGGGACAAGTGCAGTACATTATGGCAGGCGGGCCCAAGGCGCTGGCATCGGCAGTCGAGGTCAACGAGGACTCCGAAGAACTGGGCCAGAGGGACATAGCGCGTCGGCGTCCCACACGCAAAGATGTGGTCATCGGCGTCTCCGCCTCGGGCAGCACGCCCTATGTCGTGGCTGCGGTGGCATATGCCCGTGCGCGCGGAGCGCATACGGCAGCGGTCATCTGCAATCAGGCAACGCCGCTGGCCGAAGCTGCCGACATTACCATTGTGGCCGATGTTGGACCCGAGGTGGTCTCTGGGTCCACGCGGATGAAGGCCGGCACTTCGCAGAAGATGATTCTGAACATGATTACCACGGGCGCGATGAGCCGCCTGGGCTACGTGTACGAAAACCTCATGGTCAATGTACACATGCAGAACTCCAAGCTGGTGGAGCGCGGAATCCGCATTTTGATGTCCGCCTGCGGCATCGACCGGGCAACTGCGGTGGAAACCATCAAATGCGCCGGACGCAGCGTGCCCGTGGCGCTGGTGATGCTAAAGGCCAAGGTTGACAAGCCGGAAGCGGTGCGCCGGCTGGCAAAGTCCGACGGGAATGTGCGCTTGGCGATCGAAGATAACGTCCTGGAGCTGTAAGGGCGAAAGGTCAGCGCAGCCGGGGCGATTCAGCAAAAAACAGAGCCGGGGTCTCCAACTCGCTTCCCGGGACCGTGAAGGCCTTAACGCCTATGCGTCACTTTCGTATCGCCCATGAAGGGCTGCGCTGCTGCTCAGGGCAGCACGCGCTGAATGTGAAGGAAAAGCATCAGATTGAGTAGGAATCCGATGGCGACCAGGCCCAGGGCGATAAAGGCGACAGCCTTGACCTTGTTGCCGAAGATCTTGAGGTCTTCCAGCAACTCCTGCTGCTCCAGGGTGTTGCGGTCAGTGGCTTCGCGGACCATCTCCAATTGGTCTTCAACGCGCTTGAGCGAGTTGTTCTGCTCCATAACCTGATCGCGCAAGTTCCGATGCTGCGCCTGGAGCTCAGCCAGGCTGTCTTCGACAGGCGCAAGATCCACCTTGGGAGGAGGCGCCGGCGCTTGCGGGCGCGGATGCGGTGCGAGCAAACCGGTGACCGCAGTGACGAAGTTGCCTTCGAGTAAAGGCATGAGCCGCTGCACAAGCGGAAGAGCCATGCGAAGTGCGTTGACGATGCGTTGCACGCTTGGGGATTCTTCGCGGGCTGCTGCTCCGGGCAAAGCTCTGCCGGGAGGCCCGGGCGGGATGCGGTTGACGTTTCCGGATGGGGAGTTGGCCTGTGCATGCCGTCCTGTGCCCATCGGCAACGGCGAACCGATGGCGCGCGCGTAAGGCGCTCTGTCTCTTGGCGCCATGGGGGCCCGGTCGATGGATTCAACAGCCTCGCGTTCGTTCATGGACTTCCCTCTGCCTTTCCATGAGGTAATCCTCATATATAGCTTATTTAGCGATCCTTGTGAACTGTTTTCTGCCGGCAAGGCCCATTCTGCTGCGTATAGGCCAGCGTATGCTCATAACCAGGAGAGGCACGTGAAAGCCCATTTGAACCGAAGTCTACGCAGTATACAACGGAGTATTCTGGCCGGCATCATCACCGTGGGCCCGCTTTTTGTCACTTACCTGATCTTCAGTTTTCTGCTGGGCGAGCTGGTGAAGGCGGGATTGCCTGCAGTGCACCTGCTCGCGCATGTCATGTTCCCGGGATGGCTGAGCCTTCCATGGCTGCAGCCAGCGCTGGCGGTTCTGCTTACGCTCTTGCTGCTGTATGTGGTTGGGCGGGTGACGTCGCTGGTAATCGGCCGGCAGGCCTTTGGCCTGTTTGAGGCGATCCTGGAGCGGTTGCCGTTCGTGGCCAAGGTCTACACCTCGGTGCGGCAACTGCTGGATTCGATGATGGCGAAGAAGGATGCGAGCCAGCGGGTGGTGCTGGTGGACTTCCCGATTGCCGGGCAAAAGAGCATCGGTTTCCTGACGCGCACCATGAGCGACGCCGGGAGTGGGCGGCCGCTGGCGGCAGTGCTGGTGCCCAACGCCATCAACCCCACGTCGGCCTTTCTGCAAATCCTTCCCATGGAGCGGGTGATTGAGACCGATCTGACCATGGAACAGGCGATGAGCATGGTCATGACGGGCGGCGCGGTGGGACCGGAAACCATCCAATACTCACAGGCAGGCAGCGATCGGGTACCGGCCAGACCACCGGCGGCGCAGGACTGATTCGAACCAGGACTACGGTGCGGCGCTCGGATCGGCTGCTTGGCCGGCAGCCAAATCCTCCTCTGCGTGCTCGCTCTCGAGCGTAACCTTGCGCAGATTGATGTGCTCGAACTGGGCCCAGACGAGGCCAACCGGCGCAATCCCCAAAAAGGTGATCGCAAGCAACGTTGTAGCGCAGGCCATGGCCGTTTCCGGGGTCATCCCGAAAAGCGGTCGCAGCATCACTTCCAGCGCGGCAATCTGGGTAAACCATCCAATCACCGGCAATTGAACGATGCTGGCGACCCCGCCGCCGGCCATCAGCGCCAGGCACTTGGCTAACGACACTGAACTCCCCTGCCCGCTTGGGACAAACGCCCCGACGCCCTCCACATAGGCAAATGTGATCAACCCCCACATGAGCAGCGAAAGGGAAAGCGTGATAGCGAAATCCGCAGGCGTACGCAGGGTATCCAATCCTGCGTGAAAGGAACGGATCTTTTGGCCGGCAGCGTGCGCGAGCTTATGCGAGAGCGGAGCAAGGACCGACTCCGAGAACGAAGCTACCGCTCTTCCCGACAGCCGCACGGCCACCAAAAACAACGCGCCCGCCAAAGTGGCTGCCAGCCCGCCCTTGCCGAACTTGTTGAAGATCTCCTGGTGCGGAAGCGTTCCGGCCGGGGAGAGCAAAATGGCGGAGCAGAAGAGGAGGGCCATCGAGCCGCCGTCGAAGAGCCGCTCGACGATATACACCGCGATCTGGGAACCGACGGGCAGCCCTGTTTTTTTGGCCACCAGATACGGGCGCACCAGGTCCGCAATCCGGCCAATGAGAGCAACGGCCGTAAAACCCATAACCTGCGTGCCCAGGAGGGAGAAGAGAGGCACGCGTTTGTTCGGACGCAGCAGCCATGCCCAGCGCACGGCGCGGAAAAGAAAAGCCACGTAGATACAGCCGGCGCCGATACACACCTTACCCCAGTGGGCTTTTTGAAACTCCTCCAGAAACAACTTCCAATCGAAGGGGTGGAGATGTTGTTCATATGCAAAGAGGCCGGCCAGCGCCGCCAGCACCACCAAGCCCACGATCCATTCACGCCGCTTCAAGCGTTCTCCGATTCTCCGCACAGATATGAATCTATGTTCTCACGCCCTAAGGAAGGGGTGCGTCAATGGGAAGTTGCCGGCTGCGCTGCCGTGGAGGCCGGCGCCTTTTGCGCCAGCGCTTCACGGGCCAGAATGCGGCGATTGAATTCGTGGATGACGCGGGCCACATAGATACGGGTTTCGGGATAGGGCGGGATGCCGTGGTACTTGTCGACCGCTTCGGGGCCGGCGTTATAGGCAGCCAGCGCCTGTGCCAGGTTGTCGTGATAGCGGGTGAGAAGCGCATCGAGGTAGACCGACCCGCCGCGTACATTCTGGTCTGGCTGTAAGCTGTCTTTAACGCCGAGCCCGGCGGCCGTTCCCGGCATCAATTGCATCAGGCCCCGCGCACCGGCGCGGCTTATCGCGCGGGTGTCGCCGGCGCTCTCGGCCTTCACCACGCTGGCCAGCAGATCCACATCCAGGTTGTGCTCCGCTCCGGCGCGCGTGAGCATCTCGCGCAGGTCGGTCGGAGCCAGTTTTGCCGGAGTCTTCGTCTTATTCGCGCCCATGAACACCGGAGCAACAACAGGCGTGGGCGGATCGGGTATCTGCTCGAACGAGGCGATCTCGGCCGGCGCAAACTCAATGTAGTTATCTTCACCTGCACTCAGGTAGAGACGCACGCGGCCGTCGACCTGCGCGTGATGATCGCACTGCTCGACGAAACCGTTACTAAGGGTCACACGCTCGCCGGCCCGGGCCAGGGGCGGCAGCGCGGCCAGAGCAGCCAGAAGAATTGCCGGAATGTAGATTCTTTTACTCATCCTGAACCGAAATTCCAACCTCACGACCTGTCATGAGGCCGTGTGGGCCCTCCCTGCCAGAACACGCTCCAGCACCACGGCAACACCGTTGTCGTCGTTCGACGGCGCTTGCTTCCAGCCGCGCGTCTTTGCTAAGGCCCGCAGTTCCGGCGCAGCGTTCGCCATCACGATTCCCTGCCCTGCCCACTCCAGCATACTGGCGTCGTTCCAATTGTCGCCGATCGCCATCGTCTCTTTGCGGTCTACTCCCAGCCGCGTAGCCAGTTGTTCGAGCGCCCACCCCTTGGAAATGCCGGGCGGCAAGAGATCGAGGATCGACAAATCCCGCGCCGGATATTCGGTACGCACGCATTCACATGCATCGCGCCACTCGCTCGCTTTCAACGCCTTTTCGGCCTCTTGCATCCTGCCCACACTTCCGGCCGCCATGCCCTGGATCGGATCGTCCCCATCCACCAACGCTAGTTCCAGGGGCTTTACGACCTCAATCGCATTGCGGTTCGCCTCAACCCATAGAGCGATGCGTCCGTGCGCATGCGCGATGTCTTCTAACACCAGTTCGCCGCGTCCCGGCCGGTCGAAGGTGAAAACGACGGCGCCAAACGGACGAAGCAGGCCGCACAAACCCCGCGCCACGCGCGCTTCCATATGGCAGCGGCCGATCGTCTTCCCATCCAGCGTGCAAAGCACTGTACCATTCGACGTGATCAGAGGCGTATCCGCTCGCAGCCCAAGGCCCACGAGCAAGGGTGCGGTGTAGGCCGCGCGGCGCCCAGTGGCGATGGCCACCGTGATTCCCGCCCCTTGCGCCGCCCGCAGCGCCCGCGCATTGCGCTCGCTTACCGTCTGTAAGAGGCCCGGCAGCAGGGTGCCATCCATGTCGATCGCCACCAGGCGAACAGGAGGGTGCATCACTTGAGTGTACCGGGCCAATCAGAGGCGCCGGTTGACGCGGAAAGGGCCGGCGCTTGTGGCGATGACAGCTCCCATCCGGTAATCTCTTGGGTATGGAGCGGATCTGCAGCCAATGTCATGCGGTGCTCACGAATGAGACGAAGGCAGACTGGTGCCCTGCTTGCGGCGGCGCGCTCATCGAACGCCCAGAGTTGCCTCAATATCCGCAGAATGCGACGCCGCCAGCAGAAGTGGATGATCGCGGCATTCTGCTGCCCCGGCGGCACGCGGTGGGCGGAATCATTACGCCGCAGTGATCGAACGCGACGTATGCGGTCCGCTTAGGGAGTCACGTCGAGACCAACTGCTTCAGCCAGCTTTGCCTGGCGCTCGTCGAAGGTCCAGAACTTGTCGGCCCTTAATTCCAGCGCGCAGGCGACGTGGAGCGAATCGAGGGTGCGGACGCCAAGGATGGGGCCGTAGCGGCGGCCAAGATCGATGCTGGTTTCCCAGAGTTGTTCCGGAAGATTGACTGGAGTCCAGACCCCCTGCCTGCAATCCTTTTGAAAATTGCTCCAAACTTTATCGGCCTCGAGGGACGATATCGTCCCTCGAAACACATATTGTCCGACTGCATGTGCAAGTTCGGTTCGGTTGAATTGAGTCAGCCACAAAACAGGCTGCTGGCCCATCCGCCGTCGCGCCTCAGGCAGATGCCCATCGAGCAAATAAAGAGAGGCGATGAAGCTGCTATCCGGGTAGATCGTCAATAGCGGCTATTCCTCTCCTCGATCAATATTTCGACGGCAGGAATCACGCGATCGCCAAATATCTCCCGTGCTCGGGCTTCGAAATCGGGCCACTCGACGGGTTTGGTTCTCGGCGTCTCGGGCACAATTCGGGCCACAACGCGATTGCGCTTGCGAAGTTCGACGACTTCGCCGGCCTCGAGCCAATGCAATAGTTGGCGGGTGTCACGAAGTTGACGAAGATTCACACTTGGCATGATTCAAATGTGGCACATAACGTGTCACATTGTCAAGTTTTCTTTCATTATAAACGGCTTATTCGTACCGCAACGCCTCGGCAGGCAGCACGCGCGCCGCCGACGAGGATGGATACAGCGTCGCCAGCAGCGAGATGCCGATGGAAACCACCGAGACGATGATGCCATCGAGGAAACGCGGAGCAAACGGCAGCGTGTCGATGGAGTACACCTCGGCGGTGAGATGGATGAAGTGATAGTGGCCGCCGGCCCAGGAGGCAAAATAGCCGAGTGCCAGGCCGAGCACCGTGCCGACGACGCTGATCAGAAACCCTTGCAGCAAGAAAATGCGCCGCACCTGGTTCGGAGCGACGCCGAAGCTCATCATGACGGCGATATCGCGCGTCTTCTCCATCACCATCATGGTGAGCGCGATAAGAATGTTGAGTGCGGCCACGATCACGATGAGCGCGATGACGATAAAGGTGACCACCTGTTCGAGCCGGAGGGCGCGAAAGAGTTCGCGGTTCTGCTCCGTCCAGTTAGTGGTCATGTAGCCGGGGCCGGCAGCCTGCTCAATGGCGCGCGCAATCTGCGGCGCGCGATAAAGATTGTCGACTTTGAAGCTGATCACCGAAAGCAGGTCGGGCTCATCGAAGAGGCGCTGCGCGTCGGCCAAACGCAGAAAGCCCATCTCGGCATCGTACTGATAAAAGCCGGAGTGGAAGGTGCCTGCCAGTTGGAAGCGGACATATTTTGGAATAATGCCCAGAGGCGTCATCTCGCCTTGCGGGCTGATGACCATCACGGAGTCGCCGACGGAGGCGCCAATGGTTTCCGCAAGGTCGCTGCCCAAAACGATCGGCGGTAGTTCGGCGTTCTGTTCCGGTGCGGATTCGGGCCGCGGCTCCAGCGCTTGCACCGCGCCGGGCGTGGCCGTAGAAAGCAAATCGCCGACTGTCCGCTCCTCGTCTGGCAGTATGCCCTCGAGGAGGGCGCCGCCGTCGCGTGCTCCCCTGGCCACCAGCGCCTGTTCGTAAAGGCCGGGCGAAGCCGCGGTGACGTGCGGCACGGTGCGCAACCGCGCCAGCAACGGCCGCCAGTCGCGAATACCGCGGCCCTCCACCTGCATCAACTGTATGTGCGCGCTCGTGCCCAGTAGCTTGTCCTGCAAGTCGCGCCGCATACCATTCGTGATGGCGAGGGCGATGATGAGCGCGGCGACTCCAGCAGTGACTCCCGCGACGGAGATTGCAGTCACGACACCGACTACCGCCTGCCTCCGTTTGGCTTTCAGGTACCGCGCCGCCACATACAGTTCGAATCGCATCGCGCCTACTGTTCCTGAGCGGGAATGATCGTTTTGGCCACACCCACGTTGTCGTAGCGATCGTATGCGCGAACGGTGATCAAATGCTCATCCATTTTCCCCGCCTCCACTTTCAGTGAAATGTGGAACTCGTAGCGTTCGTGCCTGGAGTCGGAGATTATGCCCACCGGATCGATGTACTGCCATGGTCCGGCGTCAATCGAGTACTCGGCGTGGGCGATAGGCGATGTTGCATCCTCGGCGTCGAAGATGACAAGGAACGGCTTCGAGCACTGAGGAGTCTTGCATTCGGCGGGCTGCCCAACGGCCTGGAAGTTAGCGATCACCGGAGGCGTGGTGTCAATTACGAAACGGTCGCTGATCTTCTCGCCGGTCAGTGCTTCGCCTGGCGTGTGGGAGGGCGCGTCGGAAGCGGCCACTTTGATCCGGTAGCCGCCGTCTGGAATTAACGTAGCGTCGAAGCTGTAGGCCGCCTCCTTGATCTTCTTCTTCAGTGGCCACCACTCGGTGTCGCCGTCGCCGCGCAGATAAAGCGAATACACGAGCTTGTCGCCATCGTCGTCGTGCGCCGCCCAGCGGACGGTGACGGCGGTGCGGTCTTTGGTCGCCTGAAGAGGCTGGCTCGCGCCAGTGTCGAAGCTGACCGTGGCGCCATCGCTGGACGACGGGAAAGCGATGTTCACGGTTTGATTCTGCGTGACGGATGTCTGCGGATTGAGGCGCGCTCCTGGAACCACCACCAGGTCGTCCACCATGGGAGCGGAGTTTACGGGCAGATAGTTGACTCCTACGCTGCCCAGAACGCCACCAGCCTGGAGCACCGTCTTCCACTGCAGAAAGCGTCCAGGCGGGGAGACCACCGAGCCGTCCTGAAGAGGCTGCCAGTCGCTCCATCCGCGCACCGGCTGCTCCACGTTGCCGGATCGGGTGAGGATCTCATAACCGGTCGAGCCCGGCTCTACTTCGACGTGCCCGAAGCGGGCAAAGGCTCCGGCGTCGAGAACGTCGCTGGCGTATTCATGTGCTTCCGTCGCGCCCAGCAGGTAGACCTTGCCGGTGTTGCCCGTGCCGATGAAACTCGCGCCCATGCCCTCTGCATCTCGAACGGACGCCAAGCTGAGTCCCTGCTGCGCTTGCAGGTGGCCGATGTCGGCGTAGCTGCCGTCGTCCCGGATGAGAAAGATTCGCCCGCGATTTCCGCTCAGCGCGAGGAGGCCGTCGCGGCGGGCGGCCAACGCGTAAACGATCTCGTCCTTGCCGGACCAAAGTTTGCGCGGCGCTTGGCCCTCCGCCAGAGCATAAATCTCCGTCCCCTCGGGCACTGAGGCGCTGGCGTTGGCTGCCTGCAGCGATTGCGGTTGAACCACGGTGACGGTGACCGCGGCGATTCCCTGCACCGGAAGCGGGGGCAGCGGATTGCGGCTCTTGTCGCCCACGCAGGCTGCGTAAATGGTTCCGTTGGCGTCGACGGCAAGAGATGTGATCTCTCGGCGTGGAGACTCGAAGAGCACGTAGCCTTTGCCGTGCGGGTCAATGCGATAGACCAGCCCTGAGCCATCGGAACCGGCGATCAAATTGCCTTTTCGGTCCCACGCAAGCGCCCGGATGTGCGCCTCGTCGCTCTTGAAAAACAGCTCCGGCGCCGCGCCGGGTTTGGCGGGATCGACTCGGTAGACGGCGCCGGGATTGCCCGTGGCGATATAGAGTTGGCCGGAAGAATCGAAGGTCAGATCCCAGATGTAGCGCGATTGTGCGCTTGAGTACGAGGCGGGTTTACTGTTGCCGGCGGCGTCGTCCGCTTCCGAAGCGTCGAACACCACTGGCGCATTGGATTCATCCAGCTTGGTTGTGGCGTCGGGATTGAGCTTGTAGACTCTGCCGCCCGGCACCGTGGCGGCATAGAGCGCGCCATCGGGACCAATGGCGAGAGCCTGGACACTGAGGTCTCTGGTCTCGAAGAGCGTGAACGGCTTTTCCCCCGGCTTCTCGCCGAGGCGCAGCACGGTTGCAGGCGAGCCGGTGCCGACGAAGATGCGGCCATTCTTGTCGGCGGCGATCGACCACACGAAAGTCGAGGGGGTGGTCACCAGTTCGGTGAGACCCGGCCCCTGGCGAAGGTGACCGTCACTCTCGATGGAAACCCCGGCGGGAGTGCCCTTTTCAAACTCCTCCATCTGCGATTGAGTCCAAAGATGGGTGCCCTGGGCGGCGGCAGATGCGGAAATGAAGAGGACGGTGAGCGGAAGGGTGGCCAGAAGCGCGACTGGACCCAGAAGGAATAAGCACCGGCGAACGAAGCTGGAAGAAGCAAGCATTCTTCCGTTGAGTCTACTAGAGTTCGCCAGCTCGCTTCGACTACAGGAAAGGACAGGCGCAGTCTGGGCGCAGCGAGCGGATGGCCAAGCAGAAATTCTGTGGAAAACGGGCACGAAACTCTGATCTTTTGAACGGCGCTTGGAGACTTCCCGGGTAGCGGCTGAGGACCGATAGAGCATACAGGAAAGTCTTCTGGATGCGCCCCAAAAACCATAAATTCCGTAATATCAACAGTGTTTTGTCTTCTATCAACACGATTTTGCGCAAATCGCATCGCCCAGCTAACTTCTTCCAGCGGACTGTTGCCAGTCGTATTTTCGGAAGACTATATTCCGGTTAGTTTAAGAGGCCGTGAACACGGTCCCTCCATACGATCCACTATGCATGCAGTTGTTCCCAAGTTCACAGAGCTTCATCAACCAGCGGCACCTGAGATTTGCGGCGCGCGCGGACGGAGTGTCTCGTCATGGCATGGTATGCCTACTGCATCGGTGAAAAACAAGCATTTCCGGCATTAGCTCGTCATCGTAAACCGGTTCCTATGGAGTCGGTCTTTGGGGTCAGTGGCAATCAGGTTTTTCTTTACCCGGCAAGCGATCTCGCGGTGATCGTGAGTGAGCACAGCCCCCAGGAAATCTTCAATCACAAGTCAGGCGTGGACCACGCGCGCGTGATCGCCGATTGTTTTCAACACTCTACGGTGCTTCCCTTCCGCTTTGGCACCGTCTTCAATGACGACGTGTCGCTGCGCAAGTCCGTCCGCTCCAATCAGCGCCAGTTCCTCGGCAATATCGATAAGCTGCGCGGTAAGACGGAGATGCATCTGAAGATCTTCGTCGACGACTGTTGCGGGCGCGAAATGGAGAAGCATCTGAACGCCGAGGGCCAGGGCCGCGAATACCTGAGCAATCTGCGGGAGAACGCCTCGCGGGCCCGGGAGCGGCAGACACGGGCTCGCGCGGTTAGCTTCCAGATGCACAAGCTGTTCATCCCTCTCGACGAGGAAGTGAGCTGCCGGTTGATGGAAAACGGCAAGATGATGCTGGACATCGCTCATCTGATCGAGCGCAAGTGCGTGGAACGGTACCAGAACAAATTTGTTACCACCAGCGCCGTCATGCGGGAGTGTCAGATGCAGCTCTCGGGTCCATGGCCGCCCTACCATTTTGTCCATAGGTTGACGCGCACAGCCCATGCGCCGTCCCAGCTGGCAACTACGGCAGCGCAGCCGCCTGCGGTTGTTTCGGCTGAGCCGATCCCGATTCCCCTGATGGAACCGTCGCCGGCGCTCGCGTGAGCAGGCACAATCTCCGAAAACGGGCAGTACGGGGTATAGCGAAAGCCGGAGCTCTTTTGTTTCGATGAGCCCCCTCACCTGCCTGGATGTCTGCACCATGGCCTAATCTAGAAGCATGAGCGACCAGCCGTTGAATGGTGTGCGGGATTCAGTCTTCGATCTCCTTGTCGTGGGCGCGGGGCCAACGGGGCTGGCTTGCGCCATCGAGGCGCAAAAGGCGGGCTTCCGTGTAGTGCTGGTCGACAAGGGATGCGTCTGCAACTCCATCTTTCACTATCCCGCGCACATGACGTTCTTCACCACCTCGGAGCGCCTCGAGATCGGCGGCATCCCCTTTCCCAGCCCGAATGCCAAGCCCACGCGCAGCGAGGCGCTCGAGTACTACCGCCAGGTGGCGGCCTACTACCGCCTGGACGTGCGCCAGTACCACCGCGTGGAGAGCGTGACGGGCAGCGATGGCGCTTTTACGGTGCACACCGTGGATCGTTTCGGCCGGCCAGGAGCAATCGAAGCACGCAAACTGACCGTCTCCACCGGCTACTATGACCTGCCCAATTGGATGGGCATTCCCGGCGAGACCCTGAGTAAGGTTCATCATTACTATCACGATCCGCATCCGTATTACGACACGGACGTTGTGGTCATTGGCGGCAAGAACTCCGCTGCCATCGCCGCCCTCGAACTGTGGCGGAGCGGTGCGCGCGTTACGCTCGTCTACCGCGGCCCCGGGATTCCGCCGCACGTAAAGTACTGGATCAAGCCGGACATCGAAAACCGCATCAAGGACGGCGAGATCAAGGCATACTTTTCGTCGCAGGTTGTGGAGATCACTCCCGACGCGGTCGTGGTGGATACTCCCGCGGGCCGCGAGACGCTGCCCAACGACTTTGTCTTCGCCATGACGGGATACCATCCCGATTTTGCTTTCCTGGAGCGGATGGGTGTGCGTTTCGAGGGCGAGGACCGGTTGCCCGTCTGCGATCCCGAGACGCTGGAAAGCAACGTGCCGGGCATCTACTTGGCCGGAGTGATCGTTGCCGGCTCGCGCACGAGCGAGATCTTCATCGAAAACGGACGCTTTCACGGAAAGCAGATCGCGGCGTCGCTGGCGGCGAAGGCAAAGCCAACGGCCGAGGCGCGCGACGCGGTTGCCGTCAGCAATCCGATAGACTAACGCTACCGATCTTCCTTCGGGGGGTGGATCATTGCGCATGCGCTGGTGGCCTCGATCCATTCGCTGGCAAATGCTGGCAGGCCTGCTGCTGCTGGAGGTGCTTTCCCTCAGCCTCTTCGCCGCACTGCTGGCGCGACAGCAGATTCGCCGGACGAATGAGCGCGCGCAGTCCTGGCTGAAGTACGAATCCACTGCCCTGGCCAATCAATCCGCTGAGGCGCTTGAGCAGCAGAGGCCCAGTTGGGTGGACTTGGCCGTGCGCACGATCGTCGACGCACCGATTGTGGAGTCGGCGAAAATCATCAGCCCGTCAGGCGACGTGCTCTTTTTCAGGAGCGTAAAACAGGAACCGGGGGGACTCAGCGCGGCGGAGCGTGCGCAGATTCCTCTCGCTAAGCGCGGGGAGTCAAGAGTCTTCAAGACGGCAGCCGGCGGATGGGAGGCAATCCGGGCTATCTACACCGCAACCGATCTGCGGGGCTATGCCCTGGTGACATTCGACCAAAGCGCAGCCCAACAGCAGTTGGATTCTCTTTTGGGTGACACGGCCATCTTTGGCATCATCTGGGTGGTGGCCTCGGCGCTGCTGGTGCTTCTGATGTGGCGCGCCATTGCGCGGCCGCTGGCGTTGCTGCACCACGGCACTACCGCCCTGATGACTTCACCGGAAGACAGCAGCCGTTTCCCCCTGCCGATCCCGGTTCACAATGAGATCGGCGACCTGATCGAGACCTTCAACCGCATGGTTGCCTCGCTGGCCGAGCAGCGGGCGGGGCTGAATGACACGCTTTCCCTGCTCGACTCCATGCTGGCCAACGCGCCCATTGGACTGGCATTCGTCGACCGCAATGGCCGCTTCGTGCGCGTCAACCAGGTCTTCGGGGACCTGACCGGAGCTGGCGTGAGCCGTCATCTCGGGCGCACTCTTCCAGAATTGCTGCCGCCGGCCATGGCCAGGGAGATCGAGAGCACAGTGCATCGCGTCTTTTCGAGCGAAGAGTCAGTGCGCAACTTGGAGTTAAGCGGCGAGGGAGGCAAACCCCGACGGCCCTGGACCTGGCTGATCAGCGCCTACCCTGTGAGGACCACGCCGAATCGGGTCCGCTGGGTGGGAATCATCGCGCTCGACGCCAGCGATCGCAAGCGCAACGAAGAGGCGCTGCGCCGGAGTGAAAAGCTCGCGGTCACCGGGCGGCTGGCCGCCTCCATCGCGCACGAGATCAATAATCCGCTTGAAGCCATCACCAATCTGCTCTTCCTGCTGCGCAATTCCAGAGACCTTTCAGAGGCGGCGCAGCAGTATGTGGCCATGGCCGAGGACGAGGTGCGCCGCATCTCGGAGATCACGCAGCAGACGCTCCGCTTCTACCGGCAGCCAACGCAGCCTGCGCGCGCTACGCTGGCGGAGCTGCTGGACTCGGTCCTCAGCCTCTATCAAAGCCGCATTCATGCGCTCGACCTTCATGTAGAGCAGGACTACGACGCTGGGCTTACTCTCTTCTGCTTTGCCGGCGAGATCCGTCAAGTCTTCGCAAATTTGGTGGGCAACTCGATCGACGCCAGTAGCAATGGCGGTCGGCTGGTGGTGCGGGCACAGCGCTCCCGCGACTGGAAGAACCCCGCGCAAACAGGAATCCGGTTTGCCATTGCCGATACCGGGGCCGGCATGGAGCCGGATGTGCGCGAGCACATCTTCGAAGCCTTCTTCACCACCAAGGAAGCGACAGGAACAGGCTTGGGGCTGTGGGTGAGCCACGAGATCATCCTGAAGCATCACGGTTCGGTGCGCGTACGCAGCCGTTGCGCGGCGGCCTCGGGTGCGCCCGGTCGGAAGGGTTCAGGAACGGTCGTTGAAGTTTTTGTGCCCGACGATCCGGCGCTTGCCACTGCAGCGGGTCAGGGAGCGGAGGATCGCGTCTCGACCGCAAGATCGAAATAGCGCAGCAAAGTTAGAAGCGAAATGGAGATTCTCTGCTTGTTGCGCTTCAGAATAAGTTCAGGCCACGCAGGGAGTGGGTGCCGAGCGGATCGAAGTCATTCAGTTTACGCATGACCGGATGCGCCATGCAATGGCTCTGCCGCCGGATTGGCCCAGTTAAATAAGACCGCGTCACGTGCAGCCGGTCCATGACGATGTAGCGCGTGCGCAGGCCATCCATGGTAGCCGGGAGCGAAGCGGGAACCTCGCGGCGGTCAACATAAATGACCAGCGCCGCTTCCCTCGGATTGTCGAAGCTCTGGCCCACGCCCACGCCGAAGAAGGCAGGATTCTGCTGCATCAGGCCCTGTGCGATCTGCTCCTTGGCGGCAATGGCTTGGTTGAGCACATTGGACGTCAGCGGCAGAGGCGCGTTGGGCTCGAACGCGAATTGCGGCGCGGCGCCTGCGGTCACAGCCTGGGCAGTCGTGGGAATCACTTCAGTGCGAACGCCATTCACCGTTTGCGGCACGGTGACGTTCATGCTCCGGTCAACGTAGAGGATCACGGTGGCCTTGCCGGCGTGATCGCTGCTTTTGCCTACAGCGGCGCCAAGGATGCCGAGGGAAGGATTGATCAGCATGCGCGCCTGTGTCAACGCTTGCTGGGCAAGAGCAGTCTGCGCATCGGTGAGCGCGATCGCCTGCGCCGCAGTTGCCGTGGCGTTGCCGTAGTTCAGGCAGCTAACCGGGTGGTCCGTTGTGCCCACAAAGGTGTAGGTGGTTCCCTGCTGTGCGCCAAGCTCCGCGAGCACGGTCGGCGCAGGGTTGGCGACGCCCTCGCTTACACCCGTGTTGGTCGCGCCACCGGCGAAGAACAGCCCCACAGGCTCGGCATTGCTGGCATCCACCACCAGCGATCCGGAGTCGCCCGCATCACTGAATTCAGCACCTTCGATTCCAATTTGGTCGGTGTACGTCTTGAGATTGCTCCCGTTCGCTAAAATGTACGGAGTGGTTTCATCGCAGTTCTTGTAGTAGCCCACCTGCACGGTAAGGCTGATCGCCGTGACGCTGGCGCACGTGAGCCCAGTTGTGCGTCCACTCTTGGCGACGACCATGCCGGTGCCTGTCACGGTCTCCCCTTGACCCGGCGTGCACGAGACCCCTGTTGCAGGGGACTTAATCGAGCAGTTTGTGCCCGGAGGCGCGGCCGCCAGCGTGCCGTTTGCCTGCAGAGTGCCCAACTCCTGAATTGCGCCACTGGTGCTCACCGCGCCCGAGTTCACCTGGGCAATGGCCGCATCGGCATTGGTTGTAGAGGAGCTGAGCGGGAGCCATGCCGTGAGAACGCCCACTTGGGTTTCCGTGCCTTTGTTTCCGACTGGATAACAGCCGTCATCGATCAACCCAGGCTGAATGATCATTTCGCCGGTGGCCGCTTGGTCACTGCGCGCCAGAACGTGGTTGCAGCTTAACAGGTACTGCGTTCCGCCGCTGTTCTGGACCAGGGCGCCCAGCGTACCGCCGCAACAATCCTGAATCTGGCTGTTTTGCAGGTCGTAGTCGTTGTTGTTGCCGCCGGAGCTGCCCAGCAGGATCGGCGTCGTCAACTGCACCTGGTGCGTCGATGGATTACTCGTGATTCCCGCGGTGTTGAGCAGTACGTCGGCAGCGGTTTTTGAGGACGACGTGCCCACGGTGGCCACCACGTAAGTGGCGGCAGTGGATGAAACTGTCGCTGGCGCTGTGTAGGTGACAGTGCAGTACGTGAAAGCGTTCGAGCTGCGCACACAGCTTGGCGTGTTCACAGAGCCTTGCCCGCCACTCGACCCCGTCGCCGTATTTGAGACCGCGTAGTTGATGCCGGTGCTGCCGCCGGCTTCCTCAATGTAACCGGTAATGGTGACGGTCCCATTGCTGCCGAGAGCCACGTTCTCGGGCGAGAGCGGCTGCAGGAATCCGGGCGTGATGGTTACGGTTGCGCTTGATTGCAAACCAACGCCCGCGCCGGAGTTGATCGCCGCCGTCACCGTCACCTGCACGCTGTTTGCGGTGAGATAGGATGGCGGCGTGTATTGGCCGCTGTTCGTAATGGATCCTGCGCCGGCGTTCGCGTCGCCACCGCTCACCGTCCACGTTACAGAAGCCGTGCCGACACTGTTCAGCGTGGCCGTAAATTGCTCCAAGGCAGTGCCTGATGAGTTTGTGGTGTTGCAGCCGGTGCAATTGGTGTCGATGGTTGCCGTGCCAGGCGAGATTGAGAACGTGCTGCCGGTTGTGCCGCCAGACACCGACCCGCCGCAGCCCGCCAGCACAAACAGGGCCGGAACCGCAGCGGCAGCCAGCAGCCGTACCGGCCACTGCCGCCGCAAATGGAACCGGAAGCGCCGACCCGTGGGATGCGAGGGGTGCTTTCGCTGTTCCAACACTGCTGCCGTGCTCTGGGTCAATTCGTCCGGCGCCTTTCTTGCGGCTCGCCTCGCATACTAGTCATTAGACACACCATATTGTTCCCCGTAAGCGCCGGAGCCTACGTGAGAGATCGCAAACAGGCACACCCTTCCCCGTCTCATGCGATATTAGAACTTGGCACGGCAACATAAGTTGTCTGACGAGGTTCACTCTATAGGAATCCAATCACTTTTGTCGTCGGGATGCAAGGCACGAAAGTGCTAGGACCGATAGTATTTTAGGAGTCTTTGTAAGGCGGCGCCGCTTTCCTCAAGCCGGCTCGGCCAACAGGGAGCGACGACCTTGCGTAGCGCCCAAGACCTCACGTTATTTCCTAAAATGCCGTAGAGCCCCAGGCAACTCTGACAGCCGATGCGATTCACCCGTGATTGTGCGAAAGTGCGATGCATTTCATAGGAACGCGCCAAACCATTCGAGTTCAAATCGTGCGGCGCACTAAACTCAAAGCAGGAGAAACTATGGAATACATGAATCTGGGCCGTACAGGACTGAAAGTCTCGCGCATTTGTCTTGGCTGCATGACTTACGGAAGCCCGGCTACGGGCAGACTGCTGCCCGGACGGCAGGCCTGGGCGCTGAACGAGGCCGAAAGCCAGCCCTTTCTGCGCCAGGCTCTCGATCTGGGCATCGATTTTTTCGATACAGCCAATGTCTACTCCGGTGGCGAGAGCGAAGTCGTGCTGGGCCGGTTCCTGAAGGCCAACGTGCGACGCGAGGCGGTGGTGATTGCCACCAAGGTGCAGGGCCTGATGCGCGAAGAGCCCAACGGCCGCGGCCTGTCGCGCAAGGCGATCCTCTATGAGCTCGACCAGAGCCTCATGCGCCTGCAGACCGACTACGTGGACCTCTACCAGATTCACCGCTGGGACTACGAAACGCCCCTCGAGGAGACGCTGGAAGCGCTGCATGACGTGGTGAAGGCGGGAAAGGTGCGGTACATCGGAGCCTCGTCGATGTATGCGTGGCAGTTCGCCAAGGCGCTGTATCTCGCCGACCGGCACGGATGGACGCGCTTCGTCTCCATGCAGAATCACTACAACCTGCTCTACCGCGAGGAGGAGCGCGAGATGATCGGGTTGTGCCAGGCGGAAGGCATTGCCGTGATTCCCTGGAGTCCGTTGGCGCGCGGACGGCTGACGCGAGCCTGGAAGGCCGAAAGCACTGCGCGCTCGGAGACCGACCAGTTTGGCAACGGAATGTACGCGCCCAGTGAAGAGGCCGACCGCAGAGTCGTCAACCGGCTGGGCGAGATCGCGGAAAAACGAGGAGTTCCCCGCGCGCAAGTGGCGTTGGCGTGGCTGATGGCGAAGCCGGGCGTGACGGCGCCGATTGTGGGCGCGACGAAGCCGCATCATCTTGAGGATGCTGTTGCGGCGCTCTCCGTCCGCCTCACGCCCGAAGAGATGGCCGCGCTGGAAGAGCCTTACGTGACGCATCCCGTGCTGGGGTTTAGCTAGGAAGGGCTCGCCCCCAGGCACGACGAGCGGTCGTCGGGGAGTCCGCCTATTGATAGCGCCGATCGTTTTCGGGAGATGGGGTTGCTACCAATCAATCAATTCTTGCACCCGCAGAGATGATCAACGCAACACTGCGCCTTGGCAACGATGCCGGCGTGGATCTTCGCGGGATCAGCATTCTTCTTCGTGGGTTGAAGCACAGCCTTTTCCGAAACTGGTTTCGCAACAATTTTCATAATCTCCTCCATGTTGATTTGGTTTTTGGTTATCACAAGCGATTGAACACTTCGCCGAGGCCGCCGAACGCTATATGTTTCAGAAGATACGAGGCATTTGTCGCAACCAACGCACATTCCCTGCTCGAATCAGAATCGATCCGCGTCTTCCGGCAACCACCCATGCACAAGGGTAGATAAGGACACGAACGACACTTAGGAGCAAACAACTCGCCACCAACCCAATTCCGCCATTCAGCGTCATTCTTGAGCATGACACCCTCTGGGTTCAACTGACCTACGCGATGCTCCGCGGTAAAGTCACACACACTGCACTTGAAGACATTCCCGTCGAAGTTGACTATGTATTGACTCTCCCGCTCAGCATAGCAATAGACGAGTTTGCCGGGATGCACACTACTTAATCCAAACACTACGTCATAGCCGAGTTCCGCCGCCTTCTCTGAGTATTGTGCAAGTTTCCCGGAGAGGGTAGCTTGGGAAATGTTGCAGACGGCGCTCACTGCGCCGTTGCCAAAAATAGGCTCGAAAACGACACGCAGTTGGGGGCGTAGCAATAGCGGAAACATCTCTAGAAGCTCTGGAACTGAATCTAGATTGGTATGGTTAAAGTTTATTCTCAAAGTTATTTTAACTTGTCCGTCGGTAGCCGCCAGCGTGCAGATGTTCTCGAAAATACGCTTGAATGTACCACGCCCAGATTCCAACACTCTGAGCGCATCGTGCGTTTTGGGCGGGCCATCCACGGTAATCTGAAAATCGTGAATACCTGAAGATGCGAGTTCCTTGGCGCGGGCGGCGCTTAGCAGGTAACCGTTGGTGGTGACGTGCAAGACGGGAAGCGTTCCGCAGTGCTCGGCTATCGACTTGACATGACGAGATACAGATAGCACCGTGTCATATTCTAGGAGCGGCTCCCCTCCGAACCAGTACAGCATCACAACTTTATGGAGTGGAATCTCGACTTTGAGCCACTTCTTGAGCGCTTCTGTCGTATCGGGGCTCATGCTTGACGGGCGATGAGTCTCGTAGCAATACACGCATCTGAAATTGCAGTTCAACGTGGGGAGCACGATTAGGTCCAAGGTGTTCGAATCTTTGATCCCCGCGCGCTTGCGATCCTCCACGAGAGCAAATTCGTTGACTTCATCTGGGATGAGGTGCTTCTGAGCAGCGAGCTGCTCGCAGAGCGACCCACTCTCCCCTCCCGGTCGTGTAGCGTTCAGTATTGCAACAACTTGAGCGTGCTCGTTTTCTTCCAATAATGAAATACTGCCGTAAAGGGTGTTGAACAGAACGACGCGGCCGTTGCTCGCCGGTATCAAAACGTTATATTGGGAGCTTTTCACTTTCCTCCTGCCAGAGTGGTTCTGGATTAAATTGCAGGGATAGCGTGGAGAGGTTTTGCCCACAAATCTGTGATCTCTATCACTTGATGAAGTGACAGAATTTGCCTCGCCACTGCGGCCTGCGGCCGGGCGCCCCATCCTTTCGTTCGCGGTGGCGAACGGTAGGGTGGGAGACCATGGTCGCCGGATTCAAGTTCTCGTGAACTGTTCTAAACCAGTTTCATCGCATCTGGATCCCAGCTCACAATGGCGCCGCGGTCTATGCTGAGGTTGCTCAGCAACGCGGCGCCTGCGGCACGGTAACCGAAGACTGCATCTTCAATTGGCTGTTGGCGTATACGCGCAAAGTGAAAGAAATTCTTGAAGTGGTCGTAGCTCTCGTTATAGCCGGCGGGCGCGACGTATTTCTCATAGCCTGCGGCTGGCTCGCCCTCGGGATGCGTGCGCGGATACTTACGCGCATAGTCCTCAAGAATGGCCTTCTGCGTTGCTTCGGCAAAGCTGCCGATCTGGAGGCCCGGCTCCCTTTCGCGCGGCACGCGATTGACGCTGACCGTGTTGCCGGCAATTTCCATCGTGCCCTCGGAACCGGTAAAGACGAGGCCTTCGCTCTCCTCGCCGCCATCGACGAAGTTGACGCGCACACTCAGATTGAAGCCCTCGCGATAGTCGAAAAGTCCCAGGACGACGTCGGCGGCATCGCGGCCATCTTTCCAAAAGCGCAGGCCGCCTGTCGCCATGCCGCGCGTCGGTCCGTTGCTGCCGGTAATGAAATGCGTTCCGCTGAAGAGATGGACAAAGAGATCGCCGGCCACGCCGCTGCCGTAGGCCTTCCACTTGCGCCATTGGAAGAACTGCTCGGCGTAGAAGGGGATTCGCGGCGCTGTGCCGAGAAAACGCGGCCAGTCGCAGGTTTCGGGCGAGGCATCGGGTGGAATGGTGTAGTCCCACGCGCCCATGGCGGAGTTGCGATCCCAGTGCGCGGTGACCATGTTGAGCTGGCCGATGGCGCCGGAGGCCAGCAGCTCCTTGGCCTTGGCATAGATGATTGAACTCACGCGCTGGCTTCCAATCTGCAGGATCCGGCCTGTAGCCTTCGCGGTTTCGATCATCTTAGGCCCATCGGCGTACAGGTGGATCATGGGCTTTTCGCAGTAGACGTCTTTGCCGGCTTTCATGGCGTCGACAGCGGCCTGTTTGTGCCAGTGGTCGGGCGTGGCGACGATAACGGCGTCAATATCGCTGCGGGCGAGGATCTCGTTGTAGTCGCGGGTCGTGAAGATGTCGCTGCCCCAGATCTCTTTCGCGTGTTCGAGGCGGCCGCTGTAACAGTCCGCGACGGCAACGAGCTTGACGCCGGGAACCTGAACGGCCGTTCGCGTGTCGCCCTGGCCCTGACCGCCCGCGCCGATGAGCGCAATCTGGATATTGTCGTTGGCGGCGACGGACCGGGCGGGCGCGGCTTGCGCGGTAGCCAATGCGTGGACGCGCGGGCCGAGAAGGGTGGTCGCCGAAGCGGCGCCGGCCGCCTTCAAAAACGATCTGCGGTTGAATTCGTGCATTGCGTGCCTCCTGGCGGGAAATCTGCCGCCTACCACCATACGCGCCCTTACCCGGCACTGAATAGCCAAGGCACTGCACTGCGTTTGTCGCCGTGCAGATACGCCATGTAGCATTCCGATTGTGCCTGCCCTCGACACTCCGGTGAAATTTGTGCGCGGCGTGGGGCCGCGCGTCTCGGAGATGCTGGCCGAAAAAGGCATCCAGACGGCCGAGGACCTGCTCTACCACCTGCCCTTCCGCTACGAGGACCGGCAGAACCCGCGCAGCCTGGACGAATTGAAGCCGGGCGAGGTGGCCAGCGTGATCGGCGAGGTGCGCGGGGCGATGCTGATGCGGACGCGGCGCGGGCCGATCTACGAGATTACCCTCGGCCAGGGCCGGTTCGCCATGAAGTGCCTCTGGTTTCACGCGGCCTACCTTGATGGGAAGTTCCATGCGGGGCAGAGCGTTGCCGTCTACGGCAAGGTCGAGCCGTCGCGCTCCACCAGCAACTTCAAGATGATCCAGCCGCAGTTCGAAATCCTTCCCGATGCAAGTGACGATGCGGAAACGCGGCTGCTCGAGGTGGGCCGCATCACGCCGGTGTACGAATCCCTGGGAGGCAGCCGCCTGGCGTCGCGCTGGCAGCGCAAGGTGATCTTCAATCTGCTCGAAGGCATGCGTGGCGCGGTGCCGGAGTGCCTGCCACGCGCCATGCTTGAGCGGTTGGACTTACCGGACCGCGAAACAGCGCTGCGCGAAGTGCACTTCCCTCCGGAAGGAACGTCCTTTGCCCGATTGCAGAGCGCTTCGGCCCCCTCCCACCGGCGATTGATCTTCGAAGAACTGTTTTTCCTGGAACTGGGACTGGAGCTGAAGCGGCGGCGCATGAAGGAGCGCAAGGGTATTGCGTTTACCGCTACCGACAAGGTGCGCGAGGCGATCCGCGAGGTGCTTCCCTTTCATCCCACCGCGGCGCAGAAGCGCGCTCTCGGGGAGATTGTGGCAGACATGCGCGCCCCCAATCCGATGCGGCGGCTGCTGCAGGGCGATGTGGGCTCGGGCAAGACGATCGTCGCCTTTCAGGCCATGATCGTCGCCATGGAAAACGGCTACCAGACTGCTCTGATGGCGCCTACCGAGATTCTGGCTACGCAGCATTACCTAGCTGCGCGCAAGTTGCTGGAGCGGTCCAGCCGCAAGCCACGCATCGTGCTGCTTACCGGATCGCTCGACGACGACCGCAAGCGAACCAACCGCGGTCTGATCAACCGCGGCGAGGCAAACCTGGTGATCGGAACGCACGCGCTGATCGAAGAGAAGGTGGAGTTCGACCGTCTCGGACTGGTCGTCGTCGACGAGCAGCATCGTTTCGGCGTCTTGCAGCGATTTAAACTCATGAAAAAGCCCAACCAGCCTGAGCCCGACGTGCTGGTCATGACGGCCACACCCATTCCGCGCACGCTGGCGCTGTCGCTCTATGGCGATCTGGACTTGAGCGTGCTGGACGAGATGCCGCCGGGGCGGATGCCCATCGTCACTCGTCGCGTTCCAAGCGAGCAAGCAGAACAGGTGTGGACTTTCGTGCGTAAGCAGGTGGCACTAGGCAGGCAGGCATACATCGTCTACCCGGTCATCGAAGGGACGAAGGAAGACCAGCCGGAGCTGGATTTCTCCCGCGACGAGCCGGAGGCCGGAACCGCCGCGGCGCCAATGGCCGCGCGCAAAAACATCAGGAGAGGAAAGACGGCGGAGCTGTTTCCTGCTTCGGTGCAGGAGGCCAACCCCACGGCCAAATCGGGTCTCCGTTCAGCCGTCGAGATGCACGAAAAATTGCGCTCGGGACCGTTTGCCGGCCTGCGCGTCGGGTTACTGCACGGGCGTCTCGACGCGGACGAAAAAGACGTCATCATGCGCCGTTTCCAGCGCGGCGAGATCGATGTGCTGGTGACGACGACGGTGATCGAAGTGGGCGTGGACGTTGCCAACGCCACGGTGATGGTGGTGGAACATGCGGAGCGGTTCGGACTGGCGCAGCTGCATCAATTGCGCGGGCGCGTAGGGCGCGGCGCGGCCAAGAGCTACTGCATTTTGATGACCGGCGAGCGGGTCACCGAACTGGGCGAAGAACGGCTGAACGCGATGGTGCGAACGCAGGACGGATTTGAGCTGGCTGAACTCGACCTTTCGCAACGCGGCCCAGGAGAGTTTTTTGGCACGCGGCAGGCGGGTCTGCCGGAGTTTCGTGTGGCGAATCTTCTGCGCGACCGGCAGTTGCTGGAGCTGGCCAAGCAGGAGGCGGCGCGTTTTGTCGATCATCCTGACGCGGCAGTTACTGAAAGCGAGCGGGCGCGCGTACGGATGCAACTCAAGCAAGCGTGGCAGCGAAAATATGGACTGGTCGAGGCCGGCTGAGACGAGAACTGTTGCCCGCCGTTTGAAGGGCCGCACCCGCCGGCCTGACGCATTTCTCCCCATGGTGTATAGGGGTTCAAGACCGCAGAGTTGACGCGAACCCCAGTGAGCGGCAACCTTCGAACCATTGAGCGCTCTACAGGATTGGGAGAAATGCCTTAAACCGGGCCTGACGCCTGCATGACGCTGACGATATCGAGAGGAAAGGTCTGAATCTCCAGATCGACGCTCGCGATCTCCGCGCCGCAATCCCTTGACTGGCTGCGAGTGCACTGGCAAAGCTCGGTGAAGCGGATATGCCCGGTCTGGCTCAGTTCGAGGCCCGCGGCGATCAGCACGGTGTAGATGTCGACGCACGCCTCGCGTTCGAACTCGAACAACATGTTCACCATGCCGGTATCGTTGGCGCCGCGGCTCAGAACCCATCCGCCACAGGCAAGAATGGCGCCGGTGAGAGACTGGACCAGCCGTGAAGGCTCCTCGGTCGAGACTGCCTTCATCTGCATAGCCCACGGTGCACTTGCTGCCCGCCTTCGCGCCTGATTCAACATGCTCAGCTTCACATGCTCTTTATCGGAGAGATGCCGTTCTGGATGAAAGCTGTTGCGGAGTCGAACGCCTCCTGACCGCCTTTGAAACAACCCGGTGTTGAGAAGAGTGTGGACGGACGTGCAGCGGTAATTGAACACCTGTGGCCGGCGCGGGACAGGCGGACAGCTGACCTTCACGCCAGCCGCAAGCGTGAGACAGCGCGAATATTGTAGTTTGATAGTCAGGATGATCGCTGGCTCCGGAATCGACGTTGTGGAGATTGGACGCATCCAGCGCGCCATCGACCGCTTTGGCCGGCGTTTCCTCGACCGCGTCTATCTCGAATCGGAGCAGGCTTACTGCCTGCGTAAGCGCAAATCGGCCGAGAGCTTTGCCGCGCGTTTTGCCGCCAAGGAAGCGGCGGCCAAGGCGCTGGGCACCGGCATCAGCTCCGGCGTGAACTGGCTGGAGATCGAAGTGGTACGGGAGCTGAGCGGAAGGCCCAGCCTGCGTTTTCATGGCCGCGCCGCGCAAATTGCAGGCCGCCTTGGCGTGGTCCGCTCTGCGCTGTCGCTGACTCACAGCTCTGAAGTTGCCATGGCCAGCGTGGTGCTTGAGGACGGGCGCTAGAGCATTTCTCCCGATGGTCTATAGGAATTCCAAACAGCCCAGTTGGCGCGAACCTCGGTGAGCGGCAACCTTCAACGCAGTTGGCGCTCTACGCGATTGCGAGATATGCCTTAAATCCGCCTGTTCTGCTATCCTCTAGGCGTCGGCCCGCTCAGTTCTGTAAGAGGAGTCAAGTGCCAAGCCGCAAAGAGATCCAGTGGTCGCAACTGAAGGTGGGGGCCTTGGTGCTGGCCGCCCTCGCCATTCTGATCGGACTCATGTTTCTCATGACCGGCGCTTCTGGCGGGCTATTCGCTCACAGAATTGTGCTGCGTTGTTACTTCCCCAATGCCGGCGGGCTGAAAGATGGCGCTGTCGTGTCGCTCGAAGGCGTCACCATTGGCAATGTCAAGCACATGCGCGTGGTCCCTGAGCGAAATCCCAATCCCGTCGAAGTGACTATGGAGGTAGGCGAGAAGAATCTGTACGATCTGCACACCGATTCGATGGCCTCCATTCAGGCGGCAGGTGTCCTGGGCGACAGCTTCGTCGATATCGACTCCACCCACGCCACGGGCCCGCCGCCGGCAAACAATGCCGAGCTCCGTTCGTCCGGCGCGCCGACCATTCAGTCGGTCATCAGTAGCAGCCAGGTCTCGATTGAAGAGATTACCGAATTGATGCACAAGATCGAGATCCTGATTGACACACTGAACACCAAGCGCGGCACGGCGGGCGAACTCATTAACGATCCCTTACTGGCCAGGAAGTTCGTCTCCATCGCCACCAACCTGGAGACGGTGACCAATGCCATCGCCCAGGGAAAAGGAACACTGGGCCAGCTCGTCAACGACAACACGCTGTATACAAAGCTAAACTCGGCCGCGGATCACCTGAACACGATCGCCACCGATCTCGATGCCGGCAAAGGGACCGCGGGCAAGCTGCTGAAGGACGAGACGCTCTACAACAACCTGAACGCCGCGGCCTCGAATATCAACCAGTTGGTGACTCAGATCAACTCCGGCAATGGCGCTCTGGGCAAGCTGACAAAGGATCCCGCTCTCGCCGCCAAGTTGGACGACGCCGTGACCAACCTCGACAACATTCTCAAGAGCATCAATGCGGGCCAGGGCACCGCAGGCCAATTGGTGCAGAATCGCGCGCTCTACGATCACCTGGACCAGACTGCGGACCAGGCGCAGCAGCTCATCAAGGGCATGCGCGAGAACCCGAAGAAGTATCTAGTCATCCAGATGAAGTTGTTCTAGAGCATTTTCGGAATACGCGCAGACTTTTTAAGGGCTGTACAAGGTGGCTTTTTCTTGAGGAAAAAGCCACTTAAGTGTATAGCTTCGGTTTACAGCAATTCCGAAAATGCTGTAACGCCTGGCGCCGCGTGAGAATCAGGCGCGCGCGGCTCGCAGGATGGCTGCGCCATCAGGTTGCAGATGCGCGAACCGCCGGCCCCCGAAAGACACTCCAAAACTCAAGGAACGCCCTCGAACGCACCACCTGACAGTAGTCGTTGGCGACCAAATAGATAACGGTAGCAGCGGCCAACGCCGCGCGCAACACGCCGGTCCCCAACTCGTCGTTGAACGGAACCGGCGCCGCGGTGAAGACCAAAGCCAGCACAAGCAGCGCGAGCTTGACGATGCCGAGGACGAGATTGATCTCAGCAAGCTTGCTGGTGAAGGGCTTGCCAAGGCGCAGGCTCCGGCCCAGAGCGGAGAGCGTCGAACGCCGTTCCAGCAGGGCCACGAGCGGCGCGATGGTGAATACCCAACTGACCAGCGCGAACGCAGTGAAGAATCCCAGGGCAAGAAAGACTGCCCAAATGCAGTAACCGACGAGGTTTGGCTCGCTGCCCGCGGTGACGTAAGCGGTCGAAGCCCACTGCATACAGCCCAGCCAGCACCAGAGCGTGACGCCCAGCAGCACCAACCTCGCGGCCTGCATCGCGATCATAGGGATGGGGCGAAACGGCGCACGCGGCTCCATGCGGATGAGGAGGAGGTTGCGGCCCAGACCGGAAACGATGACCCAGGCCAACGCGGCTGCAGGCAGCATCCAGCGCAGCAAGGCCAGCAGGTGCGGCTGGTAAAACGCGCACACTTTGGCAAACTCTACGGCGCCGATCCATGGGTTCTGCGTGTTGATAGAGCTGACGCCGGAGGATTCCATGGGGAATTCGGCGAGAAGCTGTTGGCCCTGCCTCCAGCAGACGAGAAGAAACGGAACTCCGAAGAGCCAGCGCCAAGCGATCTCGATGGCAAGCAGCGAGGGCCGCCGGAATGCGGCGCTCATGTGCCCGACCAGCAACTGCGTGCCGCGCACCGGCGTGTTGGGAAGAAGATCGGCCATGACGCCCGACCTCACTTCACCACCAGGTTGACGGCGCGGCCCGGCACCACAATTACCTTGACGACGGTCTTGCCTGCGGTGCGGGCGCGCACTTTTTCATCGGCCAGAGCGGCGGCTTCCATCGTTTTGGCGTCGGCTCCGGCTGCGACTCGAACGACAGCCGCAAGCTTGCCGTTAATCTGGACAGGAATCTCGATCTCGTCCTCTCGGGCCAGCTCAGGATCGCTCTTGGGCCAGGGCGCGCGGAGAATGACTCCTTCTCCGCCGAGCTGCTCCCACAACTCGGCCGCAATGAACGGCGCGAATGGCGCAAGGAGCAAGACGAGGTTGGTCAGCAGCTCGCGCACGACCTGAGCGGGAATTTCGCCCGCGGCCATTTGCGCATCGGCGTCCTGCAACTCGTTTACGAGCTCCATGATGGCCGCCACGCAGGTGTTGAAGTGCCAGCGGCCTTCGAAGTCGAGCGTAATCCTGGCGATGGTCTGGTGCAGCTTGCGCTCGAGCCTTTGTGCAAGGGCTCCGGCGCTCCGCGCTTCGGCGTTTTGAAGGGGAGTAGATGCACTACGAGGGGCGGCGGAACGCGCTATCGGCGCATACTTCGTGACCAGCCGCCAAACTCGGCCCATGAAGCGGCTGACACCGGCGACTCCGTCTTCCTGCCAGTCCAGATCGCGGTCGGGCGGCGCAGCGAAGAGCGCGTACATGCGCGTGGCGTCGGCGCCGTAGCGGGCCACCATGTCGTCGGGCGAGACCACGTTGCCCTTCGACTTCGACATCTTCGCGCCATCTTTAATCACCATGCCCTGCGTAAACAGGCGTCGAGCCGGCTCGTCGTTCCTGACCAGCCCGAGGTCGCGCATAACCCTGGTCCAAAAGCGCGAATAAATCAGGTGCA
>Ga0187869_10000080_pt1 | contig 104160 bp, 84 predicted proteins | sample June2016WEW_13_1_2_FD_132972 | JGI IMG/M metagenome (GOLD analysis project Ga0187869, IMG submission 132972) | Peatland microbial communities from SPRUCE experiment site at the Marcell Experimental Forest, Minnesota, USA - June2016WEW_13_100 | ecosystem: Environmental > Terrestrial > Soil >...
AGAAGGCGCACCCCGATGTGTTCAACATTCTGTTGCAGGTGTTTGAGGATGGGCAATTGACCGACGGCCTGGGCAACACCGTCGACTTCAAGAACACCATCGTCATCATGACCTCGAACATCGGCGCACGCCACCTGATGAAGAAGCAGGGACTCGGCTTCCAGAGCGAGCGCGAGGACGCCGTCAGCGAGAAGGTTGAGGAGCTGGTGAAGAACGAGGTGAAGAAGACCTTCAACCCCGAATTTCTCAACCGTCTCGACGAAGTGATCCTCTTCCAATCGCTCAACGATGCCGACCTGCTGCAGATTGTCGAGCTGATGGTGCAGCAGTTGAACGTGAATCTGGCGCAGAAATCGATCACGATCTCAGTGACCGACGAAGCCAAGAAGTGGATTCTCGACAAGACGCTGGTCGATCGCAGCTACGGCGCGCGCCCACTGCGCCGCGCATTGCAGCGGTACGTCGAGGACCCGCTCTCAGAGGCGCTGATCGCCGGGCAAATTCCAGAGCGGCCGGCGTTCCTCGAGGTGTATCTCGACGCGAACCAGCTTTTCTACCGGCCGGTCAGCGCGGACGAAAGTGCGAGCGAGGAAAAGGCGGCGGGCGTGCTGCTGTTCAGCAATTGAGCGGCAATTCGATCGAAACCAGAAGCCCCCGGGTAAATTCCTGGGGCTTATTGTGAGCGCCTTCCGCAGAAAACCCCAGCGGTTCGGTATGTGGTTGATGGTTCTCGCTGCGAGGCTCTTGGGCCGACTGCTGACTTCCAAGCAGTCGCCAATTCAGAATTCCGCAGAAAACCCAAGCGCTTCGGTATCCGCCGAGCTGAAGCTCCGCCGCCGACACAGTGTCATCCTTGGAGCGGACGGGAATCGGCATGGATCGGCTGCTGACTTCCAAGCAGCGCCAATGAAGAATTCCGCAGAAAACCCAAGCGCTTCGGTATCCGCCGAGCTGAAGCTCCGCCGCCGACACAGTGTCATCCTTGGAGCGGACGGGAATCGGCATGGATCGGCTGCTGACTTCCAAACAGCGCCAATGAAGAATTCCGCAGAAAACCCAAGCGCTTCGGTATCCGCCGAGCTGAAGCTCCACCGACGACACAGTGTCATCCTTGGAGCGGACGGGAATCGGCATGGACCGACTGCTGACTTCCAAGCAGTCGCCAATTCAGAATTCCGCAGAAAACCAAAGCGCTTCGGTATGTGGTTGATGGTTCTCGCTGCAGGCTCTTGGATCGACTGCTGACTTCCAAGCAGCGCCAATTAAGAATTCCGCAGAAAACCCAAGCGCTTCGGTATGTGGTTGATGGTTCTCGCTGCGAGGCTCTTGGATCGACTGCCGACTTCCAAGCAACGCCAATTAAGTGTCCCGCGCAAAACCTAAGCGCTTCGGTATCCGCTGAGCTGAAGCTCCGCCGCCGACGCAGTGTCATCCTTGGAGCGGACGGGAATCGGCATGGATCGACTGCCGACTTCCTAACAGCGCCAATTAAGAATTCCGCGCAAAACCCAAGCGTTTCGGTATCCGCTGAGCTGAAGCTCCGCCGACGACACAGTGTCATCCTTGGAGCGGACGGGAATCGGCATGGATCGACTGCTGACTTCCAAGCAGCGCCAATTCAGAATTCCGCAGAAAACCCAAGCGCTTCGGTATGTGGGCTATACTTCTCTTTACCGATCACTTCATTGGCGGGAACTGAAGAGCGCATGTCAACAGCGGCCAAACTCGACGTCTTCCGCCTCGCGCCGCCCCGAGCCGTCCGCGCGCGATACGATCGGCGGCGAAGACGCGTCATTGTTCGCTTTTCAACGGGACTCGATGTTTCCTTTTCGCCACGCGATGCGCATGGGCTCGAAAAGGCTACCGCTGCGCAATTAGAGCGAATCGAGATTTCACCGTCGGGCTATGGCATTCGCTTCCCGAAGATCGGCGCAGATATTTATATGCCGGCGCTGCTTTTGGGATTCCTCGGATCGCGCAACTGGATAGCGGGCCGCCTCGGCGCGCTTGGCGGCAAATCGAGGAGCGCGGCAAAGATTGCGGCCGCAAAAAGAAATGGGCGCAGGGGCGGGCGGCCCAGAAAACATGCTGTAGCCGCTTGGTCATCGAAGCGACAACGTAGCGGGTCAGCTTCAGAGAAACGACCCCACAGGAGATGAAGCCCCTCACTCGGTGATGCGTTTGAATGGTCTTTCAGCTCATCGCAGAGAGTGCTTTTGAGGACGCGCCCTGACTGAAGGTTCGTTTTTGAGACACAGTCCGACATGGATCATCAAACAGTCTGAGAATAACCCAAGCGCTTCGGTTTAGTGTAAAACTGCGCATGGTAGCTAGACGAAGGGTTGGAGCGATTGACACGCGCCACTGCGCGGTGCATGTGCCTTGCTGCTTAGGGGGCAATTACCCAAGCGCTTCGGTTTAGTGTGGGAACTGCGCATGGTAGCTTGACGAAGGGTTGGAGCGATTAACACGCCGCCACTGCGCGGTGCATGTGCCTTGCTGCTTAGGGGGCAATTACCCAAGCGCTTCGGTTTAGTGTGGAAACTGCGCATGGTAGCTTGACGAAGGGTTGGAGCGATTGACACGCGCCACTGCGCGGTGCATGTGCCTTGCTGCTTGGGGGGGCAGTTACCCAAGCGCTTCGGTTTAGTGTGGGAACTGCGCATGGTAGCTAGACGAAGGGTTGAAGCGATTGGCACTTCGCCACCGCGCGGTGCATGTGCCTTGCTGCTTAGGGGCAATTACCCAAGCGCTTCGGTTTATGCCGTATTCTTTGTTAATTCCGATGGTCTGTATCATGGCCTGTATTCTTGATAACGATTCGCTGTATTTTACGGCGGTTCTCCTGCAACTATGAGCCATTTCGGACAGAATTCAAGGTGGCTTTTTCTTGATGAAAAAGCCACTTAGCGATTGTGCCTTGGTCTACACCTACAGGAGACCCGCTATAGATGTCGATTGCCTGTGTTTGCCTGTAAGCCTGACCATTTGGCGCACTGGGCGGCAAATCGAGGAGCGTGGCAAAGATTGCGGTCGCAAAAAGAAATGGGCGCAGGGGAGGCCGGCCCAGAAGAGCACTGTCGCGGCGGTAGCTTAATCCTCTCCTGTGTTGCTTCGACACTCAGAGCTCGTATACCCCGCGTTTCGCGCTGCAGAGGCCAGTAAGAGGGTTTGGGTGTGGATTCTTGGGATAGCCGCATTCGTCTATAATTTGTTATCCCACTGCGCCTTGGCTCAGAAATATGGTGTGTGGTGCTCACGATCATCATCATCACATTTGTTGCGACTTGCTGGACATCACGGAGGACATAAACATGGGGTTTTTGTCGCGGTTTCTCCTCAAACGAGCAGAGCGGTCACGCCTTAACCGTCTGGATCTCGACGATCTGGATGAGGTCTTCGTAACGTGTTTGCGCCTAATGCAGGTTGATCTGTGCGAAGAACTTCATAACATTTACTCTTCGCAAATGGACGGTAAGGTGGCCAGAACTCTCGCCGCGCAAGTTGTAAATTTCCTTAAGGGCGAGGACATCGACGAAGTTGCCCGCGTATCTGACGAGCCGTTGCGCTCTCGGATTATGGCCATATTTCCCCAGGTTAGGCAAAGGGCAGCGGAATGCATGCAAGCTGACCGGCAGACGCGCGAGATCATCGTTGCAACTCTTCGCATGACATCTGTCCTGAATTTCTGGAAGTACGGAGTAGCGTGGCACGAAAGCCCCGCGAAAATGCGAATCGAGCGGCTGTTGGTTGAGTACGGTCCTGAGTTCCCGGAAGAGATTACTCCGGCGGCATACGTACAGTTGTTCGACACGTATCATGCGGTCAAGCGCGCGGCGTGGGCATCGAAGTAAAGCAGAAGACATATGATGAACGGGCTACAAGGATCTTTGGAGCATAAGCCTCCAAATGGCTATTAAAGCAAAGCACTTAGGGAGTAGTTGATCGATGAAAAGATTGATAGTTGCAGCGATACTTACGTCCTGCCTCATCGCATTGACCCCGATCCCAGGGCAAACAACCAGCACACAGAGCGGCAATGCCAATAGCGAAAATGCCGACGCCAAGAAGAAGATAGCCAAACCTCCGGCCCTCGTACCAGAGAAAACAAGTTCCTTGCACGCAGCAGAGGCGGGCCACAATGGTAGTCAGGCCGGTGAACAGAGCAATATACCTGCTGTAAAGATCAAAGACCCCGTAACTGTTAAGAGTGACAAAAGCGGCTGGGATATAGCTGCGATACTCGGCACTTACCTGTTGGTAATTGTAGCTATTATAAGCTGGTGGGCCATGAAAAAAGCAGCTACGGAAACCGCTAATGCCGCTAAAGCTGCCAGAGATAATATTGAACATACCGTCAAAAAGGAACGGGCAATAATCCAAGTAGAAGCAATGAATATTCAAGCGCCTCCCGCTTGCAATCTCCCACCTCCGCCCTATGACGTTGTGGCTTACAAAGTCTTTAATCGTGGGCTTACGGCCGCTAAAATCAAGTATGCGTATGCCATTGTTGATATATCCGAAACAGACCAGAGTTGCAGTGGGGAATATAGCACCTTTAGCAACGGGAATTTTGGCTTGAATCTTGGCTCTTTCTTTTCTCCAACCTCCGATGGTGTTACCAGATATGCCGTTTCTGAAGTCCGCTTCGATTGGGACGTTATCAATGACCGCAGGAAATTTGTGCATTTTTGGGGCAAGGTCAATTATAGGGATTTGTTTTCTGAGGAAGATCGGGAAACCGGCTTTCATTACGTATGGTGGATTGATAGCCAACGCTTGGCTGACGGTAGCACTTTTGGCCGATGGGTTGAACGGGGTGGAGTAAAGGAAAACTACCAAACATAGGACTATGCCACCATCGCCAGCAGCCCTACCAACTGAGCCAAGTCTGGCCATTAATCGCCGCGTCTGCCAAGTGCATTAACCCAAGCGCTTCGATTCTGCCGTCCTTGCTGTTGGGCTTTCTCGGCTCGCGGAACTGGGTGGCCAGCCGGCTCGCCGCGCTCGGTGGCAAATCAAGAAGCACCGCCAAGGTCGCAGCCGCAAAGCGGAATGACCGTCGTGGCGGCAGGCCGCGCAAGATCACTTCCGCTGTTGCCGCTTAAGAGACGCTTCGTTTCTGCTTTTTTGTCCACTGAGTCAATCCCCAGTCGAGATCCCGCCTTCACCCTCTCCATTTACACTGGTAAGCGGAGAAGCCTGTGTTTTTCGATAAGATTCTGACCAAAATTTTCGGCACGGCGAATGAGCGGTTCATCAAGCGGCTCATGCCTATCATGATTCAAATCAGCGCGATGGAGCCGGAGACGAAGAAGCTCTCGGATGAGGAGTTGAAGGCGAAGACGGGCGAGTTTAGGGCGCGCATTGCGGCCCGGCTGGAAGGGATTACGGACCCGGAAGAAATAAAGTCGGCCGAGCGGGAGGCTCTGGACGAGATTCTGCCCGAGGCATTCGCGGTGGTGCGCGAGGCGGGCTGGCGCGCGGTGCAGATGCGCCACTTCGACGTGCAGTTGATCGGCGGCATGGTGCTGCACCAGGGCAAGATTGCCGAAATGAAGACCGGCGAAGGCAAAACGCTGGTGGCTACTCTGAGCTGCTACCTGAATGCGCTGCTGGGTCATGGCGTGCACGTAGTGACGGTGAACGACTACCTGGCCAAGCGCGACGCCGAGTGGATGGGAAAGATCTACGAGTTTCTGGGGCTGACGGTGGGCGTGATCGTTCACGATCTGGACGACAACGAGCGCCGCGCGGCCTATGGCGCCGACATCACTTACGGCACCAACAACGAGTTTGGGTTCGACTACCTGCGCGACAACATGAAATTCGAGATCAAGGATTGCGTGCAGCGCGGGCACTACTACGCGATCGTCGACGAAGTGGACTCGATCCTGATCGACGAGGCGCGGACGCCGCTGATCATCTCGGGCCCGACGGACCAGACGACAGACAAGTACGCGCGGGTGCGGAGGATCATTCCGCAACTGGAGATGGGCGAAGAGGTGGAGTGGAGCGACACGCGGCGCCAGGAACAGTTGGGCATACGGCTCGGCGAGGGCGAGAAGTACCTGAGCGGCGACTATATCGTGGACGAGAAGCAGCGCACGATCGGCGTCACGGACTCCGGATGGGAGACGATCGAGAAGGTGCTGGGCATCGGCAACATCGCCGACGCGGAGAACTGGGAACTGAAGCACTACGTGGAGACGGCCATCAAGGCGCACGCACTCTACAAGCGCGACGTGGACTACGTGGTGAAGGACGGCGAAGTGATCATCGTGGACACGTTCACCGGCCGCCTGATGCCCGGACGCCGCTGGAGCGACGGCCTGCACCAGTCGATCGAGGCCAAGGAAGGCGTGAGCATCCGCAAGGAAGACCAGACGCTGGCCACCATTACTTTCCAGAATTACTTCCGCCTGTATCAGAAGCTGAGCGGAATGACGGGCACGGCGGAGACCGAGGCGGCGGAGTTCGAGAAGATTTATAAACTCGAAATCGTGGTGATTCCGACGAACAAGCCGCTGCTGCGGCTGGAAAACCCCGACGTAGTGTTTCGCACGGAGAAGGAAAAATATAACGCGGCGGCCGACAACATCGCAGAGCTGCACGAGCAGGGGCAGCCGGTGCTGGTGGGCACCGTGTCGATTGAAAAATCGGAGCGGCTTTCGGCGATCCTGCAGCGCAAAGGCGTGCGCCACGTGGTGCTGAACGCCAAGCAGCACGAGAAGGAAGCCGAATATGTGGCGCAGGCCGGCCGCCGAGGCATGGTGACCATCGCCACCAACATGGCCGGCCGCGGCACCGATATTTTGCTCGGCGGCAACGCCGAGTTCATGGCGCGACAGGAGCTGGTGAAGACCAAGGATGCGAACGGGAGCAGCAAGGCGCGCGCGATCAGCGTGGCCGAGGGCGCCATCAATCCCATGGCGCCCAAAGGCTTCCTGCGCTTTTACTATTCCGGCCAGGAATTCGAAGTTTCCGAGGGGGATTGGGCCGAAACCTATAAAGGCCACGCCGAAGGCGCACAACGCGAGCACGAAGAGGTGATTGCGGCAGGAGGTCTTTTCATTCTCGGCACCGAGCGGCACGAGTCGCGGCGCATCGACAACCAGTTGCGCGGGCGCGCCGGCCGCCAAGGCGATCCGGGGGAGAGCCGTTTTTATCTGTCTCTGGAAGACGACCTGATGCGCATTTTCGCCAAGCAGTGGGTGAGCACACTGCTGGAGCGGCTGGGCATGGAGGAAGGCGTGCCCATCGAGTCGAGGATGATCTCCAAGCGCATCGAGGGCGCGCAGAAAGCGGTGGAGGCGCAGAACTTCGAGTCGCGCAAACATCTGCTCGAGTACGACGACGTGATGAACAAGCAGCGCGAGGCGGTCTATGGCCTGCGCCGGCAACTGCTGGAGGGCGTCGAGCAGCGGGAGCTGATCCTGGAGGATTACGTCGGCGGAATCTTGAGCGGCCTGCTCGACGAGCACGTGCCGGAGCGCGCGCGGCAGCATGAGTGGGATTTCAAAGGGCTGGGAGAGAAACTCGTCGACCACTTCGGATTCGATCTCACTGCGCCGGGCATCAAGCCGGAAGAGCTTACCCGGCATGAGCTGGGCGAGGAGATCTTCGGCAAGCTGACCGAGGCTTACGAGGCGAAGGAGAAAATCCTGGGCGCGGCGACCATGCGCTACCACGAGCGGATGGTGATGCTGAGCGTGATCGACGGGCTCTGGAAAGATCATCTGCTCTCGATGGACCACCTGAAAGAGGGAATCGGCCTGCGCGGCTATGCGCAACGGGATCCGCTGGTGGAATACAAGCGGGAATCCTTCGAAATGTTCGAGGCGATGATGCTGAAGTTCCAGGAAGACACGGTGCGGTTCCTGTTCCGGATGCAGATTATCGGTCCGGACGGGCAGCCAGTGGATGCGGCGCCGCGCCCGCAGCGTACCGTACCCAAAGCGCCGCCGGTGGCCAGTGCCGCTCAGCCGCTTGCGGGCGACGGAGCGCCGCGGGAGATCGCGATTGCCGTGCGCCAGCCTACAACGACCATTGACGAGCTGGAGAAGGATTTCCACCGCAAGAAGGAGCGGGAACTTGCCGCGGCCAGCCGGCAAGGCGGCGGAGAACCCAGCCAGCCCACGCAGCGACGGACAGGGGAAAAAGTCGGGCGCAACGATCCGTGCCCCTGCGGCAGCGGCAAGAAGTACAAGAAATGCCACGGAGCGTAAAAACAGTGATCAGTGGTCAGTGGTCAGTGGTCCGGGATCAGGGAACAGGGATCAGGGATCAGGGAACAGGCAACCGGACCGTACGCAGCGCGGAATACTGTACAATCCCGATTCCGTATCAGCTTGATTTGACCTGGGCTCGGCTGCGAAGCAAGAGCGCGGCCCGGTGGCGTAAATCTCTGTCTTGCTCGTTCCCTCGATCGCCTGGTCCCTGCTTTTCTCAGCGCAGGAAGCTAAAGAAGCCTTTCTTTCCGTTTTTCTCAGGGAGCAGCCCGGCGGCATCCTTGGCCATCCAGCGAATGCTCTCCGCAATTGCGGAGTCGACCATGATCATGGGAGCCGCAGTCTCGCGCTTCCTGCGCGCAGAGGCGTAATCGTCGGGAATCTTCCACTGCGCAGGCCTGGTGAGGGCCTTAGTGATCTGCGCTTCATCAAAAAGCAAATCGCTGGATTTGAAGCGGTTGAGCACAATCTGCAAATTTTCGTCCCGTGCGGCAAAAAACCTCGAAATCATGCGGTTGGCATTGCGCAATTCCGAGACGCCGACCTGTGTGATCAGGAAAATGACGGCGGATGGTTCAAACAAAGTCGAGCCCATCAGGTCCACTCTCGATCCCGCATCGACGACGACAAAATCGTAGGTCTCGCGGGTAAGCGCCAGGAGCTTGTCGACGGCGTCCCTGGATGTGGATGGCGGATTTTCGGTGAAGTCTGCCGGGGCAGCAAGCACGGACAATCCCGAACTATGCCTGACCACAATTGTGGAGAGCAAATTTGCATCCAGCCGATGGGGATTCTGCAGGGCGGTGGCAACGGAGTAGTCAGTAACAATGCCCAGATTGATGGCAACATCGCCGATGGGAAGGCCGAGATCGATGAGCAGCGTGTTTTTGTCGGACTCCTGAGCCAGCGCCAGGGCGAAGTTGGAGGCCAGGGTGGTGACGCCGCAGCCGCCTTTTGCGCCCAAAAAGACAAAGAGCTTGGCGGCGGTCCTTCCTTCCAGCGACGGCGCCGCACGGCGGGTGGATGCGCGCACGAAAGCGGCGGAGACCTCGGCGGGATCGAGGGGCAGAGTGAAAAACTCCCGTACACCGACGCGCATAAAGCGGACGGCCAATTTCATATCCGCCTTCGCGGAGTAGGCCATCACATAGGTGCGGCCGTTGACGCAAAGGCTTTCAGCGAGCGCGAAGGCGTAGTCCGGTTCGCTGTCCGCATCGATGATGACGGCTTCGTAGGCTTGCGCCAGCATCTGGGGTAGATCTTCGAGCTTGGGGGGAAAAGAGGAAAACTCGTGGCAGCGCACGCCGGGGTGCCGGGCCAAGGCGGCGGCAACTGCCTTGCGGCGTTGTTCGTCGGGTCCGAGAAGCGCGACGTTTAACGTAATCTCATCCGGGACGGCAGAGTCCCTCGGAACGTGCGGCATAAGGCAATAACTTCTCCCCAATGCCTATGATATTCCACCTTGTTGCAGAGACGGGACTTGGTACAACTTTCGCGGGATCGTGCAGGGAAAAACCGGAGGACGCCGGGCACAAGGCATTTGAAACGACCCAAGTAATCGGCCACTCCAAACGATCGGTGAACAAAAAAGCGCGACGCCGACCCACCTTGAAGGCGCAGGACGATCGCGTTGCGGCTGCCATGCAATGAGCGCCGAGGAGAAACCACACAGCGCGGCCCCCGGAGGCGATCCAGTTAGAGAATAGAAGAGGTGAAGATGCGGCTGGTGCGAGGCTTTATTGCACACGGCCTGCGACGGCGGCAAAGGTCAGGTCCTGTGCGGCGCTATGGCGCCGCTCGCGCCACAGGTCGAAGAGGCGGCCGTAACTGAGAGTGATGTACTCAATGGGATCGACGCCGAGGCGGATGGCGGTGCGGTCGATCCACTCGGGTGTGCCTTCGAGCTCGGCATAGTTGCCGATGGGGGTTTCGTCGATGACGCAGTGGCCTTCACGGTCGGCCCACTCGGTGCGCCACTTTTCGTAACGGAAGGCGGCAACCAGACCGAGCGAAAGAAAGAGCTCCTCGAGTGCGTTGCCGTCGGCGATGCCGGTTTCGGTTTCGATGCGATGCTTGTGGCGGTCCTGGGCGGAGACGCCGGAGGCGGGGAGCCGCTTATACGTGAGGGTCCAGCGGCCCGCGTAGTTGCGGATGCGGAGGATTTCGGTACGCGCGCGCAGTTGGCGATCGGGCGTGTCGTAGAGTACGTTGCTTTCGAAGCTGCGCGGAGTTTGCAGGCGAAAGCCGGTGGCCTGGAGCCGTTGCGCAAGTACGGCCGGATCGGCGAGGCGGAATTTGATCTCGGTTTCGATGGGCATCGGTACATGCGAGTATAAAGGCCGGTGGCGGGGTGGGCTCGGCGGGGCGACAATGAAAGCAGTGAAGACACTACGATTGGTCGTGGATCCGGCGCATTTGGATACCGGCGGCGCTCAGGAAACGCTGGAGCGCGCCGCGGGAATTTTGCGCGCCGGAGGGCTGGTGGCGATGCCCACGGAGACTGTGTACGGGCTGGGAGCGAATGCGCTGGACCGTGCCGCAGTCGAGAGCATCTTTGCGGCCAAAAGCCGGCCGAAATGGGATCCGGTGATTGTGCACGTGGCGTCGCTGGAGATGCTGGAGGGGTTGGTAGACCGGGTTCCGGAGACGGCGCAGCGGCTGATGGAGGCGTTCTGGCCGGGTCCGCTCACGTTGCTGCTCGATCGGACGCGCGCGGTTCCGGACGCAGTGACGGCTGGACGGCCGCTGGTGGGAGTGCGTATGCCGTCGCACCTAGTGGCGCTGGAGCTGATCCGGCGCGCCGGGGTTCCCGTGGCCGCGCCCAGCGCCAACCGCTTTGGCCATGTGAGCCCAACCACGGCGGCGCACGTGCTCCACGATCTGGACGGGCGTATCGACGCGGTGATCGATGCGGGCCCGACGCCTCGCGGCGTCGAATCCACGGTGCTCGATCCCTCGACAAGCCCGATGACGATTTACCGGCCGGGCGCGGTGACGATGGAGCAGATTTGGGAGACGGCTGGGCCGGTGGAATTCTACCGGGGCGGCGGGGCGCTGAAGGAGATTCTTGAGGAGGCGCTGCCGTCGCCGGGCGTGGGTCTGCGGCACTATGCGCCACGAGCGCGGCTGGTGCCGATCGAGGCGCCAGAGGGCAAGTTGGGTGAGTGTTTGGCCGAAGCTGCGAGCGCCGAGCGGGGCGAGCGGCTGGGCGTGATGCTGCCTGCGGGTGTCGCCGCGCCACCCGAGACTGCGGCGGAGCGAGTTTTCGCGTGGGGCAGGTGGGATAAGCCGGAGGAGCTTGCGCAGAGGCTTTATGCCGGACTTCGCGCGCTCGATGCCGCTGGATGTACGGCGATTCTCTGTCCGCTGCCGTCCGCGGAAGGGCTTGGCGCGGCCATTCGGGACCGGGTGAAGAAAGCAGGGACTAGGGACTAGGGAACAGGGAACAGGGAGCAGGGAACACGGAGCAGGGAACAGGGAACAGAAAAGGCCCGTTCACTGCAGTCGTCGATCGTGGCTGGCTGCTGATAACTCAGATACCGACAAATCAGATGCCACAACCGAGGACTGACGGCTGAGAACTGACAACTGACAACCGCCTGCCGGCTACCCGTTGTCGCCGAGCTTGTACATGTACTTGATGGCGGATTTGTAGATCAGCGTCTTCGAGCGCCCGCGGACCTTGAGCGAGTTGCGATCGTACCACTCGATGCAGCCGTCTATGCGCTCGCCATCTTCGAGCACAATCACCATCGGGGTCTGCGACTGAATCTGCTTCTGCACGTAGAAGAGCTCGGCGTGGCGATTCGGAGCGTCCCTGTCGACGGCCTGCGCCGGAAAGCGAAAGGAGAGCGGCGAGGCAAGGTTTTTCCCCGGATGAGCGGAGAAACGGCCGGGTTCAAACACTCGCGATCCAGGCGGAATCAGTGGAAGGCTCATGGGGGACGATCCTCCGCAAACGATAAAGTCGAAGTTCAAAAAGCAAACAAAAACCCATTCATTTCACCCAGACAGGGCCGGAACGGCGATCAGCCAGTATTCCCACAGCCTCGGCTCGTACTCATGGGGAGACACCCTGCAGTCCCGCATTGGCGGGAGATGCTTGTCCCCGCGTCCCTGGGCTTGATGGGAGTACTCGTATCCGGGAAGATGCCTGGGTACGTTTGGGGGTTGCTCTTTCTATTCTGCGGCCACCCCGGCGCAGCGTCAAGAGCGGGAGCAGGGAGCGAGTGACCAATGGACCAAGGGAATGAGGCCTTTGGCCCAATTCCCAAGATTCGGCTCTACTGCCGCATTGCAGCCAGGTCAACGGCCATGGCGTCCAGCGAGAGCGAGCGCAGCAGGTTGCGGCGCATGCCCTGCTCGACCTGAACCAGAGCGCGGGCGGCTCCGTCGATCCAGTCGACGGTCAATCCATCGGACAGGCGGGCGAGTTCGGCGGCGAGATCGAGGTTGCGGATGAGCGAGGGTGTGCCGGCGACGATCAGCAGCATATCTTCGACGAGGCTGCCGAGAGCGCGGAGGAGGTTGACGGTCTTCTCCTGACCGTCGGCGCCGCCGCGGTAGCCCTCGGTGGCGTGGAAGAGCGCGGAGTAGTCAGGCTCAAGCAGGGCAGTGCGCAGGATGACGAGGGCGTCGCCGCGGCTGGCGAGCCAGGCGCCGAGATCGAGGGAGAGCGCGCGGCCTACGGCGCCTTCGGCCAGACGTGCGGCGAGGGCTCGGTCCCCGGGCTTGAGCTCGGGGCGGCGCTGCGCGAGCAGCGTTTCGAGTTCGGAAGCGGGAAGCGCGCCGAGGCGGTGCACGACGGCGCGGGAGCGGATGGTGGGCAGCAGTTCCTGGGGGTTCTCGGCGAGCAGGATGAGGGTGGTGTGCTCGGGCGGCTCTTCGAGAAGCTTGAGCAGGCTGTTGGCCGCCTCTTTCATGAAGGCGGACGAAGTGAAGATGGTGAAGGCGCGGCGGGCTTCGACAGGCGGCCGGTAGTATGCCACGTGAATCGCCTGACGGACCTGGCCGAGCTTGATCATAAGCTGCGGCGGGTCGGGCGGGACGATGAGCACGTCAGGGTGCGTCTGGATGAGGATGCGCGTCTCGCGCTTGTCGGTCTCGCGCAGATCTTCGCGCGCGGCCACGGATTCGGCTACGAGATCGTCGAGGTTGGCGGCCACAGCGATGCGGGTGCAGTTGGAGCAGACACCGCAGAAGTCGGGCAGGCCGCCGGACTCAGTGGGCTTGAGGCAGTTCACCGCCTGAGCCAGCATGAGCGCGAGCGTGTATTTTCCGGCTCCGCGGGGCCCGGCCAGGATGAGAGAGTGGGGAAAACGGCCCGTGCGCACGCTCTCGCGCAGGTGCGTAACCGTGGCCGTGTTGCCCAAAAATTGCTGGAAGCCCATGGATTGAGAGTAGCAGCGGACGGTGGGCCGTGGGCCGTGAGCGTGAATAGCCCATCTGTTGCCGAATCTTGACCTACCGGGCGGCGGCGGCTGTTTACCCTTTAGTATCTATCCCCCCCTCCCCCGGGGATGTCATACCTCCATATTTCATAACAAAGGACTTACGGGACGGGGTATGGCAGCCCATATTTGATTCCAAAGGACTTACCCGTAAACATACCGATTCACAAGAGTTAGGGCGTTTTTTAGGCCTCGCGGCGCGGATTGCGCCGGTTTTCCGATCGCAAAGACGCGAATGCGGCGGAGATTGTCCGCCGCAAAGAAGGCCTGGTTGAACGCTAATGGAACCAGTATGGAGGAATTCGCGAATTAATCTGCAAACTTGACGAAGATCAGAGATCAGGGGTCAGGGATCAGAAAAGGAACGAGTTAAGGCGTAGTGGGCTGGGTGATTTTGAGGGCGGGGGACTTGACAAGAAACAGGGAACAGGGAACAGGGATCAGGGGTCAGAAAGTGGGAGGCGGATCAAGGGGTTGGCGGTTTGAGGGGCTGGTGGGGCTCAGTTTTCGTCCTGGCCGGGGAGCAGGGGGAGGGTGAGGTTTTTGGCGGGGGCGGGACGGCTGCGCGGAGCTTTCTTGAAAGTTGCGTCGCGGCGGTGGGCGGGGTAATCGGGCTGCTTACCGTCGAGAATCTGCTGGATGGTGAGGATTTGAAGTCGCGGGTACGTGCTGCCATCGGAGGATTTGTAGAGTCCGGCCTCGGCGGCTTCGCGGAGCATGGGCCTGGTGGGTTCGTCAAAAGTCAAAAAAATGCCGATCTCGGCCTTCTCGCGCTCGATGACGCCGCGCAGATCGCGGACCTGAGAGACGGTGACGCCGCCGGCCTTGACGGAAAAGACGATCTGCTTCGATTTACCGGAGTCGTCGTCGTGGAAGTAGAGTCGGCCATCGATGCCGCGGTCGGCTCCCTTCTTCTGGTCCGTGGGCCGCGCGCCAACCTGGCCGAGCGCCCACCATTGAAATTGATATTTGTCTTCCGCGGCTAGCTCCTCGGCTCCGGCGTAGTCGGTTGGCTCACCGATCACTTCGTAGGTGTCCTTAATCTCTGGGCCAAAGGCGTCGGCGAGGCGCTTCTTGATTAGGCCGATGGCAAGGTGGGTAATGTCGATGCCGATCCAGCGGCGATTGAGTCGCTGAGCAACCTGAACAGTGGTGCCGCAGCCACAGAAAGGATCGAGAACCAGATCGCCTTCGTTGGAGCTGGCTTTGATGATGCGTTCGAGGAGGGCTTCGGGTTTTTGGGTCCCGTAATGCATCGTTTCGTTTGATCGGTTGTTAAGAGGAGGCAGGTCATCCCAAAGATTCTGGACTGGAACTCCGGGCATCTCGTCTAGGTAACGCTTGTATTGCGGGACTGCGCCTGGGCGGGTCTGGATTATCCTCCCCTCGGCAATCAGCTTTTCCATCTTTTCCTTGGAATAGCGCCAATAACGCGTCACTCCCATTACTTCATAGCTTGGATTTCCTTTGGCAGCGCCGCCCGGTCCTTGAAGATTGTCAATTCGATACCTTCGCCCATCTGGGTCCGCTCGCCGGTAGTCGCGCTCGATGTACTTCGCCTCGTACGGTTTGTACAGGGAGTTCCAGAGTGTCTTTGTTGCCTTGGAATAAAACAGAAGTGTGTCAGTAATCCTGCCGAAGTGCTGAGCGCCCTGTCTGGCGTCACTGTGCGCATGTGATCTCTTCCAGATGATCTCGTTCTTGAAGAACTGCGGCCCGAAGACGGCGTCCATCAGAATCTTCAGGTAATGACTGGCGGTGGGGTCGCAGTGGAGGTAGATGGAGCCGGTTTCTTTGAGGACGCGGCGGAGCTCGACGAGGCGCGGAGCCATCATGGCGAGATAGGCCATCATGTCGGAGTTGAAGAGGAAGGTTTTGAAGGCGCGAAGGGCGTCGGCTACGCGTCCGCCTTGCTCGACGATCTGCTCGTAGGAGCGCATGGCGTCGGTGTTCCACTCCCATGTGTCCTCGAAGGCGCGAATCTGCGAGCTGGACTGGGAGCCGTCTTTCTCGGCGAAGAGGACGTTGTAGTCCTGGCGGGAGTTGAAGGGCGGATCGAGGTATACGAGATCGACGGACTCGTCCTTGACGTACCTGCGGAGGACTTCGAGGTTGTCGCCGTAGTAGAGCTTGTTTTTTTCTGTGCTCACGGTTTGGGATGAGGGTAGCACAGCGGGTCGGTTTGATCCCAGGTCTCAGAAGCGAGACCTGATGCACTCGACGGGAGTTCGATAAAGCTGGATATAATTTCTTGTCCTTGAAATTGGAGCTAAGACAAATCGGATCTTTAGTGAAGAACATAGGGGAAACCTCGCTCGAGTTGGCGGCGAAGCAGCACTGTTCGCATTGAAGTGCGAGGCAATGGTAGAAAGACTCAGCCGCAGCTGACAGGGGCCAATATCATGCTCTTTTCTCGCAGATCGATTCAGAGGATGTTAGATGAAAATTCCGAATGGATGCCGGCTGCAGCCCTTCGATCCCAAGTCAATAGACTCAACAGCCGTGACGACCCCTCGCCGCTGTCCATTGAATGGGAAGTCGCGGTCCTCAATGCACTAAGCAAGTATGTTCGAATCACACACGAGCCGGACTTGTGTTCTCGGCCAGATATCTTGTATGAAGTCGGCGGCGAAACTGTCATAGCGGACGTAACCGCTGTCTCGGACAGGAGCACCCTACGTGCCAACCCCGCTGACGAATTGACGGATGAATTTTTCCGGCGCTTGGCACCCTTGCTCCAATCGGGACTGCGAGGAAGCTTCGGGCTGAATATCAACGAAGCGAGCCCAAGGGCGCGCGGGAAGGATAAGGCCGCCCCATCGTTGCGAATTCCTGCCCGGCACAAGTTTAAAAGGATCATATTTAACGAGAACTTTAATGCGTTTCTACGAAAGTTGAGGCACTCGCCAAACGAATCTCACACTTTCCGAGTAAACCATCCAGAATGCGGTCTGAGCTTGTCGTTCCATCCCGGTGGTTCCGGTTGGACAGTGATGAAAGTCAGATGTGACCAAACAACCCTTCTGCGGAAGAATCCGCTTTGGAACGCATTGGATGAAAAGCGCCGCAAGCTTACGAACGCGAAAATAGCTGCGCGTAGGGGAATTATCGTGTGCGATGCAGACTGCGCGGCGCTCAAGGGTAAGGGGGATTGGGACCAATATGGCGCAGACGAGATCATAAGAGAGTTCTTGCGTGCTCATAGATCAATCAGCTTCGTGGTCACTTTGATTCCACGTCATAAGGGCGGGAGGCTTGATTTGAATGCCCGAAATCATGAATTGACGTGGCAGCTTTTCTCTAAGAAGTCCGATGCGGCGGCCCTGTGGCTCTCTCCCATCATGAGCTTTGCCGCGAATATGCCCCAGATTCAGAACACCGCTGCAAACGCCCGGTATCGAGCAGAGTGGAAGAAGCAACATAAAGAGTGGCATCAAGAACCAGGTTTCAGAGGAGCGATGAGGATGTCTCGTGGAGCTATACGATTTTCAGCACGTGACTTGCTTGAGCTGATGGCGGGAACTCTCAAACAAGAGCAGTTTCAAGCCACTTATGCGAGGGGGGTGAATGTGAACCCATTTCTGCAAAAACTTGCAAATGGACAACTCATGACGAGCGCCCGAATCGAAAAACACGACATCGATGCGGACGACGATTGGATTGTCTTCGAATTCGGGAATCCCGATCCGGCTGTCAGTGCGTTTCGTGAACGAACATCGGATGTGAGTTCGAACAAGGCTGAACAGATCAATTCGGCCCAACGCGGTTCAGGACTGTGAGGCCTTAGCGCTTTTGGGAAGCTGTTCTTGCGCGATGTTGCCAAGGATTTGCGGAATGGCCGGCCAGGTTTTGAGACAGGGTTTGAGCGCGACTTCGCCGCGTGCTTTGTTTCTCGGAAAAGTGGGTCGGCGTTTCGGCATGACTGAAAGTCAAGCCCTGATACGAGGCGAGAAGCAACCGCAGATTCTTCGACTCGTCGCCACGGCGAATCGCTCGGAATGACACCCCGTTGGTGGGGCGCCGGGTTGAACGCGGCTTCGCCGCGCCGGTTATTTTTCAGAGAACGGGTGGATGGCGATTCGTGGGGCTGAACAGGCTGCGGAAAAAGGCCGGATTTCCGGACAAATCGTTGCAAAGCATCCCTCAGAGCCTAAAGGCCCCGCTGATTTGATTTCATTTACGGCACGACTGAAGTCGTGCCCTTTCAAGACATCGAGTTTTTCCGCAGCCTCTGAAGCCCCACGCTCCCTCCATCATTACTCCACCCAACGGAGCCAGGATGGGGCTTGCATTTTTCGTGGCGGGGTAGGGTCACGAAAAACAACCGCAGATCCCCATTCGACTTCGCTCAGGGCAGGCTTTCGACTCATTTTGGCGCAAAACGCGCCAAAATTCGCTCAGGATGACAGCTTATTTGTGATGCGAACTTCAGAATCACCACACTAGTGTGGTGCCCCCGAATTTCGCGACAAAATGAGCGAAGAACAACCGCAGATCCTTCGACTCCGTTTGGCCGAAAAACGGCCAAACTCCGCTCAGGATGACATCTGGATTTATGATGCGAACTTTGGAGACAGGACACTAGTTTTCCGCCGCCAGGATGCGGGCGACGAGGTCGTAATCGTGGGCCTCGGTGATGAGGGCGCGGTAGAAGCGGCCGGGCTCGAGGGAGTCGAGCGGGCCGAAGTCGTTGATGAAGACTTTGCCGTCGATTTCGGGGGCGTGGAACTCGGTGCGGCCTTCCCAGAGAAGCGGGGTTTCGGCGCTGGGGCCCTCGGCAAGGAGGGTGACGTCGCGGCCGATCCAATTGCGCTTGGATTTGCGGGAGATGGACTGCTGAAGAAGCATGAGGCGGCGGTGGCGGGACTCGATGGTGCGGGGTGGGACTTTGCCGCCGAGCGAGTGGGCGCCGGAGCCTTCTTCGTCGGAGTAGCTGAAGACGCCGAGCCAGTCGAAGCGGGCTTCTTTGATGAAGTCTTCGAGCAGGGCGAAGTCTTCAGCGGTTTCTCCCGGAAAGCCGACGATGAAGCTGGTGCGGAGAGCGATGCCGGGGATGGTGGCGCGGACCTTGGCGAGAGTTTTGAGAAAGATCTCGGCGGAGGCGCCGCGCTTCATGCGCTTGAGGACAGCGGGCGAGGCGTGCTGGAGAGGCAGGTCGAGATATTTGCAGATGATGGGGTGCGCGGCGATGGTTTCGAGCAGACGGCCGGTGATGCGGTTGGGATAGGCGTAGAGGAAGCGGAGCCAGCGGAGGCCTTCGATGCGGGCGAGGGCGTCGAGGAGCGTGGCGAGGCCGTCGCGGAGGCCGAGGTCTTCGCCGTAGCAAGTTGTGTCCTGGCCGATGAGGGTGATTTCGCGGACGCCGCGAGCGACGAGCTGCTCGGCTTCGGCGACCACGGACTCGAAGCGGCGGGAGCGGAAGCGGCCGCGGAGGTTGGGGATGACGCAGAAGGTGCAGGGGTGGTCGCAGCCCTCGGCGATTTTGATGTAGGCGGAGGCGCGAGGCGTGGAGAGCAGGCGCGGGGTGGTGTCGTCGTAGAGGTAGGTGGGCAGATTGGACGAAGCGCCCGCCCAGGAGTCGCGCGTGAAGCGGCCATGGAGGGCGCGGGCTTCGCCTTCGGGGCGGGACTTGTGCGTTCCGGCCAGGGATTCGCGGCCGGCGCGGGCTTTGGCGTGGACGGTGGTGAGGATGGTGAAGGGCGAGTGCGGCGCGAGTGCGTTCCCCGGTCCCCGAGGGCGAGGGACCGGGGGCACCCCTTCTGTTGGGGTTGAGAGGCCGTTGGTATCAAGTCCGGCGGCTTGGAGGATGGATTCGAGCTCGCCGGTGCCGAGGACGGCGTCTACTTCAGGGATGTTTTTGCGGATCTCGTCGCGGTAGCGCTCGACGAGGCAGCCGGTGACGATGAGCTTGCGGGCGCGGCCAGTGGTTTTGTGGCGGGCCATTTCGAGGATGGTATCGACCGACTCCTGTTTGGCGGTATCGATGAAGGAACAGGTGTTGACGACGAGGATTTCGGCGTCTTCGGGGCGGGCGGTTAGGCGCGCGCCGGCGCGGTCGAGGAGGCCCATCATGACCTCGGAGTCGACGAGGTTTTTGGGGCAGCCGAGAGATACGAATCCCACGGAAGGGGCCGCGGGTGGGGATGAGCGATTCACTTGTTTATTGTAGCGGGGAAGAAGGCAGGGACCGAGGGACCAAGGGAACAAGGGACGTAGGGACGTAGGGACGTAGGGAACAGGGAGAGGAGATCAGGTGTCGTTGCGGTAGAGGAGGTCGCGGATGGCGCGGCGGCGCGCGATGTTGACTTCATGCTGAGCGCGGCGCCCGGCGTAGCCGGTGGAGCGGAGCGGCGCGGGCTCCGCTTCAGATTCCGGCTCGCTGCACGAGGGACAGCGATTGGCGAAGCCGGGCTTATCGGGGCGGAGCTCGAATTCTTCGTGGCAAATGACACAGGTTTTGATCGGGAGACTCATACGCGACTTTCTATGTTAGCGAAAATGGGCTGTGGAAATCGAGATGGCCGGGCGATCTGGCATTTGCGCCCGGATCGGTCCACATATATCATGAGTGAATGGACATGAAGGCCTGTTGTCGCCGCTCCCCGAAAACGCGCTAGGCGCGGGCGACCTGGGTCTGTCCTCCTGCAATATTCTGATGGCTTCCCGTTGCCCGCGCAGCTGCCAGGCTGTCGCGGGCATTCAAGTCTCATCGGTGTTCTCCGCGACTCCACATCATCGTCAACTCAACGGCACTGAAATTTCCTTTCGGCCGAGCCGGACAGGAAACGCTTCAGATGCGGAGAACATCTATGCGAACGCTCTTTATCTTCCTAGCGATCCTTCCTTCGATCGCGACGATTCATGCGCAGGCTCAGGCGCAAGACGGCGATGTTGGGACCTCGGCCGGGCAAGCAGGTTCGGCCGGCTCCCGGGGCGCGCACCGTATAACGGCTGGATCGGACGGTCTGCATTTTTCGACCGCCGATGGCGCCGATACCCTCCACGTTCACGGATATCTTCAGGCCGATGACCGGATGTTTTCGAGCAACCTTAGAGGCGAGGGATTGGATGTGTTTCTCTTCCGGCGCATCCGGCCGTTGTTTGAGGGGACGGTCTTTCGCACTGTCGATTTTCGCTTCATGCCGGACTTCGGCCAGAACAATCCTCAAATTCAGGAGGCTTTCCTGGAATGGAGGAGATTTCCCGCGGCGAAGCTGCGAGTGGGAAAATTCAAGGAGCCGATCGGGCTGGAAATCCTGCAACAGGACCGCCAGTTGGTGTTTGCGGAACGCTCGATGGCGTCGGACCTGCTTCCGCTGCGCTACATGGGCGCGCAGGTTGGGGGATCGGTGTTCTCCAACCACATCGAATACGCGGCCGGGTATTTCAACGGGTCGAACGACGGGTCGAACGGCAACTTCGAATGGCTCCAAGCCAACGAGGCTGCCGCTCGATTGTTTCTGCATCCCTTTGCCGCCAGCCGGAGGGAAGCGATTCGCGGTTTTGGCATTGGAATGGCGGGCTCCGATGGCCATCAACATGGCCCCATAGCGGGGCTGAAAACCGTGGGCCAGAATACGTTCTTCAAATATGCTTCCACGGCAACCGCAAATGGCCAACACTACCGAATTGCGCCGCAAGCCGACTACTATGCCGGCCCGTTGGGATTGACGAGCGAATATGTGATCTCTTTACAGGATGTGCGGGATCAGACAACGAGCACGACCGTGACGAACGCGGCCTGGCAGATTTCGGGATCGATTCTGTTGACCGGCGAGAAGAACAGCTACGACGGCGCGATCCCGCGCAACACATTCGAACCTGCCAGGGGGCTTCGCCACATGGGCGCCGTAGAACTGGCGTTGCGCCGCAGCCAGGCGCGGATCGATCGTGATGCCTTTCCGTTGCTCGCGAACCCGGCCAACTCTGCTCAGCAGGCCGCGGAGCTTGGAATCGGGATGAATTGGATTCTCAATCGCTTTGTGAAGCTTACCGCCGATTACGAGCGCACCGGCTTCAGAATGGCGCAGAGCAATCTCGCAGCACTGCCCTCGGAGAAGGTGCTGATGAGCCGCGTTCAGCTAACCTTCTGAGCGGAAGGGCAGGCGCCTATTCTCAGTTCGCCAGCACAGCGCGGTAGCGGACTTTGCCTTTTTTGACTTTTTCGATGGCTTCGTTGGCCTTTTCCATGGGGAAGCGCTCGGTGATGGCTTTGACGCCGTGGCGGGCGGCGACATCGAGCATCTCGCGGAGGCGGAAGGGGCTGCCGACGGGGCTGCCGCCGATGGCGCGCTGGCCGGAGATGAGCGGAAAGGCATGCACCGAAACCGGAGACGGTGGAACGCCGACGAACCATAGGGTTCCGTTGGGGCGGAGGGCCTGGAGGAGGATTCCCCAGTCCTGATCGGCGTTGACGGTGGTGAGGATGAAGTCGAGGGAGCCGGCCACTTCTTTCAGGGCTTTGGTTTCGCGGCTGTAGACGAAGTGGTGGGCGCCGTGCGCGCGGGCTTCCGCTTCCTTGGCGACGGAGGTGGAAAAGGCGGTGACCTGAGCGCCGAAGACGCGGGCGAACTGAATGGCGAGGTGGCCGAGGCCGCCAATGCCCACAATGCCGACGCGAGAGGAGGGGTTTACCCCCTGAGTGCGCAGCGGGCCGTAGACGGTGACGCCGGCGCAGAGCAGCGGGGCGGTCTGCTCGCTGGGCAGGGCGTCAGGGATGGGAACCACGAAGCGGGCATTGGCGCGGACGCGATCGGCGTAGCCGCCGTGGCGGTGGACGCAGGTGCCTTCGGAATTGAGGCAGAGGTTTTCCTGGCCGCTTATACACCACTCGCACTGGCCGCAGGAGTTGGATTGCCAGCCGAGGCCTACGCGTTGGCCGACTTCGAGGGAACGGACTTCGCCGCCGAGAGCCGCGACCGTGCCGACGATCTCGTGGCCGGGAATGAAGGGATATTGGCTGATGCCCCAATCGTTGGCGATGAGATGAAGATCGCTATGACAGATGCCGCAGTGGGTGATGGCGATCTCGACTTCATGCGCCGCGAGCTTGCCTGGGTCGTAGTGAAAGGGTAGAAGTTCTGAGCCTGCCGCATGAGCCGCAAGTCCTTGAATTTGAGCCATGATTGCCCCGGAAGTCTCCGTGAATTTTGTTTTTTGCCCGGCGCGTTGACCCCAAATCCGCGGCGCCGCTGAAAAGCGAATCGATGCTGCAACGATTCTATTTTAACCCGCCGCCGGGCTCGATGTGGAGGTTGAGAACCTGGAAGCCGGTGAGGACGCCGCCGGCGGGTGCTTCGCCAGCGAGCTCGGCGGATTCGCCGTTGAGCCCGGCATACTGTTCGCCGCGGAGCGGCTCAAGGGCGTTGGCGACCGAAAGCGGGAGGCCGGTGAGCGTGACGCCGTGGATTTCACCCTGCGTTTCGGGAGCGAGGAGGCTGACATAGATGCAGTCGGCCGGGTGCCGATTGCGGGCCTCGGCGAGGACGGTGGCGAGATCGTCGGGCGGAGCGGGAAAACGTGGCTGGAGGAGGGTGCGGTCGAGGGTTGCGGCGTCGGAAACCAGGAGGCGCAGGTTGCCCGCAGCCAGCCGAGGCGGAAGTTTGACGGCGATGCGGACGTTCCGCTCAGGCTGCTGCCAGGGGCGGAGGGTCACCTCGACTTCAATGGTGCCGCCGGCGTGGACGATATCCGCGGAGACCAGGCGCGCCTGTTCGAGCGTGACCTGAACATGGCGAGGAATCGCCTGAACGCGCAGCTCGATTTCGCGGACTACGCCCTGGCGCGCGCCGTTCGAGTAGAGGCGGTTGAACTGATCGCCGGTGAGAAGGGCGGCCTGCATGGGCGCGGGCGGCGAATCACCGGCGGGCGCCCAAAGATCCAGCGGAACAGGCGGGAAACCGGTCAACTGGATGTTGCCGGTGACATGGTAACTGAGGGACGCGCTGCTGTCGTTGCTCTCGAGGAGCGATTGATAGAGGACCAACTGCGCAGCGAGGGGCGTGAGAGAAGGAACGTCGAGGATTTCGACGTTGACCTTGCGCGACCCTTCCGGCGCATCGACGGCGATGTGTACGGGAATCATATGGGCCTGCGCGCCGAACACGCCGCGAATGGCCGACTCGCGATCCTGAGTGAAGGCGCCGACGGTGACGCCCGTGTTGACGATCTTGAAGGAATTCAGCGGCGAGGCGAGAGTGGTGACGACCTCCGCCGTGGTCATGGGCAGCGAAACCGGGCCCGCGCCCAGAACGGAATGACCACAGGCGAGCAACTGCCTGGGATCGACCCAGGTGACGGTACAGGTGGCGGAGACCTCGAGGTCGCCGCGAATAAGCTGCATGCTCACCGCAGAGCCGGGTTCGAGCGTGGGGTAGACGGCAGTGGCTGTGGGCGAACCGGCTGCGGAGGAAGCGCCGTGCCCAGAGGACGCTCCAGAAAGCGCACCGCCGGCGGCCACCGGGCCGAAAGCGGTTCCCGCGGTTTGCAGTTGCCAGAAACGGATCGCCTCGGGGTGGAATCCGCTCATGACCAGCGGCGTGTCCATCGGCTGAAAGGTCATAGCGCCGGCGGAAAGGGGATTCTCGAGGCTTGCGGAACCGGCCGCCGCAGGCGCTGCGATCCAGCCGGGCAGTGCGGATTGCATGCCGTCCTCAGAGGGGTCACGCGACGGCAAGTTGCGGACTTCGAGCATTTGTTCGATGGGCGTGATGCCCGCGATGGGGTCCTTGGTGAACTGGCCGATGCGGTAGGAGATGGAGCCTGCCAGCTTGCCGCCGATGTAGACGGGACTGCCGCTCATGCCCTCGACGACGCCGGTGTATTCGGGCCTGGCGCCGCGAAGCTGGGCCAGAATCATATCCTGGCCGGGACCGCGCGCGTTGCGCAGCACGCCCAGGATCTCGACCCGCATGGGTTCGGGAGCGGTTCCTTGAAAGACGGTCCAGGCGGCGCCGGTCATGCCGGGGCGCACCTGGCTGAGGGGGAAGATGGCGGGGTTTTGCGGAGGGACGGCGATGGCGGCGGCCGCGTCCGGCGGCGTTGCCGGGGGGTGGACGGGAGAGGAGGCAGATTGCGCCAGAAGCGCCGGCAAGGGAAGCGCCACCCACGCCAGGCGGGAGAAAATGGCGAGGGCGGACCGGGTCAGTGTGAATCCCCTGGGACGAGTTTCCACGTCTATTACTGTACAGCGTGCCGCGCGGCTGGTAGAGGAGCAAGCGCAGCCGGGTTTGCCGGTGAGGCGATATGCCGGCCGCGGCCGGGGGCTGGCGATGTAAATCGCGTATGCTTGTGAGCATAAGAGGGTGTGACGATGTCAAAGCCGCGTATGAACGCAAGAGTTGCCCGGCGTCTATCGCTTGAGCTGCTGTTCCTGGTTCTTCTGGCCCTGGCTGCCGCGCCGCTGAACAGGACACGAGCACAGAGTCAGCAGACTGGGACGCAACAGCAGCCGGCCGATCAGGCTGCGCCGGAGACCGGAGGTCCCAGCGGCGATAACGGCGTGATCGCCCTGCCCAAGAAGACGGAGAATCCCGACAACACGCCGCCTCCGGCTCCTACGGCGCCAAAGTTCAAGAACCCCGAGGGAATGCCCCCCATGAGCCTGCGCGTGGAGGTCCCCGAGGTGACGATCGACGTGGGGGTGCTGCTGGAGAAGACGCACCAGTTTGTGCCCGGACTGAAGCCGGCGAACTTTCGGGTTTATGAGGATGGGGTGGGGCAGAAGATCGAAGGGTTCAGGCGCACGGAGGCGCCGATTACGGTGCTGTTGCTTTGCGAGTACGCGGCGCGCGGATGGTTCTTCAGGGTGGACATGCTGAATGCGGCGTGGGCGTTTACGCAGCAACTGCGGCCGCAGGACTACGTGGCCATGATGACCTTCGATCTGAATACGCACATTGTGAGCGATTTTACGCAGGACAAGCGGCAGATTCTGGAAGGCATCAACGAGTTGGGCAACGAAGCGTGGTCGCCGGTCGCATTCCAGGAGACGGCGATCTTCGATGCGCTGAACGAGTCGCTGGACCGGCTTTCACGAATCGAGGGCCAGAAGTACATTGTTCTGGTTGCTACCGGCATCGATACGATGTCGAAACTGGACCTGGATCAGATTCTGAAGAGGGTGAAGACATCGCGCGACATCGGCATCTTCACCATCTCGACCGACGGTTTTTTTGAAGCGATGACCCAGGGCAGGGGAGGGATGACGGGCGGCATGCGCGACATGACGTACCTGCAGGCCGACAACCAGATGAAGACCTTCGCCGACCTGACCGGCGGCATGCACTTTGCGCCGCGGTTTGCGGGCGAGCTGCCCGACGATGTGAAAGAGATCAACCAGAATATCCGCGCCAAATACGAACTGGTCTATCACCCGACGAACGCGAAGCAGGACGGGACGTGGAGAAAGATCCGCGTGGAACTGGTGGACGACGAGGGCCAGCCGCTGCGTATACAGGATGAGAAGCACAAGCCGCTGAAGTACCAGGTTATTGCCCGAGATGGCTACCGCGCGAAGCAGGAAGTGGAGTAGAGGAACCGATCCCGTTTCAGAATGTGGTCCAAAACCGGGGTGTGGTGAAGCAGTTGTGACCCCAGTCACCCTGGGGCGATCCTGGCGGCTCCTATGATGGCAGCATAAGGCTCAAATTTGCGTGTGAGCGCGATGCATCGGCAAGCGCGCGGAATCAGAGCCATGCAAATCTATCAACAGGAGAGTGGAATGGGATTCGTTCCGGTCATGTGGGCTTCTTGGGGTGCGTCATTTGTCTTTATGGTTGGCGTAAGTATTCTTGCAGCGAGGCTGGCGAGGTATGAGGGAGTGCAGATCATCCTGGCCGATTCGTCAAGCCATGTGAAGTCAGAACAGGACGCGATAGCGGCGCGGGTGAGCAAGATCCGGCCGTTGCGGTTGACGTCACTAGGTCTGGCGGGCGTCATGACGGCGTTCGTGATCGGGTACTATCTGCTCGACCTAGCGCACCGCTTCGGCCTCTAGCCAACAAGGAGATCAGGGATTACCCATGCCGCCGGCACGGACGGCAGAAACGGTCCGCGCCAGCGCAAGGAACGCCTCAGGAGAAGGCTGAACTCTCCCCTCCCTGGAGCCAACGCCCCGGAATCAGGCAGTGTGCACGGACTCCGGCGCCATCAAAAAATGTGGAGTTCGAAGTGCAATATGCTCCACGCGTAATACACGATAACGACGCCCGTCGCGACGATGACGATCCACCGGGCGATGCGTACGACAGGCTCGATCTTCGCCACTTTCGCAGCGATGACCGCCTGCTCGGCCTTCTCGTGCTCGAAGGAGTCGTCGAGGAAGATCTGGTCCTCTTCGTTCTTGGTCAGGTTTGAGCGATAGATGTAGAGCGCGGCCAGGATCAGGACCAAGAGAGACCAAATCACCCACATCACCGGGACAAATGACATACTCCACCTCCGAACAAATTCCGGTCCCAATACCAGCGGGGTCGTGGGGAACTGCGGTCTCGCGGCCGAAGGGGCCTTACGGTTGACCATCATAGCCCCGAAACGGTGACATTGTGAACCACCTCGAACGATTTTCGGCCCTGCGGGAGGCAGACGAATTACGGAGTACAAAGCGTCTGCGACCCTTCGGGGTGGGGCGCATCAAACAAAATGCAAGGCAACCGGGGGCTTGTGTCCCGGTTCGCCGGACGGTAGAGTACAGGAAGGGCACGAAGTTCAGGACACCGAGGAGACGACATGGCTACAACGACCGTTGCACCGACCGAGGAAACCGTAAAGAAACCGCCGCTGGCGCTGACTCCGCAGGCGATTGCCAAGGTACGCGAGATTATGGCCACCCAGGATCCGCTGCCGGCTGGTCTGCGCATCGGCGTAGTTGGGGGAGGCTGCTCCGGGTTCCAATACTCCATGGCCTTCGAGAACCAGGCCGGGATGATGGATAAGGTGTTCAATTTTGACGACTTAAAGGTCTTTGTGGACGCGACGTCTCTGATGTACCTGAACGGCTGCACGGTGGATTACGTGGAGACGCTGGAGGCAGCAGGCTTTAAGTTCGATAATCCCCAGGTGAAGTCGACCTGCGGGTGTGGGTCGTCGTTCCAGGTGTGAAAAGCAGGGATCAGGGGTCAGGAAGAGCAAAAGCAAAGGCAAATACAAGTTCTACTGCAAGGGCTCGCCCGTGAGGGCGAGCCTTTTGTGCTTGTGGGGCTGAAAGGGGAGAGGCTATTGGGGTGCGGAGGTTTCAGGCGGCGTGGGCGCGGGTGTGGGATTGGAACTGCCGAAGGAGGAGCTGCCGGAGGAGGAGGTTCCCTCAGGCGTCGAGGTGCTGCCGGTGGGCTGGCCGGTGATTCCCGTGTGGCTGCCGCTCCTGCCTTTCATTTCGGAGATCGGGTCGTAAGTGAATTCCCATTCGATGTAATGGTTCTTCTTTTTGTAGACGAGGATGGATTGCTTTGGGCTGGCGGGGGAGAAGCCGATGATGCCCGCGCCGCCGAAGGTACGGCTGGCGAGGTTGGCGCTGGTGGCGTCGCCTGAGATCCCCGTGGAGGCCGTCCCTGAAGAAGAGCTTCCGGCGGCTCCCGTAGCGCCCGAGTTGCCGGTTCCGCTCGTTGTTCCGGATGAGCCGCCGGAGTTATCGGGCGAGCCGGATGCGCCCGCCGCAGGAGTTTGATCGTTGCTGGAGCCGGACAAGCCGGAGCCGAAGCCGCCGTTGGAATTCGGGGCGCCGGGCTGGCCTGAGCCGCCGGATGGCCCGGTGCCGGCGAGGGTGGCGGCGGGGCCGGCCAGGAGCTGGCCGAAGAAGCCCATGGCAGCGGGAGTTTTGTTCTGGCCGAACAGGATGGGTTTCCAGTCGTCCTGGCCGGTGATGGGATCCTTGTAGCGCTTGCGCAGGTAACGGATGTCGTTGGTGTCGATGAGCGCGTCGATATTGGGCGGATAAGCGTTGAACTTGCGGTAGTAGAGCCGGATGGCGTGGCGGTATTGCATGCCGCGCTGCCAGGTTTCGAGGTCGCGGTCGCGCTGGATGGATTTGGCAATCTTTGGCGCGGCGACGGCTAGCGAGAGGACCAGGAGCGCCATAAAAAAGATGGCGATGAGCATGACGTAGCCCTGCTCGGAGGCGGGGATGGCTTTGCGCGCGCGCAGAGGGGCATTCGTTGGCGGCTGCTCTGAGAGCGCCTCTTTTGCAGCAAGCTGAGGGGAGGATGGTTCAGCGAACTCAGGGGGAAGGCTGCGGCGAACTGGAGAGGGAGAAGTCATAGGGCGATTCAGAACTGCGCAACCTGTAGTGTTTGCGTGTTGTTATAGGCCAGGTCAGTGACTTCGACGCTGAGAGGGTGGATGGCGCCCACCTTGTAGCGATGGTCCACGATGTCGCCGGTTTTGGCCATGAAGATGTCGTCGCCACGGTGGAAGAAGGCTTTGAGGACCTTGCGATCGTCCTGGGAGTAGCCGAAGTATTTGAGGTCGATGTCCGGGGGCTTGGGCGCGGCGGGCGCGGCCGCGGCGGTGTTAGCGGCCGCGGGGGTGTTGCGCGCGCTTTTGAGCGGAGTTGGGATGGGCGCCGGCGCCGACTCGGCGGAAAAGATGTTCCTGCCCGTGCCCACGTACTGCACATCTTCGCTCTGGGCAAGCTTGTCAAAGTGCAGGGCGGGATCGATGTCCGCGTTGGAAAGCTTTTCCGCCTCGTGGCCGGCTTCTGGTTTCGAGTTGGCCGCGACGGGAGGGTTGCGAAGCAGAGCAGGCGCGGGAGCGGGACGCCCGGGCGAGGGAGGGCCGGCAAAGTTGCGATAGAGTTCCCAACCGCCGACGCCGAGAACGACAGCGAAGAGCACGATGACCAGAACAACCTGGCGCTTGTTTTCGGCGCCGAGAGCGAGAGCCATGGTTATTCGCCCTCCTTGCCGGTGGTAGAAGGTTGGGGAGTTTCGTCTTCCGGGGCCGGCGTGGACGGCAGACCGCTGGCGGCCGCGTCAGCGGGGCGCAGCCAGGTGGAGACGCGCAGGCGCAGGTTGACCAGCCCGCCCTGCTGGCTGGTGAAGGACATGGCGCGGATGATAAAGAAGACCGGATCGCGCTCGATGCGGTTGATGAAGCGCATGATGGCGGGATAGTCGCCGCTGATGGCGGCATCCATGGAGATCTCAGTGAGGTCGGAGCCGGGCTCGCCCTGGGTGTATTGCACGCGCGTGAGGCGCACTCCCGAGGCGACCGCGAGATCGCCGATGCGGCTGGAGATCAGGGAATAGTCGGGCGGGATGCGCTTCTTATAGAACGCCTGAATTTGCTCGCGGGTTTTTTCCACGCGGCCGTCGAGACCGCGCAGTGGAGCGGTCTGGATTTCGAGGGCCTTCAACTGAATCTGCTTGTTGGCGAGGACGTCGGTAGAGCGGCTGTTCATGACGGCCCAGTCCATGCCCAGGCGGACTGCAAGGCCCGCGGCGAGCAGAAGCAAGACGACAAAACCGGCGAAGCGCCAGGTGAGCGGAGAAACCAGGCGCTCGCGCCAAGGCGAGGAGGATCCGTTTGCGCTCATTGCGGACCTCCCTGCGTGCGAGGCGCCGGGTGGAAGCCGGGCGGATGGTTTGAGGAGGGGGCAGGGCCGGTATAGGGTCCACGGCCGGACTCTGGCGGAGCGTTGGGAGCCGGGCGCGGGCGTTTGGGATTCGCTTTGCCCATGGGCGCGGGCGAGGCGGCTTTTGCCGCGGGTCTGGCGAGCGTACGCTCTTCCGGCGTCGGCGGATTGTAATCGGCCAACAGATCGAAGTCGAAGCGGTTAGAGGCGCTGATGGGCTCAAGGTTCCGCGTGGGTCCGTTGGTGGACTCGGCGTTTTCGCCGAGGATGCTGGGATCAAGGAATCGCCGGGAACGCTCGAGGTTGCTCACGAGGTCAACGACGTGGTCACGAGGTCCGACGACACGGAGGTGAACTGCGATGTGGCCATCCTTGGCGCGGATGGGCTCGATGGAGGTAACCTGCACGCCGCCTGGCAGGACGGTTTCCATGGCTTCCATGGCGAGGGTCCAGGAAAAGGCCTTCTCATCGAAGAGCTGGTTGAGGAATTCGGCCTGTTTGAGGACTTGCGCATTGCCGGGCTGGCTCATGAGGGTTTCGGCCGCATCGCGCTCGGCTTGAACCTGGGCGATCCGCCCGTCGAGGGAGTGCTCGCGGGCGCGCGCAGCCGCGGCCTGGCGGTCGAAGAGATGCAGGCCCAGGAGAAAGAGGAGACAGAGCGCGGCGAGCACGGCCATGCCGACGCGCAGGCGCTTGAGGGCCGGTCCAAGATCGGCAAAGGGGCGAGTGGCGAGATTGAGGGTGATTCTCATCTAGCTTGCTCCCGCCAGCGCGCCTGCGACGCCGGCAAAACTCATTTGGGGAAGGGCAGTCATGGCGCCTTCCTCGGGACGCGACACCCATTCGACGACGGAGAGCTCGGGATCGGCGATGGAATTTGCGAATTCGCCGGGAGGCTGGGCACCGGCGTAGTAGAGGCGGCGGGGCCGGGCGCCGAGCTTGTCCTCAAAGTAGGCGGCGGCGACGGCAATGCTGCGCTGGATTTCGGCGATGCGCTGGCCGGGATCTTGGGGAAGGTCGAGGGGGCGATAGAGGAGCAGCTTCTGCCCGGTGGCGATGGTGGTGGTGATGGCGTAGGCGCTCAGGTTTGCCGCCAGGATAGCCTCCATGGAATCGAGGGCTTCCAGCGCGGCGAGCGAGGAGGGCAGTACAGCGCCGGGCTCGTAGCCGGCAGCGCGGACGGCGGATTCATACTCGTCGAGGATAGGACCGGGCATGACCGCGGCCAGCACGCTGCACTCAGTTTCGGATTGGGCGAGCACCTGGTAGCTGACGCCCGCGCGCTCGACGTCGAAGGGAACCATCTTGCGCAGGCGGAAGCGGACGACGGAAACGGCTTCGGCGGGTTTGGCGGGGAGGGAATCAAAGTCGAGGACGAAGACACGGATCAGCGTGTCGGGCAGGACGACGGTGACGGCGCTGGATCGCGGCGAAAGCTCGTCGAGCGCGGAGCGGATGGCCGCGGCTACGGCTTCAGGCTCGCGCAGGTTGGGCTCTTCGATGCCGGGGACGAGCGCGCCGGGCGGCAGAGGAACAAAGGCGTGAAGGCTGCCGTGGGCCGATTCGGTCCCACGCTTGCGCGAAGCGGGGCGCGCGGCGGCGAGCACGCCTTCGGGCGAGATCTCGATGGCGGCCGGCGGGCGGCCGGCGGGCTTGGTGCTTGGCATCGATTTGTTCAAGAACGATTTCAAAATGTCTCTTCGTCGTATTGCTTGATCAAGTCTTGAATTTCTTCAGTATGTTTTCGCGTCAGCGTCGCGATGAGCAGGTCAACCTCCATCGGATACACGGTACCGTAGGCGGCTTGTTTGTCTTCCTCCGGATACATCGCCTCGATGTAGGCGTCCCGATACTTAATCCATGCTTTCTCGAAGTCTTTGATCTTTTCAGATGCTCCCGGTACACGCTCCGCTTTCGATAATAAGCGCTGGTACACACTATTTAGCTCGCTGTCGGCCCTCGCGGCCTCATCGCTTGCACAGTGATCCATACCGGTCTGAGACATTTCTTTTTGAAAGCAATCGTGAAGTTGCTTCGATTCCTGCGAAGGACAGACGATTGAGCTGAGAATTACAAACGCTGCAGAGACAAAAAGTCTCACGACACCCTCCTCATCGTGACGCCTCAATAAATGTAACCTTGTTGATCTCTTTGAGTGTAGTGATGCCGCGGCGAACGCGATCGAGCGCCGACTCGCGGAGGAAACTCATGCCTTCCTTTTGCGCTTCCTTGCGGATCTCCGAGGTGGGTTTTTTGGCGAGGATGATTTCGCGGATGTTGTCGGTGAGGTCGAGCAGCTCGTGGATGGCGGTGCGGCCACGGTATCCGGTGCCGCCGCACTCCATACAACCCGGACCCTCGCGGAAGGAGAAGCCGCGCCACTCGGCGGGATCGAGGCCGCTGGCCAGCAGGGCCTCGTCGTCGTAATGGACGGTGCGGGCGCAATACTCGCAGATGGTACGCACGAGGCGCTGCGCCAGGATGCAGTTGAGCGCGGAGACGAAGTTGTAAGCCTCGACGCCCATGTTGAGGAAGCGGCCCAGCACATCGACCACGTTGTTGGCGTGGACAGTGGTGAACACAAGGTGCCCGGTGAGCGCGGAGTTGATGGCGATTTGCGCGGTCTCCTGGTCACGAATTTCGCCGACGAGGATTTTGTCGGGATCGTGGCGGAGGATGGAGCGCAGGCCGCGGGCGAAGGTGAGGCCTTTTTTCTCGTTGACGGGAATCTGCGTGATGCCGCGAATCTGGTACTCGACCGGGTCCTCGATGGTGATGATCTTGTCTTCGTCGCTCTTGATCTCGTTGAGCGCGGCGTAGAGGGTGGTGGTTTTACCGGAACCGGTGGGTCCGGTGACGAGCACCATGCCGTAAGGCTCGCGGATGTAGCGGCGGAAGCGGCGGAGATCTTCTTCGGCAAAACCTACCACGTCGAGTGTCAAGTTCTTGAACTTCTCGCTCATCGACTCCTTGTCGAGGACACGAAGCACGGCGTTTTCGCCGTAAATGGTGGGCATGATGGAGACGCGGAAGTCGATGAGGCGGCTCTTGTAGCGCACGCGAAAGCGGCCGTCCTGAGGGACGCGCTTTTCGGCGATGTCGAGCTCGCTCATGATCTTGATGCGGCCGAGGATGGTGCCGTGGTGCTCGCGGGCGATGGGGGCCATGGCTTCCTGGAGGACACCGTCGATGCGGTACTTGACGTGGACGGAGTCATCGTAGCTCTCGATGTGGATGTCGGAGGCGCGGCGCTCGAGGGCGGTGAAGATGGTGGTGTCGACGAGGCGGATGATGGGGCTGATGTCTTCGGCTTCGCTGGTGAGCTTCTCGATGGAGATGTTCTCGTCGGCGTTTTCGTCGCCGGTGAGCACGTCGAAGGTGAGGCCTTCGCTGGCTTCGTCGAGCACGCGCTGCGACTGCTCGGTTTTCTTGAGCAGGTCGGTGATCTGGGAGAGCGTGGCCACGCGGGCCGTGATGCGGTGGCCGAGGAGGCCGGAAATTTCGTCGAGGACCATGAGGCGCGAGGGGTCGCTGACGGCGATGACCAGCGTTTCGGGGGTTTGCTCGATGGGCACGAAATTGTAGCGGAACATGAGCTCGACGGGGACGGTGCGCAGGAGCTCGTGCTGAATGCGGAAGTTTTTGAGATCGACGAATTCGGCGTGATAGCGACGGGCGAGGGCTTCGGCGTGGGCGCGGTCGTCGACCCGCTGATCGGGCCGCTGATCCGGGCCGCCGGGGGCGGGGGGCGTGACGACGTTGGATTCGGCCATGGAGACAACCCTCCTGAAGCTACATCCCGGTGGCCTGCCCGAGCGAAAAGATGGGCAGGTAGAGCGAGATGAGAATGAAGACGACGACAACACCCATGACGATGAGGATGGCCGGCTCAATGAGGGCGAGGGCCGCGGTAAGGGCGGTGGCCACGTCCTCCTCAAAGAATTCGGCGACGGAGTTGAGCATTTGCGGCAGAGCGCCGGTCTGCTCGCCGACGGTGATCATCTCGGTGGCGAGGCCGGGGAAGACGCCGGTTTTGGTGAGCGAATCGGCGAGGCTTTTGCCCTCGCGCACGGTGACGATGGAGGATTCGACGGCTTTGGAGACGCGGCGCGAGGAGATGGAGCGCGCGGCGGTTTCCAGCGAGGGCACGAGGGGCAGGCCGCCGGTGAGCAGCGTGGAGAGGGTGCGCGCGAAGAGGGCCACCTGGTACTTGAGCCAGATTTTGCCGAAGACCGGGAGCCTGACGCGGACGCCATCGACAAAATCGCGGCCGCGCTCGGTGATGGAGAAGCGATACACGGCGGCGGCGGCGACGAGCAGGCCCAGAGCCAGCCAAAGGATGTTGTGCTGCATCCAGCGGCCAAAAGTCATGAGAGCGATGGTGAGCGCCGGCAGTTTGCTGCCGAGCTGGTCGTAGAGCTTGGCGAATTGCGGAACCACGACCGTGAACATGAAGGTCAGCAGACAACTGACCAGAGTGAGCAGGACGCCGGGGTAGATGAGCGAGCCGACGAGTTTTTTGCGCAGGGCGAGGGAGACCTTCTGGAAGTTGACGTAACGCTCGAGGATCTCGGTGAGGTTGCCGGAACGCTCGCCAGCCAGGAGGGTGGTGGTGTACATGACAGGAAATCCGCTTTGGGCCTCGAAGGCCGCAGAAAGCGCTTCGCCGCGCTTTACGCGGGTGGTCACGTCGTCCAACTGGCTGGCAAACAGAGCGTTTTTCTGGATTTTGCCGAGCATCTGGATGGAGCCGAGGATGGGCAGGCCGGCGCGGATGAGGGTGAGGAATTGCTGGTTGAAGATGAGAAAGGGCTCGAGCTTGACCTTGCGGCGGGTGAAGGTAATGCCGCTGCGCGCACGCACACTGAAGACGTGATAACCGGCGTGGGTGAAGCGGGCACGCAGCTCCTCGGCCGTGGCCGCGGTCAGGACCTGTTCCTGCACGTGGCCACGCTCATCGGCCAGCTTGATGACGAACTCTGCCATGATTGCATCTGCCGGTTGCCCGGTTCAGGCGCAGCCGACCATCCCCGTCGTGTTGACAAACCCTGGGAACTGCTTCTGCTCAAGGGTAACAGTCTTAACTCCAAGATAGACGAGCGGGAGGCGCCGGACGTTCGCGGGGCATAGGCAACGCGGATACGGGGGGCGGCGGGTTAAAGGCCGGGATAATGCCAATGCTTGTATGCTGAGTGCATTCCAAGTCCCGGCTGCTGAAACGGCGTGGAGCCGGGAGATCAAGGCCAGTCCGATTCGAACTGGAGGGGACGAGGAGCAGGGGCGCGTCATGGATTTGGTGTGGGGCAGGCGGCAACTCAGAGAAGACGCCGGATCGGAGGCCGGGCGGCGCGGCGGATCGTGCGGATGGGCGGGGCTTGCAGGGCGGGTGACGGATACGGTCCGGGCTGGTGCACGCAGACATTGGCGTTGGGCGGTTGCAGCGGCTGGCGTGGCGGCGGTGGGTGCGGCGCTGGTGACGGCGTTTCACGGGCGGCAGCACGCGGCGGTGGTGGCGCCCTATCCGCACGACCTCGCCCAGGTGAGCTTTGCCGTGGCGGGAGATGTGATTCCGCATGAGGCGGTGAAGGAGGCGGCGGCCGCCGCGGGCGAAGGCGAGCAGGGGTGGGCCGCGCTGTTCAGCGATGTGGCCGACGTGTTCCAGGGGGCGGATTTCGGGTTTGTGAACCTGGAGACGCCGGTGGCGCCGAAGCACTCGCACGGGACCAAGGCGTTCCTTTTCGGTGCGCCGGTGGAGCTGCCCGAAGCGCTGAAGGCGAGCGGGATCAAGATCGTCTCGTTCGCGAACAATCACGTGATGGACCAGGGGTGGGCGGGGTTTGCCGAGAGCCGCGAGCGCTTGAAGGAGGCAGGGCTGCTGTTTGTGGGGACGAGCGACAATGCGGCGACGGCGTGGCAGCCGGCGATTACGGAGGCAAACGGGATCAAGGTGGGCTGGCTGGGAATGACGCGCTGGCTGAACGGGAACCGGAATCCGGAAAAGGACGATCAGCCGCACGTGAATTTCTATCCGTATCCGGGCGAGGCGAACGGCGCGCCGGGAGCGGGTGAGGCGACGGTTCTGGCGGCGGTGAAGGCGGCGCGGGCGCAGTGCGACCTGCTGGTGGTGAGCGTGCATTGGGGAATCGAGTATGCAGCGGCGCCGCGGCCTGAAGACGTGGACATTGCGCACAAGATGCTGGAGGCCGGAGCGAGTGTGATTGTGGGCGCGCATCCGCACGTGCTGCAGCCGATTGAGACGTACCGGACGCAGGATGGGCGCGACACGGTGATCTTTTATTCGATGGGGAATTTTTTGTCGAATCAGTCGCGGACGTATGTGGATGGGTTGAATCCGGACTCGAATGGCGAGCCGAGAGACGAAATGATCGGGCTGTTCTCGGCGGTAAAGAGGGACTACGGGCCGGCGGGCGTGCGCGTGGAGCTGGGGCACGTGGGCATGCTTCCGGTTTGGGAAGAAAACAACCGTAACGAGCTGGCGGCGGGGCGCGAGAAGAAGCCGGCGATCAAGCCGGCGCTGATCGACCGCGAGATTCCGGTTGTCGAGGCACGGCTTGACGAACTGGACAAACAGGCCGGGCTCAATGCGCCGGCAGAGGCCGTTCCGTCAGGCGCTCCGAGCGCCGAGTCCGTTCCCGGCACGAAGACCGCCCCGGCGCAACCGGCGACTGCGGGCCTCACAGCCGACCAGAAAAAGGAGTTCATCGAGCTGACAAAGCGCCTCAAGCTCCTCACCGATCGCCGCGCGCAGATCCTTTCGCGCACCGGCGACGAATACGTGACGGCCCCGCCGAAAGTGGCATCGAAACCATAACCGGGCAGGCAACAAGCCATCATGCAGACGCCGCAAACGCAGAACAGGCCTGAAAAGAAGCGGTTGAAAGTGCGTCTCAAAGCGATCCCCGAGCTTGTGTGGATTTGGATCCTTTTTGCCGGCGCCATCCTCGCGATGCCGTTCGGCTTCGTCGCGCGCTGGCTTGGGCTTCGCCGCGAATACAAGCTCCGCCTGCTCATGAAATCGCGTGGAAGGCTCATGAGCTGGCGGCAGTTTCTCGACGCGATGCACGAGCGCGGAGGAACCTGCATCGAAGAGAGATTTTCGCCCAAAGGGCCGGTCCGCTTCTGGTGGACGCCGGAGAATGTCTACCGCGAATCGCCCTACGAGATCATTGACTGGTTTACGATGCGCAAGGGCCGGAGGGCGGAGCCGTTCATTCACTGGTGCCGCGAGCGCTACACGAGCGCGGATGGGGGCAGCGCGGCGCTTGTGGAGACGTGGGGCGTGACGAAAAAAGAGATTTACGCGTTGTGGTCGAAGTGCAGGTCTGAGGCAAGCACGGCACGATGGGTGGAAGTGGCTCCGCCGGAGATTGTGCCGCGCAGGCCCGGGCTGTAGCAGGAAGACCGATAGCGCACCCGGAGAACGAAGCAACATCTCATCAAATTACCGGGTGGGATGCGCATCGATTGACGCTATTGCAGGAGAGCGATGCCTGCGGTGACGGCCGCAACCTCCAGGTTCTTGTCCAGCGTCGCCAGCGGCAAATGTTCGCGCAGCGCCAGCGCGAGATAGGCCGCGTCGTATATCGATCGGCCCAGTCGCCGAGACAACTCCAGTACTGCCGAGCTATCGGGATCGTTGTCAATTGCAATGTCAAGCGCCTGAAGTTCGACGAGGAAGCGATTGGAATCCGCAGGCGCGATGCGCTGACGCCGTTCGTTCACGACAAGGATGTTTCGAACCTCGTACCACCAGATCGCCGGAGCGACGGCCGTGCCCGATCGAAGCGCCGAAAAAGCCAGGTCCGCTACGTGATTCGATTCGTCCCGCATCGCCCAGTTGATGGTTACAGAGGCATCGAGAACGAAGCGCATCGCTAGCGGCGTCCTTCGTCGCGTGCAGCCAGGATTTCTTGAATAGAAACCGATTTTGTGCGCTTGCGGATTTCGAGAATACTCGCCATGGCCCGCCCGATTCGTTCGCGGCGCTCCTCATCGCCGGCAGAGACTGGAACAATTCGGGCAACCGTTTTGCCGCGCCGGGTCACAGTCACAGTGTTTCCGCGTTCCACATCGTCCAGGATGCGCAGGAAGTGGGTCTTGGCTTCGGAGGCCTGAATCGTCTGCATAAAATTGACCAGTCAATTCGACTAGTCGATATCATAGCATCAATCGATTGCGGATTTCTACTTGCCCCGTCGGACATGGCCGATGAGGCGCTGCCAGAGCGAAGTGCGCGGATTCGGGTTGGGCGACATTCCCAGGTCCCCAAAAGCGAGGGACCTGGGGCACCCGGCCGGTTGCTGTGATTCGGGCTGCGCGGCCGTTGCGTTTGCTGCCGCGCGCGCGGCGGCTTCGGCTTCGTCCTGTTCGCGGGCGTCGTGGAGGACCTGCCAGAGAGCGACGCCGCCGTCTTCCCAATCGGTGTGGCCGCATTTTGGGCACAAGTACTCGCGGATGACACGACCGGAGAACGAATTCTTGTCGGTCTGATCCATCAGGGAACCGCATTGGGTGCAGATCATGGGGCGCCTCCGAGGGGCCGCAGTTCTCAGTTCCTCGTTCACGGTTGTCAGTTCGCCGGCGCGAAGCCGGAACTGCGAGCTATTGTTAGAACCCGTTGGCGACGAGCCAGGCGGCGGTCAGGTCGAATTCGGGTTTTTTCGCGGCCTGCATCTGCATGGCAGCGAGCTTGACCAACACATCGGCCTCGATGTTCATGGGCGCGCCAACGGCGAGCGTATGCAGATTGGTGCGCCAGTAGGTGAGGGGCAGGATGGCGATGGTGATCTCTTCGCCATTGAAGGCGGCGATGGTGAGGCTGATGCCTTCGACGGCGACGGAGCCCTTGTGGACCATCCACTGGCGGAGGTTTTCGGGGACGCGGACCTTGAGGGTCCAATCGGTGGTCTGGCGGTCGAATTGCGGGCTCGACGCGGGGATGACGGGATCGAGAGCGGTCATGATGCCGGCGCCGTCGACGTGGCCCTGGACAATGTGGCCGCCGAGGGGGCTGCCGGCGGCGGTGGGCAGCTCGAGATTGACCTTGGCGCCGGGGGCCAGCGAACCGAGGGAGGTACGATCGAGGGTTTCCTGGGCGAGGTCGGCGTGGAAGTAAGTGGGGTCGGGGTCGAGCGCCGTGAGGCAGACGCCGGAGACGCTGAGGGAGTCGCCCTCGCGGAGGCGGGAGGCAATGCCGGGAGCTTCGACGGTGATGCGGCGCACGCCGCCGCGGTCGGTGAGGCTGACGAGGGTCCCGGTCTGTTCGATGATGCCGGTGAACATGGATTTAGTTTAAGTGAAGCCCCGGCCTGCCGTGGTGGTACACTTTGTGCCCAAATGACAAACACAAGTTCTGTATGGCGCCAGATTGCCGGTTGGGCGGCGGTTGCTGCCTCAACAGGATTCGCGTGCATGTGGGCGTGGTGGGGCAGCATTGAGAACTTTCACGAAGGCTGGTATCACCAGACCATCTGGCGGAATATCGGCCTGATGTTGGTGCAGTATCTAAGCCCAATGCTGATTGTGATCGTGGTCAGCGCGGTAGCTTTTTGTTGGCCGCGGCTGGCGCTGCCTTTGATGGGGGCCTCAGCAATTGCTGCGGCATGGTATTTCGGAAGATTCCGTATTTCCTCCGCCGCTGTCTTGCTCATTGCAATTCCGCTGGTGCTCCTTGGCGTGCTCTACCACTTCGGCCGTCCCCAGCCGCGCAAATGGGCGTGGCGATGCCTGATCGGGCTGCCGCTCGTTACCGCAGTCGCGTCCGGGGCGTATCCCGGCTGGATGGCTGTGCATCGCTTCGACGATGGCAACTATGGAATGCGGCTGGTCGAAGGCAACGGCGTCATTCTGGTTTGGGCGCCGGAAGGACCGGGATGGCCGGACAGTGGCGTCACATGGCAGTCGGCGATGCAAAACTGCGCTGACCTTACTTTGGATGGCCATTCGCTTGCCGGCTCGCCACAGAACGTTTGGCGGCTGCCGACTGTCGATGAAGCTGTGCGCTCGCTGGTCTTTCGCGGAGCCAACGCCGGAGGCATGTGGGAGCCGAATTTTCATCGTGCGCAGTACCGGATCACGCCGGACAAAGACTCTCCACTTTGGAAGGTTCACTCGCAAGTGATTTATTGGTGGACGAGCACGGAAGCCGGCCGCGACAGGGCGTACTATATCACCAACAATGGGTATGTTCAGGTGGTTCCTAAGCGAATTCGGCCTGATTATCTTGCATTCCGCTGCGTGACTGAGCCCGCCAAGGTAAGTCTGCTTCAGGTTGACCACCGATGAGTCTGGATGCTGGGAGGCCGGATGCGGCTTCGCGTGCTTTCTACTCGCTGGAGGTTGCTTCTTCTGGGACTGGGGTGGCGCCGAGGGCCTGTCTGCCCGTGAGGGTGCGCCAGGCGAAGAAGAGCTTCAAGCGCCAGCGCAGGATCATGCCGAAGGCGAGCAGATAGAAGATGGCGCCGGTCTGCTCGAGCGAGAGGAAGCGGTCGAAATAGCCGCGGGCGAGGTAGCGGACCAGAGCAAGCACGACAATGACCGCGAAGAATGCGCTGGAGCGCTTCATCATGATCACGCCGTTCTGCAAGTGCAGATCGGAGGTGAGCAGGAGCGGATAGGCGAAGACGACGGCGCCAATGAGGAAGGCGGCGATGCCCCACAAAAAGGAAACGCGGAACTGTGGGACAAGAAACATACAGAATCCGGTGGCCATGCCGAGGGGCGGCATCACGATCTTCTTCAGGGTCACGGTGGTGCGGCCCTCGCGCACGCGCCAGGCGAGCACGCCAGCGAGGCCGAATACGGATACGACAGCCGTGATGAGGGGCGTAGAGAGCGTCAAGTTTTGCCTTTCCGTTCTTGATGCTGGCGAGGCGGCCCAAGGGGCTGGGCCGTATGAATACACTCGCTATTCTATAGGACGCCGGGAAGGAACGAAGCGTTTCAAAGATTCTGCGCGGGCGGCCAGGGGTCGCGGAGCAGCGAACTACGGCAAAACCAGAGTTACAGTGTCCTGTTTCGCTGTCTTCAGGGTCGCCGCTCCCTGTTGGGCGCGTCGACTTGAGTGTTGTGGCTCCGGGATACACCTACTCTGGTTTTGCGATAGGCCGAGGTCGTTGCCGTAGCGCTCGACTTCGACATCGGCCATGTGGACGAAGCTGGACATACCGAGTGCGTAGGGCGCCTTGCTTAGAACACTGCCTCCAGCAGCAATTCCCGCGCATTCACAATCTTCGTTCCCTTCCACTGTTTCGGGAAATGGCGTTTGTTGCCTGTGACGAGAAAGTCTGCCTGTGCTGCCTCCGCGCATTCCAGGAAGCGGTTGTCGGCGTCGTGGGGAGAGATCCTCAATTCAGATTCCGGAATGACCAGCAAGCCCTCCGTCCGGAGATAGAGCAACAGTTGGCCGACGCTCGATTGCGGTAGACGGAATGCGGGCCTGCGCAATACGAGTTCATATTCATCAAGGATAGTGGCGGAGACGCAAGCCAGGAAGCTCCCAGAACGCGCCATGCGGAGAACGAGCGCCTCGTTGCCGTGGCGTGAAAGCATGGCCGAGACCAAGACATTCGTGTCTAGCACGACGCGGATCACTTAACGGCCCGCAAGTCCCATTCGTGCGTCAGCCCGCCGCGCAGAGCGCACCCGCGCGATCTCAGCATCGATCTGCCGCATCGACAGCGAAGCGGTTCCGTTCCGCTCCGCGGCCCTCCAAGACTTTTCCAGCCAATCCGGCGCCGGGGCGAAGGTCTGCATGAAATCGTCGATTCCCAGGATGACAGCCTGCGGCTGCCCACGCCTGCCGATGAGAAACCGTTCCCGGCGCCCTTTAACGCGCTTTAGAATCTGGCCAAGCTGCGTCCTTGCCGTGAGAGCTGAGACAATAATCGTTTCCTTATCACTCTTTTCATTCAGCATATTATGCTCGCTTTATACAGCGAACTGATTAATCAGTTCAATGAAAAATTATTGACCAGTCAAGACCTATTGTCAAGGGCTCTGAGAAATGCAGTCCGGCCGTTTCTGCCGCCGGCTACTGACCAGTGTTTTCTGGCCAGGGGTCGCGGAGCAGCGAGCTGAGGCCGAGGTCGTCGCCGTAGCGCTCGACTTCGACATCGGTCATGTGGACAAAGCTGGAGAGGCCGCGGAAGGCGGGTACCGCGTCGGAGCCCATGATCTGCGGCGAGATGAAGAGATGGAGGCGGTCGACGAGGCCCGCGGCGAGAAAGGCGGTGTTGAGGCGCGTGCCGGTTTCCGTGAGGAGGGTGAGGACGCCTCCTTCGCCGAGTTTCAAGAGAACTTTGTCTAGCGGAACGCGCCCGGCCTCGGCGGGGAGGACTTCGACGCGGACGCCGCGGCTCTCAAGTTCGTGAATGCGCGATTCGTCGTGGGATACGGTGAAGATGACGACGTCGTTTTGCGCCGTTGAGACGAGCTTGCTGTCGAGGGGCATGCGGAGGGCGGAGTCGAGGACGATGCGCAGGAGCGGTCGGCGGCGGCGCAGGCCGCTGCGGTCGGTCATCCAGGGATCGTCGGCAACGACGGTGTCGACGCCGACCATGGCGGCGTCGGCCTGCCAGCGGAGAGGCTGCACGGCGGCGCGGGCGACTTCGCTGGTAATCCAGTAGGGCGCGTGGGGCGTTTGATGCGCTGGCGGCGGCGCGATACGCGCGTCGAGGGTCATGGCGACCTTCATGAGCACGAAGGGGCGGCGGTGCTGGATCCAGCGGGCAAAACCTTCGTTGAGGCGGCGGGCTTCGTTTTCGCAGATCCCGACACTCGTCCGAAGGCCTGCCGCACGCAGTGCTTCAAGGCCGCGGCCGGCGACGGCGGGGTTGGGATCGATGGTGGCGGCGACGACGCGGGCGAGGCCGGCCTGGATGAGGGCATCGGTACACGGCGGCGTGCGGCCGGCGATGTTGCAAGGCTCGAGGGTGACGTAGGCCGTACCGCCATGGACGGGGTTCGTGGATTGGTCTCCTACCCTTCCCGCAGAGGACGCGGGACCCGGCCCGGTAGGCGGCCCGGGTACCCCGATGGGGCACCCAGCGGCTTTGAGGGCGACGATTTCGGCGTGGTCGAGGAGGTCGTACTCGTGCCAGCCCTCGCCGACAACTTGACCGGCGCGGTCGAGGATGACGCAGCCGACGGCGGGGTTGGGCGAGGTGACACCGATGCCGCGGCGCGCGAGCTCGAGGGCGCGGCGCATCCAGTGGAGGTCGAGGTCGGAAATGGGATCGGAGGTGTTCATGGCGTTCTCTTCGCCCGTCGGAAGCGGACGAAGAAGATTACATTGACCACCAACAACAGGAGAACTCCGGCGATCAGGATAGCGAGGAATGTGGCTCCGCGGAAGTATTCGAACGCGAGTCCGGCAAAGATGCATACATTCACGAGCATTGCCTGATTTTCGAGCTTCATTTTCCCGGTGGCCATGCCTTCCGCCTCCTAGTCAAGCAACGAATCCACAAACTCTGCCGGCGAAAACTCTAGCAGATCGGTCATCTTTTCGCCTACGCCGACGTAGCGCACGGGAAGGTTGAGTTCGCGGGCGATGGCGACGGCGATGCCACCCTTGGCGGTGCCGTCGAGCTTGGTGAGGAGAATGCCGGTGGCTCCGGCGAACTGGGTGAATTGACGGGCCTGCTGGAGGCCGTTCTGGCCGGTGGTGGCGTCCATAACGAGGAGAACTTCGTGGGGCGCGCCGGGGACGAGGCGGGCGGCAGTGCGGCGCATCTTGTCGAGTTCGTCCATCAGTCCGGTTTTGGTGTGGAGGCGGCCGGCGGTGTCGACGTAGAGCTCGTCGATCTGGCGTGCCTTAGCGGCGGAGATGGCGTCGTAGAGGACGGCGGCGGGGTCGCCTCCCTGGCGGGTCTTGATCATCTCGACGCCGGAGCGGGAGGCCCAGATTTCGAGCTGTTCGATCGCAGCGGCGCGAAAGGTGTCGGCGGCGCAGAGGAGAACGGAGCGGTTTTGCGCGCGGGACCATGCGGCGAGCTTGCCGCTCGAGGTGGTTTTGCCGGTGCCGTTGACGCCTACGAGGAAGGTGACTTTGGGAGGGGACGAGGGTGAGGGGATGGCGCGCTGCGGAGCTTCGAGGATGGCGCGGAGTTGCTCCTTGAGCAGATCGCGCAGCTCGGCGCCGCCCTCGATGGCTTGGTGGCGGGCGCGATCGCGGAGGGCGTCGAGGATGGCGGTGGTGGTTTGCACGCCAAGGTCGCTCGTGAGCAGCGCGGCTTCGAGTTCGTCAAGGGCGCTCTCGTCAACGACGCGCGTCATCGCGGCGATGTCGGCGATTTTGGCGGAGAAGGACTCGCGGGTGCGCGAGACAGCCTGCTTCATGCGGTCGAAGAAGCCGGGTTGTTGAGGTTCTTCGCTGCCAAAGAGAGTGGTGATCATCGTCTTCAGTTTAATTGGGAGGGTGGGAGAGAGACAGCGGGGTTAGCGGAGCTAGCGGAGTTGCGGGGTTAGCCGTTCAGGCGGGGGTTGTGGCAGCCCAGTGCCTGCCAAGGCGCATTCGGCGCGGATTGGTTCGGGCGGGGCACAGACCAAGATATGCTGGATGAAAGGGCCGTAAATCCCGGAGAAGAAATGACTAAGGTTCCCCAACATCCGCTTCAGCGACTGATCGAGAGCCGGATCGCCATTATCGATGGAGCGACGGGCACGACGATCCGCAACTATGGGATGAAGGAAGCGGACATTCGCGGAGAGCGGTTCAAGAACGCGAAGAAGGACCTGCTGAACAACGGCGATCTGTTCACGCTGACGCGGCCGGATCTGGTGGGCGACATTCATCGGCGGTTCCTGGAGGCGGGAGCAGACATTCTGGAGACGAATACGTTTGGCGCGACGACGATCGCGCAGAGCGAGTTTTTCGTGGACGATCCGCGGGAGCGCGGAGGGCGGAAGGATCCGGAGTTTTATCAGCGAGTGATTGACGACAAGTTTCTCGGCGATCTGGCGTGGGAGATCAACGAGAAGTCGGCGCAGCAGGGGCGGGAGTGGGCGGATCGCGTGGGCAATGAGACGGGACGCCAGCGGTTTGTGGCGGGAGCGATGGGGCCGCTGACGGTATCGCTTTCGAATTCGCCGGACGCGGACGATCCGGGCTTTCGCGTGGTGACGTTCGACCAGGTGAAGGCGGCGTACAAGCAGCAGGCGCGGGCGCTGATTGCGGGCGGCGCGGATTTGCTGCTGGTGGAGACGATCTTCGACACGCTGAATGCGAAGGCGGCGCTGGCGGCGATCCGCGAAGTGTTCGACGAGGATGGGCTGGCGGCAAGCGGCAGGGAACTGCCGGTGATGATTTCGGCGGCAGTGGGACGCGGCGGGGAGACGATGATCTCGGCGCAGACGATTGAGGCGTTCTGGACCGCGGTGCGGCACGCGAAGCCGTTCAGCGTGGGGTTGAACTGCTCGCTGGGGCCGGATCTGATGGCGCCGTTTTTGCGCGAGCTTGCGGAAAAGGTGGACGTAGCGGTGTCGTGCTACCCGAATGCGGGGTTGCCGAATCCGCTGTCGCCGACGGGGTTCGATCTGGCGCCAGAGGACATGGCGCGGTATTTGAGCGAGTTTGCGCGCGAAGGGCTGATCAATATCGCAGGCGGATGCTGCGGCAACACGCCGGAGCACATTGCGGCGATCGCGAAGGCACTGGAAGGCGTGACGCCGCGCAAGGCGCCGGCAGCAGAGGTCAGCGGAGTGGAGGACGCGGCATGAGTTTGAAAAAAACTTCCCTCAGGGGCTAAAGCCCTCAACTGTTTTGCTGATTCATGGCACGACTAAAGTCGTGCCCTTTCAAAAAGGGATTATGCAACCTGTCATGGAAAAACCCGTGCACACCAGGCCGTTGCGGCTGTCAGGATCGCAGCCATTTACACAACAGCCCGGCGTCTTCATTCTGATCGGCGAGCGGACCAACGTGGCCGGGTCGCCGAAATTCGCCAAGCTGATCAAAGAAGGCAAATACGAAGAGGCCGTGGGGGTGGCGCGGCAACAGGTGGAGAACGGCGCAAATGTCATCGATATATGCATGGACGAGGGGATGATCGACGGCGTGGCGGCGATGACGCGCTATCTGCAATTGCTGGCCAGCGAGCCCGAGGTGGCGAAGGTTCCGTTCATGATCGACTCCTCGAAGTGGGAGGTGATCGAGGCGGGGCTGAAGTGCATGCAGGGCAAGGGCATCGTGAACTCGATCTCGCTGAAGGAGGGCGAGCGGAAGTTTCGCGAGCACGCGGCGGCGGTGCTGAAGTACGGCGCGGCGGCGGTGGTGATGGCCTTCGACGAGCAGGGGCAGGCAGCGGGGTTCGAGGACAAGGCGAGGATCTGCGAGCGCGCCTACCGGATTCTGGTGGATGAGGCCGGATTTCCAGCCGAAGACATCATCTTCGATCCCAACATCCTGACCGTGGCCACAGGGATGGAGGAGCACAACAACTACGCGGTGGATTTCATCCGGGCGACGCGCTGGATCAAGGAGAATCTGCCGCACGCGAAGGTGAGCGGCGGCGTGTCGAATGTCTCGTTCAGCTTCCGCGGCAACAATAAAGTTCGCGAGGCCATGCACGGGGCGTTTCTGTACCATGCGATCGCCGCGGGGCTGGATATGGGCATCGTGAATGCGGGCATGCTGGAGGTGTACGAGGAGATCGAGCCGCGGCTGAAGGAACTGGTGGAGGATGTGCTGCTGAACCGGCGGCCGGACGCTACGGAACGGCTGGTGGAGTTCGGCGAGAAGTTGAAAGCGGCGGGAGCCTCGGGCGCGGGCGAGGAGGGCGATGAGAAGAAAGTCGAGGAATGGCGCAACGGCACGGTGGAGGAGCGGCTTTCGCACGCGCTGGTGAAGGGAATTGATGAGTACATCGAGGCGGATACCGAGGAGGCGCGCGTGAAGCTGGGACGGCCTCTGGCGGTGATTGAAGGCCCGCTGATGGATGGCATGGGCGTGGTGGGCGACCTGTTCGGCGCGGGAAAGATGTTTCTGCCGCAGGTGGTGAAGTCGGCGCGCGTGATGAAGAAGGCGGTTGCTTACCTGACGCCGTTCATGGAGGCTGAGAAGGCGCAGATGGCCGCGGCGGGCCAGGCGGTGAGGGTGCAGGGAAAGATCGTGCTGGCGACGGTGAAGGGAGACGTGCACGACATTGGAAAGAACATTGTGGGGGTGGTGCTGGCCTGCAATAACTACGAAGTGATCGACATGGGCGTGATGGTTCCGGCGGAGAAGATTCTGGAGCGCGCGAGAGAGGTGAGGGCGGACATTGTCGGGCTGAGCGGGCTGATTACGCCGTCGCTCGACGAGATGGTACACGTGGCGCGGGAGATGGAGCGGCAGGGACTGAAGCTGCCGCTGCTGATCGGCGGAGCGACGACCAGCCGCGCGCACACGGCGGTGAAGATCGCGCCCCACTACAGCGAGCCGGTGGTACACGTGCTGGATGCCAGCCGAGCCGTGCCGGTGACGACGAGCCTGCTGAGCGAAGAGGGCAAAGCGGAGTTTGTGGCGCGGCATCGCGCCGAATATGACGCGCTGCGCAAGGCGTATGCCGCGCCGCGGCGGGCAGTTGTGCCGCTGGAGACGGCGCGAGCCAGGCGGACACCGATCGAGTGGCGGGCTGAGGACCTGGCGAAGCCATTGTTTTTGGGTGTACGCGTGCTGGATGATTTTCCGCTGGCCACGCTGCGGGAGTTTATCGATTGGAGCCCGTTTTTTCACGCCTGGGAGTTGAAGGGCGTGTATCCGAGGATCCTCGAAGACGAGAAGCAGGGCGAACAGGCGCGCCAGATCTTCGCGGAGGCGAATGCGCTGCTGGATCGGATTATTGCGGAGAAGCTGTTGACGGCGCGCGGCGTGTACGGATTTTTTGCGGCGAACGCGGCGGGCGACGATGTGGAGTTGTATGCGGACTGCGGGCACAGTACGGCGCTGGCGCGACTCCACTTCCTGCGGCAGCAATCGGACCGGGAGGGGAACGAAGCGTGCCGGTGCCTGGCAGACTTTATTGCGCCGAAGGAGACAGGGCTGGCAGATTCGATCGGCGCGTTCGCGGTGACGAGCGGGGTGGGGTTGAAGGAGTTGTGCGGCCAGTTCAGAGCGGCGCACGACGACTACAACGCGATTATGGCGGAGGCGCTTGCCGACCGGCTGGCCGAGGCATTCGCGGAGTGCCTGCACAAGCGCGCGCGCGAGGAGTGGGGTTACGGGCGCGGCGAGGATTTGAGCAGCGAAGAGCTGATCCACGAAAAGTATCGTGGAATTCGGCCGGCGCCGGGGTATCCGGCCTGTCCCGATCACACGGAGAAGGGAACGCTGTGGCGGCTGCTCGATGTGGAGAAGAACGCAGGCATCCAGCTTACGGAGTCATTTGCCATGTGGCCGGGATCGAGCGTGAGCGGATTTTATTTTGCGCACCCGGAGAGCCGCTACTTCAGCCTGGGAAAGATCGGTCGCGGCCAGGTGGAAGACTATGCGCGGCGCAAGGGAATGAGCGTGGCGGAGGTCGAGCGCTGGCTGGGGCCGAACCTGAACTACGAGCCGGGAGGATAGGCGGGCGAAACGAGAGGCCCTTGTGACAGCGGTGTAAACATCCGAACAAGATTTTTGCGCGGTTTTCGCGGCGGTTTGACAGTATGTTTACAGTCCCGGCGCGATACTGGCCGCATGATTCCACATACTGGGCCAAGGGTTCCTTTGAAGCTGGCGTTTGACGCCAGTTCGGTGGTGGAGATTGCTCTTCAGGCGGGCGCTGCTCCGGCTCCCACGCTGACGGCGCGAGCTTCCCGCATTCATGCCGATGTGGGGCGTTACCGGTTGCGGCTCGCAAAGACGACGGAGGATCGCGAGGCCGCGTGCAGGCTGCGTTTCAAGGTGTTCAATATCGAACTGGGCGAGGGGCTGGAGAGTTCTTACGAGACGGGGCTCGACATAGACCGCTTCGATGCGATCTGCGAACACTTGCTGGTAGAGGACAAGGCGAGCCGGCGCGTCGTGGGAACGTACCGCATGCAGTCGGGTGAGATGGCGGCGCGGAACATGGGCTACTACTCGGAACAGGAGTTTAACCTCAAGTCGTATGAACCGCTGCGGCCAGGGATTCTGGAGCTGGGACGCGCCTCGATCGACCGCGAACACCGCACCCCCGAGGTGCTGATGTTGTTGTGGCGGGGGATCGCGCAGTATGCTACCGGCATGGGGCTTCGTACCTTGCTCGGTTGCTCTTCTTTGAACTCCAATGACCCGGCGGAGGGTTGGCGGATGTATCGCCAGCTTGAGAATTTCAGGGTTCCCGCGGAGTTTGAGACGACGCCAACGGCAGCGTATGCGTGCCCCCCAGGAAGCTACGATCCGGATCAGCAGAGCATGTGCGCACAGCCGCCGGCCTGCCAGACCGATCGATCGCAGCCGGAGGGTTCTCGCCCAGCGCCAGATTCTGCTCCGGTGAAGGTTCCCAAGTTGCTGAAGACGTATCTCGCCATCGGGGCGCGCATTGCGGCGCCGCCGGCGTGGGATCGCGATTTCCGCACCATCGATTTTCTGACGCTCCTGGATTTGAATCTGCTTTCGGCCGCGGCGCGCCACCGCTTTCTGGCCCCGCTCACGCCTTGACGCTGCGGCGCATCCGGCGCGCTGTGGCGCTGGCATTCGTTCTTACATCTTGTATTCTTCACTATTGGCTGATGCGCCTGCGTGGGCCGATGACGCTGGAGTGGCGCGCATTATGGCTGCAAGCGTCGGCACGCTCGATCCTGATTTCGCTGGGCATTGAGTCGCAGGTGGAGGGCCAGCCGCCGGCTTGCGGTCTGGTGGTGGCGAACCACCTGAGCTATCTCGACATCCTTATCATCAGCGCGGTGATGCCGTGCTTTTTTGTGGCCAAGATGGAGATCGATCGCTGGCCGTATTTCGGCAAGGCGGCGCGGACGGGGGGAACGATCTTCCTCGACCGGTCGAGCCAGGCTAGCGCCATGTCAGTGGCAGAGCAGATCGGCGAGCGGTTGCAAATGCCGGTTCCGGTGCTGCTGTTTCCCGAGGGCACGAGCACGGACGGGGCACAGGTGCTGCGGTTCCACTCGCGGCTGATCGATCCCGCTACGACAGCAGGCGCGCCGATTACGGCTGCGGCGGTTCGGTACGTGGTCGAGGACGGCGATGTGGAGGAGCGGGAACTGTGCTGGTACGGCGATGAATCGTTTACCACGCATTTGTGGAAAGTGCTGGGCGTGAAAGGCTTCTCAGCGCGGCTATGGTTCGGCGAGCCGCGGATTTATTCGGACCGGCGCGTAGCGGCGGACCGCACGCACGCGGAGATCACGGCTTGGCGCGAGGCGGGCGCGTTGGAGACCGTGAGCACATAGGCGGCGCAGTAGAAGGGGTTTCGTCGCGTTAAACGGCAGGATGGGCGGCGGGCCTACGGCGGTTCTCCTGCAGCTATGAGCCATTTCGGACAGTATTCAAGGTGGCTTTTTCTTGATGAAAAAGCCACTTAGCGATTGTGCCTTGGTCTACACCTGCAGGAGACCCGCTATAGCTGCGTTGAGCGCACATTCACCAAGAACAAGCGACGATTGCGGGATTCGCGTGGAGGCGGCGACCCACCGCATGATGCCGGGCGCAAGCGACAAAGCGGCGAGGGCGGCGGCGCGGCCGGCGCCGGTGACCGCCGCGCGCGAGAGACCTGTGGCGATGGTCATGGAGCGCGTAAGTTGCGCGCGAAGGGTGGTGCTGTAATCCACGACGCTGCGGCGAGCGAGAAACATTTGCGCGGCGAGAGCGGCCGAGTGCAAGGCGATGGAGATGCCGTCGCCGGTGAACGAAGGAATGACGGCGGCCTGATCGCCGACACACCAGAGTCCGCGAGTTTCCCGGGCTAAATAGCCGTACGGAATGGGCGAGATGGCCAGCGGACGCGGCCAGACTGCCGCTGCTCCGTCGAGAAGCCTGCGCAGGTGGCGATTGCCGTGGAGGATGGAGGCGAGGAGGTGCGGCCAGCTGCCAGCCTCGCGTAGCGTGGAACTGCGCACAACGAGGCAGAGATTGGCGACATCGTTCTCGATGAGCGACAGGCCGCCATAGCCGCCGGGGAAGAGATAGAGGTCCATGCAATCGCGTAGAGCGGTCGTTTGAGCGGGAGTCAGCCGCCAATACATCTTGAAGCCGACGAGGTTGGATTGTTTGGCGGGAGTGCGAGGGAAGCCGCGAAGGCTGTGCTTGCCGGCGGCGAGGAAAACCGTGGGTGCGCGAACGGCAGCGCCGTTGCTGAGCGAGACGATCCAGCCATCTGCTTCCGGAGTGAGCGATTCGACGGCGAGGCCGCGAAGAATCCGGCAGCCAGCTTGTTCAGCACGGGCCAGGAGGGCCTCATCGAGGACGCGGCGCGAGAGCGAGAGCGCCTGAAAAGGAAGAGATGCGGCGATGACCTTGTTGCCGGCGGAAAGGCGGAGGCTGCCGATTGTAGCAGCGCCAAGGTCCAGGGCCACGATTCCGGCTTGATGGAGATAGGCGACAGCTTCGCGACTGAGGAATTCGCCGCAGACCTTATGATGCGGACGCGATTCCTTTTCAAGCAGAACGACGGAGCGGCCAGCAGCGGTTAGGCGCAGAGCGGCCATGGAGCCGGCCGGTCCGCCGCCGACGATCAGATTATCAACGCTGCGAAGCACCGCGGAGCTCATGGCGCTTTTCTCCGGCTGACGCAAAGGCGCGCTGGTTTGGACGGCTGGATGGAGAATGCGTCACGGTCGATGCCTGCGGCGGCGCACATTCGCCGCCAATCCTGGGGAACAAAGGAGCGAGCGATCGAAACGGGGCCATCGTGCTGAACGAAGCGGTGAAGACAGGCAAGTTTGGAGAATATGCGAAGCAGGTGATAAGGAACCGCCGCGCGCGAGAGATCGTTGACGAACCAGCCGATCTCAGTGTGGAGTTCCATCCATTCCAGAAAGCGAATCACGCCGGGCTCGGCGAGGTGGTGGGTGAAGAGGGAACTGACGACGATGTGAATCGGCTTGTCAGGCTGCCAGGAAAAGATGTCGGCAGCGACCCAGCGGATCGCGCTCCGCGGTAGAGTTGCTTCGGCGGCGATGATGACGGCGTGGGGATTGAGGTCGACGCCTGTGAGTTCGACTGCAACGCCGCGCGCACCAGCCCAGCGCTCGATACGGCGGAGGGCATCTCCGTAGCCGCAGCCGACGTCGACGATGTGGAGCGGCGGGGCGGGGCATAACGGGGCGACGGTGTTGAGCCAATTGAGGAGCGGGCGGTAGGCGAGGAACCAGCGATTGAGGCGCGCAAGGTCGCGAAGGCAGGCGCGGAGCTCTTCGAGGGAGCAGGGCGCATCTATTTTCTCGGTGAGTTCGGCGCGATGGCGGAAATCGATCACGTCAGACGGCATGAAACATCATGGTTTCGGCGGTGACACCGGGGCCGAAGGATATGGCGCAGCCGAGCTGGCCAGGGCGGGCGCGCTGCATCAACCGCTGCAAGACGAACATGACGGATGCCGAAGACATATTGCCGTAGTTGAGCAGAATATTTCGCGAGTCGGCGAGCGCTTCGGCGGGAAGAGCAAGGCCTTGTTCGGCGGCGTCGAGGATGGTGCGACCGCCGGGATGAACGGCCCAGAGATCGATTGAAGAGAAATCATGGCCCTGGGTGATTCGGTTGCCCGCATCGGCAAGTCCGCAGCGCAACTTGCCCGGAACCTGACCGGAGAGATGCATGTCGAATCCCTGCGCACCGATGCGCCAGGTAATCAGGTCACCGGTGCCGGAGAGATTGACGGCGAGAAAACTGTCTATGGCGAAACCGGAGGGCTGCGCGGCGACCAGATAGGCGGCGCAGCCATCGGCAAAGACTGTGAAAGCGAGTAGCTGCTCGAGATCCCCGGTCTCCTGCATGTGCAGGGAGCAGAGTTCGAGGCTGAGGAGCAGGACTCTGGCATCGGGTTCGGAGCGAACAATATGACGGGCGGCCTTGAGCGCGTTGATGGCGGCATAGCAGCCCATGAAGCCGATGAAGGTGCGCTCGACGGAAGGGTTGAGCTGGAGAATCTCGATGGTTTCGTAATCGAGCCCGGGCGCGTAGAGGCCTGTGCAGCAGGTGACGATGACGTGGGTGATGCTCTGGCGTTCCGCATCGCCGAGGGCGAGTTTCCCGAGGGCACAGCGCGCGAGCTGCGGCGCAAATTGCTGAAAGGCCTGCATGCGGCGGGCCGTGGAGGGGAAGTGGCCACGCACGAAGAGCGCGTCTTCATCCTGCAGCACGCCGGCCTCAGTAACGACCGGCTTGAGGAAGGAGTAACGGTGGTCAATGGCGGCCAGGCGAACCATGCGGCGATAGAGATTGCGGGGAGTGCCTTCGGGCAGGAGGCTCTCAGCGAAGGGAATGAAGGCGCTGTGCATGTCGTACGGCGGGATCGCCGTGGCGATGCGGTTGATGTAGGCAGTCGTCAAGGTGTCGCCTCCAGCCCGTTGCGGCTCTTCACCCTCATTGGACCGCCTATCTCGCCGAATGGCACAGGGTTTCATCGCCGCGTCATTGCATTGCAATCATTAGACGTTGAGGACGAAGATTCGGATTTACGCCGTCGTAACGGGGGGCGCGGCCGTGGAGCCGCGCACGACGAGGCTGGTCGACACCAGGAACTCGCGCTGCAACTTCGGATTGCCGGCGTCCTCGATCTGCGCGCGGAGGGCGTTAAACGCGGCGCGGGCCAGCTCCACGCGCGACAGGCGGATGGTAGTGAGCGGCGGCAGCGTGAATTCGGCAAAATCGATGTCGTCAAGGCCAATCAACGAGAGATCCTGGGGCACGCGCAGTCCTTCCATGTAGGCGGCGCGCAGAACTCCGATGGCGGTCATGTCGTTGGAGCAGACGATGGCGGTGGGGCGCGTGGCAAGCTTGCGTAATTGTCCGAAGCCCGCGACACCGCCCTTGAGCATATGGTCGCACTCAATAATCCATTTCTTCTGGATGGGCAGGCCGGCTGCCTGCATGGCCGTGCGGAAGTCATTCTCTCGCGTGATGGCCGAGTGGAGGCTGTGCGGCCCGGCGAGGAAGCCAATGGCGCGATGGCCGAGATTGGCAAGGTGACGAACGGCCTGGTGAATGCCGGTGGAGTAGTCGAGGAGAATGGTGCTGGCCTTGGGGTCGTCGAGCTTGAACTCGGCCAGCACGATGGGCACCCCTCGGTGCATAAGCTGATCGAGGACTGGCTCTTCTTCGCCGAAGGTCATCACGGCTACGCCATCGACCTTGCGCTCCAACATGCGGCGCGCACAGGCGGCCAGCACCGCGGGATCGCTGTTGGTGGAACTAACCAGGATCTCGTAGCCGCGGGCCACGGCGATCTCTTCGAAGCTTCGGATCAGCTCAGGGAAGAAGGGATTGGTGATGTTCTCGACGATGATTCCCAGGATGCGGCTACGGCCGGAGACGAGGGTGCGCGCGTGGGTGTTGGGAAGGTAGTTGAGCTGCTTGATCGCCTGCCAGACACGTTTGCTCAGGCGTTCGCTCACCAGTGGAGAGCCGTTCACGGTTCTGGAGACCGTGGCGATGGAGACTTTGGCCACGGCGGCAACAGTGCGAATGTCGGGGAGTTTGCCCGCGGTTTTGCGTTTTGGTTTTCGAGCCACGAACCAATCCTAATGCAGAGACGCGGGATGCGAAACAAAAAGTCCGATCGATTTTCCACGCAACGATTCACCGCAGAAGACGGAAGCAGCGTCAGGTGCTCTCGGCAATGAGCAGGCGCAGGTCGCGCAGGTTGAGACCGGTGGGGCCGGTGACCACGGAGTCACCGATGGCAGTAAAGAGAGGACAGGCATTGAATGCCGACAGCGACTGCGCAGGGTCGAAGCCAAAGGCGCGGGCGCGGGCGAACGTGGTGGGATCAGCGATGGCTCCGGCCGTTTGCGTATTGCCGTCGATGCCATCGGAGCCGGCGCTGAATACGGTGAGGCGCGCGCCGGGATAGTTGGCGAGCTCGAGGGCGCAAGCCAGGGCAAACTGCTGGTTGCGGCCGCCGGCGCCGGGTGTGCGGTCCAGCGTGACGGTAACCTCGCCCACGGAGATAAGGCAGAATCGATCATGCTTGGCGCGAAAGGTGTGGAACCGGTCCAATAGATAGCGGGCCGCATCGGCATAATCCCAGTCGTCGCAACTGTTGTCGACGATCACATGGTAGCCGGCATCTCGCGCCAAAGTCCGCGCGTTCTCCACCAGATCGTGGCTGGAGAGGAGGACTTCAAAGACGGAATCGCGGAAGGCCTCATCCTCGCCGCTCATGCTGGCCGCGGAGGTCAGCCGGCGCACGTCGGACCAGGGTAGCCTGGGCAGGAACGCCGGGCGCCAGCTCTTGTTGCCGGGCGACTCGGGCAGGTCCTCGCGTTCAAAGAAGGCGCGGATGGAGGCGGGGAGTTTCGGCGCAAGGCCGTATTTGGCGAGAAGCTGGCGGACGTCGGATACGGTGGAGTGATCGGGCGAAGTGGGCCCGGAAGAGAGCGCGTCGAGCGTCCGCAGCGGGACATCGGGAAGCAGCAAGCTGACTTTGAGCGCGTCCGGCGCGGCCATAGCGAGGCGGCCGCCCTTGACGGCGGAAAAATGCTTGCGGAGGGTATTGATCTCGTTGATGGGCGCGCCCGAGGCGAGCAACAACTGGTGGAAAACGATGGTTTCTTCGAGGGTGATGTGCGGGTCGAGGGGAAGATCGAACATGGCCGAGCCGCCGCCGGAGATGAGGAAGAAGACGAGGGTGTCTTTGCGGGCCTTGTGCAGAAGGGCAAGGGCGGCGCGGGCGGCGGCGAAGGAATCTTCGTTGGGCAAGGGATGCCCGCTTTCGAAGTAGCGGAAACGCCAGTTGCGCGCTGTGGGTAGCTGATTGGCGCCGCAGATGCCGCGCAGGCCCTTGCGGCGCTTCATGCGCGCCAGCAGGGTCTGGAGCATGGGCCCGGCGGCCTTGCCCAGGGCAATGACAAAGATGCGCTTGTAGGCAGAGAGATCGATGCTTGCAGGGCCGCTGCCGTCGGGCATGAGGCGGTGGAGCGTATTGTCCTCGAAACGCAGGCGGCGGTCGAAAGCAGTGGCAATGTTGCAAGCCTCGAGCGCGCCGGTAAAGATCCCGGTAGCCGATGTGTGCAAAGCTTCAAGAGCTGTTTCGTCGACCTGGTTCATGGCAGGAGCTCCTTCAGCCAGAGGATCTGGCCGGATGGATGCGTCTCTGCTTGGGCAAGTACGATGGCGGGGACCATTTCATCATTGATTTTACGCTCTGGCGGGCGGCGCTCCGCGGCAGGGACGCAGGGCTGAAGGCTGGCGGCCCAAGGAAGGGAGCTGGCTGCTACGGTATTCTGGCTGCATCATGAACGATCCTGCGAAAATTGCCGCTCTTGACCCGATGGGGCTGACGCGCCGGTTATGCGAGATCGAATCGACCACCTACCATGAGGGCGCGGTGGGCGATTTTCTTGCGGAGTTTCTTGCCGGGCGCGGCTGGGAGGTGGAGAAGACTCCTGTGGCGCAGCCGGCGGAGAGCGCGAACGCGGGGCCGCGCTGGAACGTGTATGGCGGAGCGGCGGGGCAAACGCCGGATCTGGTTTTTTCCACGCACATGGACACCGTGCCGCCGTACATCCCGTTCAGCGAGGACGCGGAATGGATGTACGGGCGGGGGGTGTCGGACGCAAAGGGAATACTTGCGGCGCAGATTGCGGCGGCGGAAGCGTTGCGGACGGCGGGCTTTCGGATTGGATTGTTGTTTGTAAGCGGCGAGGAGCGGGATTCGGCGGGAGCGAAAGCGGCCAACCTGAGGCCGAAGGGAAGCCGGTATCTGATCGACGGCGAGCCAACGGAGAATCGCGTGGCGCTGGCGTCGAAGGGGGCTCTGCGCGTGGTGTTTCGCGCCACGGGCAAGATGGCGCACTCAGCTTATCCCGAGCTGGGCGAGAGCGCGGTGCACAAGCTGGTCGAGGTGATGGCGAAGCTGCTCAAGCTGGACCTGCCGGTGACGGAGGACGTGGGCCAGAGCACGCTGAATATCGGAGAGATTCACGGCGGACACGCGCCGAATGTGATCGCGGACAAGGCCGAGGCGCAGGTGCTGGTGCGGCTGGTGGGCGATCCGGCGCCGGTGAAGGCCGCGCTGCTGGAGGCGGCCAAGGGGCTAGCGGACGTTGACTTCACGCTGGAGATTCCTTTTGTGCGATTGCGCGCGCCGGAGGGTTTGCCGACGATGGTGGCGAAGTTTACGACGGACATTCCGCAACTGAGCAACTGGGGCGAGCCGCTGCTGCTGGGGCCGGGAAACATTCACGTGGCGCACACGCCGCTGGAGAAACTGGCGAAGAAGGAATTGCTGGAGGCGGTGGAGATGTACGTCAAGGTGGCGAAGCGGCTGCTGGGGTAGAGCTGGGCCGGAGCCTGCGCGCACCTATTGATAATTGCCGATGAGGACAAAAGGCGCCCAGTAGTACGGATGCGCGTAGCCGAGGCTGCTTTGAACAACCGGACCCTGCCCGACGGTCTCGAAGCCGCGGCCGGCGGCGCCGCCGGGCACGGTCCCGCCGCCATGAAGAAAGGCGAGCTGTGCCTGGCGAAGCGCCTCGGCTTTGCCGCCGGCGGGGTTTTTGACCCAGCGCGAGTAGAAGTCGCTCATGATGTGGCTGGTGCTGAGGTCATTCACGTCCCAGAGCGTGGCCAGAACGGCTTCGGCATCCTTCTGTTGAGCGACCATGCCCAGCGAGTCCATCTCAAGACCATTGCGCGATTTGTAGTCCTTGGCGGTGCTGCAGGCCGAGAGGGTGAGCAGACGCGTGCCGTGAAAGGCGACCGGGGAGTTCTCCATGGCGGAGAGATTCCACTCGAATCCGTTGGGATCGCCGGTGTTGTCGCCGCCCATCATGAGGAAGGGCTCGTCGCCGCTGCCGGCGATGAGGACAAAGTGGCTGGCAATGTGGACGACGGAGAAGCTGTTGCCGGAGCCCAGATCGGACTTGAGCGCGGCGAGGGTGAACTGCTCGTCGGGCAGCAGCTTGCCCTGCATGGGCCCGTGCGAAGCGGGATCGGAGGGATCGTGAACGATGGAGTCCAGTTCCGGAATGACGCCGGGGAGGGCGGGAAGGCCGCCATAGCTTTTGGAGAGGCCCATGGCGAGCGCGCTGGGCGGGGCTCCGGCTTCGAGCACGGAATCGGTCATGTGGCCGTAGCTTTCGGGAGTGAAGAGCACGTTGTGGAAGCGCTCGACCATGTAATGGCTGCCATCGTAAAGCGCGCCCATGGGGACGTAGCGCAGGGCATCGTCGAGCGACCAGAGGAGCGTGGGGATGGCGCCGCTCGCGGCCGAATCGGATTCGAGCTTCTTGAGCTCGGGTTCGAGAGGCGCGACGACCATCGCATAAAGTTCGTTCAACTGCGGACGGGGATCGGTTGCGGGCGAAGCGACGGCTTTGAGCGCTTCAAAGGCCTTGGCGCGAATTTCGTCGCTTGTGGCGCCGAGCACAAAGCTGGTGCGCGACGAGGCAGTGATCACGATGGCGTAGGCATGATCCTGGCCGAGAAGCAGGCGGATGCCGATGACGCCCGGACCGAGTTTGGCGAGCGAGTCCTTAAGGAGGCTTTTTGTTGAGTCGATGGCGGCCTGGCCGGGCGCGGATTGCGCATCGAGCTCAGGGAATACTTTGTTGAAGAGAATGGCGTGCATTTCATCGCTGGTTTGCCGCATCGTCGCCTGGAGCGATTTGAGCTGAGCTTCGTCGTCCGCGGTGCGCGACGCCTTGGCTTCGAGTTGCGCGTACGCGAGGTTTGACTCTTCGATGACGCGCGCTTTCTTTTCGAGATCGGGCAACGCGCTCTCCGCATCCAGTTGCGCGGGCGAAAGCTTGAGAGGTTCGATGTTGGCTGAGGCGCCGGGAGCTGCGCCAGCCACGAGGTCCTTGAATTCCTGCTCCTTGAGGAGATCGAGAATCTGCTCTGCCTGGCCGAGGCGGCCGGCCTCGACCAGCAATTCTGCCAGCATACGATAAGCTCCCGACCGCGATTGCGCGAATCCGGCCTGGACTTCTTTTTGCATACCGGAGATGTTCTTGCGGATTTGCTCGTAGGAGTTGACCGCGAGGAGACCGAAGAAGATCGCTTCCTCGGGGTGATGCTGCTTGCGGAAGCCGACCATCATCGAATTCTCAATGGCGCCCTCGATCTCGGGATCGCCCACGGCTTTTGCCAGGCCAAGGGCGGCGAGCGCGCTGGCCAAGGACTGATCGGGCTGCTTCATCTCCGAGTAGGCCCAGGCGAGGGTCATCAGGTCCTGCGCTTCGTTGCGCTGATCTTTTACCTCGCGCCAGATGGCGAGCGCCTGGAGGTCGAGCTCGTACGCCTGCTGAGCTTCGCCCAAGTCGGAGTGATCCCGGCCCATGTTATTGAGGGCCATGGCTTCGCCGCGGCGGCTGCCGGTCTCGTGAAAGATGGGCAGAGCCTGGCCGGCAAAGTCGAGCGCCTTGGCGGGCTGGCCGAGATCGGCGTAGGCGCGGCCGATGTCGCTGAGCGCGAGCGCCTCTCCGTTGCGGTTGCCCACCTCGCGCCAGATGGGCAGAGCCTGGTTGTAGTAATCAAGCGCTGTCTGGTGCTGGCCGAGGTCGCGGTAGAGGCGGCCGACGTTGTTAACGGTGAGCGCTTCGCCCTGGCGGCTGCCGAGCTCGCGCCAGATGGCGAGCGCCTGATTATAAGTTTCGAGCGCTTTCTGCTTCTGGCCGATGCCCGCGTAGGCAGGGCCCATATCGTTGAGCGTGAGCGCCTCGCCGGCTTGATCGCCGTCCACTCTCCAAAGCGGCAGCGCACGATTGAAGTCGTCGAGCGCCTGATTGGCGTCGCCCATGTCGGAGTAAGCGCGGCCGATGCTGTCGAGCGTGCTCGCCTGGCCGGCGCTGTTGCCGGATTCCTGCCAAAGAGGCAGAGCCTGGTTCAGATAATCGAGGGCCTTTTGCCTGTCGCCAAGGTTGTTATAGACCCTGCCCATGTTGCTGAGGGTGCTGGCCTCGCCCATGGTGAACATCTGCTCCTTATGCACAAAAGCGGCGCGCCGGCGATTCTGACCCGATTGGAAGTAGGGCAGGAGCTCGTTAAAGAGATCGAGGGCTTTTTGCTCCTGGCCAAGATCGGTATAGATTCGTCCCATCGCGTTCTTGGTCATCATCTCGCCGGGACGGAAGCCAGTGCTTTGTTCCAGCGTCAACGCCTGGTTGCAGTAGTCCAGCGCTTTCTGGAGGTTTCCGGCATCGCGGTAGAGGTTGGCGAGGGAGTTCAGCTCCATGGCCTCGGCGCGCTTGTCGTTGGAGGCGCGCGCATCGGCCAGCTTCTGTTCCTGAAGGGTGATTTGCGGAGCGATGGCGCCGGTTTGCGCGCGGGCTAGGCCGCTGAGGAGCGCGATCCCGAGGATTCCCGAAGCAGTGACTGTAAGAGTGCGACTCATGTCGAGCCCATCGATTGCCCGCCCGGCATTTCTGTCAGGGTTGGGAGCTTGCAGTCGCGGCGCCGGGCGAGCGGAGTGCAAAATCCGCCTCCGCGGAGCTGCGGTTCATGACGGGATGCTGGTGCATTCCCTGCGCCGAGACGCTCTGCGATACATCCTGCGCGACCGTGGCGTAGACCTGGCTCAAGGGCGTTCCTCCTTTGCCGTTCTTCAGCGCCTGGAGGAGATAATACGTGAAGTAGCCGTGATGCAACTGGCTGCTTTCAAGGGACTCCTCGTTGACCTGGCTGGCCGCCATGACGATGCGGCCGGTTCCCTGGGTCATATGCGAGAGCATGGCGCCGGAGGGGGCGGTATTGGCGAGCGCCGCGCCTGGTTGAGATCCGTTGGCGCCGGCCGCGCCGCCGCTGTAGCAAGTGTCGAGAAAGACGGCGGTACGGAGGGCCTTCATACGCGTGGAGACGGCATTGGCCAGCTCAACCATGGGATAAGCCGTGGCGAAGAGCGCGTCCTGGTCGAGGCTGCCGCCGGAGTACACCTCGGTGTCGTAGGTGATGAGGTAGTTTGCTCCGCCGGCGGCGTCAACGGTGCGCGGCGTGCCGTGCGTAGCGACGTAAATCACGACCAAATCGTTGGGCTGCGCGTGGCGCGCGATCCAGTTGAGCTCTTCCTTGATGTTCTTTGTGGTGGCCTGGCCGTCGGTGAGGACGTGGACGTTGTCGGCGGGAAAACCGCCGATGTTGGGGTCTTTGAGCGCGCCGGCAAAGGAGTTGGCGTCGGAAGTGGTGTAGTTGAGGTGCGGAATCTGGGGGTCGGTAAACTGCCCGATGCCGACAATAAGCGCCCACTTCTGCTGCACGGGACCAGGCTTCACGGGAGGGGCGGCCGGCGCGGGCGTAGCGCCCTGGCCGGTTTCGAAGCCGCGCGAGGCGGGCGTCGAGAGAACAAGCGGGTTCAGACCCTGATCGAGCGCTTCGGAGCCGTTAAAGCGCGCCTTGTCGAGTGAGTAATTGGCAAGGGCATCGTGGCCGAGGCGCTTTTCGACGAGGCTGCGGTAGTACCACGCGTCGCCAAGCTCAGGGCATTCCGCAACCGCAGCCTTCAGAAGCTGCAGTGCGTCTTCAAAGGCGTCGTCACCGCTCTGCGGAGCGATCCGCTCGAGGGCCTGAACGACGAGGTCCTGACCGGCGCCGCAACGGATTCCCTGGGCGGAGGCGCGTGGATACGCGAAGAGCGCCGCCGTGAACAGCGCCAGAATCGCGAGGCTGGATGGGCTGCGGGAACTCATTTTTCGGCTACATGCCTCGTGGTTGTCGCCGATCTTCTCATGGATCGAGCTTTCATTGCGGCCAGGACGCGGGCGCTGACGCCGCTGCTGGTTAGAGTGTGCTGGCCAGCGGGGCTGAGGTCGAAGTCTGTGGCGCCAGCACCACCGATGGCTTGGACGATGGTTCCGTCGTCCATACCGGATTTCACCATGGCGATGACTTGCGTGTTCGTCAGGCCCTTGCGCACGGGCGCCGGCGGCTTTTTTGCGGCCTGCGCCTTCATCTCGGCGAGAAGGCGCTGGCTGACCCCGTTGCTGGTGAGATTTTTCTGGCCTGCAGCGGTGAGGTCGAAATTAACGGCATCGGCCCCGCGGACGGCGTGAATGACAGTGGCTTCGTCAACGCCGGCCTTCACCATGGCGATGACCTGAGCGTTGGTGAGGCCCTTCCCCGATTGAGCCGGATTGTTGGCGACGGTCTGCGCCGCAGCCTTGGCGCGGGCTGCCTCCTCCTGTTCCTTTTCCAGCTCCTTATAGTGCGCGATGGCGGTTTCGATACGCTTCTGCGGCTCGAGGAAATACTTTTCGTCGGGCCTGGCATCGATGGCTTTGCCATAGTTGATGGCGGCCTGGTCGAGGTACTTCATGGCGGCCTTCTGATTATCGGCCTGATAAGCGAGCGCCTCATAGGCAACGCCAATGTCGTAGAGCCTGTAGGCGTCCTCGTCCGGTTTGGGGAATGGCGGCGCCGTCTCGTAGGTCTCCAGGGCGCGTTCCCAGAGTCCGGTCTCGGCAGCCTTGTCGCCTTCGTCGAGCGGGCCATCCTTGCGCGCCAATAAGACATCAACGGATTCATCCGAGTCGACGAGATGCTCGGCAATCTGCTGTACCGCGTCGATAATCAGGCGCGAGCGCAGCTCGGCGGGGGTGGGAGGATTGAGGTCTTGGCTATTGTGTCCGCCCTTCATGCGGGAGAAGGTGCCGGTAAACTGGCTCATCATGCCATGGGCAGTTGAATTCCCCTCGCTGTCGTATTCGCGGTCAAAGGTCGAATCGATGTTGTCGGAGATGAGCATGCGGCCATTCGCATCCTTGGCCTGGAAAGAGACATTGAGCTTGCCTGTGATGCGCTCAAACTGGGCCGTTTTTGTAGCGCTTTTGGCGAGGGAGATGCCATTCGCGCCCAGAGCGATTCCCGGAGCTGCCCTGGTCGTGTAGGTGGGATCAGGGTGGGAGTACTCGGTGATCTGGCAGAAGACCTGCGCGGCAGGATTTTCGTCCTCGCGGAGGTTGGGATCGTCCTTGAGCAGCTCGGTTTCGAGGAGCGCCTGGAAATCGTAGGGCAGGGCACCGTCCTCGCCGGCCGAGGTTACAGTGACCTTGATGGTCTCACCCGGCAGATGGATCAGCGCGGGAAGCTTGCGCTGCAGAGTGACTTTTTCCTTGGATGCGCCGAATTTCTGGGCGTGCATCGTGGCTGCAGCCAGCGCGCCGGCGCCCAGACACAGGATTGCCACTTTCCTTGCCGCACGGTTCATCTTGACCTCCGTCGATTTACCGTTTGCCGGCGCCGCAGAATTCATCCGACGACACCGTGCAACCAGCATACCCGCATACGCGGGCTGCCGTTAGCCCACTTTTTGAAGCCGTCAACTCCCGGCATTGGACGTGCTCCTTAACCCTATCCATGAAATCGGCACACGATGCATAAAGCTTACAGCGTGTTTCAAAAATGGTTGCGTAGGTTTCCGTTGTCATCTTTCAGGGGCTAAAGCGACTGCGTGAGAACTAGCGATTTACGCAAGCTGCTGTGTTTATCAACTCGGTTCCGCACTAACGGTTGCATAAAATCCGAGTTCTCACGCAGTCGCTTTAGCCCCTGTATTTTCCTGCATGTTTCGGCCCGGCTAAAGTCACCCCAGCGACGAAGACCTGTCGCTGGGGACTCCGGTAAGCCGTGCCCTTGTTACAAATCGTATTTTTGAAACACGTTCTAATTCTGCGCAGTATTGGGAGCACTGCGAACGGTTATGAGCCCGATGCCCCAATTGGTGGGGACCTCGCCTGAGAATCCGCGGGTTCCTCCACTGGTTTGATTCAAGAGCCGCTCCAGAGGCGAGGCCACTCCGCGGGTGCCGCGCGAAGCAACTCCCTCAAAATTCAGCACGTAGGGGTCGGCGAGCGGCTGCGCGGTGCTGAGCAAGATCAATGTGTCGACGCCGTAGGGCGGGCCGATGCGGAGGACGGGTGCGCCGGGCAAGAAAAACTGGAGGCCATGATCGGCATCGTTGGGAAACTGGTTTTCAGAGTAGTCGCGCGGATAAAGAACGGTTCCCTGGCCGTGACAGTCGATGTCGAGGACGTAGACCCAGCGCCGATCGATCACGCGGTCGGTGGAGGCGAGAGCCATCTTGAGCAGATCGCCCTGATGGGTTGTCTGGTTCGAAGGCAGCGGAGTCGTGGCCGAGGAAGGGATGAGGGCCAAGGAATAGAACTCATCGATGGAGGCGTCGGCGGGGCTATTGGCCAGTTGGAGCCAGCCGTGCACCTTGGCGAGCAGCGAGGCATAGTTGTTGAGCTTGGCGCCGGCGGCGTCGATGGCGCCAGAGTTCGTGACCGGAACCCAATCGGTGCGCACGGGATACTGTGAGGTGGCCGAGCAGCCGGGACTGTGAGGCGGCGCGTTGGGAGACGGCGGACCCGCGGCGAGCTCGCTTTTGTGATACCAGGCGTAGGCGGGGCCATCGGCAGTGAGGACGCCAGTGAGCGCGTAATGCGCCACCGAGAGATTGTCCGCGGCCTGAACGGCGCTATCGCTGCCGGAGGGCTTGAGTTTTGCGGCCAACTCCTGCGAGGGCGGAAGGTTGACCCAGAGTTTGGCGCCGGGGGGAAGGTTTTGCCTGATGGCATCGGCGGTGAGCGGAGCGCCCAGGCTGACCGGAGCGGCGGCGCCAGCCTTTTGCAGCGTCCAATTCGTTCCGTCCCAACTGAGGACATGGGTCCACTGCTGTTCGGCGGGATCGGCGACCAAAGCGGCTCCGGAGGCTTGCACCTGCGCCGCCGCGGCGAGGACCTGGTCCTGGGAGAGATTGGAGGGCCAGAGCCAGACGAGCAACGGCGGGCTATCGGCAGGAATCCATTTGGTGAGTTCGAAAAGGTCGCCGGGAGCAACCTTAGCGCCCGCAGGGCTGACCACCTGAGCCGAAGAGCGGGCGAGGCCATCGAGGCTGGCGATGCGAAGCTGAACTTTCTGGCCTGCGCTGTTGGGCGTGGTGGCAGTGAATTCGGTGCCCACGCCGAGGCCGGAGGCGCGGCCGATATCGAGCGAGACGGAGCCGTCATCGTTGGCGCCGAGAGCGGCGGCGCGAATCTTGCCGGACTTTGCCGCGGCGCCACCGAAGAGCGGCTGCTGGCGACGCGCGGCAGTGGCATCGAGGTCGGGTTCCTGATCGGGGACGTTGCTGCCCTCGAGGACAGCTTTCACGCGCTCGTAAACAATGGAGGCGGGCGTGTCGGCGGGCAGGGCCTGGAGAGCCTGAAGCAGTGCGGCCGTGAAGGCGCCGTGCGGCTCGGAGCCGGCTGTGCTGGAAGGCGGCATCTCCTTGGCAGTTTGATCCTGTTGCGCGGCGGAAAAGACCAGGGCGGGGTTGCCGGCGCGCTCGGTCGGCGGAGGAACCGGCTGGCCGTTGGGCAGCGTGTCAGGAGCTAGATCGATGTCGCGTGGATCAAAGGCCAGGGCACGCTCGCGGTACACCGGACCGATGCCGCGGCTGACGCCGCCGGAATGGCAGCTATCGAAGATGACAGTGAGATGGACGCCCTTGTCGAGAGCGGCGTTGAAGATGTGCGTCATCTCGCGGTCGCGGACGTCGAAGCCGCCTTTGTAGGCGTCGGAGGGAACGAGCGTAGTGTCGGCGTGAACATACTGGCCATTGACGAACACAGTGAGCTTGTTGCCCTTGCTGTTGACGCGCAAGGAGCCGTGGCTGGCATCGTAAAAAACTACCGTGTCGCCCTTCTGCGGCACGTCGACGAGGTATTTCTGCATGGCGGCGAGGATGCCGCTGCGCGTGGTCTGATCGGCAGGAAGGATGACAACACCGGGACTGGGATGAGGCGGAGCGGGATCGGTGAGCAGGACAGCGTTGGTGGCCGGGAAGCCGAATTTGGGGCTGGTAAGCAGGTCGGCCATGGCCTCGGCGTCGTTGACGGAGCCGTCGAGATTCTCGAAGGCGCCCAGCCCGCAGCGGCCGTAGATGCAACCTGCGGGATGATCCGCCGTGGTACCGGCAGGTTGATACGTGTTGATGCCGATGAGCAGCGCCCGCTGAGTTTGCGCAACGGCCAGCGGCGCAGCGAGGACGCAAACCAAGGCACACAGGACTGCACGGTACGCTTTCATAAACGCTCCAAATGCGTTCAGAGGCTCTTCTCTTGCTCCGGTTGGGAGCGCGGATTCACAGCCGCGTTGGGTCTACCCCCAAAGAAGGACCAAGATCACCTGCTTATCCAAGCGCGCGGTCTGGAGAATTGCTCCACTTCATCCCGGACGAAATACACTCGTCGCGGGAAGCAGAGCAACCGGTGTTGCAAGAAACGGTATGCGTCGAGGCCATTCCATGCGTTTCTTCGACGTAGGCCGAGGCCGCAGAGTTTCAAAAAAAGAGAAGTCTTACCGTGACGAGGGGAAGCGGAAAATTGCATCGAACCCGCCCCCAAAATCCCCACAGGGAACGCCAAGAGTATAGCCTCCCGTGAGGCAGTGGAAGCAAGAAAAAGCAGGTTTACAGGGAGCGCAGGCTTTTGGGGGCGGCGCAATGCCGGCAACATGGCGAAAGGAACCGGCGGCGTATGGGAAGCAGGCCTGATTTACGACCGCCAGCCTCGATTTGGCCAAACGCGAGGCAGTTTTTGTTGCCATTCGTAATGTGACGGCGCCAGTGTCCGCGACGGCTACGACGCTGGCTTCGATCACAGGGCCGTGGACGATTCCGTTTCCGCCGAACCGGCGGTCCGCCCAAAAAGCAACGTAAGCATGCAGTCGCTGTAATCCACCACTCAGGTGGTGGACCGCTGGAAGCGTACGTTATAGTGAAAGAGCCGGATTGCCTTGAGTAAGAGCGCAATACGCCGTTATAACAATGTGAAAGCACTCCCTTTCATGCGCTGACGAGCGGTTCGATCCAGGCAGTTGGAATTGCTGGCTGTTTCATGCCCACGGCTTTCGTATCGATGGTTGTTAGGACGGGGACAGAGGGGTGTGGAAAACGCCTCACCCAAGTGAGGAGGGCGAAGCTATGCCAGAAAGCAGACAGGGAAGGGCGAGAACTGCACGCCACCCCATCCCGCATTCGTTGTCTGCTGCGCCGCAATCGTCGAAGTGGTTCGCGTTATATACAACGGCGCGGCATGAGAAACGGGTCGCCCAGCATTTGAGCCAGAGGCAGATTGAGTGTTACCTTCCCCTCTACCGCTCGGAGCGCAAATGGGCCGATGGGTCGAGAGTGAGTCTGGATCTTCCGCTGTTTCCCGGTTACGTGTTTATCCGCATTCCACGCCACGAGCGAGGACGTGTGTTGGCGGTGCCGGGCGCGGTTGCCGTGGTGGGCGGAACGGGCGGCGAACCGGCTCCTGTGCCGGATGCCACGATCGATGCGCTGCGGGCCGGGCTGAGACTGCGGCTTGCGCAACCGCACCCCTTGATGACGGCGGGTCAGCGGGCGCGCATCCGGTCGGGCGCTTTGGCGGGCTTTGAGGGGATTGTGGTGAGAAGCAAGAATGGCTTCCGCGTGGTGCTGACCCTGGAACACATCATGCAGAGTTATGCCGTGGAAGTGGACTTGAACGATTTGGAGCCCTTGACGCCCGGAACTCTCACAACCGCCGGGTATTCGCCGTGGAACTGAGCCGCAGCCGCTTTCAGGCGCTGTGTGAGTGAGCGTGTTTCAAGGCCGAAGCAGCAGGGCGCGGCGGGAATCCAGCAGGGGCTAACGTCCCGATTCTTGGGGCCGCTAGACGTACGAACTGAAGCTCGAACCTTTTCAGGCAAAACCTAATTGGGCCATCGCGATCCGCCCTGCTGCGGCGGGCAATCCGGGCCGACGCCTCAGGAAAAAGCCGCTAAGCAAAGGAATTTCGCGAGGTTTCTATCCTTCGATCCATGACCCAAGCATTGAGTGACAAGGCCGCCAGGCGCACATGACGAAATCTTCACATTCCGGGAAGGGAGACGCCGAAGCGCGCATTCTGGCCAGCGCTGCGGGGATGTTCGCGAACTATGGCTACAACGGCGTGAGCACGCGCGATATCGCCTCCCGGGCGGGAGTGAACGAGGTCACGATCTACCGGCATTACCCGCGCAAGCGCGACCTGTATGTCGCGGTGCTGGATGCGGAGTTGCAACAGGTGAAGCTGCGCGGCGATTTGCTGGCGCGAATTGCGGAAGCGGGCGATGGAAGAACGGCGGTTGCGCGCACCTTTGAGCTGATTGCGGCCACCGTGACACAACGCCCGGAGCTGCTTCGCCTGGTGCAGTACAGCGCTCTTGAATTGGGCGAAGATATCGATCCGCTGCTGCGCAGGCACCTGGGCCAATTGGTCGAGGTGGTTGCCCGGTATCTGGAGCCTTGGGTGGAACGGGGCGAGTTGCGCTGCACGAGCGCGAAGGCCCTGGTGCTTTCCCTGATCGCGATCCTTCTGAGCCATGGTTCGCTGCACCGCCTCTTCGCGGGCGATGGCCCGGCTCCCGAGGCCATGTTCAGGGCTTACGCGCAATTCGCAATATCCGAATAGGCCGGTTTCCGCGGTTCCGGCCGGCTCGCAGTGCTCTCCCCGCAGAGGGTTGGACAAGGGGTGAAAAAGAATGGCCGAGGCACAGCTCGCAAGGCATTTTGAGCGAAGACCGCCGGCGGCAGCACACTCGTCCATGCGCCTATTGCATATGATCGACAGCTTTTCTCCGGCTGCCGGAGGGCCGCCGGAGGCAGTGCGGCAACTGATTCAAGCCACACGCGCCGCCGGCACCGACGTTGAGGCGGTTTGCCTCGATCCTCCGGGCGCGGAGTTTTTGAGCGGCATTGCCTGTCCCGTGCATGCGCTCGGCGAATCCTTTCTGGGAAGGTTTGCGTTTTCGCCGCGGTTGTGGCGATGGCTGCGCGAGAATGCCGGCCGCTACGATGCCATCGTGATGAATGGGATATGGTCTTTTCCGGGCCTTGCGCTGTATATTGCGGCGCGCCGGATGGGGAAGCCCTACGGAATCTTTCCGCACGGGGCGCTCGATCCCTGGTTCAACCGGAGGTATCCGCTCAAGTACATCAAGAAATTGCTTTACTGGCCGGTGCAGTATGCGGTCCTGCGCCATGCAGATTGTGTTTTCTTCACCACGAAGACGGAGCGGGATCTAGCGAAGACCAGCTTCAGGCCCAGCGGCTGGAACAGCGTGGTGGTTCCGTTTGGAATCACGGAACCGGAGAAACCAAAGGGAGGTCCGGGGGAACAGATCGAAGCGTTCTACGGCAAATTTCCGGAGCTTCGCGGCCGCGGCTATTTGCTGTTCCTGGGGCGCATCCACGACAAGAAAGGCTGCGATCTGCTGGTTGAAGCGTTTGCGAAGGTTGCCGGCTCCGCCCCGGATGTGGATCTCGTCATCGCCGGTCCGGACCAGGCGGGACTGCAAGCGAAGCTGATGACCATGGCGGAGCGGCTGGGCGTTGCCAACAGGGTGCGCTGGCCGGGCTGGATCGGGGGCGACGTAAAATGGGGCGCGCTGCGAGCCTGCGATGCCTTCATTCTGCCATCGCACCAGGAAAACCTCGGAGTGTCGGTGGTGGAAGCGCTGGCGGCAGAGCGTCCGGTTCTGATCAGCAATCAGGTAAACATTTGGCCGGAGATCAAGGAAGACGGGGCGGGCCTGGTGGAAGCCGACACGCTGGAAGGCACGGTGCGGCTGCTGCTGCGGTGGTTCGATCTGCCGCCTGCGGAGCGCGCGGCGATGGCTGCCCGCGCCCGAAGCTGTTTTGCCGGCCGATTTTCGATGCAGCAAGCGGCGGCAGCGATCAACGGCGCGTTCTGTTCGGTAAAGGGAGGGCCGCGAAGGCTTGAACCGGCTTGAGCATAGAGGGGGAGGATTGCTTCCGGCCCGGTCATGCAGCGCCTTCCGGCGATGATTCTTTGCGGTAAATCTGGAGTCACAATGCCCTTTTTGAGCCATATCTGCGGCAGCGGATCGCCATTGGTTCCACGCCGAGGACAAGGGTTTGTTCGCGTGGGCCGCGGGGTGGAATGCAGCAGCTGCGGCAAACAGTTACTCTGGAAGTGCAATAGGAGTTGCAATGTCTCTTGAACATCAGGCGGAGCCGCAGGCAGGCCCTGCGGTAGAAAGCCGCGGAGTTGCTCCGCCGGCCGGCGAGCGGCGCTCACTCATAGATGTGTGGCGCGTGCTGACAAAGCAGCGTTTCACCATTCTGACGATCACGATTCTCTCCGTTGCAGGCGCCGCGTGGTACGCGTTCCGGGCCACGCCGGTCTATGAAAGCGTCTCGCACGTCGAAATCTCGCCGCAGCAGTCACCGGCGAACGATCTAGCGAGCTTTTTCAATGAAGAGTCGGGGAGCGAGGACCAATTGCAGACGCAGATTCAGGTTCTCAAAAGCGACTCGGTGCTGTTTGAAACCGCGCAGAATCTGAATCTCATCAGCAGGATTCGCGCGGGCAACAAGAAAGGACAAAACGGCGCATCGACGCCGCCCGGCGAGATTACACCGGGGGAGCGCCGCACGATGATTTCGCTCCTCCGGAGAGGATTGTCGGTTTCACTCATTCCGAGTACGCAGATCGTCGAGATTCGCTATCGCGGCAGCGATCCCAAGCTGGCGACCGACATCGTGAATCAACTGGCGGAGACCTATGCGGATGAAGATCTGCGGACAAAATACGAGCGCACGATGCATGTCTCGGCGTGGCTGCAAAAGCAACTGGAGGATTTGAAGCAGCAGGCATCGGATACGCAGCGGGAACTGGCGGATTATCAAAGGTCGCACAACATCGTGGGCACGGACGAAAACACGAACCTGACCATCCAGACGCTGGAGCATCTGAGCAGCAACCTGGACGACGCCGAAGCGGACCGGATCATGAAAGAAGCGCGGATGCGCGAGTTCAATTCGCTGAGTCCGGACATGGTGGCCCTGCTGGGCGACAACCAGGCGCTGAGCACGCTGCGCGCGGAACTAACCGATCTGCAGGCGCAGCGCGCGCAATTGGCCGTGAAGTATGGCGAGAAGCATCCCCAGATGCAGCAGCTCGAGCAGCAGATCAATAAGGTTCAAGCGCAGATCGACAGCGAAGTCGGGATCGCGCGGCGCGAAGTGGGCGATGAATACCAGAGCGCGCTGGCCCTGGAACAGGCCATGCGCAAACGCCTGGGGGCGCAGGAAGACGCAGCCTATCGCCTGAATGAAGATGCGGCGCAATACACAATTCTGGCCCACCAGGCGGAACTGACGCGCAGTCTCTACGACACTTTGGAATTAAGGCTCAAAGAGGCGAGCGTTACGGCGGGCCTCTCGGCGGCGAACATCACGGTTCTGGATCGCGCCGAGGTGCCTTTCATTCCCGTGGCCCCGCGGAAACGCGCCAGCCTGACGTTCGGGTTTCTTGGGGGCCTCCTGTTTGGATGTGTTCTGGCCTTTTTGATCGAATCGATCGACGACCGGCTGCGGACTTCGGAAGAAGTGGAGAGCGCGTCGATGCTGCCTTCGCTGGCGGCCATACCGCACATGTCATACGGCCAAACAAAGCGCAGAGGCGATGAAATTGAAGAGCCGGCAGCGGGAGCTTCGCGCGCTCCGCAGCAACTGGTCACGCTGTGGGATCCCAAGTCGAGCGTCGCCGAGGCCTATCGAAGCATGAGGAGTTCGCTGCTGCTTTCGTCGATCGACAATCCGCCGCGAGTGATTGTTCTAACTAGTTCGTTCCCATCGGAAGGGAAGACAACCACTGCGCTGAACCTTGCGATCGTGCTGGCGCAGCGTGGAGAGCGGGTACTTCTGGTGGACGCCGACCTTCGGCGGGGAAGCCTGCACCGGGTGTTCGGCATTGCGGAGCAGGGCTTCGGCCTCTCCACGGTGCTATCGCAGCCGGGATCACACAGGGAGCTGCCTACCCCGCTTCCGGAGTTGCCCACCCTGTATGTGCTGCCAACCGGGCCACGGCCTCCGAATCCGGCGGAAATGCTTTCCTCGAAACGCATGGAAGAGCAAATGCGCCAGTGGACAAAGGAGTTTGACCGTATTGTGCTCGATACTGCGCCGTTGCTTGCCGTCTCGGACACATATGCTATGGCCGTCCGTTCGGACGCGGTGGTGCTGATTGCCCGCGCAGGCGTAACGCGCAAGCGCGCACTTATCCGGGCGCGCGATCTTCTCTGGCGCATCAACGCGCCCGTGGCCGGTGTGGTGGTGAACGATGTCGACATGCGTCTGGAAAACTTCTACACTTATCGCTACGGCATGACCAACAAGAACTATTGGTATGGTTACCGGCAACGTCCTTCCGCTTCGGACCGAGCCTATGGATATGAAGAAGAGGATGAGGAAAAGGGAGAATAAGATGGCGAAGTTTGTTGCGTGCGCGGCGGCGCTATGCATCCTTTTCTTCACGCAAGCGGCGGCCGGGAGAGGCCAGCAATCGGCCGGTCCCATGCCGGCGGCCGCACCGCCCCTGAAGATCAGCTCCGGAGATCTGATTGAAGTCACCATGTTCGAGAATCCAGACCTTTCCGGCCGCTTTCGGGTGGACGAGAAGGGCGAGGTTACCGTTCCTTTGATCGGCCGCGTACACGTGGAAGGCGCCACTGCCGAGGAGGTGGCCACGACGATCGAGAAACGCTTTGTCGAGGCGCAAATCCTGCAGCCCGCCGAATCGCACGCCACCGTATTTATCGCCGAGTACGCAACGCAGGGGATTACGGTGAATGGGGAGGTGAAGACCCCCGGGGTGTACCCTGCTTTGGGCGTGCGCATGCTCAACGACGTGATTGCCTCCGCCGGCGGCGTGACGCAGTTGGCTGCCTCGAAGGTGGTGATTACCCACCGCAGCGATCCTGGGAATCAGGTCACGGTGGAGTACAATCCGGAGGCCCTCAAGCCAGTGATTCCGGACGCGCAGATTTTCCCCGGCGACTCCATCCTGATTCCCAGGGCCGGCATTGTCTACGTACTGGGCGATGTGAATCACGCCGGCGGCTATGTGCTGGATGGGCGCAACTCTCTGACCGTGGAGGAGGCAATGGCGCTTGCCGGGGGTAGCGCGCACGCCGCCGCGTTGAAACGCGTGCAACTGGTGAGGACGCTGGAAGGCGGCAGGAGAGAAGCCATTACGGTTCCCGTGAACTTGATTTACAAGGGCAAGGCGCCGGACGTAGCCCTGAAAGACGGGGATATTCTCTATGTGCCGACGAGCAATAGCCGGCTGGTGGCCGAACAGGCCATCAATTCCGCCCTTGGTATCGGCACCTCGGTCGCGATCTACAAGACTTCCTACGGACAATAAGCGCGCGAACCGGGCGCCCGGGCACAATCGCTCGAGCCGTTCCATCCAGATGCGATCAGGCCGCCCACCCTGCCTCAGGGTGGCGAACCACGCCAGCGCCCAGGGGATCTACAGGGGTCTTTACGGCGGTTCTCCTGCAACTATGAGCCATTTCGGACAGAATTCAAGGTGGCTTTTTCTTGATGAAAAAGCCACTTAGCGATTGTGCCTTGGTCTACACATGCAGGAGACCCGCTATAGGGGAGGCGCCTCTCAAGACTCTTCGCGGTGAGGCGCCAATTCCGCGTCCCGTGCGGCCCTTGTCCTGGGCCCTCCATCCCGTACCGGGCGCCCATTCTGGTTGTGCAAGGAACTGCCGAAGGTGACGCTGACTGTTGCCATTCCGACGTACCGCCGCCCGGCAGAGTTGCGCAGGGCTCTGGAAGCGCTGGTCAACCAGGATCGCAAAGCGGATGAAGTGATCGTGGTTGCGCGCAAAGGCGATGATGCGACACTGCGAGCGGCACAGGAATTCTCATCCACATTGCCGCTCAAATTGGAACTGGTGGAGCGGCCGGGGATGGTGGAAGCCGTGAACCGGGCACTGGACCGGGCGGCAAGCGACGTGATCGCCCTTACCGACGATGACGCCGTGCCGCACGCGGACTGGACACGGAGGATCGTGCAGGTTTACGAGGATGAGCCGGACCTTGCCGGGTTGGGCGGAAGAGACCGAATTCTGCAAAAAGACGGCGCATGGGACGAAGGCTATGCGCCGGTCGTAGGCAAGGTCCGCTGGTACGGCCGCACGTTCGGATACCACCATCACGGAGCGGGCCCGAGGCGCGAGGTGGATTGCCTGAAAGGCGTGAACATGTCGTTCCGCCGGACGGCGTTGGGCGAGCTACGCATGGACCCGCGGCTGCGCGGAGCCGGCGCACAATGTCATTGCGATTTCAAGTTATGCCTCGAGTTGCGCGCGCAAGGAAAGCGGCTGGCTTACGATCCGTCAATCCTCGTCGATCACTTTCCAGCCCCGCGCCATGACGAGGACCAGCGCGCCGGCTTCAACGCATTGGCGTACGAGAATGAAATCCACAATATGACTCTGGCGCTGCTGGAGTATTTGCGGCTGGCGGGACGGGCGGTGCTGCTGCCGTATGCGTTGCTGATTGGGGTTTGGAACGGTTATTGCGGATTACTGAAAGGACTTCTTTCCAGCCCGCGGATCGGAATTCGCCGCGCCTGGCAAAAGACCGCGGCTTCAGCTCGCGGCGTGATTGCGGGATGGAAGACGTGCAGGTCAGGCAAAGGCCGTTCAACCAAGAAGACAGCCGGCGATCGTCGTGTGGAGATAGCTTGAGAATCGATTTTCGGATTGCCGGCCTCGGCGACGCGTGGATGAGGCTCATGGCGCTGGCGACGCTGTCGAGGATCCGGCCCGGAGAGCGCCATGTTGTTTATCCTCCCAAGATTCTCGTCCCCCTGGCGCAGCGTCTGTTCGGCGACTCTTTCGATGTAGAGGCCGGCGGTCCGGCCGACATCGAAATGAGCCACCTTGGCCTGCGTCACCTGCTGCCCGGCATGCTTGCGGGAAAGCGATATTACTCGCCGTTTTATTGGATCCTGCGGGAGACGCGAAGCAAGCCATCCATCAAGGACAAAATAAATGACCTGGGATTTCTGGCCGCTATCGCTACGACCCGCCTTTCGCGCCCGCGCCGGGAATATGTTTACGAGTACCAGGGCTTTATGGAGATGCAGGGGCTGCGGCCGTTTCGGAACGTGACGCCGGAAGAGTACCGGAAAGAAGCGCAGAATGACTTTGACGCCATTCACTTGCGCGTGCTGGAAATGTTTGGAGAGAAGGCGGCGGGAAACCGGAACGTGGTATTTCCTTCGGGATCGGCGCACCAGATCATGCCGCCCGAGGTTGCGGCAAGGGTTCTGCACGATGCGGAGTTTGCGTTTCACGAGAAGGACGATTTCGCAAAAGACTACGAGCGGGAGGGGCTGAAGGTCATCCGGTTTGGGAATCCTCCGGAAGAGGTCTGCGAGCTGATTGCATCGGCGGCGGCGGTTTTCTGCGTCGATAGCTTTCCTTCCCATTTGGCGCAGATGTGGAAAGACCGGGCCGTCGTGATGTTGACGGAGATGAAGGCGGGAATGACCGTGCACCCCGGTTTTCCCTCGCAGCGGGTGGTTGCGTCACGCGCGGAATGCCATCCCTGCCGGCACCTGGCCCGCATTGACGCGGATCACCGCTGCGCGGCGGGCAGAGTCTTCTGCGCGACGTGGGAATCTGCCGCATACATGGAGGAACTCGCAAGGGCGGCATGGGGATTGACCTCGAAATAATCTGAAATGGCCCTGGGTTTTTCAACCGCAAGAGGGAAATTCCGGGTAAGCACTCCTACGGAGAATCGATGACTGAGCTTCGACACATGATTCGTCCAATTCGTTCAGCGAAGAGCGTGGCTAAGAAAATCGCGGGTAAGGTGTGGAAACGGTACGACACGATTGGCGCGTACCGGATCCGCCTGCCCGTAAATAGCCGCCTCCCGATGTACAAGCGCGCATTCAAGCTTCAAGACACTCCCCTTGGCGACGTCGCACGGGTAGTAAGAGCGAAGTACCCAGACCTTCACGCAATTGACATTGGCGCGAACGTCGGGGACACGGCCGCTCTTATCCGCAAGGCCGGTGAAATTCCAGTACTTTGCATCGAGGGGGATTCGGAACTGCTTTCAATTCTCGCGGAAAATGCAGCAGTCATGGGAGCAGGGATTGCGATAGAAAAGAGCTTCGTGGGCGCCGAAGGGCAAGCGGTAGATCCGGCTTTGATCGTCGATCGCGGGCGCAATGCATCCTTGAAGGCGGCAATCAAGGATGAGGGCTCAATCAAGCTTCGCAGTTTACGCAGCATCCTTGAGGATCATCCGGAGTTTTCTCAAGCGAAGCTTTTGAAGACGGACACGGAAGGCTTCGATTTCGACATCCTCCGGCAATCCCTTGATTTCATCCGTGGCTCAAAGCCAGTGATTTTCTTTGAGTACGATCCGGGTCTCAGGCCCGCCGAGTCCAAGGCTGGGCTGGATATAATCGGCGCGCTCATTGACGCCGGGTATTCCGATTTCATTTACTACGACAATTACGGAAATTTTCTGATTCACGCGAAGGCTTCGCAATTGAACATCCTTACCGATCTTCACAATTACCTGGCCTCGAATCGAGCTTTCGGCGCTGCGGTTTACTACTTTGACGTTTGCGCGTTTCACGAGCAGGATGCGGGCCTTGCGCTTGAGTTGAGGCGGTCTTCACCCGCTTACGCCCATTAGAAGTTGACGGGTAAAGTCGATGAGTGAGGCCATGTTGCAGGGCTGCGGTTTTCAAGCCGATGCAGACTCCAAGCTATTGCATTTCGTTTGCGCTCTCAACAGGTGCATCTTCAAACGAGGAGGTTCCGGTGCGGATGATCGATGATCGAAAGTGTCATCGATACTGAGTTATGAAGGAAGAACGCCCGGCGATATTCATGTGCGAAGAGACATTCACTGCAAGCCTCCCACGCTCAGCAACGGACGACGCGCCCTCGGTTTCTGTGTGCATCGGAACGTACAACCAGGCACAGTATCTTGTCGAATGCGTCGAATCGGTTCTCGCGCAAACCTGCCCGGTGGAGGAGATCTGGGTTTCGGACGATGCCAGCACGGACAACACGCAAACGGTCATGGAGGAGCTCTGCAGGCGTCATTCCACAGTCCGCTATTACCGGCATCGGACCAACCAGGGAATTGCGAAGAACCTGAGCTGGGCGCTGGCGCAGCCCGCCACGGAGTTGATCGCGCGGATCGATTCAGACGACAAGATGGAACCGCGGTTCATCGAGACGCTTGCCGGTCTGATGAAGAAGTATCCTCAGGCGGGCTATGGGCACGGCGAAGTCTATGAAATGGACAGCCGGGGCGTACGGACCAGAGTAAGGAGACTGCAGCGGTCTTCGGTTTACGAAGACGCGGAAGAATCCCTGAGGAAGAATGCCCAGGGGTACCGGGTGGCCGCGGATTGCATTCTCTTTCGCGCCGCGGCCCTGAAGCAGGCCAATTACTACCATGCGAATGCTTCCTGGAAATCCGCGGAGGATTGGGACCTGTCGGTGAGGATGGCGATTCTGGGGTGGGGCAACGTGTATGCCGCGGAGCCGCTGGCGAGTTACCGTGTGTGGGACGATAGCGGGCAGGCGCGATTCAAACGAAAAGTTGCGGAGATCGAGTGCGTCACGAAAGTGTATATGGGAACGCTGGAGCCGGAGTACATCCGGCGGGGATGGAGCACCGGCATCCTGAGAAAGAACATGCGCAGGCGGGCCGCCGGATTCGCGGATGCGCTGGATTCGCCGCTGTTCAGCGAGACGGAGCGCGGCATTTATAAAGCGCGCTTGCGCGAGCTGGGGGATTCCGTTTCGTTGTCGGCGGCGATTTTTCTTGCCGAGGCAGGATTCAATCCGATCGTACGGCGAATGCGAAGGGTAAAGATCCGGTTGAAGGACCAGGTAAAGAGCTGGCTTCGCGGGATGAAAAAGCCGGAGCGCAGTGCGGGGGAGGCGGCGAGCGGGAAGGGCACTGCCGTGGAACGGCAGTGAACGCGCCGGCGACCCATTCCGTGAACAGCGAGAAGCGGACGGAGAAAAGCCTGCGGGTACTTTTGTCGCACCCTACCGGGAACCAGAATGTCCGCAATGCGCTCGAAGGCTTGGTTGAGCAAGGCATGTTGGCGGAGTTCTGGACGACGCTGGCCTGGAATCCGGAATCGAAGTGGAACCGGATGCTGCCTTCGGGGCTGCGAGCGCAGTTGGCCAAGCGCGCGTTTCCCGAAGCGCCGAGAGAGCGCGTAAAGTGCGTTCCCTCAAGAGAGATCGTGCGGCTGAGCGCCAGGAATTCTTTTCTGAACGGTCTGTTCTGTTCCGGGGAGCGGCCGTTCTCGATTATCGGCATGTACCGGCATTTCGACGGGAAAGTGGCGCAGCGGGTGAAGACGATGCCGCTCGATGCCGTGTATGCCTATGAAGGAGGCGCGCTCGAAACGTTCCGCGAGGCCAGGCGGCGAGGCGTTGCCGCGCTCTACGAGTTGCCGAGCAGCCATTGGCACTGGGAGCACAGGCTTCTCTCCGAGGAAGCCGAGCGGAATCCAGAGTTCGCCGGACTTTTGCCCAAGCTAAAGGATTCGCCAAGGCACATGGCGTGGAAGGACGAGGAGCTTCGCCTGGCGGATACTGTTTTTGTGCCCAGCCAGCACGTTCGCGGCACGCTCGAGGGGGTGGTTCCGGAGGCGCGGATTCGCGTGGTCAGCTACGGAGCGCCGCCGGTGCGGCCACGCAAGCCGGTGGGGAGCGACGCGAGCCGGCCGCTGAAGGTTCTCTTTGTGGGCGCATTGTCGCAGCGCAAGGGCATCGGCTATCTGCTGGATGCGATTGAGATGCTGGAATCGCAAGTGGAACTGACGCTGGTTGGAGGGCGCATCGCGGCGAATCGGCGCGTGGATGCGGCGTGCAAACGCTGGCGGTGGTTCGAAGCCCTGACGCATTCCGGGGTGCTGGAACTGATGCAGGAAGCGGATGTTCTGGTGCTGCCCTCGCTTGCGGAAGGGTGCGCCCTGGTGGTGCCGGAGGCTCTGGCGTGCGGTCTGCCGGTGATTGTCACTCCCAACACGGGAACGCTGGAATTTGTGCGCGACGGAGTGGAAGGGTTCGTGACGCCGATCTGCAACCCGGAAGCGATCGCCGAGCGATTGCATATGCTTGACCGCGACCGGGAATTGCTGGCCTCGATGTCGCGTAACGCGCAAGCGACCGCGGCGAAGATGTCGTGGGAGAGTTATCGCGCCCGCATAGCGGAGACGGTGACGGCCGCAGTCAGGAGCTAGGATCCTCGATTCCGCGTCGAACGATTACCAAGTCGGCACGTATTGCCGGACAGGCCGAAATACGCAGGTTCCATCGTTTCCAAGGCCAGTAGCGAGCCGAAACCCGATCAGCGATTCGCAACTTAGGACAAGAAATGCTGAAAAAGATTACCGGTCCCGGGCTCTTCCGACTTTTCCTGGCGCTGGTCGTGTTCGTGCACCACACGTCGCGCCTGGCCCTGGGCGGAGCCGCTGTGTATGTCTTCTTTTGCCTGAGCGGTTTCTGGATATACAGGATGTATGCCGGCAGGTATTCCGCGACGCGCCAGCCGTATTTCACCTATATAGTGTCCAGGGCATGGCGGCTGCTGCCCACATTCTGGCTGGTTACGGCGCTTACGCTGGCGTTCTATTGGTTCAATGGCACCTTTGGGAGCTACTTCCCTTCAAGCGGCCGGATTCACGCCATTTTCTCGAATCTTTTCCTCGTGGGTTACGATTCGCTGTTGATGCGCCCGGTTGGGCCGGGTTGGTCGCTGGATTTCGAAGTTCAGTTTTATATCCTGGCGCCGTTCATCGTTTGGTTTCTTGCGCGGCGCAAAGTTCCCGCGGCGCTGACGGTCGTGGCGGCCGCCACGATCTCAGTGGTTTCGTTGCTCGCGGGTCTCCAGTATCTTGTTACGAGCCAATTGATCTTTTTTATGCTTGGCATGACCGCGGCTTCTGTCGATTGGCGGCCGGCGGGTAAGTTGTCGTTCGCATCTCTGGCAATTACTTCGGCCGTCATCATCGGCTGCCTTGTCTCGCCCTGGCGAGGAATTCTCCTGGTAGGCGCGCACCCTGGACCGCTTTGGAAGTATACGGATCCCACAAATGCGGCGCTCGCCGTTTTGATGACGCCCTTTGCTCTCTATACGACAAGGCAGCCCGGATTCCCAAGCGACGGAATGTTCGGCGATCTGTCCTATATCATTTATTTGCTCCACTGGCTTGGCGAAATGTCGTTGGGATCGCGCCCCGGCACAATGATGGTCCGGTTCATCAACGTTGGCGCCGCCTGGGTCCTGGTATTGGGATCGTCGCTGCTGATTTGGAAGTTTTATGACCATCCCATTAACCGTTTGCGCGCAAAATGGGTAGCCGGAAGGAAAGTGCCTTCGGCTTCGGCAGGGTTACGCCAACATCCCATTGAGTCCAGTCTGGCAGGATCGTAGGAGCGCGAAGGCCTGCGCGGCCCCGCGGAAACAGAAATACGGCGAGAAGGCACGGACACTTCGAGGATTGCCTCATGTTAGTAGGACATTGGCAGGATCCAAATAGCTATTACAGGCGGATGCCCACGCTGAAGAAACTTTTCTGGGCGTACTTCCTGCTGCTGATCTTCGAGGGGGCGCTACGCAAATGGATCGTTCCGCAGCTTTCCGCACCGCTGCTCCTGGTGCGCGATCCGGTGGCGATGCTGATCATCCTGGAGGCGTATCGCACCAACAAATGGCCGGAAAAATGGTCCGTAGTTACAAGCATTCTTTCGGCCGGCCTGGTCGGCCTGTGCTTCCTCCAGGCCGTGGTGGGCAACAATCCCTGGGTTGCGGCGGTTTACGGATTGCGTTCCTACCTGCTGCCTTTTCCCGTGGCCTTCATTATGGGAGAGAACCTGGACGCGGAGGATCTGCGCAAATTCGGGGTGTGCGCGCTGTGGCTCATGCTGCCAGAGACGTTGCTGGAGATCGCCCAATATATTGCGCCCGCCCACTCATTCTTAAACGCAGGCGCCTATGCAGGCGCCGAACAAATTGGCTACGCGGGCGCGCACGTGCGAGCGTCAGGCACCTTTAGCTTTGTGTCCGGACCAGCCATTTACGGCCCTCTGGTTGCGGTATTCCTTCTCTATGGCTTGGTGGATGAAAAGTTCGCCAAGAAATGGCTTTTGTGGGCGGTAACGGCGGCGCTGATTCTTTCGGTCCCGATGGTGGGGTCGCGCAGTTACGTTGTTCAATTGGCGACGGTCGTGGTTGCCGCCGGAGTTGCGGGAATGTTCGGTGTGTCCCAGTTCCTGAAGCTGATCAAGATTGCCGTTCCGCTCATGGCGATGTTCTTTGTGGTTTCGCTCCTGCCGGTTTTTTCCCGGGCCACGAGCACGATGACTGAGCGCTTTCAGGGAGCAAACGAGGTGGAAGGGGGGGGCAGCATAAAGGCAGTGCTTGCTCACCGTGTCGCAACCCCGCTGCTGACGAGAATTGAAGAGACCGATTACTCAAGCAACCCGATCGGAATCGGCATGGGCCGCGGCGCCCCCGCGATTACGACGCTATTGGAAGGCACCGCATCGTTCGCGGCGGGCGAAGGCGAGCTGGATCACCTGATCATCGAGTTCGGGCCCTACCCAGGAATGGCCTTCGTGTTGTTTTGTCTCTTTCTGGGATTGACCATCTTAGGCGGCGCGATTGCGCGAGCACGTAAAGGCGAGCCCCTCGCCCTATTGCTTTCCCCTTTGATGATCGTCGCGGTCGTTTTGAGCGTTTTGGAACAGCCAACCGGGCAGGGATTCATGGTGATCCTAACGGCTTTTTCTCTGGCCGCGGTAAAGCCAAGCGGCGTTGTTGTTCGACCAGCTTCGACTTTAAGCAATTTGCCTCGCCCGCTGCGCTACAGCAGCCTGGGCCGCTGACCTCACCGTCGGCCTGAGTGATAGGCGGAAAGCAAATCCGAAACATGTTACATCTCAAGTCCGCGATTTTACCGGTCTGCTCCGCATCAAGCATCAAGGAGCAATGCGGTGATTCCGCGGCTGCCCGGACGCACAAAAACGTAGAGGCACGCCGTTTTTATCCGCAACTGGATGGGCTGCGGGCGCTGGCCATCCTTCTGGTTCTGATGAACCACATGATGGATTTGAAGCTGCCGGGCGCGGTGGCGTATGTTTGTTCGCTGGGATGGATCGGGGTTGATGCCTTCTTTGTTCTCTCCGGCTTCCTGATTACAAAGATCCTGCTGAGCACCAAGCCGGGGCCTCGCGGTCTCGGACTGTTTGTGCTCCGCCGCACCCTGCGCACCTGGCCGCTTTATTTCACGGTTCTGCTCATTGCCTTTGTGATCCTTCGCCACGATCTGTCGGGAAGGGAGACGAACTGGCTGCAGCACGTCTTCTTCCTGCAAAACTATACCCCCTGGTTTACCGCACGCAGCCTGGGGCCAACATGGTCGTTGTGCATCGAAGAGCACTTCTATTTTGTCTGGCCATTTCTGGTGTTTTTGCTCCCGCGGCGCTCCCTGGTTTGGGTGCTGCCGGCGGTTTTCCTGGCCGAGCCGGCGATTCGGTTCTGGGGATTGCACCAGGCGTTTACCTATAAGCAGCTTTACACCGAAACGCAATTTCATTTAGACGGGCTGGTTGCAGGGAGCTTTGCCGCCCTGCTGGTTTCCCGGTACGCCGTTCGCACCCGGACGATGACGTGGATCGGATCGGCCGCCTTCGCGGTGGGAATTGGAACGGCGTTTCTCGGCTTCCGGCATAGCTGGGATGTGATCTTCGGCAGCAACGTGGTGTTTGGATTCACCTCGCTCGCCATCGGTTTTGCAGGCCTGCTGCTGCTTCTTCTGCGCGATGAGTCCTCGATTCTGGCGAAGGCCTTCAGCATCAGGCCGCTGCGCTACATTGGCCGGATCAGCTATGGGATCTACCTTCTTCAGGATGGCATGATCTCGTTTCTCAACCGTCTTCCATGGCACCGCCTCCTGGGTGAAGCGGCTGCGTCCTGGATCCTGGTCATTCCGCTGCGCATCGGCGTGTCGATCGGCATTGCAGCGCTTTCTTATCGATTTTTCGAGTCCCCGATCCTGCGCGTGAAGGATCGCCTGAGGTGACGATGGCGAAAACCTCGTGGCGCGGCTTCGCCCCCAAGATCACCGGGGCCGGCGCATGAAGATTCTCATTCTGAGCATCAATTATTGGCCGGAAGTCACCGGCATCGGCGCTTTCACGACCTATCGCGCGGAGTATCTGGCCCGCGCCGGGCACGATGTGGAGGTATGCACGTCGTTTCCGTACTATCCGGAATGGAGAGTTCCCAGGGAATACGCCGGCAGGCTGGCGATGACCGAAGAACGCAACGGCGTCAAGATCGTCCGCAGCTATCTTTACGTCCCCAACCCCGTGACCTCATTCAAGCGCATTCTGCATGAGGGAAGTTTTATTCTCTCCTCGGCGATGCGCGCAGGGATGCGGAGGCGGCCCGATGTATTGCAGGCGGTTTCTCCGCCGCTGGGACTGGCGGCGACGGCCATTCTGCTGAGCCGGTTGTGGCGCATTCCGTTTGTCTTCGACGTAGAGGATCTGCAGCCCGACTCGGCATCGGATCTGGGCATGCTTCCTGCCTGGGCGGTAAGGTTGCTTTACGGGCTGGAGAAGACGGCCTATCGCCATGCGCGGCTGGTGACCACCTTGACTCCCAGCATGAGGAAGAAGATTGTTGACAAGGGGATCGCGGAAGAAAAGGTCGAACTGTTCGAGCCGCGCATGGACGATTCGCTGATGGATCTCTCGCCCGAAGACGGGAAGGCATTCCGGCGGAAGTTCGATCTGGGAGAGAAATTCCTGGTGACGCATAGCGGCAACATGGGAGTGAAGCAGGGACTGGACGTGGTGCTGGATGCGGCGGCGCTGAACCGCGAGGACGATTCGCTGCTGTTTCTGTTTGTGGGCAACGGGGCCGATTGCGGGAGGATCGAGCGGCGAGCGGCGGATTTGGGCTTGCGCAACGCGCGGTTTCTGCCGCTTCTCGGCGATGCCGACTTTCGTGGATTGCTGGCGGCAAGCGGTGTGTGCCTGGTGACGCAGCAGAAATCGGTGTCGGAGATTGCCTTTCCGTCGAAGGTGGTAACGTATATGGCGGCAGGGCGTCCAATGGTTGCCTCGGTGAATTCCGGCAGCGAAGTGGCGCGCACCATTCGCGAGTCGCAAGCCGGTAAGGTTGCGGAGCCGGAAAATCCGCGGGCGCTGCTCGAAGCTATTCGGGAGCTGAGGGCCGAGGATCTGCGCAAGATGGGCGAAAATGCGCGTGCGTATGCGCGGCGGCGGTGGTCAGCGGAGCGCGTGTTGGGACACATGGAACAAACCCTGATGGCGATTGCCGGAGCAGGGAAGAGCACATTGGCGAAGGAGGGGGCGTGCGAATGACCGGCGCGAAGTGGCGGGGCACCTTACTCTTCGCAGCGATGGCAGCCGCCGGCCTCCTCAGCCGGCAGGCCGCGCAGGCGCAGGAAACGCGGGGAATGTCGCGTGGCGGCACAAGCAGCTGGGGGGCGGGGACCGCAGCGGCCGGGGCGTCTGCGCCCAAGGCTGGCTCATCCACCGGGAGCGCGAGTTGGACTGCGGGAAAGGCAAGCTTCGGATCGAACCGCCAGGCGGATGGGGTGTGGAGAGACGGTTCCACGACATCAATTACTACGGAGAAAAGCCTCGCGAAGAGCATCGCAAGTGGAATGCCTGCGACGGGCGAGGCCTTAAAGACGCCTGGCGTTTTCACGAGAGCGGAGGGTTCCGCGGCGGCGCCCTCTGGCCATAGCCGCGCCACACAAGGCAAGGCTTTGGCATCGCGTTCTTCAACCGGTCTCCACGCTTCCGGCCATGCACAATTTGGGATGGCGAGAGGCGGCCGCGGCGGAGCTCCCAAATTCACCATGACGAGATCGACTGCGTCCAGTTCGGGTGGCCATGCCACACCGGCCAAAAAAACGGGAACGAAGTCCGGTCTGGGATCGGCGGCGAAGAGCGCGCCGGGATTGAATCCGCTAGCCGGCCATTCAGCAAGCGGCATGCCGGGCCTGGGAGCGCCAACGGGACTGGGCGAACCGATTCGGCTAGGCGAACCGCTTCATTGACCGGAGAAATCGCCGCGTGCATTGCATGGCGATCCACTGCAACGCTTCTTTCGATTACGGAAGACTGATTTGCCGCGCGAAGCGGCAGTGCATTCTACGGCGGTTCTCCTGCAACGATGTGCCATTCCGGACAGAATTCAAGGTGGCTTTTTCTTGATGAAAAAGCCACTTAGCGATTGTGCCTTGGTCTACGCCTGCAGGAGACCCGCTCTAGAGGTTTGGACTAACCTCGGACTTTTCTTCCAGATTCGCGGCGCGGCGCTTCTCCCATATTTTGGCGTCCACCAGGAAGCGGAACCAGAAACTCTGCAGCACCCAGAAGATAAGCCCCTCAGTTCCGTCGAGCAGACCCAGGCGGAAGAAATAGCGATAGAGAAACAATGCGAAGGAGCGGGCGAAGAGCGGCATGCGGTAGTACTTTTCGCGCAGGAAACGCTTGCGTTGGGCGGGGTTGCCGTGGGCGTCGGCCTGGAGCCGTCCAGAGGCTTCTGCGTTCTCCAACTCGGCTACCTCGCTGTCGGCCCAGCGGTTGTGCCGCGCCGTCCACTCGGTGAGCGGCATGCGGATGTCGTCGACCATGGCGCCGGATAACTTGCCGCTGGTTCCGCTCATGAGCAGGAAGTGCTGGTCGTACTGGCGATCTTCGCAACGGCCCACGCCGCTGCGGAACAGGCGCAGGTGCCAGGTGGGGCTCATGCCTCCGTGGCGCAACACACGGCCCAGGAAGCACAGATAGCGGGGAACAAAATAGCCGCTGTGTTCCGGCTCATCGGGCAGGGCCTGAATCGCCGCGACCAGTCGATCGTTCATCCACTCGTCTGCATCCAGATGCAACTGCCATGGGCGGGAGATGGGCAGGTTGTCCATCGCCCAATTGCGCTGCGCCCCGTAATGTTCAAACGGGTGCTGGACAACCGTGGCGCCGAGAGAGCGCGCCAGACCCACGGTTCCGTCCTTGCTGTACGAGTCCACCACGAAAATCTCATCGGATACCCGGCTGGCGCTTGCCAGCGTAGCGCCGAGCGTATCCTCGGAGTTGAAGGATAATAGGATCACGGTGGGCCGCATACCAACGATGGTAGCGCATGAGGACCGGTCTAAAGGATCATCCGCGGCGCCGCTGCGCGCCCAGGAGATGCGTGGCCACAGCAGCCTGACAGGCATCACTGCAAACGAAGCGTGCGCGGGAGCTTGGACGAGGCGCCGGGAACGCGCCGCAAGCAGCACTGAATTGCATCCAGGCACGAATCTTCCAGAAAGGAAAATGTGCACGTTGGGAGATCTATGAAGGTTCTGCTTGTGGGGAACTACGAGTTCGACGGATCGACCAGCATGAAGGTATGGGCAGACGCCCTGCTTCGCGAGCTTCTTTCACGCGGAATTGAGGTTCAATTGATCTCTCCGAAGCCGGTGCTGGGGCGGATGAAGCAATCGGCCGACGGGTTAGGGAAGTGGCTGGGTTATCTTGACCGGTTCGCGATCTTTCCGCGAGAACTGCGGGCCGCGGCAGCGCATGCGGATGTAGTGCATGTGTGCGATCACGGCTCTGCCATGTACGCACTTATGGTGAAGGACAAGCGCACCATCATCACGTGCCATGACTTGCTGGCGGTCCGCGGCGCACTGGGCGAGGTCCCCGACTGCCCGGCATCCTTTTTCGGGAAATTGCTGCAGCTCTGGATACGGCGCGGGTTGGAGCGCGCTACGCGGGTCGCGTGCGTATCGCAATACACGTTGAACGACGCGCGGCGAATCTTAACGGGGACCGGCAATCTGCGCATGGTTCTGAACGGTTTGAACTATCCGTTCCAGCCGCTCGATGCAGGCGAGATGGACCGGCGGCTTGCCGCTTTGCCGGGAATGAAAGGGCCGTATGTTCTCCATGTCGGATCGAATCTCGCGCGCAAGAACCGGGAGGGTGTGCTGAGGATATTCGCACAGGCGGCCGCAGGAACCGATTTGCGCATGGTTTTTGCCGGGGCCGCATTGAGCAAAGAACTAGCCGCGTTAGCCCGGGAGTTGCAGGTTCGCGACCGGGTCATCGAGGCGCCAACGCCCGGAGTGGAAGTTCTCGAGGCGCTGTACAACCGCGCTCTCGTACTGTTGTTTCCGTCGCGCTATGAGGGGTTTGGCTGGCCGACGATTGAGGCGCAGGCGTGCGGATGCCCGGTGGTGGCAAGCGATATTGCACCGCTGGCTGAAGTGCTGGGCCAATCGGCAGCGCTCCGGCCGCTGGAAGATGAGGCGGGGATGGCGGACGAGATTCGAAGGCTGGCCGCCGACCGGCAATACCGGGAACGGATGCGGCAGAGCGGATTGGAGAATGTGCGCTCGCGGTTCCAGACCTCGCGCATGATGGATAATTACGTCGCGCTCTACCGGGAGCTGGCATGCGCAAGCTAGCGATCCCGGCGCTTGTATGCGCAGCGCCGCTGCCCTGGCGTCTGAGGCGGCTGGTCCTGCAGGCACTGTGCGGGTTCGCAATCGATAAACGCGCTTTCATTTCCCGGTTCGCGCTGGTGCTGGCGTCACGGCTGGAAATGGGGCCGGGGTCTTCGATCGGCCCTTTCACGGTGTGCAAGGGGCTGGAGCTTCTGCGGCTCGAAGAGCACGCGCTGATCGGGCCGTTCAACTGGATTACCGCGTTTCCTCTTGGAACCAGGAGCCGGCATTTCGAACTGGACCCTGAGCGCAAGCCACAATTGATCGTGGAGCGTCACGCGGCGATCACCAATCGCCATATCGTGGATTGCACCGACGAGGTCACGATTGGGGCCTTCAGCACCTTTGCAGGATTCCGGTCGCAAATACTCACTCACAGCATCGATCTGAAGGAGTCGCGCCAGCGCTGCAAACCCGTGCGCATTGGCCATCATTGTTTTGTGGGCACAGGCTGCGTGCTGCTGGGCGGCAGCGCCCTTCCCGACTGCTCGGTGCTCGGCGCACACTCCCTGCTCGCCGCGCGCCTTGGGACACCGGGTTATGTTTACGGGGGCATTCCGGCAAAGCCCATCAAGCCGATCGACCCTGAAGACAAGTATTTTTCCCGCGAAACGGGATATGTGCTGTAAGGCGATGTCAGAAGCAAGAGGGCAAGATTGAATGCGTCTGCTGCTGGTTTCCCACAGTGCGAACGATGCCAATGGAGGGGCTTCCCGCGTCTATCACTTTTTAACCGATGGGCTTAGAAAGCGCGGGCATGAGGTTCAGTGTCTGCATCTGGACGACGTCGAGATTCCGCGGGGGATGGAGAAACTTGCTACCCGATGCCTGCTGCCCAGCTTTGTGAGCCGCACTGCAGCCCGCGTGATAAGGCAAAGCAGTATTCCGTTCGATGTGTTATTCAGCTCAAACGGAATGCTTGCACCGCTCTATAAACGGCTGAAAACGGAGCCGAAGAGGCCCTTGCTCGTAAATCATATCCATGGCCTGAACTACTTTGATCATCAGGCAACGATGTCGGAAGTTGAGCGTGGACACGGGAGGGTGTCGGCAATTTACCGCTACTGCACTGGGCCGTTGCCCGTACGCTGGGACGTCGAGGGCGCACGGCACTCCGATCTCTCGATCGTTCAAAACAAGCGCGACGAGGACTTCCTGCTTGAAAAAGGGTTTCGTTGCGTGGAGAGAATTCCGCTGGCAGTACACCCTGCGATTCTGGAAGCCGGAGCGAGTGCGCCGAAGCAATCGGACCGGAATCCGGCGAGCCTGCTTTGGTTTGGATCCTGGACAGCGCGCAAAGGGATGCATTATCTGCCGCAGGCATTCGAGAGGGTGAGCGAGCGGTTTCCGGAGACCTGGCTGACGATAGGCGGAACGGCGATGACGCAGCAGGAGATTGCCGCTCACTTCAAAGAGTCACTGAGAGCAAGGATTCGAGTTCTGCCGCGGATATCGGTTGAGCAGCAGATTGCCGAGATGGGAGGGAATGCGATCTTTCTGTTTCCCTCGCTTTCGGAGGGATTCGGTTTTGCGGCATTGGAAGCGCTGGCGATGGGAATGGCGCTGGTAACAACACCGACTGGATTCGGAGGCGACCTTCTGGTGGACCGGCAGCATGCCCGCATCGTTCCGGCAGCATCAGCTTCGCATTTGGCAGATGCGGCGATCGAATTGATGGAACGCACCGAATTGCGCGAGCACCTGGCGGAGCAAGGACGGAGACTGGCCGAGACGTTGACCTTGGAGCGGATGGTGGACACGTACGAGCGAGCTTTAGAAGAGGGGCTGCATCAGCGAACACGAGCTGGCGCCTGCTGAAGTGGCTCAAAACCAGGCTTAAGGATAGGCGATAACAGCAGAGCATAAGTAACGAACCGGGATTCACTCGAAGAAAGGTATGAATGATCGCGTTTATACAGGCTTGTGGCCTATATTCTTACGATCATGGCGGTTCAGCGAAGATACTCCGGTCTCTTCACGCTGCGGACCACCCGCCGGTGTTGAGCATCAATACCTATTTCTCCACTACGCCCGGCTCTCTTATAGGAAATGAGTTACAATTTCCACTGCGGCCTGGATTTGCGCACCTCGAATTCACGCGCATGCATCGCGCTCTCACTCTGCTGGACGGGCTCTATCGCAGGCAATTTGAAAAGAAGCTCCGCCGCGCGCTGACTGAACATCGGGTTAAGCTGATTCACCTGCTCGCGAACACGTATTCCGTGGTGCCGGTGCACAACGTCGTATCCCAACTGGGCATACCATACGTACTCAGTATCCATGACGATCTGGAATATGTAACGGGCGGTCACTTACTCATAAAGCAAATGACGGCGCACATGGGCAGTGCATGGCGCGAGGCAAGAGCAGCCTTTGTCATTTCTGAAGAGCTTGGGCGCGAATACTCCCGGCGCTATGGAGCCAGGGAATACCGGATTGTGACGGACGGCCTGAAGTGCGTGGCCGACGCTCCGCGACGGAGGCCGGAGAAGAGTTTGCGCCTCTACTTCATGGGGCTTTTCCATAATACCTACGCGCCGAACCTAAGAGCGGTGCTGAATGCGCTGAAGATGGTGCGATCGCGGCATCCGGATTGGGAGATTACGTTAACGTGCCGTTGCAGCGCGATCTCCGCGCCGGTGCACGCTGACGATGTGCCTGTCCGGGTTCTTTCCTTTGCGCCGGAAGCGGAGGTGGAAAGAGATCTGCTTTCGGCCGACCTGCTTTACCAGCCGATGCCGTTTCAGGAATCCGCGCGCGCGTTCGGCAGGTTCAGCATGTCGACAAAGATGATTACGTATCTGGGCAGCGGCTTGCCGATCTTCTATCACGGCCCTGACGATGCGGCTGCTTGCAAGCTGCTCGCGCGTCACGAGGCCGCGGCCATCTGCACTACGCTCGATCCGGAAGAGATCGCGAAGTGTTTACTCGACGCCGCCGCACAGCGCGAGATCATTGTTCACCGCGCGCTCGCACTCGCCCGTTCTCAGTTTCTGCTGTCCCATCAGCAACGGCGGTTCTGGGAGCCGATTCTTCAGGCTCTATAGATTATCGACGGCTGGCATACTTCAGGAACCGCGCCGGCCGCAGTGGTTATTGAGTAACTTCCACGCGCCCGGCCCAAGAAGCGTAGATCTCCCGGAAGATATCATCGAGCGACTTGCGAATATCCCACCCGGGATAGTGGGATTTCATCTTCCTCAGATCGCTGATATAACAGATGTGGTCTCCCGCGCGGTTCTGCTCGACGTACTCATATATCATCGGCTTGCCGGAGATGGACTCTATCTTCGCGAAAGCTTCAAGGATCGAGCAGCTATTCGTGCGTCCTCCTCCAATGTTATAGACTTCACCGGCTCTCGGATTGGCGATAAATGCGGCGATAAAGCGGGCGACATCGAGGGAATGGATGTTATCCCGGACCTGCTTTCCCTTATAGCCATAGACATTGTATTTCGTGCCGGTTACGTTGCACTTAATCAGATAACTTAAAAATCCGTGAAGCTCGACGCCGGAGTGGCTTGGTCCGGTGAGGCAGCCGCCGCGCAGCGCGCAGGTGGGCATGTTGAAATAGCGCCCGTATTCCTGGACCATGACATCGCAGGCTACTTTGGAAGCACCGAAGAGGGAGTGCTTCGATTGGTCGATGCGGAAGGTCTCAGGGATGCCGTTCCAATAGGCTTCGTCGGCATACTCCCAGCGGGTCTCCAGCTCTTTGAGGGGCAATTCGTTCGGAGCATCCCCATAGACTTTGTTGGTTGACATGGATGCGAAGGGGGCCTCTGGGGCAAACTGGCGCGCCGCTTCAAGCAGGTTCAGCGTGCCCACGGCGTTGGTGTCGAAATCAGCAAAGGGGATTGAGGCGGCGAGGTCGTGGCTCGGCTGCGCCGCGGTATGCACAATCGCGTCGGGCTTGAGCTGCTTCAATAAACCGAGCACTCCCTGCCGGTCGCGGATATCGAGCTCGTGATGAACGAAGCCCTTGATGGCGAGCTCCAGCCGGTGTTGATTCCAGCGCGTGTCGCCCTTGGGGCCAAAGAAAACGGCGCGCTGGTTATTATCGATTCCGTGAATCTCCCAGCCTTCCGCCGCGAAATAAAGGCATACTTCCGACCCAATAAGGCCGGAAGAACCAGTTACAAGGACTTTCTTCATCGAACGCTCCCTGATCAGATGATAGTACATCGAACGTGAAGCGCCGAGCCGGGTGTGCGATGAGAAGATCGCCACTGTGCCAATAGGATATCGAGCTTTTCCAGGCGGCTCCCGTTCTCGTAGAAAAGCGCGAACAGGGACCGGCAGGGAGGGTTATTTTTTGCGGCACGACGCCGATAGAAACTGCCATCAATCCAGTATTTGCTCCATACTAGCGACCTGCTCCACGGCCTGCTGCACTGTCGGTGACTCTTGTATTTTGATTTTCGGTCCGCGGATGAAGCCGTATACGGCATTGAAGAGCATAGCGGCGAGATAAGCGGAGGTGGTGGTAAGACCAAAGAGGATGGCGTTCATGGTGCTGTCTATCCTGAACCGCAAGAGGAAGAGAATCTGCGCGGCAAGAATGAGAGCGATGGTTGCCCAGGTTGTGGTCCAGTAAATCCAGCGCCGCGCGGCGGTCATCGTCCAAAGAACGCCGACAAGGTAGCCAAGGCAACTGTTCAGAACGAGCCAGCCTGTTTCACGAGTGAGAGATGCATACTTGGGACCCAGCAGGAGGAGAAGTAATCGGGGATCAAGGAAACCAACGCAGCAGATAGGAACACAAATCGCGGCGGCGGTAATGGCAACGAGCAAATAACTGCGGAGGACGCGGTTATCCGGAAGCTTGGCCATGAAAGGTTCTATGACGGCGGCGTTGAAACCGGCAAGGAGCAGGAAAAGCTGCCCCAGCCGGCCAAGAGCTCCGACTTCAGCAATGCTGCGCGTGCGCCCGAAAAACGAAATGAGGAAGAGCGCGATTTGTCCCTGAACAGCGAAGAAGATGTAGCTGGGAAGGTTGGGAAGAACGTACTGCGCCATTTGACGCGTTGCCGTCCGGTCAGGATGCGCGGGAAGAGTGGCAAAAGGCCGCGATTCCCGGGCATAGAGCCACCCAATGACCAGGAAGCCGAGAGCATTGACCCAGCTTGTGGTCCAGGCGGACAGGAGTCCGGCAAGGTACAGGGCGCCGCAAGTAAGAATGCGAAAGAGCGCGCCGGCCAACTGATGGCGGTAGTAGTGTGAGAGCCGGCCGCGTATCAACAGAGGCGCGCCGTAATAGGAAACCATGCCGGAGAAGTAGATGGAGGCTACGATGGAGGCGAAAAGGAGGGAGCTGGTTAGCGCTGCCCAGTGGTGTTGCCTGGCGATATGAATGTAGATAACCGCCGCGACAGGCGTGAGGCAGGCGAGCATGACGTTGCGCAGATGCCGCCCCGAACGAACATAGGAACCAACGACCGACGGGTCGTCGCCGCGCGGACCAACGAGCGCGACGATGGTTCCCGAGAATCCAAGGTCGGTGAGAAAGCCGAGCGTTAATTGAAAGGTGAAAGCCACGATGAATTGCGCGTAGTTATCTACCGTGAGCCAGCGCAGCAATAAGAAGCCGGTGAGAAGATTCGTGAACTGAACGAGGCCCTGGCCGGTTAAATACACCAGAAGCACGCGGAACCTGCGCCGGGAGTTCTCGGAACGCAGCCAAGCCGAACTCGATTTCACAAGACCTAACATTGCGGAATCCCCGGTTGCCGCAGCGCCGCATTGGCGCACAACGAAAAACGCTGGGGAGAAGCCGGAAGGGTCACAGCCTCAGACTTTCGCGGTGTTGCCATGTGCGACCCTCCCCTGGTGCTGCGATGCAATGGACGGCAAGCCTCGGCGCCCAACGTGAGATCAGGCAACTGCATGCCGCACCCCACAGAGCAATCGCTCTGGCCGCAGCGAAGCAACGGCGCCGCAAACGGGCGGCAACACGGCCCTATCCAGGCGCGAGCGAAGAAAACCGGCTCGCAAGCGCATGAAGAACTCAGGTCAATTTTAACCGAGCGCGCGCGGTCCCTTCGGCGGGGAAACGATCCTGACGCACTCATTATCCTATGCGGCAACCAGGGCCTGCTCGATACAAGCGAGGAGCAGGAGCTAGAATCTCACTAGCTCAACGATAAAGCCCGGAAAGACGCCCGGCTGGTATGGCAAATCACGCGTTACACGCAGGTAATGAGGCATCCTCGATGCAAAAAGTCGCTTTAATCACTGGCGTTACAGGGCAAGACGGCGCATATCTGGCCGAACTCCTGCTGGGTAAGGGTTATATCGTGCACGGCGTGAAGCGGCGCTCGTCGTCGTTCAATACGGCGCGGATCGATCATATTTACCAGGATCCACACATACCGGATGCGCATTTCCAGATACATTACGGCGACATGACCGATGCGACCAACCTGATCCGGATTATTCAGGACGTGCAGCCGGACGAGATTTACAACCTGGCGGCCCAGAGTCATGTGCAGGTGAGCTTTGAAACGCCGGAGTATACGGCAAACGCCGACGCGACCGGCGCGTTACGAATCCTGGAAGCGATCCGGATTCTCGGTCTGGCCAAGAAGACGCGATTCTACCAGGCTTCGACGTCGGAGCTGTACGGAAAGGCGCAGGAGACACCGCAGAAAGAGACCACGCCGTTTTATCCGCGGAGCCCATACGGCGTGGCCAAGCTGTATGCCTACTGGATCACGGTAAACTATCGCGAAGCCTACGGAATGCATGCCTCGAACGGAATCCTGTTCAACCACGAGAGTCCGATACGCGGCGAAACGTTTGTGACGCGCAAGATCACGCGCGCCGTGGCTGGCATTCACCTTGGCGCACAGAAGACGCTGTATATCGGGAATCTCGACGCCAAGCGCGACTGGGGTCATGCCCGGGATTATGTGGACGGGATGTGGAGGATGGTGCAGCAGCCGGAGCCGGGCGATTATGTTCTGGCGACTGGAGAAGCACACAGCGTGCGCGAGTTTGTGGAATTGGCCTTTTCCAGAGTGGGCCGTACGATCCGGTGGGAGGGTAAAGGCGTCGACGAGGTTGGCATCGACACGGGGACTGGCGACATTGCGGTCAGAATCGATAGCCGGTACTTTCGTCCGGCGGAAGTGGATTCGCTTTTGGGAGATCCTTCTAAAGCGCGCCGAGTACTGGGATGGAAACATACAGTGACTTTTTCGGAACTGGTCGCCGAAATGGTGAATTCAGACTTGCAAGCGGTTGCCCGCGAACATCATTCAGGGGAACGCCGCCATGAGTAGTTTCGAACTGGCTGGCAGGCGCGTATGGGTGGCCGGGCATCGCGGCATGGCCGGTTCGGCAATCGCGCGGCGGCTCCAGCGCGAGAGCTGCGAAATCGTGACGGCGACGCGCGGCGAGCTCGATCTGTTGCGCCAGGCGGATGTGCATGCATGGCTGGCCGGCAGAAAGATCGATGCGGTTTTTCTGGCGGCTGCGACCGTGGGCGGCATTCTGGCGAATTCAACGCGGCCGGCGGAGTTTCTCTACGACAACCTGGTAATTGAAAGCAACGTGATCCACGCGGCGAAAGAGGCCGGAGTAAAAAAGCTGCTGTTTTTAGCGTCGTCGTGTATTTACCCGCGCATGGCGGAGCAGCCGATGCGGGAAGAGGCGCTGTTGACAGGCCCTCTGGAGCCTACCAACGAATGGTATGCCATCGCCAAGATTGCAGGAATCAAGCTGTGCCAGGCGTACCGCCGGCAATATGGCTGCGACTTTGTTTCCGTGATGCCAACCAACCTTTACGGGCCGCAAGACCGCTACGACGCGGAAGGCGGTCATGTGGTGGCTGCGCTGATCCTAAAGATTCATGCCGCCAAAATGGCGAATCGCGCGACAGTGGAACTGTGGGGGAGCGGGACTCCAAGACGCGAGTTCCTGTTCTCGGAGGATCTGGCCGACGCGTGCGTTTTTGTGATGAAGAATTACTCGGGAGAGATGTTTTTGAATGTCGGCACCGGGCGGGACATGACGATCCTGGAGTTGGCCGAGAGCATTGCCCGGATCATCGGCTGGAGGGGGACGTTCACGTTCGACCGGTCGAAGCCCGACGGCATGCCGCGCAAGGTGATGGACGTGAGCCGCCTGCGCGCTTTGGGCTGGAGTGCTCGCACCGATTTTGAGACGGGTATGAAAGAAGCGTATCGGTGGTACGTGGCCAACGCGGCGGAGGGCAGGAGTTGACGGCGCCGGGAGGCAGCGGTCCGCCGCGCCGGGAAAGACGAACGCACTTGCGCGGGCAGGCGCAAGGGCATTTGTCTGGAACGCGACTTTACGAAGATAATCCCGAGTAAGTATGAGCCTACTAGTTCGTCGACGCGAACGCGCCGTACACAACATCGCCGCCAATGCGGAAGAGAATCCCTATCTTCGCGCCTCATTCCCTCTGAAATACCGGCTGGTGCGTTTGCTTTGGCAGGCCGTGTATGTCCTGCTCTATCGCACATCGCCGCGGCCGATGCACGCGTGGCGCGCGACGCTATTGCGGCTCTTCGGCGCGAAGATGGGGCACGGGTGTCACTTTTATTCGAGCAGCAAGGTGTGGGCGCCGTGGAATCTCACTTGCGAGGACTGCTGCACGCTGGGCGATCACGCTGAGATTTACAATCCTTCGCCGATCTATCTTGGGTCGCACTGCATTGTCTCGCAGGAGGCGTATCTTTGCGGGGCGACGCACGATTACAACGATCCCGAATTCCCCATGATCTCTTACAGCATGCGTCTGGGCGCGTATTCGTGGATCTGTGCGCGCGCTTCCGTCTCGCCGGGAGTGCATGTGGGGGAGGGAGCCGTTCTAGGCCTGGGTTCCGTGGCCTACAGCGATCTGGAGCCGTGGACGGTGTATAGCGGAGCGCCTGCCATGAAGGTGAAGCTTCGCGAACGGGCCGTTTCCTGCGATCCAGGGAACGCCTAAGCCGCGTGCCGGTCAAAACGCCCCGGGGTTGCACCCATGCAGGCCGCACGCTGCTTTTGCGCCCGGGGGCAACGATCGGAACGTGAATTACCGCAGGGCTGAGGAATTGTGAGCCCCAGCGGCGACGAGGCGCCGCGAAGGCCAACTTTTGTGCGATCGGCCCTGCGATGAAACACCACGAGCAAAGGGCGTGGAAATTGACGCGGCAGCCGCTGCTGCGCGGCAAAATAGCGCATCTTGAGCGCCGAGGCCGAGTGATAAAGTGAGGAATGATGAAGGCGATTAAGCGGACGTCTGTGGCTGCTCCAATGCGGTGCACATGGGTGGTGGCGGGGTTGGCGATCGTATGTATCCCGTCGATGACGGCGGAGCAGCCTGCAGCGACGGCGGGAAGCGGCGCCAAGACTACGGCAAGTGCTTGCGAGCCCGCGAAACTGGGTTCCCCTTATATTCCGGTGGACAGTTGGGTGTACCCGGCCATGCTGCGGCTTTACTCGCTGGGTTACGTAAATACTGTCTACCTTGGCTTGCGGCCGTGGACGCGCGCCAGCGTGATGCGCATGCTGGAAGAAGCCGGCAACCTGATCGAGGACAGCGAAGCGGAGAGCGATCCAGGCGCGGACGAGGCGCGGGAGATCTACGATGCGCTGAACCGCGAGCTGCACTACGACATGGAAGGTCCATGCGGACCGCACCAGGGCGGCGCGCGGATCGAGTCGGTTTACACTTTGGCGCGCGCCATCAGCGGCACGCCGCTCCATGACAGCTTTCATCTCGGATCGACGATCGTGAACGATTATGGCCGGCCCTTCGAGAACGGATTCAACAACTACTCCGGCATGAGCGCCTACGCGACCGCTGGGCGGTTTACGCTCTACGCGCGCGGCGAATTCCAGGGCGCGCCGTCGGCCACGGGGTACTCAGCGGCGCTGGCCCAGGCACTCTCCAATGTCGACCTGACCTTGTACTACGTGCCGTCAAGCACGCCGCCCTACGGCAACACTACCGCCGTGTACAGCCAAGCCACCATTCCTCTGGGACCGGTTGCCACGGCGACCCAAGGGCGCTTCCTGGAAGCCTATCTTTCGTACCAATACCTGAACCATATTTTTTCGTTCGGCAAGCAGGACCAGTGGCTGGGGCCGGCGCAAGGGGCAAGCATGGCCTTCTCCAATAATGCGCAGAATTTCTACAGCTTCGAAATCAACCGGATTGAGCCGCTTAACATTCCTTTGCTCTCACGTCTTACCGGCCCTTTCCGCTATGAGTTCATTGTCGGTGCGCTGCGTGGCCACACTTTTATGCCCGACCCCGCGTACGAGGCGAACCCTTCTTCGAGCTTGCCCAACGTCACCACTCCCGGCGATCCCTGGGTGCATGTAGAAAAGATCAGCTTCCGGCCAACAAAGGATCTCGAATTCGGCTTTGAGCGAACCGTGCTGTGGGGCGGGGAGGGTCATTCGCCGGTGAACATACACAATTTCCTGCGCAGTTTCTTCAGCACCTACTCTCCGGCTGCTACGGTGAAGAATGGCCCCGCCGACCCCGGCGCGCGCTTTGGCGCCTTCGACTTTACCTGGCGGTTGCCCTACCTGAGCCATTGGCTCACGCTCTACACCGACTCGGAGGTGCATGACGATGTTTCACCGATTGATGCGCCGCGCCGGGCCGCCGAGCGGCCGGGCCTCTATCTTTCGCATGTGCCCGGCGTTCCCAGGCTCGACGTGCGCGTGGAAGGCGTGACGACTGACCCACCCACGTCACGGAGCCAGGGCGGCGTGTTCATGTACTGGGAGGGGATTGAAAAGCAGGGCTACACCAACCAGGGGCAATTGTTTGGGGATTGGATCGGGCGCGAGGACAAGGGCGGACAAGGCTGGATCACCTATCATCTGAGCGGCAACGAGTGGGTGCAGGTGGGTGCGCGCCACCAGAAGGCGGACAAGGACTTCATTTCCGGAGGCACCACACTGAACGATGTCAGCGTTCAGGTGGTCAAGCGTCTGGGCAGGGACCTCGAGGTGAACGGCAACTTTACTCTGGAGCACTGGAAGGCGCCGATCTACCTGCCGGGAGAACAGACCGTGACCTCCACGAATATCCAGCTCACGTGGTTCCCGGGGCGCAAGGTCAGCTTTTAAGGCATTTCTCCCAATCCTCAAGAGTGCCAACTGTCGAGAAGGTTGCCGCTCACTGGTGTTCGCGTCAACTTGGCTGTTTGGAATGCTATATACCATTGGGAGAAATGCGATAGCGCGGCAGCGAGAGTGGGCGCGAAGCCAGCGCATACGCGCGTCGCGCTCTTATCGAGGGCCCTGGGCGGACGATTGCTGTGGGACCGCGGAGGGAACGAGCTTGACCGCATAGACGGACGTGGCAAAGTTGCTTACCTTCAGCAACTGTCCCCCGGAGTTGAAGGTCAACGCCCATTCCATGGGCTGGGGCGCTGCTGCGACATCCACAAAGCGGACAGTCGACTCGCCGTCTGCGCCAACCTCCAACGTGGGAGGAAACGACAAGGAGCGGCTCGGGTCCGCGGATTCCTGTGACGGCGGAAAAATCTCAGGACGAGCGCCTGTGAGCGCGGCGTAGCACAGGGAGGTTGCGAGCCAATCGGGGGTTTGGTGCGCAGGTTCTTCGGCGCGAATGCGGTTGAATTGCGCCATAGCGAGCGCATTGACGGGGGCAGGCGAAAACAGCGAAAAGCCGCGGCGCCGAATGGGAATGGTGCGAACGCGGCCTTTGCCTGCGAGGGGAATTGCGGCTGAGAAGAGGCTCACATCGCCGGCGCCGCGATTGCTTTGGAAAAGCAGAAACATGTGGCCGGGGAAAGCCTGGCACACAAGCTGCTGGTAGCTCCAAGTGCCGTTGGCGAACTCTATCCCCGCCAGCGCAGCGCCGTCACGGATGGCGGGCTCTGCGCTTGCGGCCAGATCGCGGGCGGTCTGGGTCATCTGCGCTTCAGGAAGGTAGTCAACCAGCTTGGCGGTTGCCGGCGGCGAGGTTGCGAAGGGAAAGGGCGTGAGGACCTCTATGGAGGGTACAGGCCTGGTTTTGTAAGAAGCGCCGGATGTATCCGCCGGCAACGGCGTCGCTTTGTAGGATGCTCCCGATGAACCTGAGGCCGTTTGCGCTGCAACGGGGGCACGTGCCAAGGCAACGACCGCCAACGTGACGGCGGTGGTCAAAATCCCGAAGCGTTTCATACCGTCGTCAGACTATCACCTCCGATGGCGCAATTCGCGGGATATGGCCACCAAAGGCACTCGGATCGGCTGCCACCCTTTCACCTTCCGACATAGGCCAACGACTGTCTGCGGACGAGCATTACAAGATCGTCAGCGGCCTTGAGGATGCGAGAGGTCGTAGGCAATACCGATTGTGAAGCCCTGAGGGTTGAGCGTATTTCCCAAAAGTTTGCCGAGCCAGATTTGATACTCGTAGTCGGCGCGAACCGCGAGCGGGCCAAAGAAGCGGTATTCTACGCCGCCGCCGGGAGCAATCAGCAGGCGCGTATCATGCGAGTACCCCGGCAGAGGGTAGAAATCCACGCTGCCGTCCTCAATGAGGCCTTTGAAGTAGGGATGAAATCTGGGGGTGACGTGCCAGTTGAAGATTGGGCCGCCCCCCACCGTATCCTGGCGCATATTCTTTTGCGCGGGAAGATTCCGATTCAGGCTGATATCGCGGGCCTCCATTTCCACGCCAAGACCGCGAACGTGAACGAGGGAACGAATCTGTCTGGGGTACCAGTCAGCCCAGATCGTTCCTCCTAACATTCGGCCATGTCCCCAGTCGACATCGTAGCTGGAGGGGCCGATGCCAACGCTCAAGGGCACGCCTGGGGCGTTGTAGGCCGGAGCGACTTGGGAAAACACGGGAAGTGCCGCGGCCAAGAGGCATACCGCGAGAATAGGGGAAACAAACAAGTTGAAACGCATGTTGCATCTCCTCACAGCTGCATGCTATTGCTCCTCGGTGAATCGCCAAGCAAGCATATAGCTGCAATTCGGTGTAACAAGGCAAGAGCAGGGAAGCAGGTAGGGTGTCGATTCGGCTGTCATTCAAAAGAACCTCTGTACGAGCGCGCATTTTCCCAAACAGAACAACCCGCTTCGTGAGCTTTCGATGCAGCTCATAAAGTCTTCGACACAAAGTGCGATCAAAAAGTTGTGTGCATTCAAAATGCCGGTTCTTCGGCTTGGGGATAGTTTACATGACAAAAACCAGACATTTGTCCGAGGTACCCAGATTGTTAGGTTACGGAAGTGGTACGATGCGCGGGCTGTGCCAACCGGGTAGAACGCGCCGGCAATACATTGCGGGGCAGCGCCCGAAGCTTGCACCAAGCGAGTTTTGCCAACGAACGGCAATTCGGAGTCAGGGTTGCGATTGCCTGCGAAACTTCTCGTGGATGCACAACGCGCCAGGGCCGTTTTCGAAGCGCGTCCTTCTTCGGCGGCTAGCGGTGAGGTGCAAGCGCAGCAGTACGCGCAGATTCATGGCGACTCATTGCAGGCTGCGGTGCGAATTGAGTTGTAGAGAATTCATCAGGCCGGGGCGGAGACACAACGAGACCGGCATGCAGTGTATGACTCTGCTTCGCAGATGGCCAGGGTCAGTGGTTTCCCTGCGCAGTCCGGCATCGCCGGAGTAACTGTGCCGTACGATTCCGTGTTGAATGGAAGAAAAACGCAAAGCGCGATGCAGCACAGAATTCCAAGTAGGAAGTGCGAGGAAATGTGCATTTTGAGGCGCCGTTACGAAAGTAATTAACGATAGTAATCTTCGCAACTTGACCATAATTAAAAGGGAGCAACTTATTGAAAAAATGTGCTCTCGCCTCTAGTCCTGTGGTACGTTTAATGGTGCTGTAGGGATGTCACGGCGGTCCGCGGCATGTGGGGAAGCGGCGGATTATGAGCCAAGGATTGCGCTCAGATGTTGTGTTCACTGACAGCTTCACATCCATCTTGGTTGCATTAGCCGAATTGCGGAGGAAAAACGCATGCAAACTCGGGTTTTGAAATTTGTCGTCCGGATTCTTGCCTTGGTTTCTGTAGGATTGTTGCCCGCAATTTTGTCAGCGCAGGCGGCGCCGTCTGCGAAGAGAGCGAGCAATGACTCACCGTCGAAGTGGGATATTTTTGCCGGTTATAGCTACCTGGCGCCCAAAGGGACGGTGACGACGACGGATCCCAACGGGACAAGCGTGACGGCGTCGTACGACGCAGTCAACGTAGGCGGGCTGTTCAGCGGCGCCTACTTCTTCAATCGGAATATAGGCATACAGGCGGAATTTGCCGAGCACGAGTGGGGCGATCAGAATTCCAACACGAACAGCGTGGGCAGCGAGGGAAACGACGATGGATTCATGACGATAGCCGGCGGCATCATGATTCGCTTTCCTTACGAGAACATTACTCCGTTCGTGCACGGGCTGGCGGGTGGGGCGCTGGTGGGCGGGCCGTATTTTGAGCCCAACAAGTGGGGTCCTGACCTGACGGTGGGTGGCGGCATGGACTATGAGACGCCGTGGCTGAACCATCATCTGGCTATCCGGCTCTTTCAGGCAGACTACGAGTACATGCACGCGAACTGGGGCACGGTTCCGTATGGTGGCAGCGCGAGTATCAACGCGGCGCGTTTGAGCGCGGGCATAGTGATCCATGGGGGATCGATCGCGCCGCCGCCGCCGGTGACGCTGGCCTGCTCGGCGAATCCGGAGACGATTTATCCTGGCGACCCAGTGATGGTAACGGCGACAGCGGGCGGCCTGAACCCGAAGGACCATGTGATCTACAGCTGGTCGGGAGCAGGTGTGACGGGCAGCGACACGACTGCCAAGGTAGACACGGCATCGCTGGCGCCGGGCGAGTACACGGTGGCGGGGACGGTGAAGGAAGGCAAGCCCGGCAAGGAAGGTTTGAAGCCGTGGGAGACGGCCACGTGCACGGCGGGGATCACAGTGAAGGCGTTCGAGCCGCCGACCATCAGTTGCTCGGTCAGCCCCGACACCATCAAGCCGGGCGACACGGCGACCGTCACTTCAGTGGGCGTGAGCCCGCAAAATCGTCCGCTGACCTACAGCTACACGGCCACGGCGGGCACGGTGACAGGCACCGGGACCACGGCGGAGTACTCCTCGGCGGGTGCGCCGACAGGAGCTGTGGGGATCACCTGCAACGTGTCGGACGACAAGGGCCACACGGTGTCCGCCAACACCACGCTGACCATTCTGGCTCCGCCTCCGCCACCGCCTCCGGCGCCGAAGACGCAGGCACTGTGCTCGATCAGCTTTGCCAATGACCCGAAGCGGCCCCTGCGCGTGGACAACGAGGCCAAGGCGTGCCTGGACCAGGTGGCTCTGGACCTGAAGCAGCAGGCTGACGCCAAGGCGGTGGTGGTGGGCGAGTCGGATGCCAAGGAGAAGGCGCTGACGGCCAAGCAGGAGAAGTACGCGGCCAAGCACAAGCACGCCAAGGTGGAGAACTCCGCGGCGCAGCGGGCGGTGAACGCCAAGGACTACCTGGTGACGGAGCAGGGCATCGATGCTTCGCGGATCAGCGTGGCCGAGGGCATGACCGACGGGCAGACGGTGGAGGACTACCTGGTGCCGGCGGGGGCGACGTTCAGCTCCGACGTGACGGGAACGATGCCGGTGGACGAGACGGCGGTGAAGCCGCAAATGCGCAAGCCGCTGGCGGAGCGCCACCCGAAGAAGAAAGCTGCGATGTAAGCTGCGGGGCGCGGCTGTTCACGAAGCAATCGGCGGGCCTTGCCGCAAAGAGGTGAGGCTTGCACAAGCTAGACTCTATCCGTCCCTTCTTGAGTGCGGAGAGGCTGCCCGGTGAGCCAACCGGCCAGCCTCTTCGCTTTTTGGGCGCGGCTCCTTCCACCATCGAGCCGCAATCCTGGGGTGACCGGATGTCGCGCATCCTTATGACAATCTCGCAACGATTCTGCTATCATGACCTTGCCGTTCACGCGGAATTGCGCGCCACTTCGCCTCCGTTGGCTGCAGCCCGTGTCTTGCAGAGAATCCCGATGAACGTAGGGCGGATTGAATCCTGAGGTCTTGTCGTTGAACTCTCCGGCGAGTGGTGCTGTGCAGGTGCCCGTGTCACCTCTTGAAGAGAAAATGGATCTGACGGTGACAGTGGTCATCTGCACCCGGAATCGGCCTGCGTTCCTGGAGAAATGCCTGGAGGCTATCGCAGCACTGAAGCCGCCTCCCAATGAAGTTCTCGTAGTCGACAATTCAGCGGGCAACGAGGAGACGGAGTCGATCGCGCGGAAATTCTCAGTGCGCTATACCGTGGAATCGATTCCTGGGCTGAGCCGCGCGCGCAATCGGGGCATGGCGGAGAGCAACACGGAAGTCGTAGCCTACCTGGACGATGATGCCACGCCGGATGAGCATTGGCTGCAATTCATCCTGGCGCCGTTTGCTGA